>Ga0157370_10004587_pt1 | contig 15812 bp, 10 predicted proteins | sample C35metaG_FD_113463 | JGI IMG/M metagenome (GOLD analysis project Ga0157370, IMG submission 113463) | Corn rhizosphere microbial communities from Kellogg Biological Station, Michigan, USA - C3-5 metaG | ecosystem: Host-associated > Plants > Roots > Rhizosphere > Soil | place: USA: Michigan...
AGGCCGCGTTGCAAGAAAGTCTATGCGTCGCGCTGTGTGTTGGAACGCGGCGGACGCCCGAATCACCAGATATCACAGTGCTGTCGGGGTGCGCCCGGATCGTGCCATCATTTGCCACGATCGCGCGGCTCGCGCGCCGAGGCGCCGATTGATTCCAGCCCGCCGGCTCGTCCAACCTGGCGGTGAGTGTCCATTACCGCAAGACAGTATCGAAGCGGCGCGCACGAGCATGGCTGGTGGCGTTGGCGCTGGCGTCGCCCTGCGCGTGGGCCGGCGGCCCTCTGGGAATCGACCACGAGCTGGCGCTGGATGAGTCGGGTATCTGGGCGCGCAAATATCAGACAGGCCTGGAGCTGGGCGTCATTGCCACGCAGATCGGCGGCGCGCTGTGGCTCGGCAATGACGACGAGTCAGGGCACGTTTTCTGGCAAGCCATCGACGCATCCGTGCTCTCCGGGCTCGCAGCGACAGGGCTCAAGCGAGCGTTCGGCCGAGCGCGTCCGGATCAGGGAAACGATCCTGGCGCGTGGTTCAAAGGCGGCTGTTGCGCCAGCTTTCCCAGCGGCGAGGTGACACTGCAGGCGAGCTCCGTCACACCTTTCATCGTTGAATACGGAAAGCGCCATCCCTGGGTCTGGGTCCTGGAGGCGCTGCCGGCGTACGACGCCGTGGCGCGGATGAAGAGCCACGCACACTGGCAAAGCGATGTGCTCGCGGGATGGGCCTTGGGGACAGGCGTCGGATACTGGACATCGACCTGGAGGACGCCGCTCAGTGTGCGCCTCCTACCTCGCGGGGTGTCGATCGGACTGTCTACGCGCTTCTGAGCAGGTGCACGATGAGTGCGATCCCGACGGCGAAAGCGCCGCACGAGGCGACCAGCACGGCACCTGCCGCGCAATCCTTGACGAGCTGGATCTGGGAGTGGCTCTCGGGATACAGGTGATCCGCGAGGTGCTCGATCGCCGTGTTGAGCAACTCCGCCGAGATCACCGACGCTGCGCTGAGCGCAACGGCGGCCCACCAGATCGGCTCAGGACGAGAGATGCACAGTACGAGGATGGCGAGGGCCAGCGTCGCGAGCTGGATGCGCAGACTGTGCTCGGAGCGCACGCCGGCGGCGATGCCCGCCACGGCGTAACGAAATCTCACCCAGAACGGCTGATTCTTGGGAACCCGCATCGCCCCTTCCGCCGATGCGGACCGGAAGGCCCGCGTTGGCGGCGGATTCTACGGCAAAGCGGGCTGCCACCGCAGACAGCGCCGGACTTTTGCGCAAACGGGGGCCGGCGCTGCAGGCAGCTGCGACGACGGCCCCCCTTGCCTAACGTTGCGCGGGGAATGGCAGGGTGTGGACGTGCTCCTTCTGAACTGCCTGCAGCTCCCGCGGATCGATCCCGAGGGCCTCGAGGATGCTCGGCGCCACCTGCTGGTTCGAGGTCGCCGTGGACACCGAGGCAGCGTCCAGATCCTCTGCCGACACCAGCAGCGCCGTATGCACGTCATCCTCGTTGAAGCCGCCGTGCTCGGACAGCTTGGAGCCGCCGCTGAAGATCACGCCCGTGTTGACCTTGAGAACGATGTCCGGCGTACGCGGGTCGACCTTGGGGTCGTCGAACTTGTTCGCCAGCGAGGCACCCGCGAAGATCTCCTGGATGCCGAGCGCCTGCTGGTTCTGCGGGGTGCTCAGGGTGGCCACCACTCCCGCGGTGAGGGATGGACTGGTGAGCCAGATGAGCGAGCCGTCATCGGAGATGTCGAAGGCGTCCGCGGCGCCGATCGTGGCACCCGGCTGGCCGCCGCCGATCCCCCGGCGCTTGCTCAGATCGATCGCGGACTGGCCGTGCTTGGCAGCCACGACCATCAGCGTCGACTCCCACAGCCCCTGCCGCTTCAGCTCCGAGACGAACTTGCCGAGCGACTGGTCCACGAAGTCGAGCTCGCCGGCAAGTCCCACCCCTGGCGTGCCCAGCACGTCCAGGTAGCCGCCCTTGGCTCCGGTCACGGGGTCGGTCGCGAGCTTCTGCCCGACGCTCACCGCCTGGAAATTGGTGCCGAACAGCGTCGGCACCCCGATCCTGCGGGTGCGATCGTGGTTGTAGCCGTCGATCTGGTTCAGCACGGCCTGCACGTGCAGCGAGTCGTAGCATTTGATGTCATCGAAGCTGTTCGTCCAGCCGTCATCGGGGGTCGGGTCGGGAAACGGCACGGCCGTACAGCCGGCGATCCCCGGCAGGGGCACCGGGATCGAGTTGATCTCCGGGCCGTAGAAATCATCGACGCCGCGGCCGCTCGGCCCGTTGGTCCACTCATAGGAGGGGTGCTTGTCCGTCCACGCGGTCAGGCCGCCGTGCGAGCGCACCACCTCGAAAATCGTATTCACGCGCACGTACTGGTGCGGCATGATGGTGCGGCAGCCGTTGCTCGGGTCGCGCACCAGGAAGCTCGGATTGAGGCCGCCGCCGCCATCGAGCCGGGTCAGATCGAGGTCGACGGCCTCGTCCCAGGCCACATTGGTGCCGACCTCAGCCGGGCAGGCGCCGCCGGGATTGCCGAGGCCATCGGTTTGCGCAGGCGGGGAGAGAGCCCGGTTGTACGTATCGTCGTACCACAGCCCGGTGGTGATCGGCGAGCCGCCGGTCACGAGCGAGGCGAGACCCGGGAACGAGTCCGAAGGGGCGGAGGTCGAGTTGTTGGTGAAGGTCACTCCGTGCTGACTGAGCGCGGCCAGCGTCGAGTTGGGATGACTGGCGACGTAGTTGGAAAGATCCAGTGCGTGCAGGCCGTCGACACTGATGAGCAGCACGTGCCGGATCTCGCGACCGCGGCCGCTGAAACCATCCTCGTCCGCATGCGTGAGTCCTGCACCCAGCAGGACGAGACCCAAGGCAGCCGCCGAAAAACCTTTGAGCATGTTCATCGCCCCTTGTTACGACACCGGCGGACTACGTTAGGGAGCGATTGTTACAGTCGGAAGAAAACGTGAGCTCGAGACAGATCCACATGCACGCACACGGGCTGAAGCTTACACAGAGCTTTCGAGACACCGGCGCAGCTTACGAAATGCCAACGAAACACTAACGGAAACAGCAACGCGTGCTCAAGCGAACCTCCAACACAACCTGGCTCGGCTGGCTCGCACTGGCGGCACTGTGGCTCGCTAGCTTGCAGTTGCGGCCGCTCCTGGATCCGGACGAAGGCCGTTATGCGGAAATTCCGCGCGAGATGGCAGCGAGCGGCGACTGGGTCACCCCCAGGCTGAACGACCTGAAGTACTTCGAGAAGCCGCCGCTGCAATACTGGATGACTGCGGCCGCGTACCGGGCGTTCGGCCAGTCGCCCTGGAGCTCGCGACTGTGGTCGTTCGCGCTCGCGTTCGCCTGCCTGCCGTTGGTTTTCGCGTGGACGCGGCGACTCTACGGGGAGCGGGCGGGACGAGCGGCGCTGCTCGCCCTTGCCGTCAGTCCTTACTTCGCGATCGTCGGCCACCTCAATCTGCTCGACTCCGGCTTCACGTTCTGGCTCACCGCGACCGTGCTCGCGTTCCTGCGCGCACAAACCTCGGAGCCGGGATCTTCGGCGGAACGCAAGTGGATGCTGCTGTGTTGGGTCAGCGCGGCATTGGCCGTGCTCAGCAAAGGAATCGTCGTAGGCGTGCTTGCCGGAGGCTCGCTGATCGTCTACTCCGCGCTGGAGCGTGACGCTCGGCCCTGGAAGCGTCTGCACCTGGCGCCCGGCATACCGCTCTTCCTATGTGTGAGCGCACCTTGGTTCATTCTCGTGTCGCGGCGCAACCCGGACTTCCTGCAGTTCTTCTTCGTTCACGAGCATTTCGCACGTTTCCTGACGACGGTCCATCAGCGCGTGGAGCCCTGGTGGTATTTCATCCCCATCCTCTTTGTCGGGATACTTCCCTGGCTGCCCCCTTTCCTACACGGGTGCCGCACCGCCTGGAGCCGCCCGGGCGTACCGTTCAAGCCTCTGAAGTTCCTGCTCATCTACTCGGCAATCACGTTCCTGTTCTTCTCGGCTTCGGGATCCAAGCTCGCCCCTTATGTGCTCCCGGTCATACCCGCTCTGGCAGCGGTAGTGGGAGCGCAATGCTCGGAAGGTCCGTGGTTGCTGACTCGCACGGCTTGGATCGGAGCTGGCTTCCTGTTGCTGGTGGCCGCGGGGTGGGTGGGTTATGGCTGGCACCGCAACGGCGCCCTGCCGCGCGAGGTGCTGATCTGGGCCGTCGTAGCGGTGATTGCAGGTTTCATCGGTGTGCTCGCCGCACGCCGTTCGCGAGGCGAGCTGCCGATGGGCCGGGTCTGGACGGTCGCGGGGGCGGCCATCCTCGGTTGGCAGTGCCTGATGGTCGCTTACGCAGCGACTCCTCCTGCACGCACTTCCCGCGACCTGGTCGCTGCCGTCCGGCCGTACGTGCATCCGGCGACTGCTCTGTACAGCGTGGGACAATTTCGCGAAACCATTCTCCCGTATCTCCGACGGACCCTGACGGTCGTCGACTACGAGGGTGAGCTGGAGTTCGGCATGCACGCGCAGCCGGGGCACAACGCGGCGACCGAGGACCAGTTCGTGCGGCAATGGACGAACAGCAGCGACGCCATCGCGTTCATCGCCCCCTCGCAGTGGCCTCGCTATCAGAAGAGCGGACTGCCGGGGCGCGTGATCGCGGCTGACAGCGAGACGGTCGCCGTCAGCCGCCGCTGAGGCTCGGCACGCCGCCCTGGCTGAGGGCCTCGACTCCGCGAAAATCGCCGCGGAGGGTCGGCACGCCGGCAAAAACCACGCTTTTTGCCGGCCGTGTGGGCTGGCTGAGGGCCTCGACTCCGCGAAAATCGCCCCTGGGCGATTTTCGCCAATGAACTACTCCGGCCCGTAAACCAGAACCTTGAACGTCCCGGGAACGATCGGGGGGCGGCGCCGCGGAGCCCCCGGCGCCTGCTGCGGAGCGGGCCCGAACATCGCCGCCGCCAGGTAGATGCGATGCGTCTTCGGATCCAGCGCCATGGTGCGCGCGCTGGGTTGGGTCTTGAGCGTCTGCACGACTGTCAGCTTCGATGGCGAGTCCTCGTGCGCGATGGTCACGGTGCCTTCGCCGTTGGAGCTGAAAGCGAGCTGCAGCTCGTCATCGAAGGCGTTCGCGTCCACGCCTGCGCCGATCGGCACCGAGGCGACCACCTTGCCGCTGGTGCTGTCCATCATGAGCATCAGATGGTTCTCGCAACCCAGGAACAGGCGGTGGTGCGCGGCATCGAAGGCCATGCCGGAAGCGCTCTCCCCCGGGGCGATCGGCCAGTCGCTCACGACCTGATGGGTTTTCGTGTCGATGGCGACGACCTCGCTCTTGTCCTCGATGTTGTCGTAGACGCGGCCGGCGCGCGGATCCGCTGCCGGGAACTCGGGCTTACCGGGCAGCTTGATGGTCGCCACGACCTGACCGGAACCGGCGGAGATCACCGTAGCCGCGTGGGCGCGGCCATCGAAGGCATACACTTCCCCGCGCCCCGGCTCATAAAGTATCCCGTCAGGCCCCTCCTCCGTGCCGACCTTGGAGGTCGTGGCGAGCGTCTTCAGATCGACGACGCTCACTTTGGCTTCGCCGCCGTCGCTGGCAAAACCGCGACCCAGCTTGGGAGCCAGGGCAAACCCATGCACTCCGGGCGTGTCGGCGATGTCGCCCACCACCGCGTCGGAATTCAGGTCCACGACGACGATATGGGTGCCGTGCGTGACGTACAGCCGCCGAGCCTCGGAGTCGACTGACAGGTAATCCCAACCCGTGTCGCCGGCGATCGGGATCTCCTTGAGGAAGTGATAGCCCGGGTCCTTGTCGGCACTCTGCGCCGTGCCGACGGCGGCGAACGCGCCGATCAGCGCCAGCAATCCGACCCACTCACGATGATGCGCTTTGATCCACATGTACCCTCCTCGGTCCGCCGTAGCGATGCACCAGCACCGGCAGCAGACCCAAATTCAATACGGTCGATGAAAGCAGCCCGCCCAGCACGGTGATCGCCATGGGAGCCTCGATCTCCTGCCCGGGGCTGTGGACGCCGGCGGCCAGTGGCGCCAGGCCCAGGGCCGTCACGACGGCCGTCATCAAAATGGGAATGAGACGTTCGTTGGCGCCGCGCAGCACCAACTCCAGGTTCCACGACATCCCTTCGCGCTCGACCAGGTGCTCGTAGTGGGCGAGCTGCAGGATCGAGTTGCGCGCGCTGACACCGAACACGGTCACCAGGCCGACGAGGGATCCCAGCGACAGGCCGATGCCGGTGGCGGCAATGACGAGCACGCTGCCCAGCAGGCTGAACGGCAGGTTGGCCATGACCAGCCAGCCGCTCGCGCGCCAGTGCAGCGCGACGAGCAGAATCATGATGATCAGCACCAGCGCGGCGGCCGAGTAGGCGATCAGCTGGATGCGCGTCTGCTGCTCTGCTTCGGCCGCACCGGTGAACTCGACGACGGTCCCCGTGGGTAGCTGCACCGATTGCGCGATCCTGCGTTGGGCCTCGGATACAGCCCCCTGCAGCGAGCGGCCCTCGACGTTGAACGTCACCGCAATCAATCGCTGACCGCCCTCGTGATCGATGGTGTAGCGGTCCGCGGATAGATCCAGGCGGGCCACCTGTCCGAGCGGCACCGGTCCGTAGGGGCTGTTGATCATCAGGTGTCGGAGCTCATCCAGCCGATTGCGCAGCTCATCGGGGAGGCGAACCACGACGGACACGGTGCGCGCGCCGCTGAAAGTCTGGCCGACGACGGCGCCCGAATAGGCGGCCTCGATCGTGTCGAGCACGTCCTGCACCTTCAGGCCGGCGGCGGCGAGCCTGTCGGGCTCGGGCGCAATGCTCAGGGTGGGAGTGTCGTCCTCACGCTTGAACTGCAGATCCGTCACTCCGCTCTCGCCCCCCAGAGCCGCGACGATCCGGTCACCGACCTCGTCCAACGCCTGCAGATCGTTACCGAAGACCTTGATGGCCACCTGCGCCGTCTCGCCGCTGAGGCTCTCGCTGATGCGATCGCCGAGGAAGGTGACGACCTCTCCCTGGATGCCGGGATAGCCGGCGAGGATCTTGCGCAAGGTCCCCTGCGCTTGCGCCTGATCGACCGTGGCATCGGGCTTGAGCTCGACGTGCAGCTCGCTGCGATGTGTGCCCCAGGTGTCCTCGCCCGCCTCCGCTCGTCCGACCTGCTGCTCGATGCTGGCGACGTAAGGCAGCGCGAGGATCTGGGCGCTGATCCGCTTCCCAAAGCGCAACATCTCATCCAGCGAGGTCCCGGGAATGGAGCTCGAGGCCTGCATCACGAAGTGGCCTTCGCGAAAGTCCGGCATGAACGTGCCGCCCAGGAACGGCACGAAGGCGCCGGCCACCAACACCAGCACAACGATGACCCCTATCGCCAGCCCGACTCTGCGGTCGAGCCGCTGGATTACCTCGCGTTGCCACGCCTTCAGCCGCACGAGCCAGCGGGCTTCGGGCTTGACGCGATCGGCGCGCAGCAGCAGCGCGCACAGTGCTGGAGTGGAGGTCATCGCCACCAGCAACGACGCGGTCACCGCCAGCATGAACGCGAGCGCCAGCGGCCCGACGAAATGCCCCTGCACGCTGGAGGTGAGCAGCTCCGGAATGAATACGGCGATGACGACCGCAGTCGCATAGATGACCGGTCCGCGCACCTCGAGCGAGGCATCGAGGATGACCTCCAGGCGAGGCCGCGCCTGAGGCAGCGACCGGTTCTCGCGCAGGCGCCGCATGATGTTCTCGATCCCGATGATCGCATCGTCCACCAGCACCCCGAGCGCCACCGCGAACCCTCCCAGGGTCATGGTGTTCAGGGTATCTCCCATGCGGGAGAGCACCGCGGTCGCGGCCAGCAGCGACAGCGGGATCGCGGTGAAGGCGATGACGGAGGCGCGCCAGTCGCGCAGGAACGCATACAGCACGGCGATGATCAGGATGGCCGCGATCAGCAGCGAGCGCTCCAGCTCGCCGAGCGCTTTCTCGATGAAATTCGCCGGGCGATGCAGGCGCCCATAGAGCGTGATGCCCTGGGCCTTCAGGGTCGGCTCCAGCTCGGCGAGCACGCGCTCGACGGCCTGGGTCGTCGTGAGTGTGTTCGCCCCGTACTGGCTCGCCATCGAGATCAACACGCCGGGTCGGCCCATGATCAGCGCATCCCCCGAGCGCAGCGCCGGCCCCTGCTGGATGGTCGCCACGTCGCGCAGCCGGATCGGCGTGCTGTTGCGCACCGCAACCACAGCGTTTCCGAGCCTGTCGATGTCCGGCTGCGGGACCGGCGCTTTCAGGAGCACGCGCTGCGCAGCGATATCGATGTACCCGGCGCCGCGCAAAGGAAGCGCCGCGCGCGCCGCGTCCGCAACGTCGCTCAATGTCAGATTGAAGCTCGCCAGCCTGCGCAGGTCCGGCGCGATCTGCAGCTCGCGCACCTTGCCCCCGAACACGATCGCGTGCGCGACCCCGGGAACAGCCAGCAGTCGCGGCTTTACGACCCAGTCGGCCGCATCCCGCAGCGCGTACGCATCCACCTTGTCCGAGACGAGGCCGATCTTCAGCAGATCCATTGTGCTCGAGACCAGGGGTGACAGCTTCGGGGGGCCCACGCCCTGCGGGAGCAAGGAGCCGATTTCCGACAGACGCTCCGAGATCCCCTGCCGGGCGATATGCGGATCGACACCGTCGTTGAACGTCACGGTCACGACCGACAGCCCCGGAATCGATTCCGAGCGCAGCGTCGCCAGCCCCGAGGCGCCGTTGATGGCGCTCTCGACGGGTTTGGTGACCAGCTGCTCCACCTGCTCCGGCGCGAACCCGGGCGCCTCGGTCTGCACATCCACCTGGGTGGGCACGAAGTCAGGAAACACATCCAGCGGCGTCTGCAACGCGCCGAAGCTTCCGAGGGCCAACGCCAGCAGCGTCAGCGCCGAGACGGCGCCGAAGTGGCGGGTGCAGAGGGAGACCAGCCAACGCATGCGTCAGTCCGGAGCCTCAGTGCTGGGGTTCATCTGCCGCGCCAGCAGCAGGCCGGCGGCAGAGGTCACCACCTGATCCCCGGGCGAGACCCCTGAGGATGCGAAGTAGCCATCCGCCAGCGGACGGTTGGTCTCGATCGGCGTGCGCTCGAACGTGCCCGCTTGCTTCTGCACGTAGCACCAGGCCTGGCCGTTGCTCACCACCACCGCCGCTGTCGGTATCAGCACTCCTGCGGTGCCGCCGGCTGGCGCTACGGCCAGCGCCTGCAAACGCGCTCCCTCGGCGGCCTCCGGGGCGCTCAGCAGCGCGAAGAAGCTGCGTCCCGGCAGAGTCGGATCCTGTGGCGCATCCCAGATCTCGCTCGTCGTCCAGGCCGCGACACCGGGGCTCGAATCCAGCGGCGTGACCCGCAGACTCCTGGGGCGCGTACTGACGAGCACTCCCGGGGGGAAGGTCACGCGAGCCAGCTTGACCGTGCCATTGGCCAGATCGTCCAGCAGCCTTGCGGTCATGCCGCCGCGCTGCCGCGGAAAGTCCTGTCCCAGAGTGGCCGTCAGCTTGCGTCGCGCGAGCTCGAGGGAGGCCTGATCGGCGGCGACTTGCCGAGTGGCACTTTCCACAGCATCCGTCCCCAGTGCGCCCGGTCCGGAAGCCAATCGCTTGCCGCGCGCGAGGGCCGCCTCGCTCTGGTGCGCCGCCGCGGTCGCCGTCTGCAGATCCGCCGCGACCTGAGCAATGGTGTCGTGGCCGACGATGACGCCGAAGCCTTGTGCACTGGGGGTGTAGGTGACGGCCTGAACCGCCGTCGTCGTGATCCCCAGCTTCCCCACTTCATCTGCCGAGAGCACGACTTCGTTGGTGTCCTTGTGCTCTTCGACCTTCCCGCCGCCTGCGTCCGCCTTGCCGCCGCCCTTGTCGCTGGCCTTGCCGCCGGCCTCTTCGGCCGCCGCGCCGTGCGCCGCAGCAGCGTGCTCGTCCCCGCCTGACTTTGCGCCGCCGCTGCACGCCGCCAGCAAGGCGACACACAGGATGATCAAGGATTCTTTTGCGCCCATCCGCCCCCCAACGCTTTGCACAGTCCGACCGCCGCCTGCAGTCGGGCGAGCGTGTACTGGCTCATCTGCTCCCGCGCGGCAAACAGCGCGCGTTCAGCATCCAACACCGTGAGGAAATCACCCGACCCGGCGCGGTAGCGAGCCTGTGCGCCCGAGAGGGCCAGCTCGCTCTGCGCCACACTCTCTCGCTGTGCGGCCTGTTGCTGCTCGAGGTGCGCCGTCGCAGCAAGCGCCGTCTCCACGTCCCACAGCGCTGCGAGCGTCGCGGAACGATACTGAGCCAGCATCTCCTGCTCTCTCGCCGCCGCCTCGTCACGCGCCGCCCGCAGCCGCCCTCCGTTGAAGATCGCCTGCGTCAGCGCGGCCCCGGCGCTGAATGAAGGGCCGAATCCAGCCAGGCTGATGACGGCCGCGTTCACTGCCGGGTTCTGCAGTCCGCCATTGCCGGTGAGCACGATGGAGGGGAAAAATGCGGCCCGCGCCTGCGCCAGGTCCGCATGCGCCGCTTTCAGGCTCTGTTCGGCGGCAAACACATCCGGACGCCTCGCCAACAGCTCAGCCGGCAATCCCGCGGCGACGGCAGGCGCGTGCAGCTCCGCCAGGCGCTGCGCGGTGATCTGCAGCGAACCGGGCATCTTGCCGACCAGGATGGCCAGTGCGGCCAGCTCCGCGTCCTGCTGCTGCTGGAGGTCCTTGATGTGGATCTCGGCGTTCGCGACCGCGGCGCGCTGCTGAGCCTCTTCCGTAGGATTTCCAAGGCCCTCCTTCCGTCTGGCCTGAACCACATCGAGCACCTGATGCGTGTTCTCCAGAGCCTGCTTCGCCAGCTCGGTCCGCTCGCGCAGCGCCACGATCTGGAAATAGGTATCGGCAACGCCGGTGACGGTACTCAGCGCGACAACGGCGCGATCCGCTTCACTGGCGTTGCGGAAAGCCTCGGCCGAATCGCGCGCGCTGCGATTCTTGCCCCAGAAGTCGATCTCATAGCTGGCCGAGATCAGAGCACCGTAGTCCGTCTCGTGAGCGCTGCCGTTGCTCGAGTGCCCGGCGTAGGTCGTGGAGTTGGCATCCAGATCCACCTGGGGAAGGAGGGCGGCGCCTGCGGCGCGCGCCCGGGCATCGGCTTGCCGCAACCGGGCGTCCGCCGCCTGCAGGTCCAGGCTGTTGTCGTAGGCATCCGCGATCAGCGCATCGAGCTCCGCGCTGCCGAAATCCCGGAACCAGGTCTGGGTCGGAAGCGAGCCTCCGGGCGATTGCGCCGTGGTCCACTGCGAGGGTGTCGCGATAGCAGGCACTGCGGCACTCTGAGTGGCGCAGGCGGCGCAACCCACCAGCACGGCCACACCAGCACACCCGATGGAAGCTCGCTGTGCCACGATCACACACCTTCCACTGGAACAGGTGCGACACGCCCCGGCGTCGTTTCTACCGGTGGGCTGAGCCGGATGCGAAATGTCGTGCCGCGCCCCTCCGCGCTCTCTGTCTCGATGACCCAGCCGAGGCGTCCGCAGATGCGGCTGACGAGATACAACCCGAGACCCAGGCCGCGGCTCTGCGTCCCACGATAACGCCGCTCGAAGATGCGCGACAGATCCTGAGGGGGAATGCCGACCCCGGAGTCGCGCACGGTGAGCTGCGCGGTAGACAGCTTTACTTCGATCGCACCGTTCTGCGTGAAGTTCACGGCATTGAGCAGCAGATTATTGACCACGCACGCGATCATCGCCGGCGCGCCTGTGACGACGACGGGCTCCACTTTCACCACCACATCCAGGGACTTCGCGGCGGCGCCCGCGGATATGACTTCCACGGCTTCCCTGACTATCTGATCGAGCGCGCACTGCTGCTGCCGTCCTCCCGGCTCCCCGCGTGCCAGGAACAACAGAGCTTCGATCAGCGACTGCATCTGCCCGGCGGCGCGGCGGATGCGCAGCACGCGTTCCACTCCGGCGGCGGAGAGCGCCGGCTCCTCCGCCAACAACTCCGCCGCGCTCGAGATGATCGCCAGCGGTGTGCGCAGCTCGTGGCTGGCATCCTCCGTGAAGGCCTGCTCGCGCTCGAGCACGCGTTCCAGTCGATCCATGTAGTCGTCAAAGGCGGCCGCAATGAGGCCCACCTCGCGATTGGCATGGCGATTCTTGAGCCGTTCGTTGCGGCGCGCCGGATCGAGGTGCGTCACGTCACTCGCCAGCTGTGTCACGGGGCGCATGACGGCACGCGACATGGCAAGTCCGAGCACGGCAGCCAGAGCCAGCGCCACGGCTCCCACCAGGATCGCTGCGCCGACGACATCCCCCTCCAGAAGCTCGACGCGTTCCGTATCCAACAACAAGTACAGGCGCGTCGCGCCTACGTTATCCACGGCAACGTAATACACCCTGCCCTGAATCACGATGTCCTCGTGCACGCCGTTGGCCAGACCGGCTATCTCCGGCGGCAATGCGGCGCGACCCGAGACGTCGCGGACGACAAATCCGCTCAGTCCGCCCACCGAAGGCGGTGCGGTCTGCGGCCGCACCGCAACGTCCCGCTTGAACTCCTGCATTTCTCGCACGAGCGTGTGATTGAGCATCTCGTCCTCGAGCAGCTCGATGCACTCGTGCACCGCGGTAGCGAACGCGACGCATAGCACGATCACCAGCACCGAAGCGGCCAGGAGAAATCTCGCTCTGAGACTCCAGTCGACACGCATGCTCGTCAGGCGAGCCGATATCCGACTCCGTGCACGGTGTGCAGGAGTTTCATCTCACCGTTGCAATCAACGGCATTGCGGATGGTGAAAATGTGGCCGCGCAATGCAGCGTCGCTCTCCGGCGGGTCGTTGCCCCAGACAGTACGCTCGATCTGCTCCCGTGTAACGACGCCGGGGGATGCACGCATCAACTGCTCCAGGATGCGCATCGCGGTGGGTGCGAGAGACACGACGCGCTCGCCGCGACGGACGATCAGCGTTCGCAGGTCGAAGCTCAGATCGGCGACCTGCAGCACGCCCTTGGATCCGGTGGTGCGCCGCACGATCGCCTTCAGACGGGCCAGCAGCTCCAGCAGCGAGAAGGGCTTCGTCAGGTAATCGTCGGCGCCGGCGTCAAAGCCCTTGAGCTTGTCCTCTTCCGTATCGCGCGCGGTCAGCATCAGCAAGGGCACATCCTTGCGAGCGGTCTCCCGCAGCCGGTGACACAGACTGAGGCCGTCGAGGCCCGGAAGTCCGAGGTCGAGGATGACCGCGTCGTAGCTGTCGCTCGCGGCGAGCTGCAGGCCCTTGTTGCCATCGCGCGCGTAGTCCACGACGTGCCCGCGGGACTCCAGGAATTCGCCGACGTTCGCCGACAGGTCGAGGCTGTCTTCGATCAGCAGCACGTGCATGAGCGCAGCCTAGCATCGCAGGTGTAATGAAAGCGTTAGGGGCAGGACGGACGGCCGTCAGCCGGGCGGTAATCGCCCGGCTGCGAGGAAGGACCGGGGCTCGGTCCGGTCAGCCCGCGCGCAGCTGGCTCGCGGCGCCGACGGCGCTCTACTTGCCGATCTCCTGGTGCGGCTGGCTCGGCGGCGGCGGTCCGCCGAAGCCGGGCACCGGGTGCTGCTTGATGTCGTTGGCGCGGGCGATGATGTAGGCGCGGATTGCCTTCGTGTCCGCAGGCTTCAGGGCCTCGGCAAAGGAGGCCATGCCGCGCTGGGCGCGAACGCCCTGCAGGACGACCTGGTCGAAGCCCTCCTGCGAATGCAGCAGCGGCGTGCGCGTCAGATCCGGAAAGTTGGCTCCGCGGGTCTGCCCCTGATCGCCGTGGCAAGCGGCGCAGTACTGCTCGTAGCGCTGGCTGCCGGTCTGCACTACCGCGGGAGGCGCCGTATCGGGCGGCGGATCGAGCGGCGGCGGCGTGTACGGCTGCGTGGGCGGCAACACCGCCTTGCCTCCCAGAGCGAACACCAGCATCCTGGAGTAGTTGGGAGCGTAGTAGCCACCAACGGGAGCTCCACCCACGCTCGCGGCAATGTACTGCTTGCCATCGAGCTCGTAGGTGATCGGCGGCGCCATCATTCCCGTCGCAGTGTTGGCGCTCCAGAGCTTCTCGCCGGTCCGGGCATCCAGTGCACGTATCTCCGGGTCGCTCCCGGCGCCCTGGAACACCAGGCCACCGGCGGTCGCGAGCGCGCCTCCCGGCCCGCCCTGCCCTTCGGGCGTCTTCCACACCTGCTTGCCCGTCACCGGATCCAACGCCTGCAGGTAGGAAGTGAAGCCGTTCTTCTCTTTCGGATGCGAGGCGTAGTACGTGAAGGGAGCGGTGAAATCCAGGCCGAGGTTGTAGCCGACCGGATTCGGGGTGAAGCTCGGATCGGCGACCATCGGAAAATAGGCCCGCTGGGTGGGGATGTAGAGCAGCCCGGTCTCGGGACTGAACGCATTCCCCTGCCAACCATGCGCGCCCTGTACGCCGGGGGCGAGATTGAAGGGCCTGCCGACGGGGAAGCGCGACGCATCGATCACACGCGGACGCCCGGTTTTCATGTCGACGCCGTTCGCCCAGTTGACATCCGTGAACGGCATTGCGCGCAGCAGCTTCCCGGTGGCGGCATCCAACATATAGAAGAAGCCGTTCTTGCACGGTTGCATGAGCACGTGGCGCTTGCGCCCATCGACGGTCAGGTCGGCGATGACCATCGGGCTCACCGCATCGTAGTCCCAGGTGTCGGCCGGGGTCGTCTGGTAGTGCCAGGCGTACTCTCCGGTGGAGAGCTTCACGGCCAGGATGGTCGCCAGATACAGGTCATCGCCGCTCTTGGGATCGCGGTAGCGATCGTTCCAGGGGGAGCCGTTGCCGGTGCCGAAGTAGACGAGGTCGGTCTGGGGATCGTAGAGAATCGCATCCCACACCGTGCCGCCGCCGCCGAGCTTCCACCACTGCCCGCTCCAGGTGCTCGCGGCCTTCTGCATCGCGGCGTTCTCGAAGCCGTCCTTGGGATTGCCCGGCACCGTATAGAAGCGCCAGTCGAGCTTACCGGTCTGCGCGTCGTAGGCGCTGAGGTAGCCGCGGACACCGTATTCGCCGCCGGACTCGCCGATCAGCACCTTCCCGTTGGCCACGCGCGGGGCGCTGGTGATCGAGTAGTGCTTGCTCTTGTCGATCGTCAGGACCGACCAGGCCTCCTTGCCGGTGCGTGCGTCGATTGCCACCAAGCGGCCATCGAGCGTGCCGAGGTAGATCCTGCCGTTCCAGGCGGCGATGCCGCGATTGACGATGCCGCAGCACACGTTGCGGATCCATTGTCCCGGGGTCCTGGGATCGTATTCCCAGAGCTTTTTGCCGCTGCGGGCATCGAACGCGTACACCTTGCTCCAGGCGGTGGAGACGTACAGGACGCCGTCGATGTACAGCGGGGTGCCGTCCTGGCGCAGGTTGGTATCGTAGTCGGCGAACCAGACGAGTCCGAGCTGCTTCACGTTGCCACGGTTGATCTGCGACAGGCGGCTGAAGCGCTGCTCGTCATAGGTGCCGCCGTAGGTCATCCACTGCGAAGGCTCCGAGGCCGCGTGAGTCAACCTCGCGGCGTTCACGTTTGCCGGTGCCGTCAGAACCGAAGAGGCGCGCCCCTGCGCGCCGGTGGCCGGCGTGTCGCACCACGCGGCGCTGAACAAGGCTATGGACAGCAGGGCGCCGAACCCCGCCTGCAAACGATGAGTCACCGTGGAGTCCTCATGAAAACGGCAGGCGCGCAACGTTATTCCAGGTAGGCCCGGAATGAAAGTGTGTTGCCA
>Ga0157370_10004589_pt1 | contig 15809 bp, 16 predicted proteins | sample C35metaG_FD_113463 | JGI IMG/M metagenome (GOLD analysis project Ga0157370, IMG submission 113463) | Corn rhizosphere microbial communities from Kellogg Biological Station, Michigan, USA - C3-5 metaG | ecosystem: Host-associated > Plants > Roots > Rhizosphere > Soil | place: USA: Michigan...
GGTGGCGACGGCGGCATGCACGCGCGCGTTGATCGCCGCGTCGATGCGATGGTCGAAGCGCAGCAGCAGTGCATCCTCGGCGAACGGCTCGAACTGGATCGAGGCGGTCTCCACGCTAACTCGACGCTTCCAGTGCGTGGCGCACTGCCGCCAGCCGTTCCTGCAGCGCATCCTCGGCGTAGGGCTGCGCCTGGCCGTGACCCCAGACCGGGCCAGGCCACGCGGCATCACCCCGGCAGCGTGCGACGACGTGCACGTGCAATTGCCGCACGATATTGCCCAACACGCCCAAGTTGAGCTTGTCGCAGGGCGCGACTGCGCGCAGCGCGCGTGCGGCAAGGTTCACTTCGCGCCACAGCAGCGCCTGGTCGTCATCGCTCAGGTCGGCGATTTCGACGAGGCCGCCGCGGCGCGGTACCAGCACCAGCCAGGCGTAGCGTGCGTCGTTCATCAGTTGCACGTCGCACAACGGCAGCGAGGCGACCAGGCGCGTGTCCGCGGCCAGCCGGGGATCGAGTGCGAACGCGCCACTATTCATGCGTTGGCGAGGTACTTGTCGAAGAAGGCCAGCGTCCGTTGCAGCGCCAGTTTCGCGCTGGGCTCGTGGTAGGGCGCGCTGCCGTCGCGGTTGAAGGCATGGTCGGCCGGATAGGTATGGACGTCCATCTGCGGAAACGCGACGCGGTGCTTTTCCACCATGTCCGGCGTGATGTGCTGGTCCTTCTCGCCGAAATGGAACATCACCGGTGCCTTGGGCACTTCATGCAGGAAGGCCAGGTTGCGCGCGCCGTAATAACTCACCGACGGCAGGCCCAGCCGCAGCGCCGCGAGCAGGGCGACCGTGCCGCCCCAGCAATACCCGACCGTGCCGATCCTGCCCGCCGAAGCGATCGCTTCCGCCGCGCTGGCCACGTCCTCGAGCGCGCGATCGAGGCCAAGTTCCGCCACCAGTTGCCTGCCCTTGTTGGCGCCCACCTGATCGCTGTCCAGCTCGACGCCGGTTTCCAGGTGGTCGAAGAAGGCCGGCGCGATCGCGGTATAGCCAAACGCGGCAAAGCGATCGACCACGCTGCGCATGTGCGCGGTGACCCCGAAGATCTCCTGGATCACCACGAGACCGCCCTTGGGCTTGCCGTCGGGTTCGGCCAGGTAGGCGCCGATGCATTGGGTGCCGCTGGTGGGGAGATTGATGTGCTGGCCCATGGCCGTACCTCAGGTCTGCTTCGAAACCCTGATGTTAGCCGCAGCGGCAGGAGCGCGGCGCTCCCGTATAATCGATCGTTTCCCCGCCATATCCACGGCTGTTCCCGACCATGTCACATACTGCCCACAAGATCGGCTTCGTCAGCCTAGGCTGCCCCAAGGCGCTGGTCGATTCCGAGCGCATCCTGACCCAGCTCAAGGTCGAGGGCTACGAGATCGTGCCCAGCTATGGCGCCGCCGATGCGGTGGTGGTGAACACCTGCGGCTTCATCGACGCGGCGGTGCAGGAGTCGCTGGATGCCATCGGCACCGCGCTCAACGAGAACGGCAAGGTGATCGTCACCGGCTGCCTGGGCAAGCGCGACGGACTGATCCGCGAGGCCTACCCGGACGTGTTGTCGATCAGCGGCCCGCAGGACTATGCCAGCGTGATGAGCGCCGTGCACACGGCGCTGCCGCCGAAGCGCAACAAGTTCATCGACATCGTGCCGGACACGGGCGTCAAGTTGACGCCGAAGCATTACGCCTACCTGAAGATTTCCGAAGGCTGCAATCATCGCTGCAGCTTCTGCATCATCCCCTCGATGCGCGGCAACCTGGTGTCGCGCCCGGTGGACGAGGTGCTGCTGGAGGCCGAGCGGCTGGTCAAGGGTGGCGTCAAGGAGCTGCTGGTGATCTCGCAGGACACCAGCGCCTACGGGGTGGACCTGAAATACGCCGAGCACGAGTGGCGCGGCAAGACGTACCGCACGCGCATGACCGAGTTGTGCGAAGGCCTATCCGAACTCGGCGTATGGACACGTCTGCACTATGTCTATCCGTACCCGCACGTGGACGAGCTGATGCCGCTGATGGCAGCCGGCAAGCTGCTGCCGTACCTCGACATCCCGTTCCAGCACGCCAGCCCGCGCATCCTGAAACTGATGAAGCGTCCCGGCAATATCGACAAGACGCTGGAGCGCATCAACGCCTGGCGCAAGGTGGTGCCGGACCTGGCCATCCGCAGCACGTTCATCGTCGGCTTCCCCGGCGAGACCGACGCCGAGTTCGAGGAACTGCTCGATTTCCTGCGCGAGGCGAAGCTCGATCGCGTCGGCGCGTTCGCCTATTCGCCGGTCGATGGGGCGAAGGCCAACGAGCTGCCGGATCCGGTGTCCGAGGAATTGAAGGAGGACCGCCTCGAACAGTTCATGGCGGTGCAGGCAGAAATCTCCGCCGCCAGGCTGCAGGGCAAGATCGGCCGCACCATCCGGGTGCTGGTCGACGAGGCCGGCACGGAGGGGGCGGTCGCCCGCTCCGCGGCGGATGCGCCGGAAATCGATGGCACCGTGCTGATCGCCGATGGCCAGAAGCTGAAGCCCGGCCAGTTCGTCGAGGTGCTGGTGGAAGGCGCGGGCGAGCACGATTTGCAGGCGCGCCTGGCCCCTCCGACGCTTGCGGTGGTCTGAGCCTGCCGTGCGCTATGTCGCACCGGCGCGCGGCGAGGTCGAGCCGAGGGTCTTCCGGCGCATGCCGCTGATGGCGTGGCGCGACCACGCGGCGTGGCTCGAAGGCGATACCTGGCCATCGATGGACCGGCTCAACGACGGCTTGCCCGAAGAGGCCACGTATCGCTTCGTGGCACAGACGCCGTCGCTGTTGGCGGATGGCCTGCATTACGAACAGCGCATCGCCGAGCGGGGAGACATCGCGACGCGCGAGCGCAACTGGCACGACCTGCTGAACGCCCTGGTCTGGCTGCGCCACCCGGTGCTCAAGCAGGCATTGAACACGCGCCAGGTTGCCGAGATCGCGCACATGGGCCTGAAAGTCCGTTCCCGTGCGCAATATGCACTGACTCACTTCGACGAAGCCGGCGTGATCGTGTGGCTGCGGGACCCCGCCGTGCTGGCGTTATGGGATGCGCATGACTGGCATGGCCTGTTCTGGCGCCGGCGACAAGCGTGGCTGGATGGCACCATCCAACTGGAACTGTTCGGCCACGCCTTGCTCGAACTGGCCCTGGACCCCGCCCGGCTGCTGGTCGGCAAGGCGCTGGTGTTCCAGTCGGCGGATGCCGGCGTGTCCGTCATCAGCGCCCACTGTGCCGGGGCGATCGCCAGCGGCAGTCTGCTCAACGACCCGCTCGAACTGCGTCCGTTGCCGCTGTCCGGGTTGCCGGGATGGCGGGACGACAATGCCGTGGAGGCCTTTCACCGGAACGCGGCGTGCTACCAGGCCAGGCGCGCGGGCCGGAGATATCCTTCGCCCGGCGTGATATGAGCGGCGTCCGGGCTTTCCGCGCCGCCATGCCCGAACACCGCAGCGCGTCTCCCCCGCTTCAATCGCGCGAATAGACGTATACCCGCGCAGGCGGCAGGTTGCGCCACGCCCAGCCATGGCGCCGTGCGCGCAGGCCAAGTGTGGCGCAGACCTGCGGAGCCACCGGCCTGGAGGGTCCGTAGGTGTACTGGACGAAGACGCCGCGCGGGTGCAATACCTCGAACGCGGCGGCCAGAATGTCGTGTTGCACCGATGCAGGCATGGCCAGCAGGCCCAGGCTGCTGACCACGGCGTCGACCGGACGCGTGCCGAACGCGCCGCCCTGGGCGGTCAATTTCCGCAGGGCCCGCGCATCGCCGCAAACCACGTTCGCGCGGGGAAAGGCCCGACGCAGCAACGCATGCAGCACGTCGTTCATTTCCACCACCAGCAACCGTTCCGGCTTGATCCCGTGGTCGATCAGTGCGTGGGTGATGACGCCGGTTCCGGCGCCCAGCTCGATCACCCCTTCCGCGTTCGGGGAAACGGCTGCCGCCATCATGCGGGCCAACTGGCGACCCGACGGCGTGATCGAGGACATGCGCAGGGGATGGCGCAGCCATTGCCGGAAGAACGTCAGGCGTGAGCCCTGTGCCGTGATGTCCGGGCTCCTGCCCGCGACCAGGGATGTGACTGCATCGAGTTCTTCCAACAGCGTCGCCCTCCACGGTGTCCGGACGGACAGTATCGCAGACGCGGTGATTCGACGTGTGAGGGCGGCAGCGCGGGTGCAACTTGCCCTGATCGGTGATCGCGACTATACAGAGCGCAGCAGGCAAGTCAGGGGCGGGCGTGTTGAATATCGCAAGACGCTGGTGGACGTCGTGGTTCGGTTGGCGCGCTGCCATGTGCATGATGATGCCGTGCCTGCTGCTGGGCGCGCCGGCCTGTGTTGCAGGCACGGTGCGCGCGGCGGACAGTCAGGCCGATGCGGCGGCGCCGATCCGTTTCGGCATTCTGCCCATCGGCAGTGCGGCCGAGTCGCTGGAGCAGTGGCGGCCGCTGCTGGATGACCTGCACAGGCAACTGGGGCATCCGGTGACGACGGTGTCGGTGGGCAGTTACGCGAGCCTTTCCGACGCCATCGGTGCACAGCGCGTGGACATCGCCTTCCTGTCCGGCAAGCTCGCGGTCGAGGCGGTGACGCACCAGCACATGCGGGTGTTCGCGCAGTTCGTGCGCAGCGATGGCGCACGCGGCAACGTGGCGATGCTGGTGGTGCGGGCGGACAGCCCGATCCGCACGCTGGCCGGCCTGCTGGCGGCACCCGGGCGCTGGAGCTATGCGCGCAGCGAGCATCTGTCGGTGAGCGGTTACACCGCGCCGGAAGCCTATGTCTTCGCGCCGCGCGGACTCAACTCCGACACGTTCTTTGCACGTGTGGAAGTCGGCGACCACCAGGGCAACCTGCTTGCCGTGGTCAACCGCGAAGTGGATGTGGCCAGCAGCAACAACCCCGACATGGACCTGTTCCGGCACAACTTCCCGCGTGAGGCGGCCCAGCTCAAGGTGATCTGGCGCTCGCCGCTGATCCCTTCCGGTGTCCTGGTGTTGCGCGAGGGCATTCCCGCTGCGTTGCGCGCCCGCCTGACGGCGTTCCTGCTGGCCTATGGCAGCGCTCCGGGCGCCGTTGGCGAGCGCGAACGCGACCAGCTTGCGCGCATTCCCGACCTTGGTGGCTTCGCACCGGAAACCAGCCAGATACTGCAACCGTTCGTCGACATGCAGCATGCCCTGCTGCGCGCGCAGGCCGAGCACAGCCAGTGGGTCAGCCCGCAGGCGCGGCAGGCGCGGCTGGATCAGATCGAACGCGACTATCAGCGCGACACGCGCATGCTGGTTCAGCCATAGTCCACCGCGATCAAGGCAAACCGTGCCGCGCCGGCCGGCAGCTCGGCGACAAATTCGTCGTCGACGCGCTTCTTCAGCGCGGCTCGCGCAATCGGCGAGTCGATGCTGATCCAGCCCTGTTTCGCGTCGGTCTCGTCCGGGCCGACGATGCGGTAGAGCAGCGTTTCACCCGTGTCGACGTTCTCGAGTTCGATGGTGGCGCCGAAGAACACCTGGGCGCGGTCGCCGGGCTTGCCCTCGGCCACTTTCAGCGCGGGAATCCGCTTGCTGAGGTAACGTACGCGGCGATCGATCTCGGCGAGCTGCTTCTTCCGGTAAATGTATTCGGCGTTCTCCGAGCGGTCGCCTTCGGCCGCCGCTGCGGTGATCGCCTTGACGACCTCCGGACGCACGGTGTGCCACAGATGGTCCAGCTCGGTCTTGAGCCGCTCGAAGCCTTCGCGGGTGATGATCGCGGTCGAGCCGGGGGAAGGTGGGCGCCAGCGGCTCATGCGAGACCGGCCACGCGTCGTCGTTGCTGCTCGATCTCGGCGCGAAGGGGATGTTCGGGCCAGGCGGCAGCGAGTCGGTCGAGCAGTTGCATGGCTTCGGCATGCCGGTCGGCTTGTCCGGCAAGGACGCGCGAGGCGAGCAGCCCGTAGTGGGGCGCCTGCGTATCCCGGGGCCAGTGTTGCAGGTAGCCGCGGCAGAGCTTCAGCGCGATCCGGTCGATGCCCAGGCGGCCGGCCAGGTCGGCCAGTTCGCCGCAGGTACGCGGGTCGTCGGGAATGAAATCCGCATCCATGTCCAGGCATTCCTGCAGGACGCCAAGGGCCCGGCGCGGCTCGCCCTCGGCGATCAGGGCGGCCATCCAGATCTGCCCGTGCACAAGCAGCGCATCGCGCAATCCCTGCTGTTTCAGCAATTGACGGTAGGCCAGGTGCAGCGACGCCGGTGCGGCGCGCTCGCGCAGACGCGGCACCAGCAGCTCGAGCGCCGCCTCCGGTTGCTGCTGCGCCAGCTCATTGACTTCGTCCAGCAAGCGCTGGTCGTCGTCCTGGTGGTTCTGCGCGACGAGTTGGCGGGCCTTCGGTTGCAGGCCGAATTGTTCGTGGCGCTGGTGGATCAGCACGCCCATCAGGCGGAAGTTGAACAAGGTGGCGTAGATCGCCACGAAATAGAACAGCGGCAGGGCCAGCAGCCGGGGCAGCACGTGCTCGAGACCCTGCTGGGCCGAGCCGACCAGCAGCGCGATCAACAGCTGCACGCCGATCAGCAGCAGGTAGGGCGAACCGAAGCGCGCCATGATCTGCGCCCAGGTCAGCGGATTCAGCGCGTGCGAGATGCTGCCGTCCAGCGCCAGCGACATCGCGATGGCGGGCAGCGTGATGGCCGTCAACGCGCTTGCCAGCCACGCGCCGCCACCGAAGTTCAGCTTCACCGCCAGGGTCAGCAGGGTCGACCACAACAGGATCGCCACCAGCGCCCAGCCGCCATGGCCCGGTTCGGCGAACTCCGGCGGCTGCGCAAAGCCGTCTGCGCTGTGGCGCAGGCATTCCAGCGCGTACAGGTAGGTGGCCGCCCAGATCACCAGCTCCAGCAACCAGCCGGCGGCAGGCAGCAGGCCCAGGTAGTGCGCCAGGGTGAACACGACCAGGCCGGGCAGCGCGCTGGCACGCAGCGGGTAACGCAAGGCATCCAGCACATGCCAGGAGAGCGGCTGGCGCAGATCGATCAGTTCGATTTTCGACATGAAGTGGGCGGTTCAGCGCTTGCCGCCGAAGATGCCGCCGAGTACGCCGCGCAGGATCTGCCGGCCGAGCTGGCTGCCGGCGGTGCGCACCATCTGCTTGCCCATCGTCTCGATCATGCCCTGGCGGCGCTTGGTGCCGAACAGCGCATCGTGCACGGCGCCGCCCCAGCCCGCACCTGCCGCCTTGTCGCCGCCGCCGGCAGGTGCATTGGCGGCGACCTCGGTGGCGTCGACGGCCTTGTCGCTGGCGCGCTTGGCCAGCATCTCGGCGGCCGATTCGCGATTGACCGTGGTGTCGTACTTCGTGCCGACGGGCGAGCGCTGGCGAATGGTGGTGCGCTCGGCGTCGGTGATCGCGCCGATGCGGCAGCATGGCGTGGTCACCAGCACCTGTTCGACCGGTGTCGGCACGCCGCCGTTGGCAAGCGTGGAGGCGAGTGCTTCACCGACGGCGAGCTTGGTGATCGCTTCGGTGACGTTGAGCTTCGGGTTGGCGACGAAGGTTTCCGCCGCGGCCTTGACCGCCTTCTGGTCGCGCGGGGTGAATGCACGCAGCGCATGCTGGATGCGGTTGCCGAGCTGGCCCAGGATCACGCCCGGCACGTCGTCCGGATTCTGCGAACAGAAATACACGCCGACGCCCTTGGAACGGATCAGCCGCACCACCTGTTCGACCCGCTGCTGCAACGCCGGCGAGGCATCGTCGAACAGCAGATGCGCCTCGTCGAAGAAGAACACCATCTTCGGCTGGTCGAGATCGCCCACTTCGGGCAATTGCTCGAACAGTTCGGACAGCAGCCACAGCAGGAAGGTGGAATACAGTCGCGGCTTCAGGATCAGCTGATCGGCGGCGAGCACGTTGATGATGCCGCGGCCGCTCATGTCCTGGCGCATCAGGTCGGCCAGTTCCAGCGCGGGTTCGCCGAAGAACTGGTCGGCGCCGTCGCTTTCGAGTTTCAGGACGGCGCGCTGGATCGCCGCGATGCTGGTCGTGCTGATCAGCCCGTAGTGGGTCGAGATGTCCTTGGCGTTCTCGGATGCATAAGTGAGCAGGGCGCGCAGGTCGGCCAGATCCAGCAGCAGCCAGCCCTGGTCGTCGGCGGCCTTGAAGATCACTTCCAGCACGCCTTCCTGGGTGTCGTTCAATTCCAGCACGCGACCGAGCAGGGTCGGGCCCATCTCGCTGATGGTGGCGCGCACCGGGTGGCCAAGCTTGCCGTAGATGTCCCAGAACACGACCGGGTTCGCCAGCGGCTTCCAGTCGGTGAGCTTGAGCTTCTCCAGTCGCGCCCTGAGTTTGTCGCCGGCCTCGGCGGCAGCCATCGACAGGCCGGCCAGATCGCCTTTCGCATCGGCCAGGAAGCACGGCACGCCCAGTCGCGAGAAGCCTTCGGCCAGCACCATCAGCGAGACGGATTTGCCGGTGCCGGTGGCGCCGGCGATCATGCCGTGGCGATTGCCGTAATGCGGGTCGAGGCTGACGCTGGCGCTGTCATTGCGGCCGATCAGGATGTCAGTCATGGCGTTCCGTCCGTTGATGGTCGAGCGATTGTAGCCAACACGATGGTGTTGTCGCGTGGCTGTGCGCTGCGTTGAGTCGCGGCGCTGCGCCAGCTATGGTGGGCGTTTTCCGCGGGTGAAGTTGCTGATGTCGTCGTGTTCCGTGTTTCGTTCCATGCGCCTGGCCACACTTGCCGTGTCACTCGGCCTGCTCGGCGCCTGCGCCAGCACCGGAGGCGGCAAGCCATCGGCCCAGGTCAATGCGCTGTACAGCCAGCTCGATCAGGCCGCCAAGGGTTACGAGACCGCGCTGCAGCAGTCGCGCGAGGGCGATCCCGAAGCCTCGCAGCTGACCCTGCGTCAGTCGCTCGACCGGTTGAAGCAGGCCTCGGCACAGTGCGGCAGCGCGCCCGGCTGCGATCCGCAACGATTCTTTTCGGTGTTCGACCGGCTGTTGCGGCTGAAGGACGGCGATTTCGCCGGAGACCAGGACCTGGCGGGCGACGTCGACTCGTCGCAGGCCTCGCTTGCCGCCGGGCATGGTGGTGCGGCCAGCCTGCCGCAGGCGCAGCGCAGCGTGACCCTGCTGCACGGGCAGAAATTGTCGCAACTGATCGCGATGAACGGACCGGTCAAGGCCGCGCTGGAGATGTGGCTGACCCAGCGCCGCCCGCAATTGATGGATGCCTGGGTCAACTACCGCTACCTGCGCCACGAGATGTGGCCGGCCTACGAGAAGGCCGATCTTCCCGAAGCCTTGCTGTTCGGCATCCTGGCGCAGGAGTCGGGCGGCAAGGTGCACGCGGTGTCGCGTTCCGGCGCCGCCGGCCCGCTGCAGTTCATGTATTCCACCGGCATGCGGTTCGGGCTGGGCGTGGACAACGGTTTCGACACGCGCTTCGATCCGGCGGCCTCGGCGCGGGCAAACGCCGAGTATCTCAACGAGCAGCTGCGCATCTTCAACAACAACCTGGAGCTCGTCATCGGTGCCTACAACGGCGGCGAGGGCCGGATGCGGCGTGCGGTGGGGGACGACACCTCGGTGAGCTTCTACGACCCGCGCGTCTACAACCAGATGTCGCCCGAGACGCGCGACTACGTGCCTGCCGTGTTGGCGGCGGCGTGGCTGTTCCTGCATCCGGACAGCTACAACCTGCGCTTTCCGGAAATCGACGGGGTTCCGGGCACGATCAGCTTGAAGCGGGCCGCCTCGCTGGACGAGCTCACCGTATGCCTGGGTTCGGCTGATGGGATGGGCGACGGCTGGTTCCGTACGCTGCGCAATCTGAATCCCCGGCTCGATCCCGACGTGAGCCAGCCGGCCGGAACCCGGTTGCAGGTACCCAGACAGCTGGAGCGTGCCTACGCCTCACGCTGCGTCGATGGCCCGTGGCCGATTCTCGCCGCCGACCTGCACGACGCGACAGTGCCGGTGGTGCCCGACCCGAAGCCGGTTGCTCCGGCGGTGCCGGCGACGAAAAGCTATCGCGTGCGCCATGGCGACACCTTGATCAGCATCGTGCGCAAGCTGCATTGCTCGAGCGTGCAGGAGATTTCCGAGATGAACGGGCTCAAGCACCATGGCATCCGGGTAGGCCAGCATCTGAAAGTGCCGGTCTGCCGCTGAGCGGGACGCCGGTTGCCGCTTGCCGGGGAGCGCCGATCAGGCGACTGCGCTTTCCTGCATCCAGCCGTCCACGCTGCTCTTGCTGCCCTGGATTTCCTTCAGTTCGCGCAGCAGTTGCAGCAGTTGCCGGTGCTGGAGTTGCAGAGCGGGCTGGGTGGCGGTCTTGGTCTCGTGATAGGCGACCGCCAGCCACAGGGAAATGCCGCGCAGTGCCACCTCGGCGTTGTTCGAGCGGGCACGCTCGTAGCCGATGTCGGTACCCTGGCCCCAGGGCAGGTAGCGCGATTCGGGGGTGGTGCCGTACAGGTGCGGAAAGTCGCAGCGCGAGGCCTGCCCGATCTCGCGCAAGGTGAGCATGCTCAAGCGGTCGCGGTTGCGCTTGGGTAGTGCCCGGATACTGCGTTCGATGTCGCGGAACTGACGGCCAAGCTGGCGCGCGCGCATTGCCACGAACAATGGAGTGAGTATCTGCATGAGTCCCCTCGGCGCTGGATTGCACGGCAACGGTTGCCGCATCGCTCCCCCGATCTTAGCAAAGCACCCCGGAATTTGCGCCTAGAACGTCACAAAATGACGCGCGGCGTCAGCTTTCGGGGCCGATACTGCGCCCGAGGCCGATCTGCTGGCCCACCCGCACCACCTGCTGCGGTTGCAGCGTGTCCAGGGTCGCGCCGCCGGCGGGCAACAGCACGATCACCGTGGAACCCATGTTGAAACGCGCCATCTCCGCGAAGCGTTCCAGCGTGACGCCCTGGCCGGCGAAGGACTTGCGCCGGATCGACGCGGCATAGGGTGGAATCACCAGGCCGTCCCACACGGTGGCCACCGACGAGACCAGGATCGCACCCACCATCACCACCACGAACGGACCGTGCTCGCCGTCGAAGTGGCAGACCAGCCGCTCGTTGCGCGCAAACAGCCGCGGAATCGCTTCCACCGCGAACGGCGCCACGCTGAAGATGCGGCCTGGCACGTGCACGGTCTCGCGCAACGTGCCTTTCAACGGCATGTGCACGCGATGGTAGTCGCGCGGCGACAAGTAGACGGTGACGAACCGGCCGTTGCGGTACGGCGCGGCGGCGGCCTCGTCGCCACCGAGAAGTTCGGCGGCGGTGTAGTCCTGACCCTTGGCCTGGAAGATGCGGCCGTCGACGATGGCGCCGGACTGGCTGATGCGGCCGTCGGCAGGCGAGAGCAGGGCAGCCGGGTCGGCGTCGGCACGCCGCGCATCCGGGCGCAGCTTGCGCGTGAAGAATGCATTGAAGTGCTGGTAGGCCAGTGGATCGGGCTGCGCTGCCTCGGCCATGTTCACGGCGTAATTGCGCACGATCGTGCCGATCAGCCAGTTCTTCCACGGTGCAAACGTCCAGCGCGTGGCCCAATAGACCACCCGCGACAGCGCGCGATGCGGCAGGATGTATTGCAGGAATACCTTGAAAGTCATCCGCCCAGTATAGAGGGTGGTCGCGCCGGCAGGCCCTATAATGTGCGGCCATTCCGATTGCCGCTGGATTGCCGTGACCGCCGAGCTTGCCACCATCATCGACTTCATCCGTTATGGCGCCAGCCGCTTCTCCGCGGCCGGGCTGACCTTCGGCCACAGCCACGACAACCCGATCGACGAGGCGACCCATCTGGTGCTGGCCAGCCTGCACCTGCCGCCGGACATTCCGCCCGCGTATGGCGCGGGTCGTCTTACCGCCGGGGAGCGGGCGAACGTGCTGGCGCTGATCGAACGCCGCGTCGGCGAGCGGCTGCCGGTGGCCTACCTGGTCGGCGAAACCTGGTTTGCCGGGTTGAAGTTCAAGAGCGACCGCCGCGCGCTGGTGCCACGCTCGCCGATCGCCGAGTTGATCGAGTCGGGCTTCGCGCCGTGGCTGGACGAGCGCCATATCGAACGTGCGCTGGATCTGTGCACCGGCTCGGGCTGCATCGGCATCGCGATGGCCGAGTACAACCCGGACTGGCAGGTCGACATCGTCGACATCAGCGACGAGGCGCTGTCGCTGGCGCGCGAGAACATCGTGTTCCAGCACGTCGAGGGCCGGGTCGAGGCGATCCGCTCCGACCTGTTTGCGGGCGTGAAGGGTCGTCGCTATGACCTGATCGTCTCCAACCCGCCGTACGTCACCGAGGACGAATACGCCGCGTTGCCCGGCGAATACGCGCACGAACCGAAGCTGGGCCTCACCTCGGGGGCGGACGGCCTGGACCTGTGCCTGCGCATGCTGGACGAAGCGGCCGATCAGCTCACCGACGACGGCCTGCTGATCGTCGAAGTGGGCGAGAGCGAGCATGCGCTGGCCGCGTTGCTGCCGGAAGTGCCGTTCATCTGGATCGAGTTCAAGGTCGGCCAGATGGGCGTGTTCGCGCTGGAGCGGCGCGACCTGATCGAGCATGCGCCGGCCATCCGCGCGGCGGCTGCGCCGCGTCGCGCGGGCTGACGGATGGAACTGGCCACCGCGCGACTGCACATCGACGCGCTGCGGCCGGCGGACGCGGAGCGGCTGTTTGCCTGTCGCGCCGATCCTGCGGTGGCGCGCTACCAGGGCTGGTGTCCGGTTGATCTTGCTGCCGCCCGCGAATTCATCGCGGCGCAGTCGCCACAGCCGCCACGCGGCTGGTTTCAGCGTGCCATCCGGCTCGGTGACGATGGCACGCTGATCGGTGACCTCGGCGTGTGCCTGCCGGAAGATCCGCAAGGCTCGGTCGAATTCGGGATCTGCATCGCGCCGGCCCATCAGGGTCGTGGCTACGCCAGCGAGGCGGTGCGTGCGCTGATGGCTTGCGTTTTCGGCCAGCTCGGTCGCCACCGGATCCATGCTTCGGTCGATCCGCGCAACCTGGCCAGCATGGCCATGCTGCGTGCGCTCGGCCTGCGCCAGGAGGCCCATCACCGCGAGAGCCTGTGGTTCAAGGACGAGTGGGCCGATGACGTGATTTTCGCCATGCTGGACCACGAGTGGCGCGCGCAACAGGCAAGCGGACCTCATCACGGTTAAGCTGTACCGGTCATCCCGTGGACGTCCAAACCCCGTGTCCAGCAACTCGTTCGGCAAACTGCTTACGGTCACCACCTTCGGCGAAAGCCACGGGCCGGCGATCGGCTGCGTGGTCGACGGCTGCCCGCCCGGTTTGGAGATCGCCGCGGAGGAGTTCCGCCACGACCTGGAACGGCGCGCCACCGGCCGCAGCCGCTACACCTCGCAGCGGCACGAAGCCGACGAGGTGGAGATCCTTTCCGGCGTGTACGAGGGCAAGACCACCGGCACGCCGATCGCGCTGCTGATCCGCAACACCGATCAGCGCAGCAAGGACTACGGCGACATCGTGTCGACGTTCCGTCCCGGGCACGCCGATTACACCTACTGGCAGAAATACGGCATCCGCGACCCGCGTGGTGGCGGGCGTTCTTCCGCGCGCGAGACCACCATGCGGGTCGCCGCGGCGGTGATTGCCAAGAAGTGGCTGGCCGAACACCACGGCGTGTGCGTGCGCGGCTGGCTGGCGCAGGTCGGCGACATCACGCCCGACGCCTTCGACTGGAACGCGGTGGAGCAGAACCCGTTCTTCTGGCCCGATGCGGCCCAGGTGCCGGCGCTGGAGAATTACATCAATGCGCTGCGCAAGTCCGGCGACTCGGTCGGCGCGCGCGTCAACGTGGTGGCCGACGGCGTGCCGCCGGGCTGGGGCGAGCCGATCTACGGCAAGCTCGACGGCGACCTGGCCAGCGCACTGATGTCGATCAACGCGGTGAAAGGGGTGGAGATCGGCGATGGCTTTGCGGCGGTCGCCCAGCGCGGCAGCGAGCATCGCGACGAGATGCATTTGGACGGCTTTACGTCCAATCATGCAGGCGGTATTCTCGGCGGCATCAGCAGCGGTCAGCCGGTCGCCGCGTCGATCGTGCTGAAGCCCACGTCGAGTATCCTGATCCCCGGCCACAGCGTGAACCTGGCCGGCGAGCCGGTGGACGTGGTCACCAAGGGGCGACACGATCCCTGCGTCGGCATCCGTGCCACGCCGATCGCCGAGGCGATGATGGCGCTGGTGCTGATGGATCACGCGTTGCGCCATCGGGCGCAGTGCGGTGATGTGGGGCCGGTTGCGCCGCGCATCGCCTGATACTCCACCGCTGCAACCGGAACCAGTTCGATGACCGACAAGCCGCACGTCTGGGTTTCCCGCCCCACCTTTCCCGGTGTCATCGCCCGGCTGGAGCCGCATTTCGTGGTGAGCACGGAGGCGGAGGAACGCAAGTTCAGTTCGTCCGAACTGGCCGCGAAGCTGGCCGGGCAGGACGCCGTGATCGTCGGCCTCAAGGATCGCATCGGCGCGGCCGAAGTCGGCGGCGCCGAACGGTTGCGCATCGTGGCCAATCTCGCGGTGGGCTACGACAATATCGACCTGGACGCGATGAGCGCTGCCGGCATCGCGGTCTCCAATACCGCCGACGTGCTCAACGAAAGCGTGGCCGACTACGCCTGGGCGCTGCTGCTCGGCGCCGCGCGCCGCATGACCGCGGCCGAGCGCTGGCTGCGCGCGGGGCAGTGGCACGCCACCGGGTTCAAGGCGTGGCTTGGAGCCGACGTGCGCGGCCGCACTCTCGGCATCCTCGGCATGGGACGCATCGGCCAGGCCATCGCGCGGCGCGCCGTCGGCTTCGGCATGCCGGTGATCTACCACAATCGCTCGCCACTGCCCGCGGCGGACGAGCGTGCCTGCAACGCCCGCCATGTCGACAAGCAGCAATTGCTGTGCGAGTCCGACTTCCTGGTGCTCGCGTTGCCGCTCACTGCACAGACACGTCACGCCATCGGCACGCCCGAACTGGCGCTGATGAAGCCGACCGCCATGCTGGTCAATATCGCCCGGGGCGGCATCGTCGACGATGCCGCGCTTGCCGCCGCCGTGCGCGAGCGACGCCTGGCCGGCGCGGCGCTGGATGTGTTCGAGGGCGAGCCCAAGGTGCATCCGGAGCTGCTCGCGCTGGACAACGTGCTGCTCAGCCCGCATATCGCCAGCGCCACGACCGAAACCCGCCGCGCGATGACCTCGGTGGCGGTGGACAATGTGCTGGCGCTGTTCGGGCATGGCCCGCATGCCGGACGTCCGCCCAATCTCCTCAATCCCAACGTGCTGTGACCGGCACGATCCCCTTTACCTTCGAGCAAACCATCCGATGAGTCAGAAGAGCAGTTACAAGGTCGCCATGGTCGGCGCCACCGGCGCGGTCGGCGAGACCGTGCTGGCGATCCTCGCCGAGCGCAATTTTCCGGTCAGCGAGCTGGTGCCGCTGGCCAGCAAGCGTTCTGCCGGCGGCAAAGTGAAGTTCGCCGGCAAGGACATCACCGTGCAACTGCTGGATACCTACGATTTCGCCGGCGTCGACATCGCGTTCTTCTCGGCCGGCGGCTCGGTCAGCCGCGAGCACGCGCCGCGCGCGGCGGCGGCCGGTGCGGTGGTGATCGACAATACTTCCGAGTTCCGCTACCAGGACGACATCCCGCTGGTGATCAGCGAGGTCAACCCGCACGCGATCGCGCAATACACCAGCCGCGGCATCATCGCCAACCCGAACTGCTCGACCATGCA
>Ga0157370_10004590_pt1 | contig 15809 bp, 16 predicted proteins | sample C35metaG_FD_113463 | JGI IMG/M metagenome (GOLD analysis project Ga0157370, IMG submission 113463) | Corn rhizosphere microbial communities from Kellogg Biological Station, Michigan, USA - C3-5 metaG | ecosystem: Host-associated > Plants > Roots > Rhizosphere > Soil | place: USA: Michigan...
CGAGTTAGCGTGGAGACCGCCTCGATCCAGTTCGAGCCGTTCGCCGAGGATGCACTGCTGCTGCGCTTCGACCATCGCATCGACGCGGCGATCAACGCGCGCGTGCATGCCGCCGTCGCCACCCTGCAGCGCGACCTGCCGCTGCTGGAATGCGTGCCGGCCTATGCCAGCGTGCTGTTGCGCTTTGACCCGCTGGCCTGGCGGGACGCCAACACCGCCGACCCGCACCAGGCGCTGGAACGTGCAGTGCGCAGCGCGCTCGGCGCCACTGGAACCCCGCTCCGAGCACCGCGCGAACGGGATATCCCGGTGTGCTACGGCGGCACCCACGGACCGGATCTGGCCGACGTGGCGCAACACCTCGGCCTGACGATCGACGACGTGATCGCCCGTCATGTGACCGCCGATTATCGCGTGGCCATGCTCGGGTTCGCGCCCGGCTTTCCCTATTTGCTGGGGCTCGATCCCACGCTCGCGATGCCACGCCGTCGTGATCCACGCCAGCGCGTCCCCGCGGGCAGCGTGGCGATCGGCGGCGGGCAGACCGGCATCTATCCGGATCAGCTGCCCGGCGGCTGGCAACTGATCGGCCGCACGCCGCTGCGCCTGTTCGATGCCGCCGCCACGCCGCCGTCGCTGCTTGGCGCAGGCGATCTCGTGCGCTTCCGTGCCATCGACGAGGACGAGTTCCGGCACCTCGAAGCGGAACAACGCGCATGAGCGTGACGGTGCTCAAGCCGGGCCTCCTCAGCACCGTCCAGGACGGTGGGCGCCCTGGCCATGCCGCGGTCGGTGTCGGTCGCGCCGGCGCCATGGACGTGCCGGCCTGGCGGCTGGCCAATGCCCTGGCCGGCAATCGCGGCGACGAGGCGGCGCTCGAATGCACCCTGCTTGGCCCGACCCTGCGCTTCGAACGCGCCGCGTGGATTGCACTGACCGGCGCACCGATCCAGGCGCATGTTGGCGAGGTGACGCTGCCTCCATGGACGGCCTGCCACCTGCCCGCCGGCAGCGTGCTGCAACTCGGTGGCATGGCCGTCGGCTGCCGCAGCTATCTGGCCGTGCGTGGCGGCTTCGACGTGCCACCGGTGCTGGGCAGCCGCAGCAGCGACCTGCATGCGCGGCTCGGCCACGAGGCGGGCCGCGCGCTGCAAGCCGGCGACATGTTGCCGATCGGCCCCGGCGCCCCGCGCGGGCCAGACACCACCCAATCCGTCCATGCCGCGTGCTGGGGACTGGACCCGCAGCCATGGTTCGATTTCGCACTGGAGCCCATCACGCTGTTGCGCGGCAGCCACTGGTCGCAGCTGGACGAGGCCTCGCAACAGCGCCTGCATGGCGCCCGCTTCGGCATCGGCAAGGACAGCAACCGCACCGCCAGCCGTCTGGACGGCCAGACCCTGCAACTGCGCGCGCCACTGGAACTGATCTCCGAGGCCGCCCTGCCCGGCACCGTGCAGTTGCCGCCATCCGGCCAGCCGATCGTGCTGATGGCCGAGGCGCCGGTCACCGGCGGTTATCCGCGCATCGGCCAGGTCGCCGCGGTCGACCTGCCGCGGTTTGCGCAGCGCCGGCCCGGCGATGCCGTATGCTTTCGGCATGGCAGCCTGGAAGACGCGATCGCCCGGCTGGCCACGCGCGAGCGTGCGCTCGACCGGTTGCTGAAACACGTCGCGCAACGACTGCAACAAGATGGATGCACCAACGCATGACACGCATCGACCTCAACTGCGACCTTGGCGAATCCTTCGGCGCGTGGCGCATGGGCGAGGATGCGGCGCTGCTGGAACTGGTCAGCTCGGCCAGCATCGCCTGCGGCTTCCATGCCGGCGATCCGCTGATCATGCGGCAGACGGTGCGCCTGGCCGCGGCACGCGGCGTGGCGATCGGCGCGCATGTGTCGCTGCCCGACCTGCAGGGATTCGGCCGGCGCGAGATGCGCGTCAGCGCGGACGAGGCCGGCGCCATGACGCTGTACCAACTCGGCGCCCTGCACGCCTTTGTCCGGGCCGCCGGTACGCGGCTGACCCACGTCAAACCGCATGGCGCGCTGTACAACATGGCCGCGCGCGACCATGCGCTGGCCGACGCGATCGCCCGCGCCGTGCAGGCGTTCGATCCGCAGCTGATCCTGTTCGGCCTCGCCGGCTCGGCGCTGATCGACGCCGGCAACGCGATCGGGTTGCCGGTGGCGGCGGAAGCGTTCGCCGACCGCCGCTATGGCGCCGATGGCTCGCTGCAACCGCGTGGCGAAGCCGGTGCGGTGATCGACGATGCGCAGGCCGCCACGGAACAGGCACTGGGCATCGCCCGCGACGGCGTGGTGGCGACGGCCGATGGCAGCCGGGTGAACCTGCATGCCGACACGCTGTGCCTGCACGGTGACGGTGTCCATGCGGTGCAGTTGGCGCGCCAGTTGCGCGCTGCGCTCGAGCAGGCGGGCGTTCGCATCGCGGCCCCGGGCATCGCATGATCCTGCCCTCCACTGCCCGCACGAGGCGCGCATGAACTACTGGCCCCTGCTTGGCGTCGCGGTGATCGTGGTCGGCTTCGCGCTGCGCTTCAATGCAGTGCCGGTGGTGGTTACCGCCGCCATCGTCAGCGGCCTGCTGGCCGGCCTGTCGGTGCCCGACCTGCTTGCCCTGCTCGGCAAGAGCTTCGTGTCGGCGCGCATGTTGCTGCTGTTCGTGCTGACCCTGCCCGCTATCGGCCTGCTCGAACGCGCCGGCCTGCGCGAACATGCGCAGCGCTGGATGGCCCGATTGCAGAACATGACCCTGGCACGATTGCTGATCGGCTACCTGCTGCTGCGCCAGTTGCTGGCCACAGTAGGCCTGACCGGCGTCGCCGGCCCCGCGCAAACGGTGCGCCCCCTGCTGGCGCCGATGGGCGAGGCGGCGGCGGAAAAAATCCTGCCCGGCTTCGATGAAGCCGACCGCGAGGAACTGCGTGCGGTTGCCTCCGCCACCGACAATATCGGACGCTTCTTCGGCGAGGATGTGTTCATTGCATTGGGCGCGGTACTGCTGATCCAGGGCTTCTACAGCCAGCATGGCATCGAGCTGAGCCCGCTGGCGATCGCGCTGTGGGCGTTGCCTACGGCGATCGCGGCATTCGCGATCCAGTCGGTGCGGATATGGTTGTACCAACGCCGCCTGCAACGTCGCGCCACCGCCTTGCGCAATGGGCAGGGCAACTGAGCATGTTGCGCATCGAACACGCCTACTGGCTGATCGCGGCGTTCCTGCTCTACAGCGGCTGGCGCAATCTGCGCGACTGGCATCTGTGGCACGCCGCATTCTGGATCGTGCTCGGACTGTTGTTCGGGGCGGGCGACTTCATCCTCGCGCAATCGACGGCGGGCCATGCGCTACCGGCACAGGTCGCCGGGGCCGGTGTGATCGCACTGGCGCTGCTGGCGCCGCAGCTGAAGCGCATGGCGCACCCGGAAAGCAGCAGCGCCGAACAGCGCCTGCAATCGGCGATCCGGCTGGGGCACATGCTGTTCGTGCCGGCCCTGCTGATTCCGCTGGTGACGCTGCTGGTGGCGCTGTTCGGTGCCTACCTGGCCATCGGCAGGCATGCCTTGTTCGCCACGCCGCAGATGACGCTGACCGGACTTGCCCTGGCTTGCGTGGTGGCGCTGTTCGCCGCCTCGGTGGTGGCACGCACGCCCATGCACGAAGGTGTAGCGGAGGGCCGGCGCCTGCTCGACGCGATCGGCTGGGCCGCGTTGCTGCCGCTGCTGCTGGCGGCGCTGGGCCAGGTGTTCACGCAGAGTGGCGTGGGCGCGGCGATCGCGGCGATCGCCACCGATTTCCTGCCCACCGGCAATGCCACCGCGGCGCTGCTGGCGTTCGCGCTGGGCATGGTGCTGTTCACGGTGATCATGGGCAATGCCTTCGCCGCGTTCCCGGTGATGATGGCCGGCATCGGCCTGCCGCTGCTGATCCGCCAGCACGGCGCCCACCCGGCCATCCTCGGCTCGATGGGCATGCTGTGCGGCTACTGCGGTACCCTGCTGACCCCAATGGCCGCCGACTTCAACCTGGTGCCCGCGGCACTGCTTGAACTGCGCAATCCCTACGGGGTGATCAGGGCGCAGGCGTGGAGCGCGTTGTGGATCTTCATCTGCACCTTCCTGCTGATGTGGATGCTGGTGTTCCACTGAATCGGGAGATCCCCATGAACAAGACCCTGCCGCGCATCCTGCTGACCGGCTTCGACCCGTTCGATGGCGAAACCGTCAACCCCTCGTGGGAAGCCGTGCGCGCCCTGCACGGTCGGCGCGTGGGCGGGTACCTGGTGGCGGCGCGTCGATTGCCAACCGAGTTTGCCGCCTCGCTGCGACTGCTCAAGGCTGCCTTGCGCGAGCTGAAACCGGTGCTTGTGGTAGGCGTGGGCCAGGCCGGCGGCCGGCCGCAGCTGTCGCTGGAACGGGTGGCGATCAACCTGCAGGATGCGCGCATCCCGGATAATGCCGGTGCGCAGCCGATCGACGAACCGGTGATCGCCGGCGCCCCGGCCGCTTATTTCAGCACGCTGCCGCTCAAGTCCATGCTGGCGGCGCTGCACGATGCCGGTTTGCCCGCCGAGATATCGCACAGCGCCGGCACCTACGTCTGCAACCACATCGCCTACGCGATGTTGCACCTGGCCGCAAAAAGGCGCGGCGTGCGCGCCGGTTTCATCCACATTCCCTATTTGCCGGCGCAGGCCGCAAGCTTGCGCGGTGCGGCCAGCATGGCGCAGGCCGAGGTGGAGCGCGGATTGCTGATTGCGCTGCGTGCGGCGGCAACCACGTCCGTCGACCGCAAACTCACTGGCGGCATCCTCGACTGACGCGTCGTCCTGGACGTCATTGCCAAGGCAAAAGCCCGCGAATCACTTCGCGGGCTTTTGGTGCGGCGGGAGCTTATTCGCGCGCTGTCGCCCGGTTCAGGCTCCGGTCCCGATGCCACCGTTGGTGTGATCCCGTTCCGGCGGCGCCTCGGCCGGTGCGCGCTGATGATAATCCTCCAGCTTGCGCGCCTTGGTATTGACCGGGCTGATCTCGGTCAGGCGACCCTTGTGGTCGAAGAAATAGGCCTTGAACCCGTAGTCGATCGACATGCGCGCCATGTATTGCAGGTGCTTCTTGCCGACCTTCGCGTCGTCGCTGTCGATCAGCAGCACCTTCTTGGGCAGGCGTCCCTGGTCGCGCAGGTAGGAGAAGTGGCTGCCTGCATCGGTGGCTGAAAGCACCGCGCCGTCGATAAGGAACTGGCCATCCTTGTAGGACTCCATGGTCAGGTCGAACTGACCCTTCATCGACGTGGCGAGATTCTGTTCCTGCTTGACCTCGCCGCGATGGCAACCGGCCAGCAACAGGACACTGCCCAGCATGATCGCGGCCGTGATGCGGGCAAGCAGGGTGGACGTTCGGCTCATGCGGATCTCCTGGAAGGGCGTTTGTCGCAGCGGATGAAGTCTAGCAGCCTGTCGGCTTCGGGTTCGCGGGTTCGCGACGCCGTTCAGGCAGGCGTTCTCAAGTGCGCGGCAGGGTCACGCCCTGCTGGCCCTGGTACTTGCCGCCGCGGTCCTTGTAGCTGGTTTCGCATTCCTCGTCGGATTCGAGGAACAGCATCTGCGCCACGCCCTCGTTGGCGTAGATTTTTGCGGGCAGCGGCGTGGTATTGGAGAACTCCAGCGTCACGTGGCCCTCCCACTCCGGCTCCAGCGGCGTCACGTTGACGATGATGCCGCAGCGCGCGTAGGTGCTCTTGCCCAGGCAGATCGTCAGCACCTTGCGCGGGATGCGGAAGAACTCGACGGTGCGCGCCAGCGCGAACGAGTTCGGCGGGATGATGCACACGTCCGCCTCGACATCGACGAAGCTCGACGGGTCGAACGCCTTCGGGTCGACGATGGTGGAATTGATGTTGGTGAAGATCTTGAACTCGCGCGCGCAACGCACGTCGTAGCCATAGCTGGAGGTGCCATAGGAGATCAGCTTGTTGCCCTCGCGCAGCTTGACCTGGCCCGGCTCGAACGGCTCGATCATGCCCTGGCTCTCGGCCATGCGGCGGATCCACTTGTCGGGTTTGATGCTCACGCTGACTCCAGTTCGGTGACGGGATGGCCCATGGCGGGGACATGCCGGGCGCAAAACGGCAAAAATACATGGTCGGGACGTCGGTGCGCCAGCCAGCCACGCTCAGGCGACCGGCAAGCCCTCGACAAGGACATCCAGCGCGACCCGCAATTCCGCGCACCGCTCGGCGCTGGCCAGCACCTGCTCCGCCGAGCAGCCGGCGCCGGGGAGCGCCACGGGCACCGGCTGTGCCGCCAGCAACTGCGCCGACATGGTGAACAGAATCTCGGCCAGGGCCTCCTGCGCATGATACGAACCGCGCGCCGCCGCATTCAGCAGCAACACCCGCTTGCCCGGAAACTCCAGGCTGCCGACCAGCCAGTCCAGCAAGTTCTTGAAGGGGCCGGGCACGCCGTGGGCGTACTCGGGACAGGCGATCAGCAAGGCATCGGCGCGACCCACCGCCTCTCGCAACGCCAGCACGGAGGGTGGCGGCGGATCGCCATCGTCATCGGGATTGAACAACGGCAGCGCGCCCAGCCCCTCGTAGAGCTCGAGCTCGATGGCGGCTGGGGCCAGCCGTCGCGCCGCCTCCAGCGCGGCGCGATTCGCCGACAGCCGGCGCAGGCTGCCGCACAGGCAGAGCACGCGCCCGGCCGGCGCCGTCATGCAGCGGGAACGCCCTGCACCACGATCTTGCCCAGCCCCAGCGACTTGTTGCGCGGCTGCCGTGACAACCGTCCGGCGGCATTGCGGGCAATTTCGCGGTAACGGGCAGCGAGATCGGAATCCGGCATCGCCACCACCGTGGGATTGCCACCGTCGGCCTGCTCGCGGATGCGAATGTCCAGCGGCAGCGAACCGAGATACGCCACGTCGTACTGCGCCGCCATGCGCGCACCGCCGCCTTCGCCGAAGATGTGTTCCTCCTGGCCGCAGTTCGAGCAGACGTGGGTGGCCATGTTCTCCACCACACCGAGCACCGGCACCTCGACCTTCTCGAACATCTTCAGCGCCTTGCGCGCATCCAGCAGGGCGATGTCCTGCGGCGTGGTGACGATCACCGCGCCGGCCACCGGTACCTTCTGCGACAGCGTGAGCTGGATGTCGCCGGTGCCCGGCGGCAGGTCGACGATCAGGTAGTCGAGCTGCTCCCAGCGCGTGTCGGTGAGCAGTTGCATCATTGCCTGGGTGACCATCGGGCCGCGCCAGATCATCGGCGTGTCGGCCTCGACCAGGAAACCGATCGACATCACCGGCATGCCATGGGCCTGCATCGGGATGATGCTCTTGCCGTCCGGCGAGCTCGGCTTGCCGCTGACGCCGAGCATGGTCGGCTGGCTGGGGCCGTAGATATCCGCGTCCAGCACGCCGACCTTCGCGCCCTCCGCCTGCAGCGCCAGCGCCAGGTTCGCCGACACCGTGGACTTGCCCACACCGCCCTTGCCGGACGCCACCACGATGATGTTCTTCACGTTCGGCAGCGGCCCCAGCGTGCCCTGCACCTTGTGCACGTGTACACGGCTGGTGATCGAGACCGCGGCCGATTCGATCGCCGGGCCGGCCTGCAGAGCCTCGCGGACTCGGCCACTGATCGCCTCGATGGCACCGGCCGCGGGATAGCCCAGTTGCAGATCCACCGACACCCTGGCGCCATCCACGCCGATCGCGCGCACCGCCTCGGCCAGGCTCGCGCCAGTATGGGAGTCGGTCAGCCCGCCGAGGATCTGGCGGACCAGGGCTTCGTTCGCCTGTGTCATATCGGTTCGGATGGTCGAGAGAGGCCCATTATGCCAGCCGTGCCGGCCTCACCGGCTGATGCAGATCAGCGCAGCACCTGCAGCTGAACGGTCGCGTCGCAATGGCGCAATGCAGCTTGACGACCCTGCCGATCCTCGCCAGTCTCGGTTCCATACGCTTTCGTACGGGAGGAGCACCATGAAGCCAGCGTTCCGTTTTGCCATCGCCACCAGCCTGCTGTTCGCCGCCGGCGCCGCACTCGCGGCCAACGACACCCCGGTCGGCACCTGGAAGACCATCGACGACGAGAGCGGCCAGGCCAAGTCAATCGTGCAGATCACCGACAACAACGGCGAGCTGCAGGCGCACATCGTGAAACTGCTCAACCGCAGTCCGGAAGACATCGCCCGCGATGGCGCGGTGGCACTGTGCAAGAAGTGCGATGGCGAGCGCAAGGACAAGCCGGTCGAAGGCATGAACATCATGTGGGGCGTGCACAAGGACGACGCTGTCTGGGACGGCGGCCACATCCTCGACCCCAAGAGCGGCAAGGTCTACAAGGTCAAGCTCTCGATGCTCGATGGCGGCCAGAAGCTCAATGTGCGCGGCTACATCGGCTTTTCCTGGGTCGGTCGCTCGCAAGTCTGGGAACGACAGCCCTGACCGCCCGCCGGCATGTGACCTGAAAGCGCGCTCCGGCGCGCTTTTTCGTGGGGCCGCCGCTTCACGCATCGGCGGGCGATTTGGACGGCCATGCCATAATGCGCAGTCATTCCAGGATTGTGCCTTCCATGCCCCGTCGCCTGCTCGTCACCCACGCCCTGCCCTATGCCAATGGCCCGCTGCACCTGGGCCACATGCTGGGCTACATCCAGGCCGACATCTGGGTGCGCGCGCAGCGGATGATGGGCAACGAGGTGCATTTCGTCGCCGCCGACGACGCGCACGGCACGCCGATCATGCTGGCCGCCGAGAAGGCCGGCATGACGCCGGAAGCGTTCATCGCCGGCATCCGCGCCGGGCATGAGGCCGACTTCGCGGACTTCCATTTCAGCTTCGACCACTACCACACCACCCATTCGGACGAGAATCGCGAACTGGCCTCGCTGATCTATACGCGGCTGCGTGATGGCGGATACATTGCCAAGCGCACCATCAAGCAGTTGTTCGATCCGGAAAAGCAGATGTTCCTGCCGGACCGTTACATCAAGGGCACCTGCCCGGTGTGCAAGACGCCGGACCAGTACGGCGACAATTGCGAGAACTGCGGTGCCACGTACGCGCCCACCGACCTGATCAACCCGTACTCGGTGATGTCCGGCGCCACGCCGGTGCTGCGCGATTCGGAGCATTACTTCTTCGAGCTGTCGAAGTTCGAGCCGCTGCTGCGCGACTGGTTCGCCGGCAAGTTCACCCATGGCAGGCCGGTGGCCAACAGCGGCGTGGCGGCCAAGCTGCGCGAATGGCTGGACGGCGGCCTGAAGGACTGGGACATCTCGCGCGATGCGCCCTACTTCGGCTTTCCGATCCCCGACGCGCCCGGCAAGTTCTTCTATGTCTGGCTGGACGCGCCGGTCGGTTACCTGGCCAGCTTCAAGGCGCTGTGCGACCGCACCGGGCTGAAATTCGACGACTTCCTCGGCCCCGACAGCAGCGCCGAAATGCACCACTTCATCGGCAAGGACATCATCAACTTCCACGGCCTGTTCTGGCCGGCGATGCTGCACGGCGCCGGCATGCGCACGCCGACGGCGCTGCACGTCAACGGCTATCTGACGGTGAACGGCGCCAAGATGTCGAAGTCGCGCGGCACCTTCATCCAGGCGCGCACCTATCTCGACGCGGGCATCGATCCCGAGTTCCTGCGCTACTACTTCACCACCATGCTGAGCGACGCGCCGGTGGACCTGGACCTCGACCTGAGGGCGTTCGAGGAACGCATCAACTCGCACCTGATCGGCAAGTGGGTGAACATCGCCAGCCGTACCGCCGGCTTCGTGCAGAAGTTCTTCGACGGCAGGCTGGCCGATCATTTCAGGGCCGAGGAAGCCGCACTGTGGCAGACCCTGCTGTCGCACTACGACGGCGTCGATCAGTTGTACGAGGCAGGCGAATTCGCCGAAGTCACCCGCCGCTTCGTCAGCATCGCCGACCTAGTCAATGGCCATATCGCGGCCAAGGCGCCGTGGGTGATTGCGAAGGACGAAAGCCGTCGCGACGAGCTGCAGCAGGTCTGCACGCTGGCCCTGCACGGGTTCCGCCTGCTCTCCGGCCTGCTCAAGCCGGTGCTGCCGGCCACGGTGGCCGCCGCCGAACAGTTTCTCGCCGCGCCGATAACAAGCTTTGATGACGCCCGCCGCGAACTCCACGGCCACGCCGTCCACGCCTTCGAACCGCTGCTCGCCCGCATCGACCCCAAACGCATCGAGGCGATGGTCGAAGCCTCGAAGGAATCACTCGGCGCCCCCGTCGAAGCTCCCGTTGCCGACAAGAAGAAAAAAGCCATGAACGACAGCCCGAAGCCAGCCACAACGACTCCCGACTCCCCGCTCCCGACTCCCGGCGTCGTCGGCATCGATGACTTCGCCAGGCTCGACCTGCGCATCGGCAAGGTCGTCGCCTGTGAATTCGTCGAAGGCTCGGACAAGCTGCTGCGCTTCGAGCTCGACGCCGGTCCGCTGGGCAAGCGCCAGATCTTCTCCGGCATCCGCGCCGCCTACGGCGAACCGCAGAAGCTGATCGGCCGCAACGTGGTGTTCATCGCCAACCTGGCCCCGCGCAAGATGCGCTTCGGCCTGTCCGAAGGGATGATCCTGTCGGCCGGGGACGGTGGCAGCGACCTGTTCCTGCTCGACGCCGACCAGGGCGCGACACCAGGGGCCACGGTTCGGTAATCGGCAGCGGTGGCTCTCTGGCATTGAATGACCCGCGCCCGGGTCAGGCCTTGGGTGTTTTCTCTTTCGCAGGTGGCGACGGCGTCATTGGCGGGAACTGCAGCCACACCTGTGTGGGCTCACCGGACTGGCCTTGAGCCTTGCGGAGCAGACTCGAACCGTCGACAGGCATGGCTTTTCCCGTCAGCTTATGCTCGCCGCAGCCATCGGATTGGCAATTCCATGCCGAGCCGCCATGCAAATCGAGGTTCACGAGGTAAGGGGCATCCGCTAGCAAGCGCTCTGTCACCGTGGCGTCCTTCCCGCGAGCAGGGCCTGTAAAAGCACTGTGCGCATTACCCATGAATGCAATAACCAGCTGATCCGCCGCTCCTTGCTGGACTTCGCCATGGATGATCTGTGCCATCGCAGTACTGCGATAGGCATCGTCACCGCCAGCCTGCTTGATCGCAGCATCGCCCGGATAGTCAGTGACCGTGGTGAACACGTCCACATCGCGACCTTGTTCGCGCAGTTTCCGCACACTCTCGATAAGCCGCACGATGGCCTGACTCATGCGCCCCTGCCCTACGGCCCAGAAACCATCATGCAAGAGGGCGGCACGATCAGCCGCAGTGCCATGTGAAGCCATGTAAGCCTGAATGGGCTTCTTCTCGAACGTTTCCATTTCCAGGCCAAGCTTGACCGGCCGCTGCGCGGAGGCATCGCTCACCAGTTGCGCCACGAAATCGGGAATCTCGTTGCTGCCGTGGTAATCGCCGACGATCAGCAATCGCCGATTGGCCGCATCGCAGACAATCGCCCGGGCCGCCTGCGTCAGCGAAGCCGCCTTGTCGAAACGGCTCGCCGTGCAGGACATTGCGGCCTTCGGTGGCGAAGCAATCGCCACGGCCCCCGCCAGCGACAAGCCGAAGATCATCGTGACCTTCAGCGCAACTGCCACAGACAATTTCGACATCCTCTGTTCTCCATCTGCCGAGCCCGTTTGCCGACATGGCAAAAGCCGGAACGATCAGCCCAGTTCCGCGGCGCTGGCAATGATCCGGCCGACCAGGCCGTAAGCCTTGGCATCCTCGGCCGACATCCAGTAGTCGCGTTCGGTGTCCTTGGCGATGCGCTCGTAGGTCTGCCCGGTTTCCCGCGCGAAGATCTCGTTGAGGCGCTTGCGCATGCGGATGATCTCGCGCGCATGGATCTCGATTTCGCTGGCCGAGCCACCGGTACCGCCGGAGGGCTGGTGCAACAGGAAACGCGTGTTGGGCAGGCTGAAGCGGTTCTCGCGCTTGACCGCGGCGTAGATCAATGCGCCGGCACTGGCGACCCAACCGGTGCCGACGATCTTCACTTCCGGCTTCACGAACTTGATCATGTCGTAGATGGTGTCGCCGGACTCGACGTGGCCACCCTGGCTGTTGATGAAGATGGTGATCGGGTCGTCGCTTTCGTATTGCAGCGCAAGCATGCGCGCGGTGACGCGCTCGGCCAGCTTCTGGTCGATGCTGCCATAGATGAGGATGGTGCGCGCCTTGAACAGGCGATCCTCGATTTGCGGCGGACGCTTCTCCGGCGCCACTGGCTTGGCGTCATCGTCGAGTGTGGTGATAGTGCTGTCGTTGATACGCATGCAGATTTCCTTGGTGATCGTGCCGGATCGCCGATATCGACCGTGTCATCCAGCCCGTGCAGCATGAGGTAATGGCAAACCGCACCACTTCAAGCCATCGGTGCCAGACCGGATTGCGCCACAATATGGCACATATGGCCACCGAACCTTCCACGCTGGCGGCGCAGATCGACGCGCTGCTGCCGCAGACGCAATGCGAACAGTGCGGCTACCACGGTTGCCGGCCCTACGCCGAGGCGATCGTCCGTGGCGAGGCGCAGATCAACCAGTGTCCGCCCGGCGGCGCGGCGGGCATCGCGAAACTGGCCGCGTTGCTGCAACGACCGGTATTGCCGCTGGACCCCGAACATGGCATCGAGAAACCACGCATGCTGGCGCGCATCGTCGAAGCTGACTGCATCGGTTGCACCAAGTGCATCCAGGCCTGCCCGGTCGACGCGATCATCGGCGCCTCGAAGCTGATGCACACCGTGCTGGCCGACGACTGCACCGGCTGCGAGCTGTGCGTGCCGGCCTGCCCGGTCGACTGCATCGAGCTGGTGCCGATGCCGGCGGCACAGGTCGACGACGCCCATGCCGATGCCGCGCGCGCGCACTTCCGGCGCCGCGAAGCCCGCCTGACGAGTGAGCACGCCGCGCGCGAAGCCGAGCTGGCCGCGCGCAAGGCCGCCGTCGACGGTGGCGTACGGCGCAATCCGGTGCTGGAGGCCCTGGCCCGCGCCAAGGCGAAGCAGCAGGCACCCAAACCGTGAAGCGCGCCGACGTGGTCGAGCTGTTCACGCGCCTGCGCGAACTGGATCCGCACCCCACCACCGAGCTTCTCTACACCAGCCCGTTCGAACTGCTGGTGGCCGTGGTGCTGTCGGCGCAGGCCACCGACGTGGGCGTGAACAAGGCTACCCGCAAGCTCTATCCCGTGGCGAACACGCCGCAGGCGATCCTCGACCTGGGCGAGGACGGACTGAAGCGCTACATCAGCACGATCGGCCTGTTCAACGCCAAGGCAAAGAACGTGATCGCGCTGTGCGGGCTGCTGCTGGATCGTCACGGCGGCGAAGTGCCGCGCAGCCGCGAGGCGCTGGAAGCGCTGCCCGGCGTGGGCCGCAAGACCGCCAACGTGGTGCTCAACACCGCCTTCGGCGAGCCGACCATCGCGGTCGACACGCATATCTTCCGCGTCGCCAACCGCACCGGGCTCGCGCCGGGCAAGGACGTGCGCACGGTGGAGGACAAGCTGGTCAAGGTGATCCCGGCCGAGTTCCGCCAGGACGCCCATCACTGGCTGATCCTGCATGGGCGCTATGTGTGCAAGGCGCGCAAACCGGACTGCCCGCACTGCGTGATCCGCGATCTGTGCCGCTACAAGGACAAGACGCCGGCCGAGTGATCGGCCTGCACGACGCTGCATGGCTTGCGTTTGCGAAGCGGCAACCCCGGAACCTCTTCGATGCCACCTCCTGTAGGAACGCACCTGTGCGCGATGCTCTTGGCTTGCAGCAAAAAAAGGCAATCGCACACAGGGTGCGTTGTAATCCAAGCTGTGGTTGTCTGATGACGCATAAATCAAAGGCTTTCGTGCGCCTTCGGCGCGCGAGTTACTTACTCTCTTGCGTGGCCAAGAGATAAGTAACCAACAGAGAAGGCCACCCCGCTTGGCGCTTGCCGCCCATCCATGGGCGGCAAGTCCGTGAGCCGGGGCCTGGCTTTTCGACAGCACGTCGGGCAACTGCTCCTGCGTTGCCTCAACTCGGGCATCCATGCCCTCGCCCCGTGCTGGCGAAAAGGAGTCGACCTCCTGTCGACTCCCGCTGCGCGGCCTGTCGACCCCGACTCACCGCCGCACAGGGGCCCCGGGTAGAGCAGCGGGCCATCCTGGCCCGCACTCGGTACGCAACCGCTGCGCGGTGGCGAAAGCCCAAGAGCCAAGAGCGAGAGATCCCCTTCGCGCGGGATTTTTGCAAAACTTACGAATGTCTCAATCCGGCCAAAAGCGGACCTAGATCCCTAGGTGGTTTCCGCCACCAACACTGAATAGTGATCAGGGTCTACGCGCTCCAATGCCTGCATAACGCGCTCTACCATTCCTCGCGACATTGCGGGGAAGTCGGAAAACTCCAGCAGGCGGAGCGTTGATGCACTATGCGACCCCTCGTCCACATACCTTGCGACCGCGCCTCGCTCCACTTCGTCGTCGAACAACACATCAAGCTTGGTCAGGTAGCCCTTGGGTGTGGGCCGCCGGAAGCCGAGATACATCTCCAAGAACCGTCTGAGCAAGTTCGGACAACTCAGGTAAGCATCAACCTCCAGGCTAGTGCTCGCTTGGAACTGGCGTAGGCAGTAGAAGACGTGGTGATAGTCGGAACGGAACTTCGCCAGGTGATCCGGTAGCACGAGAAGCTGGCTGGCACCTCCCCCCTGCCGGTATATGAGATATGCCACATGCTGCGGCTTGAACTTACCACCGCGGCCAGCCCAGTCCTGCTTGATCGTGTTGAAGAACTCCGAGTTGTGCGTCGAAATGAAGAGCTGCCGACACGTCTTTAGGCTCGTGATGAGCAGATAGGCCACGTCATAGATGTGGTTGGCGTCCAGGCTGCAGATCGGGTCATCCACGAAGACGACCAGATCCTCAAGCCGCTGACCGTTCTGTCTCAAGCTAACCAGGAAGTACGCCAGTGAGATCGCCGTCCGCTCACCGTCACTCATATTGGTGGCCGGCTGACCTTCGCGAATGAATTGGATCCGATTGTCCTGAGCCTGCTCGACGGAGATGCTCGGTCCAAGCAACCGCTTCAGTAGTCCGTTGATTTGGCTTGTGGCCACCGAACTACGCTGTAGCTCGGTATTGGCCGTCACCGCTTGCGCTGCGATCTTCTTCCCGACGGTCTTGATTCGCTCCAGATCCGCTTCAACCTGGCTCAAGAAGGCGATCGCTTCCGCCGCTCCGGGGTCGAGCACAAACCGGGCTGCGAAGTGCTCCTTCACTTTCTCGGCTGCGCTCCGACGCCTGGAAGCAAGTTCGTCACACGCGCGGTTGTGGTCGTCCTTTGCCTGATGAAGCTCCGCAAGGACGACCGTCAACTCGGGAGCTTGATCTTCAACTGCCCCCACGGTGAATGCCGTCTCCATATTGGCAAGCTTCTCCCTCAGCAGGCCAGCCCAAATCGCACGAATCTCGCTTTCCCGAGCTTCCCAAGCCGAGAGCCGACTCAGTGCTGCCTGGACCTTGGCCCGAACATCGGGAACCCACTCCTTTTCATGAGGGAACGTGTGTGCCTGCCTAGGCTGTTCCAGCTGTCCGATTGCCGCCGTGATGGCAGCGTGCTGCCGGCGATATTCGTCGGAGAAATGGGGTAAGTATCCCCCGGCAAAGCCGGGGGCTTTAGTTATGTGAGCCGCTCGAAGCGGCTTGGGCGGGGTCGCTAACGCGGCCCCTCTGTTGGGGCCACCCTATGGTGGCCAGCCTATCTCAGCA
>Ga0157370_10004591_pt1 | contig 15804 bp, 13 predicted proteins | sample C35metaG_FD_113463 | JGI IMG/M metagenome (GOLD analysis project Ga0157370, IMG submission 113463) | Corn rhizosphere microbial communities from Kellogg Biological Station, Michigan, USA - C3-5 metaG | ecosystem: Host-associated > Plants > Roots > Rhizosphere > Soil | place: USA: Michigan...
AACTTCCAGCCGGATGGCGACATGATGTTCTCACCGGGCATCATCTGGACGGCGGCGCATCACAAGGTGCCCCTGCTCACCATCATGCACAATAACCGCGCCTATCACACGGAGGTGATGCACATTCAGAAGATGTGCAACCGCTGGAATCGCGGGGTCGATCGCGCCTCGATCGGCTGCGCCATCGCCAATCCCAATATCGACTACGCCATGATGGCACGCGCCATGGGCATGCACGGCGAAGGGCCGATCAATGATCCCAAGGAGGTTCTGCCGGCGCTCAAACGCGCCGTGGCCACAGTCAAGCGCGGCGAGCCAGCGCTGGTCGATATCGTTTCGCAGCCCAGGTAAAAGGAAGACCATGCGCCTTTACCGGATCATCCTGGCAGGGTTCGCGGTGTTGGCCTTGGGGGCTGCGGCAGAGGTCGGGCCCTCCGCCAGCAAGGGCAAGGACACGTTTCACCGGGTCGGGTGTTATGAATGCCACAATTATCAGGGGCAGGGCGGCGTGGGCCCGCGCTTGACCGCGGTAAGCCTCGACAGGCTCAAAAGCTATGTGCGCAACGCCAACGGCAATATGCCGCCCTACCGGCCCACGGTGTTGTCGGACGAGGATATCGCGGACATCTATGCCTATCTCTCCTCGCTTCCCAAGCCGCCCGCGCCGGATTCGATTGTGGCGGTAAAGAACCTGAAAAAAGGGGCGCCCTGAGTTGTTGCTGCACTGCACAGGGCCATATTCCCGCACGGGCACTAGCTTTTTCTATAGGCAATCCTCCAGGCTGCTTAATTCCCTTATCCATGCAGCTTGGCTAGAATTATCGGAGTCGGCTTTCCAGCATCTTCCCTAGGTACAGACGAAGCATGCGCAGAACGGCAACCGCAATCGGATTTTTTGCACTCGGCCTGCTGGGCGTTTCCGCGTCGGTGGGAATGGCGGCGGAAAGCCGTCACATGGTGCAGATCCGCCGGCTCAATGAGCAGGAATACAAACATTCCATCGCCGACATCTTCGGTCCCCAGATCGTGGTGCAGGGCACCTTTGAACCCGAAACCCGCATCGGCGGCCTGCTGGCCACCTCGACCACGGTCCTGTCCATCACGCCCTCCGGCTTCTCGGGGCTTTCCGCCCTGGCCGACAGCATCGCGGATCAGGTGGTGAATGAGAAGAACCGCGGCAAACTGATTTCGTGCAAGCCAAAGTCCGAGAAGGAGGCTGATCACGATTGCGCCGCCGAGGTGATAACGCATTATGGCGAACTGCTCTGGCGCCGGCCGCTGACACAAGGCGAGGTTGCGGACAAGACCAAGCTGGCGGACGAGTTGGCCGCGTCGAAGGGCAATTTCTACACCGGCCTGCGCTATGGCCTGGCCTCTCTATTGCAGGCGCCCGATTTCCTGTTCCGCATCGAATATGCGCTGAAGGACGGCAAGAACTACACCCTCGATCCTTACAGCCGCGCCTCGCGCCTGAGTTACCTCTTATGGGACTCCACGCCGGATGCCGAACTGCTGCGCGCCGCCGAGAACGGCGAGTTGGGCAAGCCGGACGGCGTCGCCAAACAGGTTGACCGGATGATGGTCTCGCCACATCTGGAAACCGGCGTGCGCGCCTTCTTCTTCGACTTCCTTGAGCTCGACGCCTACGACAATGTCACCAAGGACACGCTGATTTATCCCAAATGGAGCAGCGCGGTGGCGGAAGCGGCGCGTGAGGACACTCTGCGTACCGTGGTGGACATCACCCTCAAGTCCGACGGCGATGTCCGCGACCTGATGACCACGCCCAAGAGCTTCATCAACCGCAAATTGGCCGCGGTCTATGGCATTCCTTTCGATTTTTCCCAGGAATGGATGGAATACAACTTCCCCCCCGAAAGCGGGCGGATCGGCGTCCTGACCCGCATCAGTATGCTCAGCATGTTTGACCATCCGGGCCGTTCTTCGCCGACCCGCCGGGGGGTCGCCATCATGGATATCTTCCTGTGCGAGCCGACGCCGTCGCCGCCGGCCAATGTGGACTTCTCGATCGTGGAGGACACCAGCTCCCTGAAGACGGTGCGCGAGCGGCTGACCCTGCATTCGACCAATCCGGCCTGTGCCTCCTGCCACAGCCATTCCGATCCCATCGGCCTGCCGCTGGAGGAATTCGACAGTCTGGGCATGCACCGCAACACCGAAAACGGCCAGCCGATCGACGTCTCCGGCTCTCTGGCGGGCAAGCGGTTCAAGGGCGCGGCTGGCCTGGGCCAGGCACTGCACGACAATCCGCGCTTCACCGCCTGCGTGGCGCGCAAGCTCTATGCCTATGGCGTGGGCGCCAATGCCGAAGACGTCCAGCCTTCGACGTTCAAGGCGTCCTATGACGCGTTCGTCAAGGGTGGCTATCGCCTCAAGACCCTCATCAAGTCTCTTGCCAACAGCCCCGAATTTTTCCGTGCTCCGGCGCCTGCCGCCGCGCCGCCTGCGGCGACCAAGACGGCGTCCACCAACTAAGAGGTCATGCCATGAAGTTTGCCAGCAAATTTGATCGGCGAATCCTTCTCCGCGGCCTGTTCCAGGGTTCTTCCGTGGCCATGGCCCTGCCGTTCCTGGATTGCATGCTGGATAATAGCGGCCAGGCCTTCGCCGCCACCGGCACGAAGATCCCGGTGCGTTTCGGCACCTATTTCTGGGGCTGCGGCCTGAACAAGCAGTTGTTCCTGCCCCAGACCGCTGGCAAGGACTGGGAGATTACCCCGCAGCTGGCCTCCCTCAAGCCCCTCCAGAAGAAGCTCAATCTGGTGAGCGGCATGCGCGTGCCGTTGGACGACAATCCGAACTTCCAGCACTGGTCGGGCAATGCCGCCATCATGACCGGTATCGCGCCAACCCAGGCCAACGCCTTCGATGCGCCTACCCTGGACCAGACCATCGCCGACGCGATTGGGCGCGGCACCCGCTTCAAGTCGATCGAGGTGGCCTGCTCAGGCATCAAGAGCGAGAGCTTTTCCAGTCTCGGTGGCAAGAACATCAATCCGCCAGAAACCTCGCCCATGGCGCTCTACAAGAAGCTGTTCGGCACCGGCTTCCAGGATCCCCAGCGTCCGGATTGGAAGCCCGATCCCCAGGTCATGGTGCAGCAGAGCGTGCTGTCCACGGTTGCCGAAGACCGCAAGCGCCTGATGAGCCAGGTGGGCGCCAACGACAAACAGCGCCTGGAGCAGTATTTCGACTCGGTGCGCCAGGCCGAGCAGCAGATCGAGGCCGAACTGCAGCGGCCCGAGATCGCCGCCAAGGTCGAAATCCCCACTGAACCGGGCCAGATGCCGGTCAGCAAGGCCGTGCCGACCTTGCAGCGCGTGGTGCCGCTGATGGCCAAGCTGATCGCCATCGGCATCGCCACCGACCAGACCCGCGTCTTCAACGTGGCGCTGTCAGAATCGGCCTCCACAATCTTTATGCCGGGGGACTCCAAGCCCTTCCATCAGACCACGCATGAGGAAGCGATTGACCCGGTGCTGCAATATCAATTGACCGCCTCCAAGTTCAGCACCTACAGCGTGGAGATGTTCGCCTCGCTGCTGAAGGAACTGGATTCGGTGCCGGAAGGCGATGGTACCCTTCTGGATCACATGCTGGTGCTGGGCTATACCGATGTCAGCTTCGCCAAGATCCATGCGCTGGACGGAATTCCGATGGTGCTGGTCGGTGGCGCCAATGGCCGGATGAAGGGTGGCTATCACATTGATGGCCACGGCGATCCGGTATCCCGTGTCGGCCTGACCATCCAGCATGCGCTGAACATGCCGGCTTCCAATTGGGGCAAGTTCTCTCTGAACACCAACAAACCGATTACGGAGATTCTGGTTTAGCGGCAACGCCTCGGATCGGCAGGGACTGCCCTCTACCGACGGCCGCCGAAGGGGGGACATGACCCGCAACCGCGTAACTTTTCCGCTGGTATCTCTTCTTTGTCTTGCCGCCTGGCAGGGCATTGCGCAGAACGAGCCGTACAAGCTGGCGGCCATGCCGGCGGACGTGCAGCAGCACATCGCGGCAGGCCGGGCCTTGACAGGGGGCGCGGTGCCGAAGTCTGCGGTGGGCGAGTTTTTCAATACCGCGCGCAACGCCCACTATGTCGACCCCAAGCTGCTGCCGCAGGCCGATCATCCGATGGGCGATCGCGGCCTGCTGGCGCCCACCAAGGCCTTCGACCAGCTTTACTATGTCGGCAATGATTTTGTCGGAAGCTGGGTACTGAACACCCCCGACGGAATTGTCATGTGGGATGCCATGGATAATGTCGACGAGGGCGAGCACATCGTCGAGGCCGGCATCCACAAGCTGGGCCTTGATCCCGCTCGCATCAAATATCTGATCATCACCCACGGCCACGGCGATCACTATGGCGGTGTGCCCTATTTCACCGCCAAATATCCCGGCATTCATGTCCTCTCGGCGGACTGGGATCTGATGGCGAAAACGGCCGCGCGCGCGCCTGCCAACTTCAACTTCGGGCCGCCGCCCATGCCCGGCGAAACGGTCACCGATGGCCAGAAGATCACGCTGGGTGGCACCACGATCGCACTCTATGTCACGCCCGGCCATACCCCCGGTTCGGTTTCCGCCATTCTGCCGGTGACCGACCATGGCAAGACCCACAAGGTGGCGATCTTCGGCGGTTTCGGCCTGCCGCAGCAGCTCGGACGATCGGACCGGACGGCGGGGCTCGATGTTTACGACCAGCAGGTGAAGCGCTTTGCCGAGCTGTGCCAGACGGCAGGCGTCGACGCGGTGGTCAGTACGCATCCCGGCTTTGACGGCACCGAGTATCATATCGCGACGGTCGCCAAGGGTCATACGGGCGCCAGCCCCTGGATCATGGGCCAAGATGGCGTCCAGCGCTTCTTCAAGCTGGATCAGGAAATGTCGGCGGCGGTGCGGGGATTGATCGTGGCCAGATAAATTGACGGCTGAAAGCCGACAGAGTCTGCAAGAAAAGTCTCGGGGTGCCATTCCCGTCGGCAAGCTCCCGAAATCGCGCCTCGATTTGGAGGCTTGGCGCAATACGGTTGCCGGTTGGACTGGGTGGCTGGCCGGGCAGTCCGCGCGCAGCATCGTGCTGGATGTTCAGGGCAACAGCGTCGGGCTGAGCTATCAGTTCGAGTACTGAGCCAAACATGGTCGAACAAGTCGGCGTTAAAACCCCGACCGGACACGCATTAGACCCGGGCGCGCAGTTTGACCGTTATCTCGAATCCGCCATCCTGGCGGTTGCATGCCGCAACCGAACCGCCCAGACCTTCGACATTCCGCTTCACGACCCAAAGGCCCAGGCCCTGGTGCGCATTGCTTCCAAGCATGTCGTCTGCCGCGGCCGGGACGGGGCGGAAAGAAGCATAGCGGTCGAAGATGCGGGGAAGCTTGTCCTGATCGACGCCCGGTCCCCGGTCGGCAACGACGACAAGGGCGTGGTCTTCCTGCTGGCGCAGAAACACCTCCACTGTTCCGCCGATGGCGGTATAGCTGGCGGCATTTTCCAGCAGGTTCTCTACAACGGGCTCGATCAGGTCCTCGTCGGCATAGACCGTGATATTGTCGGAAACATGGACCGTCAAGCTTTTGCCTTGCGAGGCCAGGGTTATGTCGTAGTCCTCCAACATCTGCGCCAGAAAGGCGGAGAGATTGAAAGGGCGCCGCGCCGGATAGAGCACATCGGCTGCAGCCTGTTCCAGATCGCGGGCGGAAGTGACGAGATTGTCCAGCTTCACGATTGAGCGCTCGATGAGTTGCAGACTCCTTTTGGCCGCAATATCGGAGGAAGGCACCTGGCGCTTCAGCGGCTCCACAGCCTGCGCAATCACGGCAAGAGGTGCCTTCAACGCATGGGTGGTTTCCTCCGCTGTCCGCTTGATCAGGTTCTGGGAGGAGACAAGAGCATTGACCAGGGAGTCGAAATCCTCCGCGACCCCCGATAGTTCAGGGATGGAATTCAGGTCGCGAAAGGATGCCACACCGGCGCCGCGCAGACGGATGCGGCGCGCCGCGCTGCGAAACCGCGAGACGTTGCGCCACATATGGGCGAACAGCCACACGACCAGAACCGTGCCCGCTACATAAACCGCCGCCGCGATCTGCATCGGTATGCTGCTCCAGAACGACAAGTCCGGCTGGATCGGCGCAAGGGTCGCCGCATCCTGGGAGGTGATCACGACCCAGCAGGCGGAGCCCGTGTGTATGGGGGTCATGGACGTCAGCAATTCCTGGGTGCCCGCCGGATTCAGGAAACTGACCTCCCGTTCTGCAACCTTGTCGCAGGTGGGCGCCAGACGTCCCAGGATTCCCAGTTGCCGCAACCTTTCCTGTTCGCGTTTGAGATAATCCGGAGAGACGGGCGGAGACGAGGCGATATAAGTGAAATCGTCGGGCGGCACGCCGGCCGGCCGCATCAGGATCTTGACGTTCGTGTGACCGGCCGCCGCCGCGCTGAGTGCCCGCCGCAGATCGTCGGGCGAACTGGTGTTGAACTCCTCCAGGTGCAAGCGCAACATGGCCGCGATGACCCGGCCTGTCTGCTCGGCCGCGTTTCCCAGGACGCCATATTGCTGTCGTTCGGCCCGGACGAACTGAAGATAGAGAATGACCGGGACGGCCAGAAGAACAAGGGCAAGAAGGAACAGCTTCAGCGAGAAGGAGTGAACGAGGCGCGACGAAAGCGATGCCGGCCTATTGTTCCCTTCCATCCAGCCACCTGTATCCGAAACCGGGATAATTCTTGATTTGCGAAAAGGACGGATCCAGATCGCGGAATTTCTGGCGGATGCGCTTTATGAAGGCCCTGACATTGGTCCTGTATCCGATCTCCCCGTCGCCGGCGGCAAAGCCTTCTCCATGAACGATGTCATATAGCTTGCGATAGCTGACATCGGCGCCAGGCTGTTCTGAGAGTGTGGAGACAATGTCGAATTCCGTGAGCGTCAGTTCCACGGGGGTGCTCTTCCACGAAGCCCGCCGGCAGTCGTGACGCAACGACAAGTGACCGCGCCGGCGGGTGTTGCCGCTGTCAGGGATGTCTGGCACCTGTCGCGATATCTTGTTGCCGCTGAGAATCAATTCTATGCGTTTGAGCAGGATGGAAAAGCTGCGGGCCTTTTCAACGAAATCGACGGCGCCGCCGATCAGGCCGGCTTCTTCGAAGATCTGGTCGCTGAGCACAGTGAGGAAAATGACGGGAATCGTGATGCCGCTGGATCGCAGGCGCTGCAGGACCTCAATGCCGGTCATGCCCGGCATTTTCCAGTCCAGCAGGATGATGTCCGCGCTTTGATCCGTCAGGTAGCGGATCACGGAGCCTCCGTCTGTGAATGTGTCCGCGGAGAAGCCGGCTTCTATCAGATTCGTACTCACGGATTCGCGAAACAGTGCGTCATCGTCGACGACGAGAACGTGGTCGCGCGATACCGGAGTTTCGATCTGTTCCATTATTTCCTCACAATCAAAAGGCGCTGGATGCATCCCTGTGCAACATCGATTTTTTCCCTATCGTGTCCGGTCGCCGCATATTGCAGCGCATGGAACATTGACGTCTTGATGTCGGGATAGAAAAACACCTGAAATGCGCAATCCGGTGAGCCGTAGGTCCAAATGAGCGAGACATCTTTCTGGGTGATATCCGCGGGACCGCCAAGCAGTTTCTCGACGGCCGACGGTTCCTTGCCTATCAGTATGCTGGGCTCGATCGCAGTCACCATTTCAGCCGGCTTGGTCTCGGGCGGCTTGGCCTTGTGGACCCTGTGCGGGGTCCGCTTATGCGAACTTTTCCCATGAAAAATGATCGGTGTGGCCGATTCAACCGAAGCGCCCGGTGCGACCGAAGTGATCGGCTCCGGATCTGGCGGCGGAACGGGCGGGACAGGATCGGCGGCGGTGGGGCGGACCGTGCACCCGCAAAGCAGCACTAATATAGAGAGACAGCTTGTTTCCACGCCAAGCCAATTGCGGTTCCGGATATTCCTCCCGGCAGAAAGGGGCGGGCTGACCGGTGGTGTTTGCGCCGGTAGACGGCGTTCGCCGCTGATATCTTGCACTAGCACGCGCGCCTCTCCGTAATACCCCTGCGCGTTCCTCACCGGCTTTAACTATTTCTTTATCTTGACAGCGGCTCGTTTCTGCACGCGCAGCCCCATTTCTGCTCCTCGCAATGCACCCAGCTCCATCGGCGTTTTTTGCGTAGCAGCGAATTGGGGCGACATAATGGAAAATCATGACTTTGCAGCCGCGCCAGGAGGCAAAGGCAATTAATCGAGTCCCAGATCGGCAACGCGCTCGACCGGCTAAACTCGGATGAGCGAAAATTGATCCAGAAGATGTCGAGAATCATTGTCGCAGCGTGACGATGGGGTGTAACGAAATCGAGTCGTGCACACTGCCGCTCCACAGACGCGACGCCATCCCGATTTGGTCCGAAAAAGATCACAGCCTCATCCTGAACATCGTGGCGTGCGCGCGATGGTTGCGGTTTCACGCATGCCTCAGAACACCAAATTGGGAAAATATCATTCGTATACGGATAAGGTGTGGCGAGAAACGCCCCGGCGGTTGTGCGATCTGCCGCTGGTGTGACCGCGAAGATGCGGATTTGTGCATGGGTCGACAGTGCAGCTGAAAATTGCAGCGACGCAGTCACATGGTGCTGCCACATAACTGACACCGCGTTTTCAGTGTCTGAGCCGCTGGGACAATTCTGGGATAACGATCGCGGGGTGATTGTGCAAAGCGAAATGAAATGCATTTTCGTAGCGGCGGTGATTGCTGAAAGGTCTGCCAATCGAATGACTCAAGGTTCGATGACCCAAGGCCTGATGTCTCAAAATGGGAATCGCATGCACAATGTTTGAATGGCGCTGCTGAGGGACCGTCCCGACTTCGCCGCCACCTCCGTTAGCCTTCGCCCGAATGGATCGCATGTTGGACAATACACCGCGTCAAGATCACATCGCCGGCTTCTGGAGCCAGGGCTACCCGCAACGTTTTGCCGGGTCGGCCCCGATGGGGCAGGTGCAGGAGGGTCCTCGATCGGCCCGAAGAAGCCGTCCCTTTACGCCAGCCGGAAGCCGGTCCTCTTGTGCGAGCGACGCATTCGACCATCTTGCTTTCCCGATTGCCAGCGAACAGCTCTACAGGCTGGGCGCATCGTTGCTCGATGGAGCCGGCATCATTCTGGCCGCCATCGCCTCTGGTCTGGGTTATAAATTTTGGTTGCCGGAGAGCCCGGTCGATCTGTCGGTATTTGCCGGCGCCGGCTTTCTTGTTTCCCTGCTGTTTTGCGGCATCCTTGGATTCAGGACATTGCAAACACCGTTTGGCGCAGCGCAGCCGAGCAGGCGCGCGCGTACCGGTCTTTCCTCCTGGATCATCGCCTTCGGGCTGTTCCTGTTTGTCCTTGTCACCATGAAGGTGTCAGCCGGGCTGCCAGGCGGCGCGCTTCCGGTGTTCTTCCTGGCGGGGGCCATATCCGTCACGGTTTCCCGGGTGAAAGCTCCGCATTGGCTGGCGCCGACACTCCGCAAAAGCGCGCTGGACGGGCCCGACGCTATCGTCATCGGGCCGCGAAACAGCCGTGAGTTCTCTCAGTTGACGGATGCGCTGCGGCAAACCACGCATCATGAACCATTGCCCATCGTGTTTGATGCGGTCTGCAGCGACCAGGCCTGGCCGCAGGAAATCAGGCAGACGGTCCAGCATGCCAGAAGGCTGGCACACAATGCCGGCCCTGGAAAAATACTTGTCCTCAGTCAGGGGATGTCACAGGACCGCCTGGATGGCCTGATCGCGGAACTGGCACTGTTGCCGCGCGCGATCTGCATCGTGCCGGACGAAGCGGTATCCGGCTTTTTGGGCCGCAAGAGAACTCGGATCGGAAATCGCATCGCCGTGGAGGTCCGGCCGGCCCCTCTGAATACGATCCAGCGCGCCTTGAAGCGGGCCCTGGACGTCTCGCTGGCAGGAGCGTTGCTGATCGTTCTGTCGCCGTTCCTGGGGCTGATTGCGCTTCTCGTAAAATGCGACTCGCGTGGGCCGGTCTTCTTTCGTCAGTTTCGTACGGGATATCGGGGCCAATTGTTCCGGATTTTCAAGTTCCGCACCATGACCGTCCTGGAAGACGGGCCCGTCGTCGTGCAAGCCCGCAGGAATGACAGCCGGGTAACGCACATCGGCGGTGTTCTCAGGCGCACAAGCCTCGACGAACTGCCGCAACTTCTGAATGTCCTGGCAGGCCATATGTCGCTTGTCGGTCCCAGGCCGCATGCCGTCGCGCACGACAAGAGCTATGCGCTTCAGATTCCTGACTATGCGCTCAGACAGCACGTGCTGCCGGGCATCACCGGTTGGGCACAGGTCAACGGGCTTCGTGGTGAGACCTCAACGATCGATGCCATGCACAGGCGTGTCGAGCATGACATCTGGTACGCCAGAAATTGCAGTCTGTTTCTGGATGTTGAAATCATGGCGCGCACTTTCTTTGAAGTCACAAGAGCGCGCAATGCGTATTGAACGAGGGCGTGGTTGGTTGTCGGCCACGCCGGAGAACACGAGATGAGCAAGTTGACGCCACTACGCACCGTCGGACCGGTGTCGCTCCCGCGTGCCGCCGAGCAGCGCGCCGATGACACTGCGTACGATGAGGACAGCTGGATTACATTCGCGGATATCCTGCGGATCGTGAGTATCCAGTGGCGGAAGATCGTGGGGGCGGGGCTTCTGGGCGGTGGGGCATGTCTGGTTGCGGTGAACTTCATGCCAACGGTCTATGCCGGCACCTCGCTGGCGATGATTGCCGAGCAACAGAATCACGTCTTCAACAACCAGAACGACCCTTCTGTGTTGTCCGATCTGCCGTCCGATCCAAGCTCGGTCGAGAGCCAGGTGCAGATGCTAAAGTCCCATGAGTTGGTTGGTCGGGTCGTGGACAGGCTCAAGCTCGTGGATGATCCGGAATTCAACGGCGCCAAGAGAGAGCCACTCGCTCTAATCACGGGGGCGATATCGGGCGGCATCAATCGGGCAATATCCGGTTTGGGCAATCCGGCGATGTCCAAGCTGGGAAAGTGGGTGGACACTGGGCCGAAACCCAAAGCGCAGGATATATTCGGGCTGACGGCGGCCCAACGGGTCAGGGAACATGCAATCCAGATGGTCACTGGCCATCTCGACGCTGAGATCCAGGGACGCTCGACTGTTATCGCCATCACCTTTCGCTCCCAGTCCCCAGTCAAGGCCGCGCAGATCGCCAATGCGGTCGCAAGCACCTATGTCGACAGTCTGACGGACGCAAAGAGTGTTGCATCGGAAGGCGCCGCAAAGTGGCTTGCAGACCGCGTCACGCAACTGGGCCGGCAGGTAGGCACTGCTGATGCGGCGATTCAGCTCTACAAGGCCCAGCATGGGCTGGTGGATACCTCGACGGGCGCCGCCCTGACGGACCAGAAGCTGGGGGACCTTACGAGCCAGCTCATCGCGGCGGAAGGAGAACGGGCTCAAGCGCAGGCCAAGCTTGCCCGGGTCCGCGAACTTGTCCAGACGGGCAAGAACGCCGATGTGACGGAAGTCGTTGACTCACCGTTGATTGCGCAGCTCCGCCAGCAGGAAGCGACATTGCTGCAACAGAAGGCCGATTTTTCCTCGCGGTACGGTGACCGCAATCCCAAGATGGTGAGCCTTGAGACGCAGTTGAATGTTCTTAAACAGAAGATCGAGGAGGAAGCCGCCAGAATTGCCGCGACCGTTTCCAACAGTGTCGCGGTGGCGGACGCCCATGTCCAGGCGATCAGGGGTGAAATGGTCGGGGCGACCTCGGCTGCCACCACACAGAATTATGCCCGGGTGAAGCTTGGGGAATTGACGGCCGATGCGGCCTCCGCGCATGCGCTGTACCAAACCTATCTCGATCGCCTGAAGCAAACCCAGCAACAGATTGGCCTCAAATCGACCGACGCCCACGTGGCTTCCCCCGCATCCGTGCCGCTGGCGCCGATTTCCCCGAAGCGCGCGCTTATCGTCGGCGGTGGTGCGATGGTGGGGTTGACGATCGGCTTCTTGCTTTCCCTGCTGGCGGATCGCATGTGCAGCGGATTTCGCTCGGTTCAGGAACTGGAGGGGAGCACCGGTATTCCCGTCCTGGCAACGCTGCCTGAGCTCAAACGCACACGTGCGCGAGACGCAGCGATGGAGGTCATTAAAAGACCGCACTCCGAATTTTCCGAAGCCGTCCGGGCATTGGAAGTGTCGCTGCCAAGATTCCATGCAGGCGGCAGGGACAGCAAGGTGTTTGTCGTGCTGTCGGCCCTCCCGTCCGAAGGCAAGACGGTAACCGCGGTGAACCTCGCAAGGCGATTCGCGATCGACGGGAAGAAGGTCGTGCTGGTGGATGGTGATCTGAGGCGGCCAAGCGTGTCCGCAACACTGGGCCTTCACAATACCAGATACGATCTGGGAGATTACCTGGCTCGCCGCTGTGTACTCGATGAAGCGATATGCGCTGATCCCCATAGTTCGCTGGTGACTCTGTCGGTGTCGCACGGGCTGAAGTCGAGCAATGAAGACAATCTTTCCGCCATGGTGGCACTGATACGGCGCCTGCGGGACATTTCGGATGTCGTGATCATTGATACGCCGCCAGTCCTTGCGGTTCAGGATGCGAAGCTCCTGGCGGAGCTAGGCGACGGCGCGCTTTTCGTCGTGCGCTGGGCAAAGACCTCGCGGGAGGCCGTGCAGCGGGCCCTCAAGCTGCTGCAGGATTTTGGCATCCCCTTGATCGGCACCGCCATGGTGCGGGCACACCCGAAATATCACCGTTTTTACAGCTATGGGCATACCGGTCTTCCGGCGCTGACCCAGTATTACGAGAGCTGACGGGACGTGCGGACGATGATTTCAACCGAGTTGTCGAAACCAGGGCATGATGCAGAGGGCGAACGCTGGTTTGTCGTGCACACGCGCCCGTTCGGGGAAATGCGCGCCATCGGAAATCTGGAAAGGCAGGGATACAGGACCTTCTGTCCCAGGGTTCGCCGCACAATCCGTCATGCCCGCAAGACGTCGATAGTGATGAGCCCGATTTTCCGGAATTACCTGTTCGTGCAGCTGAATCTGGCCTACGATCGCTGGCGCTGCATCAATTCTACGCGCGGTGTGGTCGGGTTGATCATGCAGGGTGACCGGCCGAAGGCGGTTCCGCGCGGGGTCATCGAGGCCATCCTCCAGTATATCGAGGCGGACGGAACGCTAAGCCCTGTGCGCCTGTTTGGCATGGGCCAGCCGGTTCGTATCGAAAGCGGTCCGCTTGCCGATGTCGTCGGCAGGTTTGAAAGATGCGAGCCGGATGGCCGCATCCGCGTGCTCGTGGAGCTTCTGGGCCGCGTTGTTTCTGTGGTTCTGGGCAGGGAGACGATGATCATCGCGGCATGACGCGAAAGCGCGTGCTCGCTTGCAGCATCGTCACACCTGGGTGGGCCTCGTCCCACCCAAGCTGCGGTAGCTTGGAAAAACGACTTCAATGACCTACGGCGAGAGGATTGGATGAGCAATCATCGAGCAGAATGCAAAGTCATGTCCGGGGAAGAAACTCTGTCCCCGAATACCGCAGTCATAGATGGCTTGCCGATCAGCCTGGATTCTCCGGAAGAGATCCTGAAACACATGCACCGCGCCATAGCCGCGCGGGAGGGCGGAGGCTGTATTTCGATCACCAATACGGAGTCGATGTATCACGGGTTGCGTATCGCCGAGCACGGCGCTTACATCAAGCGGGCGGCATTTTCGCTGTGCGACGGGGTGGGCGTGATTGTGGCCGGCCTTGCCTGGGGCTATCGTGTCCATCGGTTCAACGGCCCGGTATTGCAGCTGGAGTGCGCGCGGTATGGCGTTCCGCGGGGCTGGCGGCACTTCTTCTACGGCGGGAAGGAAGGCGTTGCCGAGGAAATGGCCCGCAGGCTCAAGGCGCAGTTTCCTGGGCTGATCATTTGCGGAACGCACCAGCCGCCGTTTCACGAGCTGTCGGACAAGGAGAAGGCCGATGTCGCCCGCAAGATCAACGACAGCCGGCCTGACATCGTCTGGGTCGGTCTGGGACTTCTCAAGCAGGAGAAGTGGATCGCCGAATATCAGGACAAGATCAATGCGCGCTGGATGATCGGGGTCGGCGCTGCGTTCGATTATCATGCCGGCACTGTTCCATGGGCGCCGCCGGTGCTGCGCAGCCTGGGTCTGGAATGGCTCTTCCGCCTGATTTTGCAGCCGCGGCTGCGGGCCAAACGCTACTGGTGGTCTCTGGTCTATGTTTGCCAGGCGACGGCAAAGGGGCTGGTGATGAGGCTTCTTCCCCATGATCTGCCTCACGGATCGCAGCCATCCAGATGAGCTAGGCACGCCAGTGCCGCCCCTGGTTTCGGGCCGTTGGCCCGTCGAAAGCCGGACTTCGAAATTTCCGTCCGGAATACAGCAAAAGGAACTGTCAATGATACGCGTCGCTCTAATGGGCCTTGGCAAAATGGGATTGTCTCATTGCGCAATTATCAATACGCATCCGGATGTCGAGCTGGTCGCGGTGTGCGACACGTCGGACTATCTTCTGTCCGTTCTGGGCCGGCATACGCGGCTGAAGACCTACCGGGACTGTCACCGGATGCTTCAGTCCGAGACGTTGGATGCCGTTGTGATCGCGACCCCGTCGCGGCTTCACGCCAACATGGTTCGGGACGCCCTGATGGCGGGCCTGCACGTGTTTTGTGAGAAACCTTTCTGCCTTGACGCAGAGGAGGGGTTGCAGCTCGCGGAACTGGCGGAGCAGAGAAAGCGCGTTAACCAGGTGGGATACCATCACCGTTTCATCGCCACCTTCCATGAGGCCAAGCGCCTTCTGGAATTCAACGTTCTAGGGAAACTGCATCACATTCGGGCGGAGGCGCATGGACCCGTCGTGCTGAAGCCGAAGGGGATCACCTGGCGGACACACAAGCAGGAGGGCGGCGGCTGTCTTTACGACTATGCCAGCCATGCCATCGATCTTGTGAATTACCTCGTAGGTCGGCCTCATTCGGTCGGCGGCACGATCATGAACCGGCTTTATTCCGGCGATGTCGAAGACGAGGTGTACGCCAACTTCTTCTATGAAAATGGCATGACGGGTCAGATCGCCGCCAATTGGAGCGACGAAAGCGAACGTAAGATGTTCACCAAAGTCACGATCTGGGGCGCCAACGGCAAGATATCGGCGGACCGGCAGGATCTGCATGTCTATGCGCGCGACGATTCTCTCGTGCCGGAGGGCGTCAACAGGGGATGGAATGCGCGCTACACCACCGATCTGACAGATCCGGTTTGGTTCTATCTGCGCGGCGAGGAATATTCCGCCCAGCTGAACCACTTCATCGAGGCGATAAAATCGGGCCGCTGCGACACGCGCAGCACGTTCCGGTCGGCGGTGGAGACCGATATGGTCGTGTCGGCGCTTGCCCGGGACAACGAAGCGATACGGACCGAAACTGACCTAGGCCATGCCCCCGCGGAAGAGCCCCAAGGCGAAACAGGGCTGTGGAGCGCTGTCCTCCGGCCAAAGCAACGCGATGCATCCTCCCGTTCCAATGGAGCCTACCTGTGAAACAGATCATTCTGGGCGACAATCAGTTTTTCGGCATCAACCATATGTCGGAAGAGAAGGCCCGAGCCCAGGCCATCAAGTTCCAGGACATATCGGCGATCATCGAGGCGATCGATATCGCCTATGACGAGGGCATAAGAGTGTTCATGTGCACGACCCATGAG
>Ga0157370_10004592_pt1 | contig 15804 bp, 16 predicted proteins | sample C35metaG_FD_113463 | JGI IMG/M metagenome (GOLD analysis project Ga0157370, IMG submission 113463) | Corn rhizosphere microbial communities from Kellogg Biological Station, Michigan, USA - C3-5 metaG | ecosystem: Host-associated > Plants > Roots > Rhizosphere > Soil | place: USA: Michigan...
GGGCATCACGCTGTTCAACGACACTTTTACCAACCACTACGACCCCGAGATCGGCATCGCGGCTGTGGAGATTCTGGAGCGCGGCGGCTGCGCTGTCAACGTGATCCGTCCGGGGTGCTGCGGGCGCCCGCTGATCTCTAAAGGCTTGCTGGCGGAAGCGCGCGCCCAAGCCACGCAGTTGGTCGAAGCGCTCCATCCGATTGCCGCCCGCGGCGAAAAGATTCTGTTCTGCGAGCCGAGTTGTCTTTCTGTGATCAAGGAAGACGCAGCGTCGTTGCTGCGCGGCGAGCAGCAACAGAAGGCCCGGGAAGTTGCCAAGGTTGCGTTGCTGTGGGAAGAATACGCGGCAACGCTGGATCTGCCTCTCCGCAAGGGCCCGGAGAAAATTCTTTTGCACGGGCACTGCCATCAGAAGTCCATGGGACTGCTCGAAGCTACGAAGTCGCTGTTGGCACGTATTCCTTCGGCGACTGTCGTGGATCTAGACGCGGGCTGCTGCGGCATGGCGGGATCTTTCGGCTATTCGAAGGATCACTACGACGTGTCAGTGGCGATCGCGAACCGCAAATTGCTGCCTGCGGTGAGGGCTATGAAATCGGGCGAGGCGCTGGTGGCCGTCGGCACTTCCTGCCGGCATCAAGTGGCGGATCTGGCGGGGGCCTCCGCTCTTCACCCTGCGGTTTTGATCCGCGGTCTAATGGAGTGATCTTCGTGCGTGCCGCACGCGAGTCTGCGGCGCGTATACTGCTCGACCGCGAATGTAAGGGGATGGTATGATCACTCGGTTGTGGCAATTCAACCGCCAAGCCCGGTAACACAGCCCGCTGCCGGAACCGGCTCGCTCTCGCGAGAGCACCCCACGCACGTCCGCCACGTGGTCCTCGGCCTTACGGTGGCGGCGTACATGATCACTTATATGGACCGCCAGGTCCTGGCTGTGGCGCGGCCAGTGATCAGCAAAGAACTGGGAATCTCTCTGGTGATGATGGGATGGATTACATTCAGCTTCCGCATCGCCTATGCGCTGTTCCAAATTCCGGGCGGCTGGATTGGCGACCGTTTCGGAGCCCGACGCGCGCTTACGTTGGTGGTCACATGGTGGAGCATTTTCACGATTTTAACTGGCCGGGCATGGAATGCGGCATCGATGCTGGTCATTCAAGTTTTTTTTGGCATGGGGGAGGCAGGTGCGTTTCCCATCGCCACGCGCTCGCTGGCGCGCTGGATGCGGCCTACCGAACGCGGATTCGCACAGGGCATCACGCACGCGGGGTCGCGGCTGGGCGCGGCATTGACGCCGCCCATTGTAGTGCTGATCATGGCCAAATTTGGCTGGCGCGCCGCTTTCCTGGTTTTCGGGTTGCTCGGCGTCGTGTGGTCGGCGGTCTGGTATTTCTACTATCGCGATACGCCTGAAGAACACCGCGGCGTCAATGCCGCGGAGCGCGAACTGATCGGTTCGGGGCGTAAGCGGTCCACCGAGATTCCATGGCGCAAGATTCTCGCGCACAGCAACCTCTGGATTCTCGCGCTGATGTACTTCTGCTATAACTTCAATCTCAACGTCTATAACGATTGGTTCCCTACGTATCTGCACGATTCGCGCGGCATGACGCTTGCGAAAATGGGCCTTTATGCGAGTCTCCCGCTGTTTGCAGGTACGCTGGGAGATTTAGCGGGCGGCTCGTTTTCCGACCGTGTGCTGCGGCGTACCAGCAACGTGAATCTAGCGCGGCGCTGGGTAGCCATCGCCGGTTTTCTGCTGTCGGCTGCCGCCACCATTCCAGCGGTTCTCACGCACGATCCACGAATTTCCGTGGCGTTTTATTGCGTGGCCTTCTTTGGTCTCGAATGGACCGTGGGTATTTCCTGGGCGGTGCCGCTCGACATCGGCGGCGATTTTGCCGGGTCGGTTTCGGCGGTGATGAACACGCTCGGCAACGTCGGGGGCGCAATGTCGGCGGCGGTGGTGACGTACGCCGCCACGCGGTATGGATGGAACGCGCCGTTCTTCATCACCAGTGCGCTGTGTCTGATCGCCGCGGTTTTATATCTGAAAATAGACGCGACCAAGCGCATTGCATGAGAATCGATCCGGACAAGTGCGTCGCCTGCGGGAACTGCACATACGTCTGCCCGGTGGGCGCGATCTACATCGATCCGGCGACTCGGCGAGCCACCATTCAATCGAAGGAATGCGTGGAGTGTTACGCCTGCTACAACGGACTGAGCCAGGAACATCTAAACCCCACCTTCGTCCGCACTTTACGCAAAGTTTTTCAAGCGCTACGGCTGCGTTTCGATCCCGAGCCCGATGTCTGCCCTACGGCGGCGTTTGTGCCCGATGAGCTGGTGTGGCCGCGCATCGTGCGACGGGCGTTTTCCGACCCGCGCGTGGCACACGAATCGACCGGCGTGCATGGCCGTGGAACCGAGGAAGTGAAAACGAATGACGTCAGCGGACGCGTGAAATCCGGCGAGGTAGGCTTCACCATCGAGTTTGGACGGCCCGGGGTAGGTGTCTGGTTCCGCGATCTGCAAACCATATGCGGGGCATTGGCGCGCGCCGGCGTGGACTTCGAAAAACGCAACCCGGTTACATCGTTGATGAGCGACTCCGCGACTGGAACCATCCGCGAAGACGTCATGAACGAAAAAGTGCTTTCCGCAATTATCGAAATTAAAGTCCCGGTGGCGCGCGCCGAAGAAATTATTCGGCTGGTGTGGGACGTCGAGAAGAATATCGATACCGTGATGGCGCTCGGCGTGAGCGCGCGCTGCGACGCAAATGGGGAAGAGGACGTAGTGGCGCCCATCCTCGAAAGACTGGGATATCGTCCGCAAAGGGCGAAAACCAACATCGGACTAGGACGCTTGAGCGCATGACCAATACTCTCCACCGCTTCGGAGCGTCGCAGAGCTTTGCCGACGACTATATTGTTTTTGCAATGTGCGCTCGCGGTAAAAATGATACGGGCGCACTGCCCAAGCTGCGCCGATTCCTCGAACTGGCGGTGCCGTTTAAGCCCGTGAATTTGGGCGATGCGACTCACGGAGGTGCGTTGCGGCCGTCTCGCGAGCTGAATCCGCTGGCACATTGGAAGCGCGATTCGGGTGTCGATTTCAAAACCGTGATTGCGGGCCTGGATACACTGACTACGGTCGCCGCGGTGTTCGACAACCGGATAGCCGCGGAGGATTTCGTGAAGGCGGTCAAGCGTGCCGACTTGGGTTTGAGTATCAATATTTCGACATCCATAGATGGGGCCGAGCAATGCTGCTTCGCCGCCGGCATTCCGCGGCACAGCATAGGATACTCGCTGGGCTTCCAAGGCAAAACCGAGAAGCTCCCCAATGCCGATGTCTTAGTGCTGTCGACCATGTGCGGGCATGGCATGGTAAGCCACTCACTCGCGAAAAAGATGATCGATTGGGTAAAAGAAGGCCGCCGCACACCCGAACAGGCCGCGGCCTGTCTGACGCGATTTTGTTCGTGCGGGGTATTCAACCCGGCGCGCGCGGCACGCGTGCTGGAGCAGGCGGCTCGCGGCGGCGAAACGCCATCTTCATAATGGAAGTATGGGCTTCGCGCTGTGGATCGACTCCGAGCCCGGCCTCGCGTGGGCTCAGGGCACGCATGAATACCGGCCTCTGGGCACGGCTGTAATCTCCTTCACGGACCAGTTCCGGGCGCGCGATTTTCGGCAGCTCCGGCGCCGCCCTGGGCATCTAAACCATGCGTTTGTGGGATTCTTCGGCTCGCTTGAGGAAGTGAACGCATACTTGCGTTCTGAGACTCCACCGAAGCCGCGTGCGACGCCGGCACATTTGCTATGAGTTCTGCAAAATTGTCACTTCTTGCCCTGCTCGACGAGGCTTTCGACAAGAAGTCCTGGCACGGCCCCAACCTTCGCGGCGCGATTCGCGGGGTAACGGCGATCCAAGCGGCCTGGCGTCCCGACGCCGATCGGCACAACATCTGGGAGCTGACATTGCATGCGGCATACTGGAAATATGTAGTGCGGCGGCGGATTCTGCGCGAAAAGGGCGGCTCCTTCGTGCTCGCAGGCAGCAATTTCTTCGCACGGCCAGCGAACGGTAGCATTGCCACCGAATCCGCATGGAGGCAGGACATTGCGATCCTCGAAACGGAACACCAGAAATTGCGCGGGACGATCGCAAAAATAGTGGATCAGGCATTCACGCCCGCTGCGTGCCACTTGATCCGAGGCGCTGCCGCTCATGATCTGTATCACGCAGGCCAGATCCGCTTGCTGCGCCGGATGTCGCCACGCTAGGTCACCACGCTGCGGCCAACGCGCTCGATCTATTACGATCCGAGAGACCTGCTGGCAGCCTGGTTTATGACATCATTGGTGGCTACCCAGATGCCGTGAATCGATTGAGCGTTTACCAGAAAGATTCCGGTTGCCGCTAGGACCACAAACGCCAGCAGGAGTCCATATTCGGTAAGGTCCTGCCCCTGTTCGTCTCTCCAGAAACAGCATGACAAGTTCCAGATTCGAAGCCCTGTCCGTATCGTTTTGGTCGGCATAGTAACTTTTCGATATTGTACGCCCAGATGCTATGAATCAGTACGTGCCCACGCATTTAACGCGCCGTGCAGGCCGACGGACTGAATTTAGAAGCGTCACGTTCTTTCTTGAAGTCCGTGGTGGTAACGAAGGGGATGCTCAAATACACCGGGTCGGTCACAATCGTAGTAACCGTAAACCATTGATCGCCATTGGGTTCGTCGAAACGGTCGAAGTATTCAGTCACACTGGTACGGTCGCTATACGGTACCCCGTTCTTTCGCAAATAGCCAGCGCGAAGCTGGGTGGTGACGACTTCCAGACTGCGGGATTCGGTCCCCTCGCTGCGGGTTCCGAGCCCAAAGCCGCCCGATCTCGGGGGTCCCGGTTCCCAGCGCGCAGCCGAGTAACCTTGCCAGGACGGCGCGGCGCTCGGCGGAGGCTGGCCACCAAAATGGAATGTCCGGATCTGCGTACCAGAATCGGTTTCGATTTTTAAGGTACTGTCGTCCATCCAAGAGATGCGCAGGCGCCCGGGGACGCGCATAATCGCGGGCGCTCCGTAGGCTTGACATTGCAAGCCGGCGGCTTCGTCCTTGGCGGGATCCCAGGCTTCCACCAGTTTGAGACCGTCTCTATTGAGAGGAACGCTAGCCGAATCACCCTTGAGCGGCGTCACCATGCGCCAGCGGTAGTCTTCCGTAACCACGGAAACCCAGTTGCCGGTGAGGTCGATGGGAGCGGCTTCGCGCGCTGGCCGGGGCGGAGGCGGGGGCCCTCCCCGGCCTTGCGCCTGAATCGCGGCCGGTAGGGTGGCGAGGACTAGAAATACCAGAAGTGCTCGTTTCATGATTATTTACCTGTGATGCTGCGATAAATCGACTCGATGAACTGGTCGGCTTTCACGAAGCTGGCGGGCGTGATGTATTCGGTATCGTAATCGAGTGTCGGCTGGGCAGCTTTGATCTGATCGAGCGTTTTGCCTTCCTTGAGCATGGTTTGAATCCGGTCGCGCACAATCACCACCATGTCGCGATACTCCACCACGTCAGCTTCATCGCAGATGCGCCCGTGACCGGGAATCACGTAGGTTCCGCCTTCTTGGGTATGCCCGGGAACCGTTAGATCCAGGATGTGATCCAGGGCATCGATTTCGCCCTGGATGCTGCCGCCGCGGTCCAGATCGATGAAAGGATAGCCGCCGGGCGTGAAGACATCACCCGTGCTGACGACGTCAGAGGCGCGAAACTGCACGATGGTATCGCCGTCGGTATGGGCCTTGGGCTCATGGTAGAGGATGATCGCCTCGCCGTTGAAGCGCAGATCCTTGAAGGGAGTAAAGTATTCGTCTTCCGGCAATCCAAACTGCGGCGGCTGAGTTTCCTTGCCGGTGGGTTTGGTCATTCGATTCAGCACGTTCTCATGGGCGATGATGCGGAGCGGCTGATCGCCCTCGACTCGCCCGTTGCTGGAGACATCACCGCTCGCACCGGCTTTGGCGAACGCGTCATTCCCGCCTACATGGTCGGGATGAACGTGTGTATTGATGATGTAGAACACCGGAGCGTTGGTCAGCTTGCGGATTTCCGCCATCACTTTGGACGCCATGGGCGCCAGGCCGGAATCCACTAGTAATACGCCTTCCTTGCCCACTTGTACGGTAATATTTCCGCCCGCGCCGGCGAGCATATAGACGTTGCCTTGCACCGGGTAGATGGAGAGCTGTGCTGCGTCCGGATTGGGCTGAGCCCCGGCGAACGCCATCCACAGTAATGCCGGAAACACAATCGTGAATATCGTCCTCATGTGAGTTCTCCTTCGCTTGGCTAGCGACGCGTCGCACCGAGCAGGCACGCGTTATTCCCGGTGGCGCCGCAGTCGCAATACCGTTCACAGGATTGTTTGGGATGCTCTGGTTTCGGCATTTTCTGACGGTATTCCGGGTACAAGGTTTCGGCACCGCCGCGCGTGGCCTCAAAGGGCAGGACATACCAGTCCGCCACTTCGTGCAGGAAGGGGTTGGTGCCGGGGAAATGGGCGGGCACATAGTCCGCGCGGGATTTGGGCACCTCGGGACCGTATTCGCAAATGTCGCGTCCCATGCGCTGGGTGGGATCCAAAATCCAGGTTTGGCTACGCGTCATCGGTTCGGTGAGGAAGGCGGGATCGGTGATGGTGGTTACTACCGTGAGGTAGTTGCCGTGCCGGACCCAGTGCTCCGTGAAGCTGGCCTTGTCGCTGCGGGGGAGCCCGTTACGCCGCAAGTAGCTTTCTTTAAGATGAGTCGTGTAAACATTCATCATGTTTTTATCCCAGGAAGCTGTAGAGAAGCCTTGCCAGGTGTGCGGAGCAAACTCCGCCGGGTGAGGCCGCTGATCCATCCAGATGGTACGCTCCATTTCCTGGAAGTTCATGCGCGTGTGCCACGCCACCAGCCGCTGGGTCACCGGATCGATGATGGCATCAATGCGCATGTTGGATAATCCACGCATCGAATAGTCTCCGCCATGCGGCCGGCACTGGTACTCCTGCGCTACTGAAATGCGGTCGGGGTCGTAGCTATCGCCGCGCAGCCGGGCGGCGGCATTGATGGGGATGCCCATGTAGTCGCCGAGTTCCGGGCCGGGCAGCCGTTCCGGCAGGTCCTCATGAAATAATGGCACCCACTCTCCGGCGAAATCGGCCTGACCCCACGCGGGCAGACTCAGGAGTGTTGGCAGCGCCAAAAAGCCAGCGATCGTTACGTAACGGAAAGTTGCCATCCAAACCTCCTCAACTGACCAATCCGGACATCGTTTAGGTATAAACGACTTCCAGGACAGTGTCAACTGTGTTCCGATTGGCCGGCTGCTTTGACGATCAGGCGCGCAGCCGGGTTAGCAACGCTGCAAGGGCGGCCGCCTGAGACTGACTGAGCGGTTGCATCAAGCTGGCGATCAACCGCATTTGCCTGGGCAGGATACGGTCCACAATCCGTTTGCCGGCCGGCGTAACGCGCAGCAGGTTCACGCGACGGTCAGTTGCCGACGATTGGCGTTCCACCAATCCGCGTGCACTCAGCTTATCGATCAAACCCACCACATTGCCCTTGGTGACCACCAGGTGATTAGCGAGTGCTTGTTGGCTCATGGGTCCATATTTCGCCAGGGCCACCAGCACGTCAAAGCGAGCCAGCGTGAGATCGGCACCGCGCAGATCCGCCGAAATCCGCGCCTCCATATAGTTATAGGCACGCACCAATTGAAGCCAGGCCTGGAACCCGTGTACTTTCGCGTAGTTTGTACCGTTGTACGGTTTAATGGGCATTAAGTTTAGGTTAGCGGGCGGCGCATCCAGTGAGTTTTCATGTTCACGCTCCCAGACTTAAGTAAGATAGTATACGCCTAAACCTTCGGAAGGGGCCCGATATTCCGAATGGAGGTTGACGATGGTGAGGCGGGTGTGGCATCATCGCCGCGATTCCTTGAGGTGTGAAATGAAGAGTACGTATTTGAGCTTGCTGCTGATGGCCGTGCTGGCGATACCGGCGTTTGGCCAGTTCGATCTAGCTGGTGAATGGGGACAGCGCCAGCATGAGGATGGCGCGGAGCGCGGGCAAGGTCCGCCGATCGGCGACGATCTGGGACTCCCCATAAATCACGCGGCGCGCCTGCGCGAGGAGGCCTGGGACGCTTCGCTGCATACGCTGCCCGAATGGCAGTGCCGTCCGCATCCGGCTGACTATGGAACCCGCGGGCCGTCCGATTTGCGGATCTGGGATGAAATTGACCGGGACACGCAGCAGTTGATTGCGATCCACACGCACGTTTCCTGGCAGGCGCAGGAACGCACTATATGGATGGATGGGCGCCCCCATCCACCCGAGGACGCGCCGCACACTTGGCAGGGCTTTTCCACCGGCAAGTGGGAAGGGAACATGCTCACCGTAACCACTACGCATCTGAAGGAAAGTTATCTGCGGCGCAATGGGACTCCGCGCAGCGATAAAGCCACTATGACCGAACACTGGATGCGGCATGGCGAATTCCTGACCCTGCTGCATGTCGTGAACGATCCGGTGTATCTCACCGAACCACTGATTCGCACTACCAACTGGCAGGCCGCGCCGGAGCAAGAACTTGAACCGTACCCCTGCGAGGTGGCCGAAGAAGTGGAGCGGCCCGAGGGCGTGGTCCCACACCATTTGCCGGGGACAAACGAGTTCCTAAAAGAGTTTGCTGACAAAGCCGGGCTTCCGCTCGAAATCACCCGGGGCGGCCCGGAAACCATGTATCCCGAATTCATAGCCAAGGTGCAGGGTAAACCGTATACGCTGGCCGCGAAGATCTCGGCAGTGGTAACGGCTCCCATTCCGGAGCTGCCTAAGGGGGAGATCCATACGCAGCGCGTGCGGGGCAACGTATATATGCTCTACGGCGCGGGCGGTAACATCACCGTGCAGGCGGGGCCGGACGGTGTATTCGTAGTCGACACCGGTCTGCCCAATATGGGCGATAAAGTGCTCGCGGCGATCCAGAAAATTTCGAATCGGCCCATCCATTTCATTGTCGATACGCACATGCACGCCGATCATACCGGAAACAACGCCAAGCTCCGCGCTGCCGGCGTGACTATCGCCGGAGGTGACGTGGCGCGCATGGATACGGATATCCGTGAGGGCGCAGCGATTATCGCGCACCAGGAAGTTTTGAACCGCATGAGCAAGGCGGATGGCGCCCAGCCTGCCGCCCCGTTTGCTCAGTGGCCGACGGACACCTACTTCGGCAGACGCAAGGATATGTTCTTCAATGACGAAGCGGTGCAGTTGATCCATGTCAAGAACGCGCACACCGATGGTGACACCATGGTGTTTTTCCGCCGGTCGGATGTCCTGGCGGTGAGCGACATCTTCAACGTCGATTCCTATCCGGTGATCGACCGCGCGCACGGCGGGAGCATCCAGGGCATCGTCGATGGGCTGAATCAGATCCTGGATCTGGCTGTGCCGGGCGCCAAGGAAGAAGGCGGCACCATGATTGTTCCCGGCTCGGGCCGGCTGTGCGATGCCGCCGATGTGGCTTATTACCAAAATATGATTACCATCATCCGCGATCGCGTGGAGGATATGATCAAGCGGGGCATGTCGCTCGATCAGGTGAAACTAGCCAAGCCCACGGCCGACTACGATCCGCGTTACGGCTCGACCACAGGACGCTGGACGACGGATATGTTCGTCGAAGCCGTCTATAAAAGTCTGGGTGGAAAGTAAAGCGACTATGCGGCCGGCCTACTTCGCCGGTTTCTTTCGCGCGGGCTGAGCGGTTCCTTCCACCGCGCCGCCGTCCACCCACTTTACGATGATGTCGATTTCAGCTTGGCTCAACCCGTCTTCCCGGGTCAACATAATGTAGTGTCGGTTGCTGACCACCGGAGGCATCTTCTGGGCAGCCACCACAGCCTTGATTTGGGGGGCCCACGGCCGAGTCGTTTCATAGGTCAGGAATGACATGGGGGCGATCTGTCCCGGGCGGTGGCAGCCCACACAATTCCTTTCGAGAATCGGGAGGACGTCGCGCGTATAGGTCACTCGGCCGTCGGCCACGTCCGCCGCGAACCCAACCCCGGCGAGTAGAAATCCTGCGGCCAGCCAATGGAACATAATGGCACCTCCCAGTTCAAGACCTAAGGGAACGACGGCCCCCGGAGGGACCGCCGCTGCGCGGGAGAGGCCAATCATCCCGCCCGATAGGCTCAGAGGGGAACCTATCCCCGAAGCCAATTTGCTTACGCGACGCGCTGTTAAGCCGAAATCTCGTCCACCTGTGTTCGCCGTAATTGCAATTGAAGGTACGGGCTTCATCGAGGTCATCTTCCTTGGCTTGGCACTCCGCCTCAGCTCTTGTTTTGGTTCCGTGACTACGCCGTTCCAGTAGCATTCACGACTCCATTCGCACGCCGCTGAATTTCCCTAACTGTCTATCGCAAAGAATTGTCAAGCCTGCGCGGATTGGCGCACAGTTGAGTGGGATTCCCCACGCTAAAATCGCGAGTTTTGTGACTTCGAACGGTCAAATACTTAGCACCGCGCAGGGAGCGTGGCGGACAATGGGATACAAATGCGACCATAGCCGGCTTAAAGTACCATGCACCTCGCCGCGGCCGGTGACGATGAGGTCGGCATTGGCGAGCAGGGCCTGGTCGCGGATCGCGTCAGCTACGGGACCGTCAAGAATGGTATGCGGCGCCTTGACACCGGTCTTCTTTTTCAATTCGCTTAGGTGGGCATCGGCGGCGGCCATGAAATCGTCGCGATATGGCCCGAACGCGGTCTCCATGCTGACGGGCGGCATTTCCATAACGTACGCGAGTGACAACTCGGCCCGATAGGAGGCGGCCAGAGCGGCGGCGGCACGGATCACGGCCTCGGATTCGTCGCTGCTATCGACGGCGGCTAAGACGGACGTGTAAGGAATGCGCAGGGGATGGCCGGTCCACACGGGCACCGTTAGATCGTGCAGCACCTTAGCTGTGACCGATCCCAACAGCAGGCGCCGCAGCGGTGCGCGGCCGTGCGTGGGCAACATCACAAGGTCGGCGCCCTGATGTTGGACCACCTCGCGGATTACAGCTCCGGGTTCGCCGATGCCGGAATACAACTCTACATGCAAGCCGGGGAAATAAGCTTGCGCGAATTCCCCCAACCGTTCCTCCGCGAATGCCCGGGCCTGCTCCGGCAACCCCGGGTCAGTAATGGGCAGCGGGCTATAGGCGAGTGCATCTGGACCGTAGGCGTGAATCAGGCCCAATTCCGCCGAAAAATGGCTCCGCATTTCCTCAACATACGGAACGATTGCCTTGCATGGCTCCGAGTAATCAACCGGGAAAAGGATCTTTCGAAAGGGCAGCATACGCTAAGTTTGTAGCATTTCGGAAGCCATGTGGGAATTGCCTTCTACGGCGCGCGATGGAACGCGGTGCAATCGAGCGCGAGGAGTATAATCATGAATGGCCGTGAGGCGGGATGCCATGCGCAATGCGCAGAGGCCGCATGCTTCGCGTATCAGGGAGGTTATTGTGGGCAAGGGTTTCGTGTTGCTGGTCGCCGCTCTATTGTCGGGCGCTGGAGTAATGGCGCAGACCGCAGGGGCCTTCACAGCTTCCCCCGGCGTCGATTTGTCGGGTAACTGGGCGCCGGTGATTCACGAAGACTTTTCGGAGCGCATTCCAGGTCCGGAATTAGCGAACTATGCGGGGTTGCCGATTACCGACGGCGCGCGTTTCTTCGCCGAGAGCTGGGATGCCTCACGACTCACGCTGCCGGAGCACCAATGCCAGGTCCACGTGGCGCCTTATATTTACCGGGGTCCTCTGAATCTGCGCGTGTGGGAAGAGAAAGATCCACAATCGCAGCGTGTGATTGCCATTCACCAATACATCAGCACCTATGAGCAGAACCGCACGATTTGGATGGATGGACGTCCACATCCGCCGGAAGGCGCCGCTCACACCTGGATGGGGTTTTCGACCGGCAAGTGGGAAGGCAACATCCTGACGGTGTACACGACGCACATCAAAGAAGGCTGGGTGCGGCGCAATGGATTGCCGGAAAGCGATCGAGCCACCTTGTCGGAACACTTCATCCGCCACGGGAACATGCTGACCCATGTGAGCATCGCTACCGATCCGGTGTATCTTACCGAACCACTGATCAAGACGCAGGATTTCAATTTGGTGACCCAGGAAGGTCAGAACTGGTTGTACCCGTGCACTTACGTGGAGGAACTCGGGAATCGGAAGCGGGGTTCGGTGCCCAACTATCTGCCGGGCGAGAACCGGTTCCTTCACGAATGGGCTGACCAGTATCACATTCCGTTTGCAGCGGCGATGGGCGGAGCGGAAACCATGTATCCCGAATATCAGCTGAAAATGAAAAACATGGCCGCCGGCACATCGGCGAAAAAGTAGGGCATCGATGAGGACAACTGGAATCGGACTCTTACTGGCAGCCATGCTCGCGGGCGCATCGCTGCGGGCCCAGACGGCCGGGGCTTTTGTAGCCGCTCCCGGCCTGGATCTCTCGGGAAATTGGGCGCCGATCGTGCATGAAGATCAACCCGAGCGGGGTCCGGGCCCTCCCTTGGTGGATTATGCCGGACTTCCAATTACCGATGGCGCGCGCCAGTGGGCCCTCAGTTGGGACGCATCGCGTCTGACTCTGCCGGAGCACCAGTGCCAGGTGCATGTGGCCTCCTATATCTATCGCGGCCCGCTGAACCTGCGCATTTGGGAAGAGAAAGACCCCCAATCGCAGCGCATCCTTGCTCTGCGCCAGTACATCAGTACCTACGAACAGAACCGGACGATCTGGATGGACGGCCGGCCGCATCCACCGGAGGGCGCGGTCCACACCTGGATGGGTTTTTCAACCGGCAAGTGGGAAGGCAATATGCTGACGGTTTACACCACCCATATCAAGCAGGGCTGGGTTCGCCGCAACGGCTTGCCGGTGAGCGACCGGGCCACACTGGTGGAACACTATATTCGACACGGCAATCTGATGACGCACGTCAGTGTTTCGACCGATCCCGTGTATCTCACCGAACCGCTCATCAAGACCGAGACCTTCAATCGGATCGTGCAGGAAGGGCAGAACTGGTTGTATCCGTGTTCCTATGTAGTCGAAGTCGCGGACCGTCCGCGGGGAGCCGTTCCCAGTTACATGCCCGGAGAGAATCCGTTTGTGACAGAGTTCGCGGATCGCTATAACCTGCCGCACGAAGCGGTGTTAGGCGGTGCGGAAACTATGTATCCCGAATATCAACAGAAGACGGCTAATGCCGCTCGGGCCAAGAAATAGGTATACATGCGAAGCGTATTTCTCCTTGCGATATTGTCGGGCATAGTGTACGCGCAATCGGCCGGCGCTATTGCGCCCTCTCCCGGCGTCGACTTGTCCGGGAACTGGGCTCCTCTGCTGCATGAAGACTTTCCAGAACGCATTCCGGGTCCTGAACTGGTCAATTTCGCAGGTCTCCCCGTCAACGACGCTGCACGCGCATTTGCGCTTAGCTGGGATGCTTCGCGTCTCACACTGCCCGAGCACCAGTGCCAAGTTCATGTTGCGTCTTACATCTACCGGGGCCCGTTGCAATTACGCATCTGGGAGGAGAGGGACCCGCAATCGCAGCGAGTAATCGCAATCCGCCAGTACATTCAAAATTACGAGCAGAACCGGACCATCTGGATGGACGGCCGTCCCCATCCACCGGAGGGCGCGGTGCACACTTGGATGGGTTTTTCCACCGGGAAATGGGAAGGTAATATTCTGACGGTCTACACCACCCACATGAAAGACGGCTGGGTGCGGCGCAACGGGCTCCCGGTCAGCGATCAAGCTACTCTGATCGAACATTTTATTCGGCACGGAAACATCTTCACGCATGTCAGCATTGTCACCGATCCGAATTATTTGACCGAACCCTTGATCAAAACCCAGGATTTTAACCTGATTATTCCGGAGGGTCAAAATTGGGTTTATCCGTGCTCGCCGGTAGTCGAAATCCAGCGTCCGCGCGGGGCCGTCCCGCATTACCTGCCTGGTGAAAATCCCTTCCTGCATGAATTTGCTGATAAATTTAAAATTCCGCTGGAAGCCGCTTTGGGCGGGGCCGAAACGATGTACCCGGAATATCAAACCAAGTTGAAAGCCGCTGCGGCGAAACGATAATTTTTGGAGAATTCATGAAGAAAATACTTTTAACGGCTGCGGCCATCCTTGCAATCGTAGTTGCCACCGAGGCCCAGCAAGCCGCTCCAGCGAACCCTGAGATTACCACGCTCCACGTGCAGGGCAACGTTTATATGCTGCAAGGCGCGGGCGGGAACGTCGCCGTGCAGGTTGGCGATATGGGCGTTGTGGTAGTGGACACGGGACTCGCGCAGAATGCCGATAAACTGATCGCCGCGATTCGCAAGCTCTCCGATAAACCGATCCAGTACATCATCAATACGCATGTGCATGCGGATCACACTGGGGGCAACGACGCCGTGCGGCGCGCTGGCGTCACCATTACGGGAGCCAACGTCGCCGGCAACCTTACGGATGCCACCCAGGGAGCCCAGATCATCGCGCATGAAAATGTCTTGAACCGGATGAGCGCCCCCACTGGCCAGACGGCGTCAGCGCCGTTCGGAGCTTGGCCCACCATCACCTACGTCACCGGGCAGAATGAGTTGTACTTTAATGACGAGCCCATCGAGGCGCGTTGGCAGCCGGCCGCGCACACCGATGGCGACAGTCTGGTAATCTTCCGCCGCTCCGACGTAGTAGCCACCGGCGATATTTTCGTTACCACCAGCTATCCCTTCATCGATCTGGAGCGCGGCGGCAGCATTCAGGGCGAAATCGACGCTTTGAACAATATCCTGGACATCGCGATTCCCAAACACGAAGAAGAGGGCGGCACGTATATCATTCCCGGGCACGGACGCATCTGTGACGAATTCGATGTGCTGGAATTCCGCGATATGGTAACGATCATCCGCGACCGCATCCAGAACGGCATCAAGAAAGGCATGACACTCGATCAGATCAAGGCGGCCGGCTGGACCAAGGATTACGACGCCCGCTGGAGCGCCAAGCAAGGCTTCGGTACCGCCGATAACTTTGTCACCGCGGTTTACAAAAGCCTGACGGTCCCAGCGAAAAAGCAGTAAACTGGCTCACGGCGGCCCTTCCGTGAGTGAAACCTCTCAGTCCGCGTCAAAGCCCACATCGAAAATCGGCGCGGTCATTCGCGTCTCCCTGGGCAATTTCCTGGAGATGTACGACTTCATGGTGTTCGGCTATTACGCCGCCGCCATCGGCCGTGCCTTCTTCCCTACCCGGAACGAATATGCGTCGTTGATGCTCTCGTTAATGACCTTCGGCACGGGCTACCTGATGCGGCCGCTAGGGGCTATCATTCTGGGCGCCTACATCGATCATCACGGACGCCGCAAGGGTCTGTTGCTGACCTTAGGGCTGATGGCTGTCGGAACACTGTCAATCGGCATCATGCCTGGGTACGAAACTATCGGGTTCTTCGCGCCGCTGCTGGTAGTGCTGGGGCGCCTGGTGCAGGGCTTGTCCGCGGGGGTCGAAATCGGCGGGGTTAGCGTGTATTTAGCGGAGATCGCGCCCTCTGGCCGTAAAGGATTTTTCGTGAGCTGGCAATCGGGTAGCCAGCAGGTGGCGGTGATCTTTGCGGCATTGCTCGGTCTGACGCTTTCGGCAACGCTGCGCCCCGAA
>Ga0157370_10004593_pt1 | contig 15801 bp, 15 predicted proteins | sample C35metaG_FD_113463 | JGI IMG/M metagenome (GOLD analysis project Ga0157370, IMG submission 113463) | Corn rhizosphere microbial communities from Kellogg Biological Station, Michigan, USA - C3-5 metaG | ecosystem: Host-associated > Plants > Roots > Rhizosphere > Soil | place: USA: Michigan...
CTTACATAAGCGATAAATTTAATATCATGATTGGTAAGATCAGGATATTGTGAAATCAGTTTTTCATAAAATTCCGGATAAACTTCTTTAAACTTACTTATAAAAAAAGGATTGTTAGAGGTAGCCATTTTAGACAATTCATTAATGGAAGTATCCACTTTCTTTTTCAATTGATCTGTTTCAATTATTTTTTCGCCGATGAGTTTCTTCTGTTCTTCAAGCAGCTGATCTCTTCTTTTATTCCGCTTCCGAATCATAAATATTGCGGCAATAGATACAATAGCAATACCAGCAATAGTAACAATAATGATGTAGAGATTATTCCTCTCTTTTTCCTGTTCAATAGCAAGATTATTAACGACCGAAGCAACAGCTTTTCTTTCTCCGGATTGGATGCTGTCATTGAGTTCGGTATATTTTGCCAGATATTCATTTGCTTTTGGAATATCATGCAGAGCCAGATAAGTTTGATAGATCTTTTTATAAGTATCTATAATATCTGCACCTCGGTTTATTTTCAGATAGATGGGTAAAGATTCCTGATAATATTCAAGCGCCTTCGGATAATCTTTTTTCAGAGTGTACAGGTTTCCACGTCTTGTTGCGATAGCTCCGTAAGCATGAAGAGAGCTGTTATTTTCTACGGCTAGTCCAGATGCCTTATTCAGGTAATATTCTACGGAATCAAGATGTTGTTTCTTGGATAAAAACTGTTCTGCAATTCTTACATAAATCTTAGGTTCATTGGGAAAGTCTTTTAATCCTTTTTTCCGCATTGCGTTAATAGAATCCGGGAGTTTTAAATCCTCAAAATTGGACCACTTCCAGATATACACAAAAAATAAAGAATTTCTGTTCTCTTTTGTATCAGGGGTATGCTTAAGATATTCTATCGATTTATTGAGTTGAATATTAGCCTGATTATAAAGCCCTAAAAAAGCATAATTTCTTGCAATTTCATTACACAATCTGGCATTCAGTCCATTATTATTGATTAATTTAAGTTGCTTTTTAGCTTCATCCAGATAATGCAGGCTTTTCTGGTGCTCATCAAAGGTAGAAAGGGCATTAGCAATATTAATATTAGCCAAAGCCTCTCCCTCGGGGTTATCATGTTCTTTATAATACTGAAGTGCAGCTATATTGTATTGGAAAACCTTTTCATATTCTCCTTTATTCTTATAGACACTCGTTATACTATCCAGCTTTGCCGGAATATAGTTTTGAGAATAAGACTGTACAGAAAAATAAAGAAAGAAAATAAATAGTGCCTTTTTCATAAAAACCGATCGTACTGCAAGTTAATAATTTTTTATTTTTTTCACTTTTAAAAAAAGTTAAAAGTATTTACAATGTATTTGCAAATCAACAGCAGTGCTATGGGTATAAAAAAATTGCAATACGTTTTTATTCATTTCGTATTGCAATTTTAATAAGTTGATAAAGATTTATTTATACGTTTTTATCGTCTTCCAATAATTCTCTTGCCTGATATTCCTGTACCAGATCAATAGCATTGGAGATAACATCACTCAAAGCCGTGATAAACGTTCCTTCTTCTGCCATTCCCATAGCGTGTTTCAAGGCTTCTATTTCTTTAGGAATAATCTCATAGCTTACATCTTTTCCTGCAGACTGCATTCCTTCGATAATCAATCCATTGATCTCCTCCTCAGTTCTTCCTCGAAGATGTTTTTCGTTTCGGATAATGATATGATCAAACATTCTTCCTGCAATCTTTCCACATTCTCTGATATCACCATCTCTTCGGTCTCCAACACCAGAAATAATACCAATTTTCTTCGTGGACTCTACATTTTTAAGATAATCTTCAATCGCTTCATAGCCTGACGGATTATGAGCAAAATCGATCAGAACTTTAAAGTTTTTGAATTTAAAAACGTTCAGTCTTCCCGGAGTAAGCTGAGCACTTGGGATAAAGGTTCTCAAAGAATTGGAAATATCTTCAATCCCGAATCCGTAAAGGTAACTCGCCAAACTTGCCGCCAATACGTTTTCAATCATAAATCTGGCCTTTCCTTCCATTGTGATCGGGAAATCTTTGGCTTTTCCTATTCTAATTTTCCAGTCTCCTTTTTTAATAGTCACAAAACCTTCTTCATAGACACACGTGATTTTTCCTTCTTTCGCAAATTTTACGATATGAGGATTATTTTCATCCATACTGAAGATCGCTACATTAGAATCGAGATCATTGACGATCCTCATAGAATATTCGCTGTCTGCATTCAACACACTCCAACCGCTTTTCTTTACACTGTCCAGCACTACCCTTTTTACTTTGGTAAGATCTTTTAAATTGTGAATATCATTCATTCCCAAATGATCTTCCTCAATATTGGTTAAAACACCGATATCACATTGTGAAAACCCAAGTCCGGAGCGTAAAATTCCTCCTCTGGCAGTTTCCAGAACAGCAAACTCTACTGTAGGATCTTTCAAAATAAATTCTGCTGAAAGCGGTCCTGTAGTATCTCCTTTAGACAACATGGTATTTTGAATATAGATTCCATCAGAAGTGGTGAACCCTACTCTATAGCCGTTACTTTTTACAATATGTGAGATAAGTCTCGTCGTGGTTGTTTTTCCATTGGTTCCCGTTACCGCAATGATTGGAATGGTAAAAGGTTTCCCCTGTGGATAAAGCATATCCACTACAGGTGCTGCCACGTTTCTTGGTAATCCTTCGCTTGGAGCAAGGTGCATTCTGAATCCCGGAGCGGCATTTACTTCAATGATTGCTCCTCCACTTTCTTTTAAAGGCTGTGTAAGATTCTCTGCCATCACATCAATACCGCAGACATCCAGTCCGATAATTTTGGAAACTCGTTCAGCCATTGTGATATTTTCCGGATGTACCATATCTGTTACATCAATAGACGTTCCTCCGGTTGAAAGATTAGCCGTTGACTTCAGATAAACGATCTCTCCTTTTTGAGGAACTGTTTCCAGGGTATACTGAAGTTTATCAAGAAGTTCCAGAGTATCTTTATCTACCTCAATTTCGGTAAGGACATTTTCATGACCATAACCTCTTCTCGGGTCTTTGTTTTCCTTTTCAATAAGCTGCTGAAGGTTCAGTTCGCCATCACCTACAACATGGGCAGGAACTCTTCTTGCTGCTGCCACCATTTTATTATTGATAACCAGTATACGGAAATCATACCCTGTAATATATTTTTCAACAATTACTTTTCTTGAATACTTTTGAGCGTGTTCCAGACCTATTTTAGCAGCCTCCCATTCATTTACATTAATGGAAGAGCCTTTTCCGTGATTTCCATCCAGAGGTTTTAGAACAATAGGATAGCCTATTTTTCTGATCACCGCATTTAATCCTTCTTCATCTACTACTAAATCTCCAATCGGAACCGGAATAGCTGCATCATGGAGCATTCTTTTGGTGAGCTCTTTATTGCAGGCAATATCCACAGCAATAGAACTTGTCTTTCCTGTAATGGTAGCCTGAAATCTTTGCTGATTCACTCCGTAACCTAACTGCACTAAAGAATTGGTTCCCAATCTGATCCATGGAATTCTTCTGGAAGCCGCTTCTTCTACAATACTTCCGGTAGATGGTCCCAGACGCACACGTTCTCTGATTTCTTTTAACCGATGAATACATGCATTCACATCATAATCTTTCCCTTCTACCAATGCTTCGGCAATCTTTACAGATTCTTCTGCAGCATAGATACCTGCATTTTCTTCAATATAATTGAAAACCACATTATACACTCCCGGAGTTTTTGTTTCACGGGTTCTTCCAAACCCTACATCCATTCCTGCCAGGGTTTGAATCTCCAAGGCAATATGCTCAATGACGTGTCCCATCCAGGTTCCTGTTTCCACTCTATGGAAAAAGCCTCCTTCTACTCCTTCTGAGCATCGGTGGGTAATCAATGAAGGAATTAATTTTTCAATCCTTTCCCGGAAACCTTCTATTTTATTGGTAGGATAATCCTCCATTTCTTCTAAGTCCAACCTCATCTGTATCAGCTTCTTTCTTCTGATGCTCCAGATGTTAGGACCTCTTAGTGCCTGAATCTTTTCGATTTTCATAGTCTATTGGCATTTTAACAGTTAACAATAACTCCTTTCATAGCCAAAGATAATGTAAAACCCAAAACGAAACCATAGTAGATTTAAAGATTTGTTAAAAAAAAATTAATTTTAATTAACATTCTTAAAACATTAAAAATCAACTAAAGATGGCACGAAATTCGCGAAGAAATGTTAATTATTTTTTAATTTTGTACAATGATGAAACCTGTTGGAAAATTAATAGTTATCGGAGGAGCTGTAAACAAAGGAAGTTTTGCTGAAACCGATTATGATCAGAATATCGAAAAGAATCTTAATTTTTTTGAGCGTGGGATCTTACGAAAGATCATTAATGAATCAAAACTTAAGGAAAATTCTGTCATTGAAATTGTAACAACCGCCTCTCAAATTCCCCAGATTGTAGGCTCTGAATATAAAAAAGCATTTGAATTTCTTGGTGCTAAAAATGTAAATGTTCTGGACATCCACAACCGTGAAGAAGCTAATTCTGATGCGATGGTAGCAAGAGCAAATGCTGCTGATGTCATGATGTTCACTGGAGGGGATCAGCTGAGACTGACTTCTATTCTTGGAGGTACAAGATTCCACGATACGGTTTTATTAAAATATCAGGAACAGGATTTTATTTATTCCGGTACCTCCGCAGGTGCTGCTGCCGCTTCTGAAAATATGATCTACCAGGGAAGCAGTTCTGAAGCTCTTTTAAAAGGAGAAATCAAAACCACTCAGGGATTAGGTTTAATTGATAATGTTATTATTGATACCCACTTCGTACAGCGAGGAAGAATCGGGCGTCTTTTCCAGGCGGTAGTGAACAATCCGAGAACCCTGGGAATCGGACTGGGAGAAGATACAGGACTTTTCATTCATAATGATGTGATGACAGCTGTAGGTTCAGGTCTTGTTATCTTAGTAGACGGAAGATTTATTAAAGATACCAATCTTACGAATATTAATCTTGGAGAGCCTATTTCTATTGATAATTTAACGGTACACGTAATGTCTATGAATGATCATTATGATCTTACAACGAAGGTATTAACTATTGAGAATTCTCAGTTTAATCCGATACCGCAGGATAAGTAGTGAAGGGTGCGGGATTTCGAGATTCGGGGTCTTATAGATAACATCGAGATTTGTTTTCCAAAAAATAGAGCAAACTCGAAATCCCGGAACACAAAACTCATATTAATACAGAATATTAATAAAATTCTTATCTTTTCTTCCTATTAATAACCCGGATTATTATTGATTATAATAAATATATAACTCGGGAACAAGAAACCCATATCTACTATGAAAATCATTATCCACGGCGGTTTTTTCTCAGAAAGCGACCAAAGCCATGAAGTAAAAACAGCTAAACAGGACTCTTTAAAAGAAATTGCCCAAAAAGCTTTTGATTACCTTAAAACACATTCCGCTTTTGATACCGTTGCATATGCCGTTTCATTACTGGAAAACGATCCATTATACAATGCAGGAATCGGGTCTCAGATTCAAAGTGACGGCATTATTCGTATGAGTGCTGCGATTATGAACGGAGACACTCAGAAGTTAAGCGGTGTGATCAATATTCAGGATGTAAAGAATCCTATTTTTGTTGCCAAAGATCTTATCAATGAGGATGACAGAGTTTTAGGAGGAAATGGTGCAAAAATCTATGCTGCAGAGCATGGTTTTGAAAATTTTTCTACGGAAATTCCTCAGAGAAGAAAAGAATATGAGGCTAAGCTTGCTAACGGAGGCAAAGGAACAGTAGGTTGTGTTGCTATAGATCATGAAGGAAAACTGGCTGTCGCTACTTCTACGGGAGGAAAAGGTTTTGAAATTCCGGGAAGAATTTCAGATTCTGCCACAGTGGCCGGAAATTATGCCAATGCTTTCTGTGCAGTAAGCTGTACCGGTGTGGGAGAAGATATTGTGAGCAATGCTACTGCCACAAAAATTGTAACAAGAGTTACAGACGGAATGAGCCTTCAGCAGGCTTTCAGCAAAACATTTGATGAACTTAAAACCATTGATGGGTTCGCAGGTGCCATCGCTATTGACAAAGAAGGGAATGTTTATCATCAGGATTCCTATCCTACTATGGTTTTCGCCAGTTTTGATGGTGAAAATTTTGTAGTCTTCTCTTAAATTTAACATTTTTTTATAAGTCCAGTTATTTTTTTGGCACGTATTTTACATTATTGATAACAACAAACTTTAATATTAATACATAAAAAATAGAAATCATGGGAAACAAAGCAAAAGGTTTATTAGCTTTATTAGGTTTAGGTGCATTAGCTTATTGGAAATATAAGAACTCAAGCCCTGAAGATCAACAAGCAGTAAAAGATAAAATTAATACAGCAAAAGACAATCTTAACAAGTGGGGAAATGACCTTAAAAGTAAAGCCAATGACGTTGCTTCCCAGGTTCAGACTAAAGTGGACGAAGCAAAAACAAAGGCTGAAGATTCTCTAAGCTAATTTAACAAGAGCAGTTTTTTTTAACATTCATATATAGGAAAAAGTCATCGTAATAGCACTACGATGACTTTTTTTATTTTAATTTAAACCATTCAGATATTAATCTGTATCAATTAATTTTACTTTTTCTGTGCTGCTAATGCATATACAAGAGGTACCTTATTTCCCAACTGTGGAATTCTCCATTTTCCTGTTTCAAATTCTTTTACATGTCTGAAGCAAGGATAGGGTGACCAGTCAAATTCCCGGAAAGTATTCAGCTGTAAATCTTTTTTAATCAAATTGTCGAGCACTTCTGATAAAGAGTGATTCCACATTACATATTCCTGTACAATAGGCGCAGACTGATCCGCGTAGGTTCCCTCATAAGTTTCTACAATGGGTTTCTCATTGAAATAGTTGTAAGCAACTTTTGTAAAGTCATCATCAAACATCCAAACGGCAGGATGAAATTCTGCCATGATGAATTGTCCTCCCTGCTTTAGGAAGTGACTGATAATACCAGCCCACTTTTCAAGGTCCGGAAGCCATCCTATGGTACCGTAACTTGTATAAACGATATCAAATTTATGATCCAGAACATTCGGCAGATTATATACATCTGAACAGATAAATTCTGTATCAGTTTCACTTTTCTGTGCCAGCTCTCTGGCTGTATCAATGGCTTTGTCGGAAAGGTCTATTCCTGTAACCTTAGCACCCATTCTTGACAGAGAAATAGAATCCTGTCCGAAATGGCACTGCAGATGCAGAATAGTTTTTCCTTTTATATCTCCAAGAAGTTCCAGCTCTATTGAGTTCAGAGAAGTTCTTCCTTTTAAAAAATCATCTACAAAGTAGAAATCCGATTTCAGGTGTGGTTCTACTTTAGCATTCCACGATTTTTTGTTTATTTCTAAGTAATTTTCCATAGTTTTAGTTTTAAATTATATTAGTTACCCTATCCCATCAATTTACTGTTTATAATTTCTCCATTAATTTCTTCTTTTGCTCAAGAAATTCATTTTCACTTAAAACCCCGGCTTCTTTTAATCTTCCTAACTGTTCAAGCTGGTCTAAAACACTAGGTTCAGATTTACTCTGAATAGATTCTTCCGGACGTGACATGAAATCTCTTACTTTTTCACAAAACAGTTCAGCATGATACTTCCCTACGCCATCAATCTCTACAATATCGTCTGTAACCTGAATATCTATGGAAGCCAGCAAGAATGCTGTTTCATATTGTATGGAACTTATTTTGCTGTAAGAAAAGTCTTCTACTTTCAACCCGTACATGAATTCCTTATCCACAAATATCAATCTTCTGTCTGTGGCCACTAAAATAATATGATGATTGTTTAATTTGTTTCTGCCTTCTACGAGAGAAACAATTCTCTCTTCTGCTGAAAGGATATCCGGCAGTTCATGAATTTCTTTTCTGGCAAATATGGTAGGGCTGATATCCAGCTTTTTTAATTCGTCTCTTATTTCGTCTAATCTTGATTTTTCACTCATTGTATTAGTTTATTTAGTTCAATAAAAATATTAGTTTTCCAAGGGTATCACGACAGAAGTGTGCAAGCAGTACATTTTCCAGCCTAAGGTTTCATATAATAACTTTCCTTCTTCTGTGGCGACTAAAAGATTATTTGTAATTCCTTTAGACAAAGCTATCGTCTCCAATTCTTTCAGTAAAAAAGTAGCGAGTCCTTTTCTTTGATGATCTTTTTCGGTAATAATCCTGTCATAAACGGCAATATCATCTATTAGAGAAACCCGTCCTATAGAAGCCTGTTCGCCATTTTCTGCTGCAATTCTGACAACAAAAGTAGTATTGTACTCAGAAAATTCTAAGTGATATCCTTCTGCGAGACTTATTTGCGGGAAATTCATCGGCTGAAAACAGGTCATCATATATCCTTGTGGCTGCAGTTTCCATCTTTCAGGAATCTTATTTATAAATTCATCAGGAGAAGTAGATACTTTCAGATACACCCAGGGCTCATCAATTGAATGGGCAAGTTGAAAAAAATCATCATTAAGTTCGGGAAATACAAAACGTTCTTTTTGTTTTTCATCTCCTACCATCACATGGAATCCGGATTTATAGGGAACAGGAAAAGGTACTTCTCTTGATAAGCACCATCCTTTAAGCCATTTTTCTACTATTTCTGCCGATACTTTATCCTTCATGATTCAGTATTAAAAGGGTTATTATAATTGCTCCAACAGTTTCTTTTTCTGTTCTGCAAATTCTGCATCGGTTAAGATTCCGTTTTCTCTCAGTTTTCCTAATTTTTCCAGCTGATTAATAACTTCTTCTGAGGAAACTGAAACACTTTTGCTTGCTGAACCTATTTGTTTTGGAGAATTCTCCTGAGGATTATTGTAAATTACTTTTATCTTATCATAGAATTTCTCTGCATCTTCTTTATCCATGAAACATTCAAACTCTACTGCTCTTTCATCAAGATGCAATTTAATAATTGGGGACTTTGAATGTGCCACGAAGCTTACAGCCTTAATAGTTTCGTTAGGATAATCGTTGATTTTTGCTGCTCCAAACATTGCCTTTGATACAGAAATCAATCTCATGGTTGTTGCTACCAATATTCCTGCTTCCAAGGTATTGACAAACTGAGCATCTGTAATGGCAATGATCTGTTCTTCTTCCGGAATAAGATAAGGAAGTTCCTTAATTTCTCCTTTGGTAAATACAGAAAGGCTAGCATTCAGCATTTCCAGTTCGTTCTTTATTTTCTGATGTCTTCGTTTATAAACCTCTTTTGAGATCTGACGAGAACCGGAATCGATGGCCGCAGGAAGATTCTGTTCTGTAGCCGCTAATGCCTGAACGACTTCAATTTTGTCTGCGTTCAGCATTTCATGAATATCATTAATGCTGAATTTATTAAGGTTGTACAGCAATTCATCGTTGATATCGCTTACTTTATTTAAACATTTATTGCATAAAACATTATCATCCGAGAGTTTATTAGCGCCCAAAAGGGTATCCATGGATGTTAATTCCGTATTACACAATGCACAAGTATTGCTCATTTCTTCTTCTTTTATAATTTATCAAGCAGTTTTTTCTTTTGTTCTGCAAACTCTTCATCTGTTAAAATTCCGCTTTCTCTCAACTTCCCTAATTTTTCCAGCTGTTCAAAAATAGTTCCGGAATCTCCTTTATCAGTAGAATATACATTTTCCTCTACCAGATCCGGAATCGTTTGAGTAAATGCCTGGAATGGACTTGAGTTTTGTCTGAATTCATTTTCAGTATGAGTTTTACTTCTGCTTTGAACATTGGAAAATGCCCTTCCGTCATTTTTATTGTGTAACTTAAACTGTGCTGAACCTCTGTAAGTATTGATTTTAAGTATTGAGTACAAAAGGTTTTCATCATGATCAATGGAAGAGACATCCTGAATGAGGAATTCATTCTTTGCAACTCCACCAAGAAACTTTTTATCAATAAAAGCAATTCTTTTCTGGGTTGAGAATATGATTCCTTCTCTGTTACTTTGAAGATCTATTCCTTCTGCAATAGCCAGCAATCTTTCGTCTCTATCCAGCACATTGGCCAGTTCATTCACTTCTTCGTTAGCCAGCACACTCAGTCTAGCGTTTAGTGTCACAATCTGATCTTTTATTTCATCCAGTCTGGTAGGTGCATCATATTCGTAGTGGCTGTTGGCTGTAGCTTGAAATCCTCCAGAATTCTGACTGGCATCAATTTTACTTTTCAGAATCATTCCTGTAATTTCTGCAAAATAAAACTGATCAAGATTATTGATGAGGTCTTTATTAATATGAATGGCTTTAGTAAAGCATCCCACACATAAGTAACCACCGTCAGCCAATTTATTTTTACCTACAGAGAAGTCTGTTTCCGTAAGCGGTGTACCGCACAAAGCACAAATAGTATTCATCTGGTTTTTATGTTTAAAAGTTTTTATGAATACAAGGCAACATTTTACCCTGTTTTTATAATATCGACTCCAAATTACAAATTTTGAACCGATTGTAAGGATCAAAAATATTTAAATCTTAGCATCCATCAAATAAAATCAACCACAAAAATTGCTTTTGTGGTTGATTTATTTTTTAATATGTATATACTATTATTGCCCTAAAAACTCTTCTAAAGAAACAGTTTTCTTTTCTCCTGCTTCAATATCTTTATAAGTAATAGTATTATTTTTAAGTTCTTCTTCACCAAGGAAAACCACTTTTTTTATCCCTTTCTTTTCTGCATAAGTAAATTGCTTATTAATCTTTGCATTTTCAGGATATAATTCTGCTGAAATTCCTTTTGCTCTTAGCTGCATAATCAGTTTCAAAGCTTCTGTTGTTTCTTCTCCTCCAGAATTGGCAAAAAGATATTCTATCTTAGAAGATGCTTCTTCAGGGAAAAGATTCAACTCTTCCATTACCAGATAAATTCTGTCTAATCCGAATGAAATTCCTATTCCCGGAATATTTTTCACTCCAAAAACTTCTGTAAGGTTATCGTATCTACCACCACCTCCGATGGATCCCATAGCAACCTCATCTGCTTTCACTTCGAAGATCGCTCCTGTATAATAATCCAGACCTCTTGCCAATGTAATATTGAATACAAGATTTTGCATATCCACACCAAGGTTCAGAGATTGTGTAAGAACAAATTCCAGTTCTTCTACTCCTTTCAGACCGATTTCGTTTCCTGCAAATTTTTCTTTCAGCTGAAGAAGATTTTCCAGTGCATCGTCAGACTGAGTAAATAAGAAATCCAGCTTATCAATAGATTCCTGAGAAATTTCTCTTTCCAGCAATTCTTTTACAACCCCATCTTTTCCAATCTTATCCAGCTTATCTAATGCTACAGTAAAATCAATCAGTTTCTCTGTGATTCCTGCGTATTCTGCCAATCCGGAAAGAATCTTTCTGTTGTTCATATGAATCGTTACCGGAACTTTAAGGTCTGCAAAAGATTTCAGATACAATTGAACCAGCTCTACTTCCTGCAATAAACTTTCACTTCCTACTACATCGGCATCACACTGATAAAATTCTCTGTATCTTCCTTTCTGAGGCTTGTCTGCCCTCCAAACCGGCTGAATCTGAGAACGTTTGTATGGGAATGTCAATTTCCCATGATTCATAGCTACAAATCTCGCAAAAGGTACGGTAAGGTCATAACGAAGAGCTTTGTCAGTTAAATACTCTGAACTAAAAGGTTTATCTAGTGCTCTTTGAAAATCATGAAGCATTTGAGCTTTTTTATCTTCTCTTGCTTCATTTATGCTTGAATTTAAAATCTTAAAAATCAAGCGGTCACCTTCTTCTCCGTATTTTCCTGTCAACGTAGAAAGATTTTCAAAGCTTGGTGTTTCCAATGGCTGAAACCCGAATAATTCAAAATTATTCTGTAAAATATTGATGATATATTTTCTTCTGGAAACTTCCTGTGCTGTAAAATCTCTCGTCCCTTTTGCTAAACTTGGCTTCATTTGTTGTATGTCATTTTGATAAATGCAAAAATAAGGAATTGAAAACACTTTTCCGAAAGATAAAAAGCTGAGGAAGCAATTTTTTTTATTCTTTTTTCCAAGATTGACATTAAATACACTTATATAAACTTTTCCTTATACGTTCAAATATTCAAAATTTTTCGAAATTCTATACTCTATTTAAAAATTTCGGATCAAAGAACAAAATGTCAAATAAACTACCCCTGGGCAGAGCCCCGAAGTATTAGAATTCAAAAAGTGTAAGTTGAGCCTCATGCACTTTTTGATATTTTTTTCCTTGATTTTCTATATATCTTTTAATGACATCTTTGTTTCTATATTGACCTACTGTGTTTGTGTAATAACCGCTTGTCCAAAAATTTCCACCCCAAAGCTTAGCTTTAACTTCAGGAAAACGTTTGAAAATTTCTTTAGCTGTGATACTTTTTACTTTCATACAAATTTCACTAATTGATAAATTTGGAACACTTTGTATCAAAAAATGAACATGGTTATCTTCATAACCAATTTCTAAAAAGTGAATTTCATAGCGATGAGACAATTCAATACATCTTTCTTTCAAGCCAGTTCCAACTTCTTCACTAATAGCCGAATTCCTATATTTCACAGGAAAAACAATATGGTAAAGAGGTAATGTTTTATTATGTCTTTTCAGAATATGATCATCCATAAATCAAAGCTACATCTTTTTATTCTTTTGAAAAACCATCCGTTTTTCAAACTTTTCCTCTTTTAACCCCGAGGCAGAGCCTCGAGGAATTCTTTAGATTAAATACAAAATATTACATTACTGAAATTACAACTTACACAGAGGTCTCTCTTCCAACACAACAAGCTAAAACACAAAGCATTGAACAAGTGTAATAAACATGTTGTAAATATGTTGTATCTCTTTTTTTGCACAAAATCTATTTTTTTAATAATATTGCTAATCTAAAAATTTATCATAAATAAACTGTAAACATACATAAAATGAAAAAGTTACTTTTACTACCCTTTGTAATGGCATCTACCATTGCATTTTCTCAAGTTGGAATTAATACGGTTACTCCCGATCCTTCTTCCGTATTGGACATTAAATCTACCAATAAAGGTCTTCTTATCCCCAGAATAGCACTTACAGGAAAAACAGATCTTACAACCATCCCAAATCCTGCTAATTCATTATTAGTTTATAATACCTCCAATGCAGGAACTTCTCCCAATAATGTAACTGCTGATACTATTTATAAGTTTAGTACAGCATCTGGGCAATGGCAAAAATTATTAGATGAAAACACTGCTATTCCTGGAGTTTCAACTGTATCGAACATCATTGGATTCAAAAGCACCGGAAATGATACTACTTATTTAGGAGCTGATTCAGGTTTTACAATGAGAATGATTAAATATGATGATATACGACAAACTTCCAGCTATGCCAGCTATAGCATAACTAACAGTGAATTATTAATACTAAAAACCGGATTTTTTACATTTAATATTAATCTTGTGATAAAAGGTGCTATGACCGGAACTCCAAGAGTAGGAGTATCAAAACCTTATACTGACAGCTTTGTTAATAGCGGGAATACCTCTTTTTCATTTCTGACACAACCTTATGTAACAGTAGATAACCTTACTCCTGTTACCATATTTTCATCAGGAACTCTTTATTTAACAGCTGGTCAAAAAATTACATTTTTAACAAGATATATCGATCCTACTGCCAATACTATAAATCTTGAAAGTATTAACTATAACAGAACAATGGTTAATTCTGTAGTTATTAATTACACCGCGCCTTAATAAAACATATTTACTACTCAAATGACTCTTAAGCCATTGAGATAATTTAAAATATATTTTTTTTGAACACTTAGAGTGTTTTCTGTTTTTTCATCAATTTTAAATAAATTCAATATGTTAAAGCATATGTATTTAATTATTTTAGCTCTAATTCTATATAGAATTAGAGCTTTTTTTAATAGTCCAAAAAATCAAATACTTTCTAAAATCTCCAGGATTTCTTCCCCATAATTTTCAATTTTGTGTTTTCCAAACCCCTTGATCTCCAGCAATTCTTCTTTCTTTGCAGGTTTATATTTGGCTACAGACATCAGTTCTTTGTTGCTGGCGATGAAATAAGTGGGAAGATTGTGCTCCCGGGCTTTTTCTGATCTCCAAAGCTTCAATGCATCCAGGATCTTTTCTTCATCTGCATTCAAAAGATGATCATCGGCAGAATATTTAGCTGCCTTTGGCTCTTTTACTGTATTTTTTGTCAGTTTTAAGTCTTCAAAATACAATATTACAGACCAATATTTTTCTTCACTCACAAAAGCTGTTTCTGCTTTTATAATCTCATTGCATTCCAGAAAATCATCCAGCATTTTCTGGTCTTTGTAGAGAAATTCTTCAGGTAATCTGATTTTAAAAATTTTTACTCTCATCATTTGTGTTTTTACCATTATTTCCCTCCTAACAATAGGATTTCGTCTACACGAATCTCTGTAATATACCGCTTCACCCCGTCTTTATCATCATATGATCTGTAGGTAAGCTTTCCTTCTATGGCAATTTCTTTTCCTTTGGGAACATATTTTTCAAAGATTTCTGCTGTTTTCCCGAATGCAATAAGATTATGCCATTGCGTTTCTTCTACTTTTTCTCCTTTAGCATTGGTGTAATGATCACTGGTAGCTAAGGATACACTTGCTTTTACATTTCCATTATCGAAGTTTACCATTTCAACTTCTTTTCCTGTGTAACCAATTAATGTTACTTTGTTTCTTAGTGACATAAGTTTTAGATTTTAAATATTAATAAATTCAGATAAGAGACGTTCACTGTTTTTTCTCAAATCTCTGTTGCAAAGGTGTCGATCTTCTGATATCACAGTCGGTTATAAACTATTTAAATTCGTTTGTAACCGCTTGAAAACGGATAATAGTATGAAAAGATCTGATACTAAATGATATTAATAAAGAGTAATCGCGTTGAATTTCTATTTTAAAGCTAAAAAATTCAACAATAAAAACTCAATCACAAAATATTTTTCTTCACATAAAAAACATTGAAAAATAGATCTATTACAAGGGATTTTTTTTCTATTTAATTTGATTTTTTTTTGCAAATTTGTAAAAATGTCTGATATGCAAAAAGAAAAACTACGTACAGTAAGAAAGATGAAAGGGTTTACCCAGCAGGAAATGGCTGATGTGATCCCCACTGACGTCTCCAATTATAGCAGAAAAGAAAGCGGCAGCGTATCTATAACAAAGACAGAATGGCAAAAGCTTGCTAAATTTTTAGAAGTTCCTGTAGAGGAAATTTATGAAGAAGAAGAAGCTAGGATTATTATTGAAAATCCTGTTTTTAATGACAGCCCTGGAGCAAACGTTGGTAACAGCGGTTTCTCCGCTAACAACATGGGGCATATCAGCAATGAATTAAGCATAGAAATTATAAAAACAATGCAGGAATATATTGTTCTTCTGAAAGAAGAAATCAATAGGCTGAAAAAATAAACTGAGAGACTCGGCTCCCCTCAGTATGACACTGTAAAATATAAAAGCGTTCCTTAAGGGAGCGCTTTTTTGGGATATTGGCAATAAAAAGGTACTCAATAAAATCATTGAGTACCTTTCATTTAATCATGCAACTTAAAATTGGAATTTATGCTTTTTCACATTCTACAATACTTTGAACTTCTGTTCCTATTTGGACTACTCTATTGAACTTTAGCCCTGCGCTATCCA
>Ga0157370_10004596_pt1 | contig 15797 bp, 18 predicted proteins | sample C35metaG_FD_113463 | JGI IMG/M metagenome (GOLD analysis project Ga0157370, IMG submission 113463) | Corn rhizosphere microbial communities from Kellogg Biological Station, Michigan, USA - C3-5 metaG | ecosystem: Host-associated > Plants > Roots > Rhizosphere > Soil | place: USA: Michigan...
GGACGTGCTGCAGAAACTGAAGGATTCGCCGCACACGCGCCACATCCCGATCCACGTGGTCTCGGCCGCCGACAACGCGCAGGCCGCCGCGCTGCACATGGGCGCCATCGGCTTCGCGCTGAAGCCGGCCACCCGCGACGAACTGATGAAGGTGTTTGGCCGTCTGGAGGAAAAGCTCACGCAGAAGGTCAAGGTCGTGCTGCTGGTGGAAGACGACGAGCTGCAGCGCGAAGCCGTGATCAAGCTCATCGGTGACGACGACATCGAAATCGTGGCCGTCGGCTCCGGCGAAGAGGCGCTGGAGCTGCTGCGCACCCGCGTGTTCGACTGCATGGTCACCGACCTGCGGCTGCCCGACATGCAGGGCAGCGACCTGCTCAAGGCCATGGCGGCGGAAGAGATCGTGTCGTTCCCGCCGGTCATCGTCTACACCGGGCGCAACCTCACGCGCGACGAAGAGACGGAGCTGCAGCGCTACTCGCGCTCGATCATCATCAAGGGCGCCCGCTCGCCGGAGCGGCTGCTCGACGAGGTGACGCTCTTCCTGCACAAGGTGGAAGCCTCGCTCTCGACCGAGCGCCAGGGCATGCTGAAGACAGCGCGCGGGCGCGACCGCATCTTCGAGGGCCGCACCATCCTTCTGGTGGACGACGACGTGCGCAACATCTTTGCCCTCACCAGCGCGCTGGAGCAGCGCGGCGCGGCGGTGGAAATCGGCCGCAACGGCCGCGAGGCGCTCGAAAAACTCGACCAGGTGCGCGAGATCGACCTGGTGCTGATGGACGTGATGATGCCGGAGATGGACGGCCTGGAAGCCACGCGGCGCCTGCGCGCCGACCCGCGCTTCGAGAAGATGCCGGTGATCGCCATCACCGCCAAGGCCATGAAGGACGACCGCGACCAGTGCCTCGCAGCCGGTGCCAACGACTACCTGGCCAAGCCGGTCGACCTGGAGCGGCTGTTCTCGCTCCTTCGTGTGTGGATGCCCAAGATGGAGCGCCTGTGACCGACAAGCCGCCCTCATCCCTTCCGTCATCCCCGCCCTCGCCGCTTCAGCCGCTGAGCGACACGGAGATCGAGCTGCGCCTGCTCATGGAGGCCATCTATCTCAAGTACAGCTACGACTTCCGCAACTACACCACGGCCTCGCAGAAGCGCCGCGTGCTCTACGCGCTCGACCAGCTCGGGCTGCCGAGCATCTCGGCGCTGCAGGAAAAAGTGCTGCGCGACGCGGGGCTTTTCGGCCGGCTGCTGCAGTTCCTGACGATCCCGGTGAGCGAGATGTTCCGCGACCCGGCCTACTTTCTGGCGCTGCGCGATCAGGTCGTGCCGATCCTGCACACCTACCCGTCGGTGAAGGTGTGGGTGGCGGGCTGCAGCACGGGCGAGGAAGTGTTTTCTCTCGCGATCCTGCTGCGCGAGGAAGGCCTGCTCGAGCGCACCCAGATCTACGCCACCGACATCAACCCGGCCTCGCTCGAGAAGGCGCGCCAGGGCATCTTTCCGCTGGAGGCGATTCGCGGCTACACCACCAACTACCAGCGCGCGGGCGGACGCAGTGCGTTCTCCGACTACTACACCGCCGCCTACGACGCGGCGCGCTTCGACCCCTCGTTGTGCGCCGACGTCATCTTCGCGGACCACAGCCTGGCGACCGACAGCGTGTTCGCCGAGACGCAGCTGGTGTCGTGCCGCAACGTGCTCATCTACTTCAACCGGCTGTTGCAGGACCGCGCGCTCGGGCTCTTTCACGAGTCGCTGTCGCACCGCGGCTTCCTGGGCCTCGGATCCAAGGAAAGCATCGACTTCTCCGGCTACGCAGACCGCTTCGCGCCGCACGCCCGCGCCGAGCGCATCTACCGCAAGGCGACATGACGACGACGCTGCCTCGCCCCTACACCCGCAAGCGCGTGGACATGGTCGTGCTCGGCGCCTCGGCCGGCGGCATCGACGCGCTCATGGTCCTGCTCGACGGGCTGCCCGCCGGCTGGCGCCTGCCGATGACGGTGGTGCTGCACCTGCCCGAGAACCACGACAGCCACCTCGCCGAGATCTTCGCGCTGCGCGTGCCGTTCTCCGTGTGCGAGGCCGCCGACAAGATGCCGGTTGCAGCCGGCACTCTTTACTTCGCGCCGCCCGGCTACCACCTGTCGATCGAGCGGGAGCGTTGCTTCTCGCTCAGTTGCGAGGCGCCGGTGCTGTTCTCGCGGCCGTCCATCGACGTGCTGATGGCCTCGGCCGCCGACGCCTACGGCCCGATGCTGGCCGGTTTTCTACTGACCGGCGCCAACGACGACGGCGCCGAAGGCCTGCATCGCATTCACCTGGCCGGCGGACTCACCGCCGTGCAGGACCCCAAAGAAGCCCTGATTTCCATCATGCCCAACGCCGCCCTCGCGCGACACGCCCCCGACCACGTGCTACCGCTGCGCGAGCTTCGCGCCCTGCTCCTGCAACTGGAGGCCGTCCATGCCCATTGACGTCCAAAGCAAGCTGCTGATCGTCGATGACCTGCCGGAAAACCTGCTGGCGCTCGAGGCGCTGATCCGCTCGCCCGACCGCGTCGTGTACCGCGCCGGCTCGGCCGAGGCAGCACTCTCGCTGCTGCTGGAGCATGAATTCGCGCTCGCCATCGTCGACGTGCAGATGCCCGGCATGAACGGCTTCGAGCTGGCCGAGATGATGCGCGGCACCGAGCGCACGCGGCACATCCCCATCATCTTCGTGAGCGCCGCGGGGCGCGAGCTGAACTACGCCTTCCAGGGCTACGAGAGCGGCGCGGTCGACTTCCTGCACAAGCCGCTCGATCCGCACGCGGTGGTCAGCAAGGTGAACGTGTTCGTCGACCTCTACCAGCACAGGAAGGCGCTGCGCCACGAAATGGAATTGCTCGCGGCCGCGCACCGGAAGCAGGAAGAGCTGGTGCAGCAGCTGCAGCACACCCAGCTCGAGCTGGAGCGCGCGGTGCGCATGCGCGACGACTTCATGTCGATGGTCTCGCACGAGCTGCGCACGCCGCTCAATACGCTCTACCTGGAGGCCCAGCTGCGCCAGCTGCACCTGGCCAAGGGGAACCTCGCGAGCTTCTCGCCCGAGCGGCTGCCCGCGATGATCGAGCGCGACCAGCGGCAGATCCGCAACATGGTGCGCCTCATCGACGACATGCTCGACGTGACGCGCATGCGGCGCGATGCGCTGTCGATCCAGACCAAGCCGGTCGACCTCGCGATGCTCGCCCGCGCCGTGGTCGAGAACCTGCGCCAGCAGGCCGAGGCCGCGGGCTCGACGATCGCGCTCGAAGCGCCGGCCGAGCTGCTCGGCGTGTGGGACGAGTTCCGCATCGAGCAGGTGCTGACCAACCTCTTGACCAACGCGCTGCGCTATGGCGGCGGCAAGCCGGTGGAGATGGTGGTCGAGCGGGCCGGCGACATGGCGCGCGTGCGCGTGCGCGACCACGGCATCGGCATCGCGCCCGAGGACCAGGCGCGCATCTTCGAGCAGTTCGAGCGCACCGAGCACAGCCGCCAGCATGCGGCCGGGCTGGGCCTCGGGCTCTACATCACACGCAAGATCGTGGACCTGCACGCCGGGCAGATCGGCGTGGAAAGCGCGGCCGGCCAGGGCGCGCGCTTCACCGTCGAGCTGCCGCTGGAGGCCACCGCGGCAAACCCCGCGCCCCAAGCGTAGGAACAACCTTACGCCGCTCAGGACACATTCCGTTGATACTGCATCTTTCGACCTACTCAAGAGACAAACCGCCGTGAACGTGCTGATCGTCGACGACAACCAGGCCGCTGCCGACCTCCTGCAGGAACTGCTCACGCTGCAAGACCACACCGCCCGCTGCACCTACACGGCGCAGCAGGCGATGGACGCGGCCGCCGAGGAGCACTTCGATGCCGCGCTGATCGACCTCACCCTGCCCGACTTTCCGGGCTCCGAGGTCGCGCGGCGGCTGCGTGCGAGCACGGCCGAAGGCACGCCGCGGCTGCTGGTCGCGATCTCGGGCTTTTCGGCGCAGGATGCAGCGGGCGAATCGGCCAAGGAGCTGTTCGACCATCACCTCCAGAAGCCGATCGACATTGCGCAGCTCGATCGGATCCTGGCCCAACCGGCGCGCTAGCCAGGACCGGAGGCTTGTGCCGATGCGGCGCCTCTTCTTTCTGCTTGCTGTTCTCATGCCGCTCGCGTCGACCGCGGGATGGACCGACAGCACCGGCAAGCCGATTCCCGACACCGAGTCGATGCGCAGCGACGGCGACCTTCACGTGCCATTGCTCATCACCCCGGACGAAGCCGAGCTGCGCACGGCCTGGAACACCGCCAGCCGCGCACCGACATTGCGGGTCACCGACACCGTGAAGCGCGGCATCCGTTCCAGCGCGATGCTGTTCTTGCGCGGCTGCGCGCCGAATGCCATTGGCCAGTGCGATGTGGTGGTCGAGTTCTTCGTGATCACCCCCAGCGGACAGCGCGTGCCGGCCGGAGGCGGCCCACTCTGGACTTCGGAGCCGCCCCGGGCCGCGCTGGTGCTCGGCTCGGCCAGCATGAACTTCAGCTTCGGCCCGACCGACGAAACCGGGCTCTACAGCGTGCAGGCCAAGGTGGTCGACCGGATCGGCAAACGCACGCTCGAACTGTGGGACCGCATCCGGCTGGACTGACGCGTGAGGTCGTGGATGCCGGTCAGGGCGTCCCGAGCACCATCGTCCAGTAGTACGGATAGGCATTGCCCGCGCCGCCGCGCACGCATGCCAGCGCAATGTGCTTGTAGTTCGCGCCCATGAGGTTGCGGCAGTGGCCCTCGCTGCCCTGCCACGAGTTCATGGCCGAGGCGACGCTGCTCTGCCCGGCTGCGATGTTCTCGCCGACGCCCGACCACTTGTAGCCCGCGTCGGTGGCGCGGGTGCCCACGGTGCTGCCGTCCGAGCCGGTGTGATCGAAGTAATTCTTGGCGACCATGTCGCGCGAATGGCGTGCCGCGGCCGCATCGAGCTGCGCGTTCCATGCAATGGGCCCGGCGGCCGGATACTGCGTGGCGCCGCAGGTGCGCGCCTCGCTGCGGAACTGGTTCACGCGGGTGATGGTGTCCTGCACGAAGTCCGGCAGGCCGCAGCTTTCCAGCGCGGTGGGGCTGGGCGCCGGTGCTGGCGCAGGTGCTGCGGCGGGGTCCGGTGCGGGCGCCGGTGCCGGAGCGGCTGCAGGCGGAACGCCCAACCCGAGCGGCAACGCACCGCCACCGCCGCCACCTCCTCCTCCTCCCCCACCGCAGGATGCAAGCAACAGGGTCGCGAGGGTGCCGATGGCGGCGGTCTGGAATTTCGAACGCATGGTTTCCGGGGGGCCTTGTGAAAGAGAAAAGACAAAGGAGAAAAGCGACGGTTCAGGCCCGGCGCATCGCCTTGAAGCGATAGCGCCGGAACCCATTCTTCTGCATGAAGCTGATGGGCTCCCAGCCACGCGCCAGCGCGCGATCGGTGATCTGCGCCATCTGCACGCCGAGATAGTCCTGCAGGTTGTCGGACACCGAAAGCTCGAACTCCCGCAGCCCGCGGTCCAGCGCGTCGATGGCCGCGATGGCACCTTCGACGCTGGTGAAGGGATGCATCGGCGTCATGTCCGCATTGCGAATGTGGGAGGACGTCTTCCTGCCGCCATTGGACGGAAAGGACACGCGCGTGCCGCCCTCCTCGCCATTCAAGCCGATCATTCCCTTCATGCCGTGCGCTCCATTCGCGTCGTTCATGCCATGAACCCCACGTTGCGCGGATACGCGATGCCGCTGGGCGCCGTCACGCCGAAGTTCTTGAGGTTGGGCAGGATGCCGTCGAGCTGCTCGTCGGGCACGCCGAACCAGCGCGCCAGGGTGCCCGCGTACTGGTCGACCGAGGTGGTGGGCAAAAGGCGGCCCTGCCCCACGTGCCACTGGTCGATGTCGCTCGCCGTGTTGGTGATGCTCACCGGCGGCGCCGTGCCGTAGATCGCCTTGCCCTTCACCGCACCGCCGACCACGAAGTGGTGGCCGCCCCAGCCGTGGTCGGAGCCATTGCTGTTGCTCGAGAGCGTGCGGCCGAAGTCGGACGCGGTGAACGCGGTGACCTTGTCGGCCACGCCGAGCACGATCATCTGGTTGTGGAAGGCGACCAGCGCTTCGGACAGGTTCTTCATGAGCCCCGGCTGGCGCGCGATCAGGTCGTCGTGCAGGTCGAAGCCGCCCATCGAGACGAAGAACACCTGGCGCTTCACGCCCAGCGCCTCGCGCCCGCGGATCAGGCGCGCCACCATCTTGAGTTGGTCGGCCAGGTAGTTCTGCTGCGGGAAGGTGCCGGACGCGAAGTCCGACTGGATCGCCTCGGTGATCTTTCCCTCGGCCGTGACCGCGCGCCGGATGACCTTGGTGTACTCGTTCTCCAGCGTGTGGCCGCTCTCGCGTTGCGCGATCTGCTGCATGGCCGCCTTCACCGTCGCCGAGCCGAAGAGATTGCCGCCGGTGCCGCTCACCGCGCCGATGCGCACCGCCCCGCCCGTTCCCACCTGGTACTGCAGCGCCTGGTCGCCCGAGAGGAACACCGCATTGCCCGACACCGACATGCAGGTGAAGAGCGAGCCCATGTTCGGCCCGAGCGCCAGGTCGCCCAGGTTGCCGCCCCAGCCGACGGTCGAGCCTTCGGGCGAAGACGATTGCCATACCGACTGCTGGTCGTTGTGCGAGAAGAGCTTGGGCGGAATCGGGAAGTCGCGGCGGTTGCTGCTGTTGTATTGCGCCCGCGTCAGCGGCTTGATGAGCGGGCCGACGTTCAGCTGCACCGCCACCTTGCCCTGGTTGTTGAAAAGGTCGGCCAGCCCCGTCATCGACGGATGCAGCGCGTACACGCGCCCGTCGGGCAGCGCCTGCGTCGGCTTGAGCTCGGTCGCGGCCAGCGCGGCGCGCGCGATGGCGATGCCGCCGCCCGCCTCGCCGTTGCCGCCGCGGATCAGGCTGTACTTGCCGTAGCTGTCGGCGTCGTAGGTGACGACGGTGTTCGCATAGTCGTTGCCGCCGAAGAGAAACACGCACACCAGCGCACGGTAGTCGTCGCCGGGCGCGGCCTGCGCGGCGGCCTCGCCCATGGCGGCGAGGTTGAGCGCGAACGGCAGCGCGGTGCCGGCCATCGCGAGCTGGCCCGTGCGGCGGAGGAACGCGCGGCGGCTGTGCCGCGCGGGGTCGATCAGGTACATGGACGAAAGGCTCCGCGTTGTTTATTTCTGCACAAGGTATTCGGGCGACCCCATCACCAGGAGGACGGCGGCGCAGATGCGATTGAGCTTTGCGCCATCGCTGCTCGCCGCCGTGAGGTTGGGCGTGGCCAGCGCGGTGGTGATGAGGTTGACGGTGGCGGGCAGCAACTGGTTGCCGGTCAGCACCAGGTTGAGCCGCCGCACCAGCGCGGCGGGGTCGAGCACCAGCGCCTTCTCGGCCGCGTAGCTGGCCATCACGTCCTTGCCGTTGAAGCCGTTGGGCAACACGCTCTGCATGAAGTTGAGATAGCCGCCCACGCTGCTTTCGTTGACCAGCTGGAACTCGGGGGCCACCAGCTTGTTGCTGGCGATGGCGGTCGATGGCGGCACGTAGCCGGGCCGGAAGAAGTTGAAGACCGAGGGCGAGCGCAGCGGGCTCTGGCCGAGGCCGTAGCTCGCGTCGGCAAGGATGCCGATCTTCCAGGCGTCGGTGGCCGAGGCGATGCCGCAGGTGCGGCCCCATTGCACGAAGCGCAGCATCGGCTCGCGCAGGCGCCCGAAGTTCGGGTCCGAAAGGCCGGCCGGGCCGCGCGCGTCGTCGTCGAGCAGGATGGCCGCGAACACGCTCTTCATGTCGCCGCGCACGCCGCTGCCGTTGTTGGCAAAGACATCGGCCACGCGCTTCACGTAGGCCGGGCTCGGGTTGCTGGTCACCAGCCGCTGGATCAGCTGCTTGCCGATGAAGGGGCCGACGTTCGGGTGGTTGAAGAGCGCGTCGAGCGCGATCTTCAGCGCCGCGGGCCCGGGCGTGCCGCCGGGCACGGTGGTGCCGAGGAACTTCGCCTCCAGCATGGAGTGGTTCGCGGCCAGGTAGGCCATGGGGCGCGTGGTCCAGTCCTTGGTGTCGAAGGCGCCGCCGCCGTTGGGTGGCCTGAAGCCCTCGCGCTCCCCGGTGCGGATATCGAGCACGTAGCCGGTGAAGACGCGCGCAAGGTTCGTCACATCGTCCTGCGTGTAGGTGTCCAGCGGCTGGCCGTCGGCGCCGGTCTTCACCGTGCCGTCGGCGTTGAGCTGCGACAGGCCGATGGTCATGAGCTGCATGACTTCGCGCGCGTAGTTCTCGTCGGGCTGCCGGCCCCGGCCGTCCTCCTTGCGGTTGTCGCGGGTGTTCAGGTAGAAGCCCATCGCGGGGTTGAGCGTCACGTCTTCCAGCAGCGTGCGGAAGTTGCCGGTGACGCCGGCCACCAGCGTGTCGAAGTACTGGGCCATCATGAGATGCGGCCAGTTCGAGCCGATCTCGTTGGCCGAGACCACGAAGATCTCGCTGAGCGCCAATGCCAAGCGCTTGCGCACCGGATCGGCCGACGCCATCAGCTGGCGCCAGACGGCTGCATCGATCGTGGTGGAGTCGAAGGGCTTGCTGTCGATCCATTCCCAGGCCGACTGCGTACGCGGTGCGCCGAACTGCTCGCTGAGCCAGGGCAGGTAGCCCTTGTTGCGCACGTCGGCGATCTCCGCGTCCGAGGCCGAGAACTGGGCCTGCAGCAGGAAGCGCGCGGCTTCGTCGTCGGTCTTGGCTTGCGTGTAGCGGTAGGGGCCCGCGTCCGATCCCGCGCCGGGGCCCGGTGCCGGCAGGCCGCCGATGCCGCCGCCGAATCCGCCCCCACCGCTGCCGCCGCCTCCTCCACCACCGCAGGCCGCGAGCGCGGCCGCGATGGAAAACGTCGCCAGGGCCTTCATGGGCCTGAGCGACGCCTCGGTCTCGGCTGTGTCTGTTGTTGCCGGCGCATCGACGTACGCCAAATCGTCGGCCACGCTCGCGCAGCCGGCTTCTGTCCGTTCCACCATGTTTTCCTCGCTCCTGCGGCGTTCCTGCGCCGGGAGCGATCAAGGCAAGTGCCGTGCCCTGTGGATTTCGCTGGTGAGAACCTTTGACGACAGGGTCGTCAATCCAATATTTGTGACTTTATGTGACTTTTTCGTCACTTGTGAAACAAAATTGGCACCTTCAGAGACCCGCTCAAGCAGGTCTTCAGTTACCGCGCCTTGGGTGAGGACGTCAGTCCTGCTCGTCTTCCCATTCGTAGCCGTTCGGCGGGCGATATGGATAGCCGGGCCCGTAATAAATGCGTCCGGGCGGCGGGCTGTAGATGGGTGCCGGGCGGTAGTACACCGGCGGCGGCCGGTAGTAGACGGGCGGCGCGGGCTGGTAGTAGATCGGTGCCGGGTAGTAAACCGGCGGCGGCACGTAGTACGGCGCTGGATAACCGCCGCCCACATAGCCGGGGGTGCCGATCTGCACCGACCAGTGGCCGCGCGCATTGGCGGCGCCCGCGGCGAGCAACGCACCGGCCGCGATCGCGCCGAGGGTTGCCCATTTGAAAACAGAAGAATGTCGTTTGAAGTTCACAGCGGCTCCAGGGCCAAGGGCGAACAGCGCCCGGTCTGACAGACAACGCCCGACGCAGGTCACCGGTGCACCCGGTCAGGGTCCCACTTCGCGGCGCGAGAGCATCACCTCGCCGCCGGTCGTACTGAAGGCGATGGTGGGGGCGCTGAAATCGCTCAGCGGCGCGCCCAGGCCGATTTCGCCGCGGCCGTGCAGCACGCATTCCTCGCGACGCAAGGCGATCTCGGTGCTCGGCCCGCCGTTGCCATGAAAGCGCACCCAGGTCCCATAGGTGCTGATGTCGATCAGCACGCAACTGCCCTGCCGCATCTCGATGCGCGCATGCAGCCGCGAGACGCGTGGGTCGTTGACCACGAACTGCGCGTCGTCCACGCGGCCCAGGTGGATCGGCAACTGCTCGCTGCTGAACATGGAGCGCACGTCGAGCCAGGACAGCTCGATCTGGCCGAACGACGAATCCGGAATCCGCACCGGCGCCAGCGCGGCCGGCACGGTGAGGAAGGTGGTCACGTCCTCCTGCCAGTCGATGCGGTGCACCACCGACATCTCGCTGCGGCCGCGGATATTGATGAGCCCGAGGTCGCGATGCTGCACGCTGCCTTCTCGCAGCTGCGAGATCACCGCGTCGGTCACCCAGATCTGCCCGGGGCCGGCGAGGTCGCTCAGCCGCGATGCGAGGTTGACGGCGTCGCCGAAGCAGTCGCCCTCCACCTCGACCACTTCGCCGCTGGCCACGCCGATCTGCAGCGCCATGCGCAAGGGCGCGGGCCAGACCTGAAGACGCTTCTGGTGGTAGCGCTGGAGTTCGATCACCGCGTGCGTGGCGGCCGCGCCGCTCGAGAAAATGGCGAACACGCCGTCTCCCAGCGACTTCACCACCCGGCCGCCGTGCGCCTGGCAAACGCCGCCGATCCACTGGGTCAGGCGCGTCACCGTCTCGGTGGCACGTGCATTCCCCATGGCCTCGAAGACCCTTGTGCTCCCTGTCAGGTCCGCGAAAACGACTGTGGCATTGACACCCATACTGTCTTGTACTCGGTAGCGATCGCTGGTTGATTATGGTCAGGAAGCTCTTCAGCCTCTTGTCCGTGTTTTGTCTGACGTATGCCCAAAACCGAGCCCACCAAAGGATTTAGTACTTTTGATAACAAACTTCAATAAGTGCTGAAACTGATACGTAAAGCTTGTTGTTTGCAAACAAGAAACACTGTTTAACATCTTGTGTAATGACGAACGCAAGCTTAAGGTAGCGGCCGTCCTGGCTTCCGGCAATACGCTATTCGTCACATGGTGCTCTTCCGCCGCATTTTTCGTCTGCTGAACTTGCCCGGTTTCGGCTCCCGCCAGGCGGCTGAGAGCCAGTTGGGTCGGATTCGCACGGCCATGCTGTCGGTGCTCCAGGCCCATGGCGGCCATTCGATCCAGCGTGTCAGCCAGCGCGTGCGCTTCGCGGTCGACGTCGAGGCCCTCTGGTACCTGCGCCAGGACGTGATGACCGCGCTGAGCGCCATCGACGGCGAATCCGCCGCCCGCCGCCAGATGAAATCCATCAACAGCATGTTCAAGGGCGGCCTGCCCGGCTCGATGGGTCCGCGCGCCCATCAGCGCTTCACCAACAACAACAGCTGAAGGCAAAGCGGCTTTCGAGAGCCGCCGCCAACCCCGCCGGCATTCAGTGCGGGTGCGCGTGGCCATGGTCGTGCGAATGGGCATGCCGATGCCCCCACACGAGGAAGACATCGCGCCCTTCGGCCGCCATCGCCACCTTCGCCCCCACTGGCAGCAGCACCTTCGTCGGTACATGGCCGAACGGCAGGCCCGTGAGCACCGGGACCTTCTTCAATGACGCGCGGAGGCGATCGACCACCGTATCCAGCCCGAAGCCGCGGTCGTAGCCCGGCACCTTGCGGATGCCGGTGAACTGGCCGAACACGATCGCCTTCTGCCTGGCCAGCACGCCGGCCATCTTCAGCTGGTCGAGCATGCGTTCGATGCGGTAGGGGTGCTCGTTGGTGTCCTCGATGAAGAGGACGCCCTTCTCGATCGCCGGAAAGTACGGCGTTCCGAGCAGGCTCGTCAGCACGCAGAGGTTGCCGCCCCAGAGCACCGCGTCTTCCACGGGCTTGAACTTCAGTTCGGCATCGCGCGCCGGCATGCGCCAGCCGGTGCCTTCGCCCTGCCCGCTCAACAAATCGTCGAAGCAGGCTTCCATGATGTCGTCGGCACCGGCTTCGGCGCCGAAGTCTTCGCCGACCGCGGGGCCGGACCAGCTGACGCCGCCGGTCTTCGCAAGCAGTGCGTTCTGCAGTGCGGTGAAGTCGCTGCAGCCGACGAACTCGGTGCCCTTGTCGATCGCCTTGGCCACGGCCTTGTACGGAATCTGGTCGAGGATGCGCGTGAGCCCGTAGCCGCCGCGTGCGATGAGCGCGATGTTCGCGCCGCTCGCGGCGGCCCGCGAAATGGCAGCCAGCCGGGTGGCATCGTCGCCCGCAAAACGCTGATGCACCGAGAGCGCATCGGCGTCGATCTCGACGTCGTGGCCGAGGGCCTGGAGTCGTTTCACGCCGCGCCGGAAGGCGGCCTTGTCGCGGATTGCGCTGGACGGGGAGTAGATGTAGATGTGTTTGGTCACGAGGTCGAGTATCCCATTGCGTTGCGCACGAGGCGGGCAAGCAGCGAGGCCTCCGCGGCCGTCGGGCCCGAGGACGAGGCGATCGGTCCGAGTGCGCGCAGCGCGGCTTCGTAGCCGCGGTCGGGGTACGGCGCGCGCCATGCGTCCTTGATGCGCTCGCCGCCATCGGGAGCGACGATGGCGGCCGCGAAACGATCGCCAGCCGCGGCTTGCAACAACGATGCAAGCCCGCTGGCCGCGGCACTGTGCACCAGCACCACGGGCTGCGACTGCGGCTGTACGCGATCCAGCCATTCGAGCAGCACGTCGCGGTGCCACTCGAGGCGGTGCACGGCTTCGCGCTTGGGCTTGTCGCTCTTGCCGAAGCCGATGAGGTCGGGCACCAGCGTGCGCAGCCCTTGCGCGCCGATGAAGTGACGGAAGAAGTAACCCCATTCGCCCGGTCCGTGCAGACAAAGGCAATGCGCCGATTGGCCGTCGCTGCCCGGTGCGCCCTCTTCGTCCACGTAATGCAGGCGCCAGCCCCGCAGCCCCGGCAGGTCGTGCACGTAGTGCGGCGCGAAGGCGCAGTCGTTCAGCGAAGCGAAGCGCTCGGCCGGCGTGCGCAGCGCGTCGTCGCGCAAGGGCTCGGCCTGCTCGCGCGCCATGCTGCGGCGCTGCTGGAAGAAGCCCTGCAGTACCGCGCCGCACTCCTCTGCCAGCACGCCGCCTCGCACTTGCGTGCGGTGGTTCAAGCGCGGCTCCGCAAAGAGATCGAGCACCGATCCCGCCGCGCCCGTCTTGGGATCGGTCGCGCCGAACACCACCCGGGCCAGCCGCGAGTGCAGCATAGCGCCTGCGCACATCGCGCAGGGTTCGAGCGTGACGAACAGTTCGCAGCCGTCGAGCCGGTAGTTGCCCAGCGCGGCGGCACCGGCGCGCAGCGCGTTGATTTCTGCATGCGCGCTCGGATCGTGCTGCGCCACGGGCGTGTTGCGGCCGGTCGCGATGACCTGCCCGTCCTTGACCAGCACCGCACCCACCGGCACCTCGCCCGCCTCGGCGGCAAGGCGCGCCTCGGCCAGCGCGAGCGCCATCCAGTGCGCGTCGTTTGTCTGCGATGGCAACTCAGTTCTCATCGGGCATCTTGCGCGCCTGCGCCGCGGCGTCGAGCGCGTCCTTCACCTGCTGCTGGACCTGCTGGCTTTGCGTGCGCACATCAGCCGGCGCCTCGCCGGTTGCGGGTGCCGCGGCGCCAGGCACCGATGGCAATGCGGGCGCCGCAGCCGTCGTCAGTTGCTTCTTCGCGATCAGCCCGACGATCACGAGCGCCAGCACCAGGCCGAGCAATCCGAACACGCGCATTTCAGCTCCCTTCCGCCACGGACGCCTCGGCGTTCATGCCGAGCCGGTCCATCCACACCGCCAGCGCCTGCTCGTCCGGCGTGCCGGCGCCGTACATGGCGCGCATGGCGGCATGCGATTCCTTGCGGTGCTGGTTGATCTTGACCTTGCACTGCAGCGCGGTCACCTTCAGTTCGAAGCCGACGATCCCGCTCAGCATCTTGAGCTGGAACTCCTCGCCCAGGTCGCGCCACTGCTGCGCGTAGGCGGGCTCGTGGTCGCCGATGAGCTTCTTGAGCAGCACGTCCTTCTCGGCCGGCTCCTCGACCAGGCGGGCCTCGACCGTGCAATGCACGGCCAGGTAGTTCCACGTCGGCACCCGCGCCAGGTCAGGGTAGACCTGGGGCGACAGGTACGCATGCGGCCCGAGGAAGGTCGCGACCGCCCGCGGCCGCGCCTGCAGATAGCGCCAATGCGGGTTCGGCTTGGCGCAATGCCCCCACAACACCAGTTCGTCGCCCTCGCCCGGCTCCGCCACCAGCGGCAGGTGCGTGACGAACGGCAGGCCGTCGTTGTCGTTCGAGATCAGGCTCGCGAACGGGTGCGAGCGCATCAACTCCAGCGCGATCGCCGGGTCCTTGGCATTGAACTGCGGGGGCATGTACATGGGTTGTCTTCCTCGTGGGCGAACCCTGATTGTCCCCGAGCCGACCTACCTTGCGCGGGGAGTCTCCAGGAGCTTGACCATCGCCGTGTAGCCGCGCGCCTTGGCCAGTTGCAGCGGCGTGCTGCCCTGCCGGTCGGTCAGCTTCTGGCTCGCGCCCGCATCGAGCAGCGCGGCCAGCGTGCGCTGGTGGCGCGGCCCTCCGTCGCCGAGCACGATCGATTCGATCACCGCCGTCCAGTGCAGGTTGTTCACATGGTCGAGCGGCGCACCGGCCGCGATGAGGCGGCGCACGACGTCGTCGTGGCCCAGGTGCGCGGCGGCGATGAGCGCGGTGCCGTCGTAGCGGCTCGTCGTCTGCCCGGGGTTGGCGCCGAGCGACAGCAGCAATGCAAGGGTCGCGGTATCGTCCGCGACCGATGCGATGGTCACCGCGTCATAGCGGTCGTCTTCGAGTTGGTCGATGTTCGCGCCCGCCTTGGCGAGCAGCTTCACCGCTTCGCGTTGCCGCGCGTAGGTGGCGACATGCAACGGCGTCCGCCCCCTGGCATCGCGGGCATCGAGCTTCGCGCCCGAGGCAATCAGCGCCTTCAGCTTCGGCAGATCGCCATGCCAGGCGGCGCGGTGCAGTCCTTCATAGGCCAGCACCTCGGCCGCGAGCGGCGGCACCTGGGCCGACACGCCGGTCGAAGCACCCAGGCCGAGTGCACCAGCCAGAACGAGAGACCAGACACCGCGCCTCATCGCCATCAGCCCAGCAGGCCCTTGACCTTCTCGATCGCCGCGTTGGCGCACTGGTCGTCCAGGTGGCCGCCCGGCGCGCCGCCCACGCCCACGGCACCGATCACTTCGTTGCCCGACTTCACCGGCACGCCGCCGCCCAGCAGCAGGAAACCCGGCAGGTACACGAGGTTCGCAGCGCCCGGGTTCTTCTGCGCGCCTTCCATCATGGCTTGCGTCGCGCTCTTGGCCGATGCCGAGGTCCAGGCCTTGCGCTCGCTCGAGGCCAGCGTGTGCGGGCCGGCGTTGTCGGCGCGCTGCACGGCGCGCACGGTGCCGGCGCGGTCGACCACGGTGGCGGCCACGTTGTAGCCGTTGGCGGCGCAGGCGGCCACCGCTTCGGCCGCGATCTGGTTGGCAAGCGCCAGCGAGATGTTCTTCTCGGTGCGCACGGCGGGCGCCGGCGTCTGGGCTTGTGCAGCCGATGCGGCGAGCAGGACGGCGAGGCAAAGGGTGGAACGCATTGTTTGATTTCTCCAGTGGATGCAGGTGAATGCGCCGGCCACTCTCTGTTATGGCCGACGGCTGCGTCACTGTAGAAAACGCCGGCCGCCGCGACCATTCGTACGGCTACGCCCGGCGCTCCGTAGAACTACGGAGCGCGCACCTCAGTCACCGTCGCTCACCAGCACCGCGTAGCGCCGGATCAGCTGCGCGAGCGAATCGCAGTCCAGCTTCGCGAACAGGTTGGCCCGGTGCGTCTCGACCGTGCGCGGCGACAGCGCCAGCGTGCGCGCGATCTCCTTGTTGGTGAGCCCCTGCACGATGAA
>Ga0157370_10004597_pt1 | contig 15794 bp, 9 predicted proteins | sample C35metaG_FD_113463 | JGI IMG/M metagenome (GOLD analysis project Ga0157370, IMG submission 113463) | Corn rhizosphere microbial communities from Kellogg Biological Station, Michigan, USA - C3-5 metaG | ecosystem: Host-associated > Plants > Roots > Rhizosphere > Soil | place: USA: Michigan...
GACTGGATGACTAGCAGCGGCAGCATGGCAATTCGCCACGACGGTGCCGGCTACACCCGCACCCAGAAGCTCGCCGAGCTGAGCGCGTGGCCGGCCGCGGTCAACGCCGTGCGCGTCTGTTACCGCGGCGCCGAGCACGACCGAAACTGCGGGCACTGCGAGAAGTGCGTGCGAACCCTGCTCAACTTCAAGCTGGTCGGCATCGACAACCCCGGCTGCTTCGACAACACGCTTGATCTGGCCGACATTCGGAAGGTGTACTTCGCGAACGCTCCGATGGCAGGCGAATGGCAGGCGCTGGTGATCGAGGCCGAGCGTCGTGGCATTGCCGGCGAGTGGGTCGACGAGGTGAAAAGGCTTATCCGCAAGGAAAAGTTCAAGGCCACCGCACTCGGCAGGGTGGTCAGCCGCGCGAACAGGCTGCGCCGATGATCTCGCTGCGCACCCGAGCCATGCTCGGCCTGGTCGAAGCTGCACTGCGGACGACGACGGCTGCCCGCGCGACAGTACGAAGAAGGCGGACGGCGACGGCGATCCTCGCGCCCGCAGCCCCTGGAAGCGTCGGCGACCACGCGATGATCAGCGTGCTGTGCACCGAAGTCCAGGGGCCGAAGCTGTTGATCAGCCTTGCCACGGCGGTCGATCCGTTGGAGCTGATGCCCGAGACCGAAGTCGTGCCCGCTGGGCGGTTCTTCAGCGGCTCGGTCTGGAGCGCTTCGGTTGCCGCGTTGCGCATCGGCCGTGCGCTCGGTCGGGCACGGGGCCTTCTCATCATCGGTGCCGACGTCATGGACGGCGCCTACTCGGCGTGGCGGTCAGAAGTGCGGTTCTTGCTGGCCGGCGTCGCGCAGCGGTGCGGCGTGTCGGCGTCCATCGTCAATACGAGCTGGAACGCCGCCCCCGATTCTCGGGCGGTTGAGGCGCTGCGTAAGGCCTCCACCGTTCCGATCGTCGCGCGCGACCCGGTGTCGGCGCAGCGGTTGCGGGCAGTCGGCGCCACCGATGTGCGCGACTCAGCCGATCTCGCCTTTTGCTACGACCTCGAGTCGGCGCCCGACGGGCCGCTGCGTGACTGGCTCGAACAGCAGGCCACGACGGGGCGAGCCGTCGTCGTTGTGAACCTCAATCCCTCGGTCGCCGATGCCGAGCAGCTCGTGGCGTTGGTGTCGCCGTCCTGCCGGTGGCTCGTCGAGCAGGGCTATTCGCTGCTGTTCGTCTCCCACGACCGGCGAAACGTCAGCACCGGCGACCTCGCGGTTCTGCAGCAGCTTTCCGACGCCGTTGCTGCCGGTGAGCACGCGTTCTCGTGGCAGGCGCCAAGCGCCGACGCCGTTCGCGGGCTGATGAAGTTCGTCGAGTTCGTGATCAGCTGCCGAATGCATTTGATCATCCTGGCCGCCGCAGCGGCTATTCCGGCGATCGGCTTCGAATACCAGGGAAAAATGACGGGCCTGTTCAGCGAACATCTCCAGGCACCCGACCGGGTGCTCGACCCTGCGGTCGTTGACGAGGGCGCCGTGTTGGCCACCGTGCGCAAGGTCGCTACGGATCGCGATCGGCTCTCGCAACTGCTGGCCGAGAAGCTTCCTGCCCTTCGTGCGCAGGCACGGCGGAACTGGTAGTGCGGTGAGCACTCTCGACACGTCGTCCGGGGATAGCTACGACGACGCGGACGTCGACCTCCGGCACGCCGCGGTCGGTGGGGCGATCTGGTCGGCGGCCCAGCGCTGGACCAGCAAGCTGACGCAATTCGCCACCTTCCTGATCCTTGCTCGCTTGTTGCACCCTCAGCAGTTCGGCCTGGTGGCGCTGGCCTCGTTCTTCATCGGGCTCACTGCGGTGTTCGTCGACATGGGCATCACCTCCTACATCGTGCAGCGCGAGTCGCTCGGCGCTCGCACGCTCGAGACGGCGTTCTGGTCGTCGCTCGTGGTCGGCGCCTCTCTGACCGCAATCGCGCAAGTGGTCGCACCGTTCATCGCCGACCTTTATCACCAGCCCCAGCTCACCGCCGTCCTGCGGGTGCTCTCGCTCACCTTCGTGCTGACCGCGCTGTCGGGTGCGCAGACGGCGATTTTGCAGCGTCGGCTGCGGTTTCGGAGCCTGGCAATTCGATCACTCGCTGCGACGCTGGTCGCGGCGGCGGTCGCAATCTCGTTGGCATATGCGGGCGCAGGCGTCTGGAGCCTGGTTGCGCAAACGCTGACATCAAGCGGTGTCGGGGCGATCGTGCTGTGGCAGGTGTCCGACTGGCGGCCGAGTTTTTCCTTCTCCCGCAGCGATTTTCGCGAGATGGTCGTCTACGGCATGCACGTGGCCGGCATGCAGGTGCTCGGCTACTTCCGCGCGCAGGGCGCCGATCTCATCATCGGCTCGATGATCGGCACGACGGCGCTTGGCGTTTTCACCGTGGCGAACAAGATGCTCCGCTCGGTGCTCGACATGTTCACGTCGGTGATTCTCGTCGTCGCCGGGCCGATCTTCGCCCGAGTCAAGAGCGATCGTGGGCAGCTGACGCGTGCGTACATGCACGCGATGTCGTACAGCGTCGCCATGACCGCACCAGTGCTGCTAGTGCTGGGCATCAACTCGCCGACGCTCGTGCCGCAGGTGTTCGGCCACCAATGGCAAGAGAGCGGAAATCTCGCGCGGATCCTCTGCGTCGGCGCGATCACCGGCGCGCTCGTGTATTTCGACCGCACGCTGCTGCTGATGGTCAACCGAGCAAAGGCCGAACTCGGCGTCACCGCGGTCGCCATGGTCACCCATCTCGGTGTGATCGCAGCAACCGCACCGTTCGGCTTGCACTTCCTCGTGGTCTCGCTGGCGATCCGGAACCTGCTCTTCTGGCCGTTCCGCCTGTTGGTCGCCCGCCGCTATGCGGGGATTGACGTGCGGGCGGTGCTGGTGCCCGTCGTCCGGGTGCTGGTGGCCGCGGTCCTGGCGGCGGCGGTGCCACTTGCCGGCTACCTCTTGGTGCACGGGCTGTCGCCGCTGCTGCTCGCGTTGGCGAGCGGCGTCGTGATGCTGCCCGTGTATGGGTTCGCGCTGTTCGTCATCGCGCGGGAAAGCTACGCGGAGTTCACCGCCACGGCGTCGCAAGCAGCCGCACGGTTGCGGCGGCGGCGCCCCGGCAAGCATCGGGGACCTGGGCCGGCAGCCCCTCAGCGCCTGGAATCCGCGGCCGCGGTGGGGCGCGAGTAGGCGACTGCGCGTAGGCACCACGCCGACCGCATACTCTAGGCGGGCAGATCGATCGACGATCCCGGGTCGTCTAACGGCAGGACAGCGGGTTTTGGTCCCGTCAATGGGGGTTCGAGTCCTCCCCCGGGAGCTGGAGTAAGTAGAGAGCGGGGAAGAAGGAGTCGCCTGCGTGACCGACACCGAGGCACCGGTCGCGGCGGCGATCATCCTCGCCGCGGGCGAAGGCACCCGCATGAAGTCGTCGACGCCGAAGGTGCTGCACGCGATCTGCGGGCGCAGCATGCTCGGTCACCTGCTCGCCGCGGTGCGCGGTTGCGACCCTGCCGAGGTGGTCGTCGTAACCGGCAACCGGCGCGAGGACGTCGAGGCTCACCTCGCCGAGATCGATCCGGCGGCGACGCCCGTCTTCCAGCCGAGCCAGGACGGCACGGGGCACGCCGTCCGCCTCGCCCTTGAAGCTCTTGACGCCCGCGCCGCCGAGCAGGGCCGCGGGCCGATCCAGGGCACGGTTGTCGTCGTGCCCGGTGACACGCCGTTGCTGTCGACTGCGTCGGTGCGTGCGCTGGCGGTACACCGGACGACGAGCCGCGCGGCCGGCGTCGTGCTCACCGCGAACGTGCCCGACCCGACCGGATACGGGCGCGTGGTGCGCGACCGTTGGGGCCACGTGAAGGCCATCGTCGAGCACGCCGACGCAACCGAGGCCGAACGCAAGATCACCGAGATCAACTCGAGCGTTTACGCGTTCGACGCGGCCAAGCTTCGGGCGGCCCTGGCCCAGGTTGGCAGCGACAACGCCCAGGGCGAGCAGTACCTGCCCGACGTCGTCCGCATCTTCGTGAAAGGCGGCGACCCGGTCGGCGCGGCGCTGATCGACGACTGGCACGAGGTGGCCGGCGTCAACGATCGCGTGCAGCTCGCGCAGGCGGCGGCCCTGCTCCGCGATCGCCTCGTCACCCGGTTCATGCGCGACGGCGTGACGTTCATCGACCCGGCTACCACGTGGGTCGACGTCGGCGTACGTATCGAGCCGGACGCCGTCGTGTTGCCGAACACCCTGTTGTACGGCGCGACACGGATCGAGAGCGGCGCTCGCGTCGGCCCCAACTGTTCGTTGACCGACACGGTGGTCGGTGAAGGCGCGATCGTGCGAGACGCCACCTGCGATCGAGCCGAGATCGGACCCGAGGCGGACGTCGGGCCGTACACGTACCTTCGGCCGGGCACGAAGCTCATGCGCGGGGCCAAGGCCGGCGGGTTCGTCGAGATGAAGAACTCCGTGGTCGGCGAGGGCTCCAAGGTGCCGCACCTCTCCTATGTAGGTGACGCCACGATCGGCGAGCGCACCAACATCGGCGCCGCCACGATCTTCGTCAACTACGACGGTGTCGAGAAGCATCACTCCGTGGTCGGTGACGACGTGCGCATCGGCAGCGACACGATGATCGTCGCGCCGGTGCGTATCGGCGATGGCGCTTACACCGCAGCGGGTTCCGTCATCGTCGACGACGTACCTCCCGGCGCGCTCGCCGTCGCCAGGGGCCATCAGCGCAACGTCGAAGGGTGGGTCGAGAAGCGCCGGCCCGGCAGCGCGGCGGCGCGGGCCGCCGCCGCGGCTGCGGAGGCCCGCAGTCCGGAGCCGGCCGCGAGCGGCGACAATGAAGCTAGCGACGACCACTTGGGAGACACGCGGTGACGGGCATCAAGCGCCAAGGTGAGAAGACCCTCATGCTGTTCGCGGGTCGTGCCTACCCAGAGCTCGCCGAAGAGGTCGGCAGCTGCCTCGGGATCGAGCCGACCCCGACGTCCGCGTACGAATTCGCGAACGGCGAGATCTTCGTGCGCTTCGACGAGTCAGTGCGAGGCAGCGACGCGTTCGTGCTCCAAAGCCACACGGCTCCGATCAACAAGTGGATCATGGAGCAGCTGATCATGATCGACGCGCTGAAGCGCGCGTCGGCAAAGCGCATCACCGTGGTTATCCCGTTCTACGGCTACGCGCGGCAGGACAAGAAGCACCGCGGCCGCGAGCCGATCTCCGCCCGCTTGCTGGCTGACCTGTTCAAGACCGCGGGCGCGAACCGGCTGATGGCGGTCGACCTGCACACCTCGCAGATCCAGGGCTTCTTCGACGGGCCGGTCGACCACCTGTTCGCGCTGCCGCTGCTCGCCGAGTACCTCGAGAGCAAGCTCGACACGTCTCGCATCACCGTCGTTTCACCGGACGCCGGGCGCGTGCGGGTGGCCGAGCGCTGGACCGACCGGCTGAACTCGCCGCTCGCGATCATCCACAAGCGGCGCGACCCGATGGTGGCGAACGAGGTCAAGGTGCACGAGGTCGTCGGTGACGTCGCCGGGCGCACCTGCATCCTGGTCGACGACATGATCGACACTGCCGGCACGATCACGAAGGCGGCTGAGGCGCTGTTCGAGAACGGTGCTGCCGAGGTTGTGGTCGCGGCAACCCACGCCGTGTTCAGCGGGCCGGCTGTCGACCGGCTGAAGAACTCGCCGATCACCGAGGTCGTGGTCACCAACACGCTGCCGGTGCCCGACGACCGCCGCTTCGACAAGCTCACCGTGCTCACGATTGCGCCCCTGATCGCTCGGGCGATCAGCGAGGTCTTCGAGGACGGCTCGGTCACCAGCCTGTTCAACGGCGCTAGCTGAGCGTCGACGTCCGGCCCGGTCGTTACGGCGACTGGCTGACCGGGACGAAGTTTTTGTAACCGGCTTCGATGGTGCGCTGCTACGGTGCACGCGTGTCATCGACGACCGGCCGCAGCCGGCTCGGGCGTGACGGTGGGGGGCCTGGGGGCATCAGATCGCTGTTGCCGCTGCCTCGCCGGCGGCGCACGAGCCCGGTTTCAGCGGGCCTTGAACCCGCACCAGGCAGGTCGCTGCGGCGAGACATCGAAGGGCTGCGTGCCGTCGCGGTCGTCCTCGTCGTGCTGTATCACGGCCACCTGCTAACTGTCACCGGTGGCTACATCGGTGTCGACGTGTTCTTCGTGATTTCCGGCTTTCTCATCACGACTCAACTGCTTGGCGAGCTTCGGCGATCAGGGCGCATCTCGCTGCCGCGCTTCTATGCGCGGCGGGTCAAACGTCTCTTGCCGGCCGCGGCCGTCGTCGCGGTTGCGACGCTAGCTGGCTCATTCCTGTGGCTGTCGCCGTTGCGGCTCGGCGGCATTGTGCGAGACGTGATCGCGACATCGTTCTACGCGTTGAACTATCGACTGGCGGTCCAAAGTACCGACTACCTCGGGTCAACCGCCCCACCGTCACCACTGCAGCACTACTGGTCGCTCGCGGTCGAAGAGCAGTACTACCTCATCTGGCCGGTGCTGATTCTCGCCGCCGCGTTGCTTTGGTCGCGTCGGCGCAACCGCTCCGACGTCAAGGTGGAACTGCCACGGACCCGGCTGGCAGCGCCACTCGTCGTCCTGCTGTTGGGCTCGTTTCTGTTTGCGCTGTGGTTGACGCACGCGTCTGCGCCGTGGGCGTACTTCTCGTTGCCGAGTCGAGCCTGGGAGCTGGCGTTCGGCGCGCTCGTCGCGCTTTTCGCCGAGCGTCTCGCCGGGCTGAAGCCGGCGATTGCGGCACCCCTGTCGTGGGTCGGGCTCGCCGCCATCTGCTTCGCCGCCATGCGGCTCGACGACGCGACTCCTTTTCCCGGCTACGCCGCCCTGTTGCCGGTTGGTGGCGCGACCCTTGTCATCGCCGCCGGGTGTGCCTCGCCTCGGGCCGGCGCCGAGGCTCTGTTGCGGATTTCTCCCCTGCAGCTCGGCGGTCGGCTCTCCTACTCGTGGTACCTATGGCATTGGCCGGTGCTCGTGTTGGCGCCCGCGGCGCTCGGGCACCCATTGCACACGAAGTCGAGCGTTGCGCTGATCGTCGCGAGCTTCGTCCTCGCCTGGGCGACGTACCACCTGGTCGAAAATCCGGTACGGCGGCAGGAAGGACTCGCCCGCGTTCCGCGCCGCGGCCTGGCGCTCGGCGTATCGCTGTCGGCGAGCACCGCAGTGATCGCCCTTGCTGCGGCTCTGGTTTCGCCTGCGGCTGCCGGCAGCGGCGTACGGGCGAGCGTGCCTTCGGCGAGCGATGCCGACTTCGAACGCGCGGCCGCTTCGGCGGTCGCCGCCGGGCTGAACACCCGTGCTGTTCCGTCGAACCTGACGCCCGCGCTCGAGTCGGTCGAAGGCGAGCGCGGGGTTGACGGCAGCTGCCAGCTGGACTTCAGCCAGACAACGTCCGGCAGTTGCACCTTCGGCGACACGAACGGGGACGACGCCATCGTGCTGTTCGGCGACTCCCACGCTGCACAGTGGTTTCCGGCATTGGACGCGATCGCGAAGCACCGTCACAAGAGGCTGGTCGTGTTGACAAAGTCTGCTTGTCCTTCGGTCGACGTCCGCATCTACCACGACGTGCTGAAGCGCACCTACACCGAATGCGAAACCTGGCGGAACAACGAGCTCGCCCGCATCAAGTCGATGCACCCAAGCCAAGTGATCTTGGCATCAGCGGTAACCACCTCCAACGTCGCGCGCTCCGGCGGTGACGCCTTTGAGGCGCAATGGATCACTGGCACCACCTCGATCATCAATGAGCTTCAAAGCAGCGGGGCCAGCGTGGTGTGGCTCTCTGACACACCACGCCCGAACGGCAACGTGCCGCAGTGCGTGTCGACGCATCTCAAGAACGCCGGCGTCTGCATGAACGCAGCGGCCAAGGCCCAAGAGGACCAGCCCCGCCGCACGCAGTCCGCACAAGCGGCTGCCGCTGCCGGAGCGACGGTGATCGACCCCACGCCCTGGACCTGCCCTGGCACCGTATGCCCGGTGATCGTCGGCAACCTGCTCGTCTACCGGGACGACAGCCACCTCACGACGGAGTACGTGGAGTGGATCACACCGCTCCTCGCGGCCGCCATCCCCGCTGAGTAGCGCTGCGGGCCGCCGAGGGCAGCGCTCCACGCCTCGGTTCGCACCCCCCGATCGGCAGCAGTTAGACTGGCCGACCGCTACCGCTTCAAAATCCAGCTTCTTAGGAGAGTTCCGTCGTGGCCGAGGTCCGCATCAGCGCCGAACCGCGTTCCGAGTTCGGTAAGGGCGCCGCGCGTCGGGTGCGCCGCCTGCACAAGGTGCCGGCCGTGCTCTACGGCCACGGCACGCCGCCGCGCCACGTGAGCCTTCCCGGCCACGAACTCATGCTCGCGCTCAAGAGCGCCAACGTTCTTCTCCGTCTCGAAGGTCTTGAGGGCGGCGCCGAGCTCGCGCTGCCGAAGGCCGTTCAGCGCGACGCCGTGAGCGGCTTGCTCGAGCACGTCGACCTGTTGCTGGTGCGCCGCGGCGAGAAGGTCACGATCGAAGTGCCCGTGCATGTCACAGGTGACCTCGTGGCCGACGGCTTCCTCGACCAGCAGCTCGTCACACTGGCCATCGAGGCCGAAGCCACGCACATCCCGCAGCAGGTCGAGGTCTCCATCGAAGGGCTTGAGATCGGCCAGTCGGTGCACGCCGGTGACGTGAAGCTGCCGGAGGGGTCGACGCTGCACACCGACCCCGAGGCGGTCGTCGTCCACATCGCTGCCGCGACCACCGCCGAGCAGGTCGAGGCGGAGCTGGCCGAGGCCGAGGCCGAGGCCGGCATCACCACGCAGGCCCCCGAGGTAAGCGCTGCCGAAGCCGAGGCGGGCACCGAAGAGGCGGGCGAATCCGCTCCTGCGGGGGCCTGACCTGCCGCCCTGGCTCATCGTCGGCCTCGGCAACCCTGGCGAGACCTACGCGAACAACCGGCACAACGCCGGTTTCATGGTGCTCGACCTGCTCGCTGCCCGGATCGGCGGGCGATTCAAAGTCCACAAAGCGAGAGCGGACGTCGTCGAAGGACGGCTCGGTGATGACCGAGCCGTACTGGCCAAACCCCGCACGTACATGAACGAGTCCGGGGCTCCGGTCTCAGCTCTGCGCGGGTTTTTCGGGGTTCCGATCGAGCGCCTCGTCGTCGTCCACGACGAACTCGACATCGACTTCGGGCAAGTGCGGCTGAAACAGGGCGGCGGCGACAACGGGCACAATGGCCTACGCTCGATTACCAAATCGCTCGGCGAGCGCGATTACTTCAGGGTGCGCTTCGGCATCGGCCGGCCCCCTGGCCGGATGGATCCGGCTGCGTTCGTGTTGAAGGACTTTTCGAGCGCCGAGCGCAAGGATCTCGCGTTAGAGATAGAGCGCGCTGCGGACGCTGTCGAAAGCCTGGTCTGCCAGGGTCTTGCGAAGACGCAGGACCGCTTTCACCAGCCCGCTACCTAGGGCCGCCAGCAGAAATCCCATCCTGGCGCTGTTTTGCCGTCTCGACGGCGGGGCAATGCTCGCTCAACTCGCGCAGGCGTTGGGAGCGGCGAGAGTGCACGCTGTCACAGCGCGCCGGATGTTCGGAAGGCTCGTGAGAACATGATCAGCGGAAAGTGCTTGGGCTTCAGGCTATTGACGGCCGCCGGCGGCGTGCTCACCCTCGTAGCCGGTGCATCGGTCGCGTCAATCGGGATGATCGGTACCGGCTCCGTCGCGCTTGCTGCGACATCGGGCACGACGGCCTCGGCGTCTGCAAGTTCGTCGGACTGCTCGCCGTCCGACGTGGTCGTCGTCAGCCGTAACAGCGACTTGACGACGGTTAGCGTTCAGCTTTCAACGGCAGCCAGCGGTAAGGCCTGTGACGTTTCACTGCATGCATACGCAACGGAAGGCCCGACCTGGCCGACGAGTGGCACGCAGCAGCTCGTGGACTTCGCGACTGTCCACCTGAGCGACACCCCGCAGACGTTGTCGGTTACCGGTTCGAGTTGCTTCGGCCAGAACGATCTTGTGATGGGGACGACGAGGAACGACGGCGTGGACGGGCCGTTGCCGCACTACCCGAATCACGCGTTCGGGTCGTTGCTCGTCACCTGGTGGGTCGGCGGTTCTGCCTGTACCACGCCGACTCCGACCGCCACGGTGAGCCCAACTTCGACGGTGAGCCCAACGTCCACGGTGAGCCCGACTTCGACAGTGAGCCCGACGATGGTGGCCTCGCCACCGTCGTCCCCGCCGGCAACCGTCTTGCCGCTCCAGTTCGTAGCACCGACGCCGGTCGTGTTGCCGAGCCCTTCGCCGACGGTGCTGGGCGAGCAGTTCCAAAATGCGCCGCCGTCGGCTGTCGGACCGACCGCTCTCCCGTTCACCGGTCAGCCGGTCGTGATTGAGGCGCTTAGCGCGCTCGCCCTCGTCGTCCTCGGCTCCCTGCTGTATTTAGTGAGCAGGCGGCGGGCAGCGGCGGACACGGTGACGCGCGATTAATCGGCTCGGAGCTTTCGGTCGCTTTAAGCAGCCTTTGGTGGCTTTGGCGGTAACCAAGATGTATCAAGCTCAGCCGGTTGGGATCACTTCATAGGCTGAACGTATGAAACTGAAAACCGGGGATGCGTTCCGGGCGGTACTGAGGCAGACTTGGTGACCGCAGGGGGAACGGACGAAGCTTTCGGTGGGGAGTGTTTGGGCGGCTGATGGAGCTTAGGCTCCGCAAGCTTCAGCAGAAACGCCTTGGGGACAGGGCCGCCTACCGCGGTCGAGGGTTGGGAACCTCGGCTCGGTAGCGGCGAGGTGTTGGGTGGGGGGTTTACGTTGACTGACCTGATTGATCGGCGCACGGGGGCCGGGGAGTCGAGCCTGTACAAGGACCGCGTGGTGAACGTGGTCAGGTCGGGCGGCTCTTGGCCATACGTCGAGCGCCGGCGCGGGCCCCGTCGCCATGCCGACGCAGGCGTGGGCGACCGCAGAGCGCACGTCGAGCCGGTCCTCGCGCCTCCGGTGCTGCCTGAGGTGCCGCGCGGTGGGCAGCCGGCAGATCGGCATCTGCGCGGTTACCGGCACGCCGTTTTGGCGATCGACGCCGTCGCTGCCATCCTGGGCGCCACAAGCGCCTACTTCCTGCGGTTCGGCGCGACGCCGCAGGGCGAAGAGGCTCATTACTCGTGGGGCATCCTCGCGCTGCCCGCTCTGTGGCTGATCAGCGTTGCGGTGAGCCGGGCCTATGAAGCACGTTTCCTGGCATCGAGCGCCGAGGAGTACCGGCGCGTGCTCAACGCCGGTCTCGGGGTCATCGCCGGCATCTCGGTCGTGTCCTACGCACTGAAGGCGGAGTTCGCCCGCGGGTACGTCGTCACCGCGTTGCCGCTGTGCGTCGTCATCGCGATGCTCGGCCGGTTGGTGGCTCGTCGTTACCTGCGCCGGGCGCGGGCCAGCGGCCGCTGCCTGCAAAACGTGCTTGTGGCCGGTCACGAGTGGTCGATCCTCGACCTGGTCACCGAGCTACGCAACAACCCCGACAGCGGGCTCAACGTCGTCGGCGCCTGCCTTCCCGGCGGTCACGGCTCCCGGCGCATGGCTGAGGCCGGTATCCCCGTCGTCGGCGACCTGAGCAACGTCGTCAACGCGGTCACCAAGATGCAGGTCGACGTCCTCGCGGTCACGACGTGCGTGGAGTTCGGCGGTCCCGAGCTTCGCCAGGTGTGCTGGGCACTCGAGAACATGGACGTCGACATTGTGGTCGCGCCTGCCCTCATCGAGGTCACCGGCCCGCGGCTGCACATCCGGCCCGTCGCAGGCCTGCCTTTGCTGCACGTCGAAAAGCCCGAGTTCACGGGCGCGCGCCGCGTGGTGAAGGGCCTGTTCGACCGCATCGTCGCGGCGAGCATCCTGTTGGTCGCAGCCCCGCTCCTGATCGCCGTCGCGATCGCCGTCCGGCTCACCTCGCCTGGTCCGGCGTTGTTCCGGCAGACTCGCGTCGGCGTGCGTGGCGAGACATTCACAATGCTGAAGTTCCGGTCGATGCACGTCGACGCCGAGGCACGGCTCGCCGCCGTGCGCGACCTGAACGAGAACGCCGACGGCCTGTTGTTCAAGATTCGTCACGACCCTCGCGTCACGCGTGTCGGCAAACTGCTTCGCCGCTACTCACTCGACGAGTTCCCGCAGCTGCTGAACGTCATCAAGGGCGACATGTCTCTCGTCGGCCCGCGCCCGCCGTTGCCGTCGGAGGTCGAGCTTTACCCGGACGACGTCCGCCGGCGGTTGCTCGTGAAGCCTGGCGTCACCGGGCTCTGGCAGGTCAGCGGTCGCTCCGACCTCACGTGGGAAGAGTCCGTGCGGCTCGACCTTCGGTACGTCGAGAACTGGTCGCTGTTCTACGACTTCGCGATCCTCTGGCAGACGGCGTCGGCCGTGCTGAGGGGATCCGGTGCCTACTGATCTCCCTTCGCCGCCCGACGCGAACCTACTTCGAGTTTCAGATCCGCGTTTCCTGCTTCACGCCACCGGGCGGCGTTGTGAGATTTCGAGTTCCTCCCGATTGCACCGAATCAGCGGTTGTGGGTTATCTGCGGTAGCACCTCATGTGCTGTAACTGTGAGATTTCGATGATGATTTGGTGCCGGGCACCGCGCACTGCGACCACCTGGCGGATGATGGGCCGGTCGAGTCGCTGCCGCATGCCAACGATGTCGGTCATGCGATCGTGTGTGGAGGGGCAGGGCACATGAACGCGCGCAAGGGTTTCCGCATCGGCGCCATGGCTTCGTGCTTGGCACTCGTCGCGGCGGCTGCCTTGGAGATAACCACCGCGGGCGCGGCGGTAGCCGCAAGCGCGGCGCCGTCCGGCACGGTGTGGCTGCCTTACCCCAACAGCGACTCTCTCGAGAGTGGCGACGGCTCCCTCGACCTCGTCACGAACTTCGGCTCGACTGCAAACGTCACGTCCTCGACGGCGCCGCTCGCGTCGGCCACAGCTGTGTCGGCCGTGTCGACGAACTTCACCGTGCTGATGCGCACTGCCGACGGTTCCACCGGAGCGCTTCCGCCGAACGTCGGCGGCCAGTCGCTCCTCGGCGGGGTCCGGGTCGGTGTCACCCCGACCAGTACGGTTCTCGAGGGCGGCCATGGCAGCCTGACCCTCGACCTCACCGAGACGAAGCCCTATCAGCCGTCGACGTCGATCGGGAGCACGGCCGCGCAGGTCACCAACGGCCCGTTCATGTACTTCGTGGTGAACGTCACGAACTCGGGCACCACCAGCTCGTCGCCGTCCGCCGTTTATGTCGGTATGGACGGCGCCTGCGGGGCAGCCATGCCGAACTTCCCGGCGGCCGGCAGCGTTGCGTTGCCTCTGTGCTCGAGTTCCGATCCTGGTGGTACTCGATACCTGGTTGCAAACACGGGCAGTGGGGTCGCGGCGGCCGTCGGCAGCGGCCTCGCCTCCGGCTTCGCGTCGAGCGGATCGGTCAGCGGGAGTGCCACCTCCGGGACGGCGGCGCTAAGCCTGCAAGTGCCGGCACTCGCCAGCGGCGCGAGCTGGTCGACGACGTTGGTGTACGGCGGCTGGAACACGTCCGCCGGCATCAAGCAGCTGAACGGCAGCGTCTCGGGCTTCTACTACCGCCAGTGGTGGCCGAGCGCCGCAGCGATGTTGGGCTTCGCCCAGCAGCAGGCCTCGTCTGCGATCGCGGCGTCGTCGAGCTTCGACGCCAACGTCAACGCGATCGCGGCCGACGACGCCTCCCGGTACGCCGCGGCGCACGCGTTCCGTGGCTGGCGGCACGAGCAGTGGCTCGTCGGCACATCGGCGGCGCCGCAGTACTACGTGACTGAGGGCGCGTTCGGCTACCTCTCGACGCTCGACGTCGCCTACGAGTACCAGGCGCTGCAGACCCGATTCGAGCCCTGGAAGTCCAAGCTCGAACTCGATGACCTCGCCGGCGCGTACGAGACTGACTCCGCGGGCAACCGCTACCTGCAGCACGACGTCGGCCAGTGGTCGGCGCTGACCGCGGGCCCGGCGTATGACCTGAAGGCGGGTACCCGCAAGCATATGCCGGTCGAGCACAATCTCGACTTCGTCGCGATGGCATTCCTGTGGGAGAAGCAGACCGGCCAGACGTACAACCAGTCCATGTTGCAGCTACTGCTCAACTCCGTCGAGGCACACGACACCAACAGTGACGGCATTTTCGACGTCGCCAGCATGACGGCGTGCCGGCCCGACGGAACCTGCCGTACGTCCGAGCTGGGCACAACCTACGACGGGCAGGTCAGCACGGCCGCGTCGACCGAAGAGGGCAACACGATCCTCGGCGTCAAAGCCGGCGTCGTCGAATCGATCGCCGCGACGAAGGGCTACACGGCACCCGGCGGCGGAAGCCTCGCCACGGTTGCCCAGCGTCACCTGACCGCCGAACAGCCGTTCGCTACAAAGCTGAACTCGATGAGCTCGTTGAGCGGCTACAGCAAGCACCCGGGATATCTCTCCGACGCCTTGCTCTACGCCGCCATGTTGGGCAGCAACTCCACGCTCTCGCCCAACTTGTCGTGGCTCGGTTCGGCGCTCGCCAGCAACCACTCGTCCGATACATCTTCGTGCTCCATCTGCATCGCGCCAATCTCGAGCGGCGACAACATCAGCTGGGTGTCGAAGGCTCTCGATGGTGACGTTGTCGCCGATTGGCTCGCGGCCAACTTCCCGTCGGTGAGCAGGCCGGGGCTCGACCTCCCCAAGGTGTCGGCCATCTGGGTCGGCCGTGCGAGCGGCCTGAACACGGGTGGGTTCGAGGCAATGGCCTACCCGGGCCAGACATACCTGCGAGGCGACTACTACCCGCGGGCGGCGAGCATCTGGGGCGCGCTTTGGGTCGGCAGCGGCTCGAGCGGCGTTGCGACGATCACCGGCACTGTGACGGGTACCGGCAACGCGCCTCTCGCGGGCGCCACCGTCCAGGCCTGCCCCAAGGCAGGCCAACCCTGTGCAGGCGCAGCACTGACCGGCAGCGACGGCACGTACACGATCAGGGTCGCGCCCGGTACATACTGGGTCTGGGCCAGTGCGCCGGGTTACAACGACACGTATGCGGGCGGCGGGCACAGCCCGACCGACGCGGCGGACGTAAGCACCACCGTCAGCACCGGGACCACCACCATCAACCTCGCGATGACGACTGGAACGGTGACGCCGTCACCGGTCTACATCGACGCGGGCTCGGCGTCCTCATTTACGGGAACCGACGGCACGGTGTGGAGCGCCGACCGGTTCTTCAGCGGTGGCAAGACGTTTACGGCGACGTCGAGGTCGATTAGCGGAACATCAGACGAGGACCTTTACCTAACGCAACGCTATGGCGCATTCAGCTACTCCATCCCCGAGCCCGCAGGCACGTACAACGTCACGCTGAAGCTCGCCGAGACATGGGCGACGGCAGCAGGTCAGCGGGTGTTCTCGGTGCAGGCCGAGGGCGCGACGGTGATTTCTAACCTCGATATTTTCGCCGAGGTTGGGGCCAACGTCGTTGACGACAAGACATTCTCCGTTGATGTCAACGACGGCGCGCTGACCCTTGATTTCGTCACAGGCGTGCAAAACCCAATGGTTGAAGGCATCGCTGTCGTTCCGGTGACCGGGCCGCCGCCGTCGCCGGGCACGGTGTCGGGTGTGATCTCGAGTACGGGTGGTGGCGCGATTTCGGGTGCGACCGTGTCGGTGTGCCCGTCTGCGGGTGTGGC
>Ga0157370_10004598_pt1 | contig 15792 bp, 13 predicted proteins | sample C35metaG_FD_113463 | JGI IMG/M metagenome (GOLD analysis project Ga0157370, IMG submission 113463) | Corn rhizosphere microbial communities from Kellogg Biological Station, Michigan, USA - C3-5 metaG | ecosystem: Host-associated > Plants > Roots > Rhizosphere > Soil | place: USA: Michigan...
CCGGGCTCGAAGTGCGGGTAGCGCTCGGGCACCGCGAGCCCGCCGTCGGGGGCGAGCCCTTCGAGCAGAATCGCACGAAACGGCTGTGGTTCGGACTGCCACGCGCCGCGCGTGCTGACGTATCTCAACCGAGGTCCTCGAGGCGGATGCGCACGACCTTTCCGCGCACCGTCGGGAGCGCTTCGATGCGCGAAATCGCATCGTCGACGCCGCGCTCGACCGACTTGTGCGTGAGCAGGATGATGTCGGTCTGGTCCTCGCCCTCGGACGGCTCCTTCTGGATCATCGCGTCGATCGAAATCTCGCGATCGGCGAGGATGCGCGTGATGTCGGCGAGCACCCCCGGCCGGTCGTCGACGCGCATCCGCAGGTAATAGCTCGTCTCGACGTCACCCATCGGCAGGAACGGCAGATCGGTGAGCTGGTCGGGCTGGAACGCCAGGTGCGGCACGCGGTGCTCGGGGTCGGCGGTGTGCATGCGCGTGACGTCGACGAGGTCGGCGATCACCGCGCTCGCCGTCGGCTCGGCGCCTGCTCCGGCGCCGTAATAGAGCGTCGAGCCGACCGCGTCGCCTTTGACCAGCACCGCGTTCATCGCCCCCTCGACGTTGGCGATCAGCCGCTTCGCGGGGATCAGCGTCGGATGCACGCGAAGCTCGATGCCGTTGCGCGCGCGCCGCGTGATGGCGAGGAGCTTGATCCGGTAGCCGAGTTCCTCGGCATAGCGCAGATCCTCCTTCGTCAGTCGCGTGATGCCCTCGGCGTACGCCTTGTCGAAGCGCATCGGGACGCCGAACGCGATCGCCGACATGATCGCGAGCTTGTGGGCGGCGTCGATGCCTTCGACGTCGTAGGTCGGGTCGGATTCGGCGAAGCCCAGCACCTGCGCCTCGGCGAGCACGGTCTCGAACGACGCCCCGGTCTCGCGCATCCGCGACAGGATGAAGTTCGACGTGCCGTTGATGATGCCGGCGATCCACTCGATGCGGTTGGCGGTGAGGCCCTCGCGCAGCGCCTTGATGATCGGCACGCCGCCCGCGACCGCCGCCTCGAACGCAACCATCACCCCTCTGGCGTGCGCGGCGGCGAAGATCTCGGTGCCGTGCTGCGCGAGCAGCGCCTTGTTGGCGGTGACCACGTGCTTGCCGAGCGCCAGCGCTTCGAGCACGAGCGTTCGCGCAGGCTCGATGCCGCCGATCAGCTCGCAGACGATGTCGATGTCCGGGTCGCGCACCACGTCCGACGCCTCGGCGGTCAGCCGCACGCCGTTCGCGCCGTCGAGCGCGTCCGCCGCCTTCGCCGGGTTGCGCGTCGCGATCGCGGCGATCCGGATCGGCCGGCCGGCGCGGCGCGTGATCTCCTCCTCGTTGCGGCGAAGCACCTCCCACGTGCCGCGGCCGACAACGCCGAAGCCGAGCAGCCCGACCTGCAGCGGCTTCACAAGAGGCCGTCCTCGCGGAACATCTGCTTGATGCCGCGGATCGCCTGACGCGAGCGCGCCTCGTTCTCGATCATCGCGAAGCGCACGTGCCCGTCGCCGAACTCGCCAAAGCCGATCCCGGGCGACACCGAGACCTTGGCCCGGTCGAGCAGCCGCTTCGCGAACTCGAGCGATCCCGCCTTCGCGTAGTGCTCCGGAACCTTCGCCCAGACGTACATCGACGCCTTCGGCACGTCGACCATCCATCCGGCCTCGTGCAGCCCCCGCACCAGGACGTCGCGGCGTCGCTGGTACTTGCCCGCGATCTCGGCGACGCAGTCCTGCGCCCCCTCGAGCGCGGCGATCGCCGCGACCTGGATCGGCGTGAACGTGCCGTAGTCGTGATAGCCCTTGATCCGCGAGAGCGCATAGACGAGGTCGCGGTTGCCGACCATGAAGCCGATCCGCCAGCCCGCCATGTTGTAGCTCTTCGACATCGTGAAGAACTCGACGGCGACATCGCGCGCGCCCGGGACCTGCATGATCGACGGCGCGCGCCAACCGTCGAAGCAGATGTCGGCGTAGGCGAGATCGTGCACGACCCAGATGCCGTACTCGCGCGCGAGCGCGATCAGCTTCTCGAAGAACGGCAGCTCGACGCACTGCGCCGTCGGATTGGCCGGGAAATTGACGATCAGCATCTTCGGCTTCGGCACCGACAGCTTGATCGTTTGCTCGAGCTCGGCGAAGAAGTCGACGTCGGGCGTCAGCGGCACCTGGCGGATGTCGGCGCCGGCGATCACCGGCCCGTAGATGTGGATTGGGTAGCTCGGGTTGGGGACGAGCACCGTGTCGCCGCGGCCGAGCGTGGCGAGCGCGAGGTGGGCGATTCCCTCCTTCGAGCCGATCGTCACGATCGCCTCGGTCTCGGGGTCGAACTGGATCCCCCAGCGGCGGTCGTACCAGTGGCAGATCGCCCGCCGCAGCCGCGGGATGCCCTTCGATACCGAATAGCCGTGGGTGTCGCCGCGCTGAACCGTCTCGACGAGCTTGGCGACGACGTGCGGCGGGGTCGGCCCGTCGGGGTTGCCCATCCCGAAATCGATGATGTCCTCGCCGCGACGGCGCGCCGCCATCTTGAGCTCGGAGGTGATGCTGAAGACGTACGGAGGCAGCCGCTCGATGCGTGCGAAGTGCGTCTGGGGAGAGGAGGTCATGCCGGTCTCTAGCGTAAGCGCCCGGAACCGTCCGAGCGACGTAGACATGGTGAATCGGCGATTCTACGCGAACGGTTCGCCCCACCTTGCGATAATGGTGCGCACGAGGCGAAGTCCGGCTGGGGGCCGCCGGATGGGCCGCGAATCGAACCGATGAAATTTCACCTGCAGGCGCCGGGCGCGCACGTCGTGACAGGATTCGGCGAAGGCTGGATCCGCGTCGGAGCCGACGAGTACCGCGAAGGCATCGTGCTCCTGCCCGATCGCGTGGTCACCGGCTGGGCGCCCGCCGGCTTCGATGCGCTGTCCGCCGACGATTTCGAGCGGCTCCTCGAATCGAAACCCGAGATCGTGCTGCTCGGCACCGGGGCGAGGCAGCGCTTCCCGCATCCGCGGCTCCTGCGCGAGCTTTACGAAGCGCGTATCGGCGTCGAGACGATGGACACGCACGCGGCGTGCCGTACGTTCAACATCCTCGTGGCCGAATCGCGGCGTGTCGTCGCGGCGCTCGCGCTGGAAATGGAGACAGCACCGTGACTCAACAGGGCAAACTGCGCGCGAGTCTCGTCGTGATCGCGCTCCTCGTCATCGCGCTCGTCGCGCTCGTCGTCAAGTTCGTTGTCGTCGGCTCGACGCTGCCGGCGCAGGACGCGCGCGTCGTCGTCGCGCTCGAGCCGGGCGAGCGCGCGCTGATGCTTCGCGAGATGCGCGGATTCGTCGCAGGGCTGCAGCGCATCACCGACGGGCTCGCCCGCGGCGATGCGAAAGAGGTCTCGGACGCCGCGCGTGCGATGGGGACGGCGGCCGCGCACGACGCTCCGGTGACGATGTTCGCGAAGCTTCCGCTCGAATTCAAGCGGCTCGCCTTCGGTGTCCACGGCGGATTCGACCGCCTCGCCGACGGCGCGGCGAACGGGGCGTCGCGCGAGCAGACGCTGGGCGAACTCTCGTCGATCCTCGGCGGCTGCGTCGCCTGCCACGCGACGTTCCAGGTCGCCGCGCCGCCGGCCGCCCGCTGACCGGCGTTACTCGCCCATCTGCAGCAGCGTCCCGCGCCGGCGCGCCCCCTGCACCGATAGCGCGAACAGAACCACGCCAACGCCGAGGTAGACCGCGTCGAGCCCGAGCGCCTGCCACAGGAGCGTCGCGTCGAACACACCGCGAAGGAGCACGCCGCGCATCCCTTCGAACACGTGCGCGGCAGGAATCATGTGCGCGATCGCCTGCAGCGGCGCCGGCAGCACGTCGATCGGATAATAGACTCCCGAGACCGGCGCGATCAGGAAGATCGCCGCCCAGGCGAGCTCCTCGGCGCCGAGCCCGAAGCGAAGCAGCATCGCCGACACCGCGAGCCCGATCGCCCAGCCGAACACGAGGAGCCCGCTGAAGAAGGCGACGAGCGGCAATCCCATCGAGAAGATCGAGTAGCGGAACAGCAGCCATGCGAACAAGCACGCGCCGCCGACGCCGATCAGCGTACGCAGAACGCTGAGCGCGAGCTGGCCGATGACGAGCTCGTGGAGGCGTAGCGGACTCACGAAGAGGTTGCCGAGATTGCGCGAGTAGATCTCCTCGACGAAGGTGAGCGAGACGCCGAGCTGGCCGCGGAACAGCACGTCCCAGAGGAGCACGGCGCCGATGAAAAAGCCGGGCGCGCTCTGCAGGAAGCTGTTGGTCGGCGCGAGGTAGAGCGTGACGAACGCCCACAGGATCATCGTCACCGTCGGGTAATAGGCCATCGACACGAGCCGCGGCCAGCTTCGCAGCAGCAGATACATGTGCCGTCGCCACACCGCGCGGATGCGCCGCAGCGACAGCGCGAGCGCACCGCGCGTCACGGCAGCATCCCCTCGGCGCGAAGGCCCGGCGTGGCCTCCTCGACCGTGCCGCGCGCGATGTCGAGGAACACCTCCTCCATCGTATCGCGCCCGTAGCGCATGATGAGATCGGCCGGCGACCCCTGGTCGACGATGCGCCCCGCGCGCAGCATCAGCACGTCGCTGCACATCCGTTCGACCTCGCCCATGTTGTGCGAGGCGAGCAGCATCGTGCAGCCGCTGTCCTTCTGGTAGCGCTCGAGGTAGCTACGCATACGGTCGCCGACATCGGGGTCGAGCGACGCGGTCGGCTCGTCGAGCAGGAGCAGGTCCGGGCGATTGAGCAGGGCCTTGGCGAGCGACACGCGCGTGCGCTGCCCCGCCGAGAGCTCGCCGTACGGGCGCCGCAGGATCGCGCCGAGGTCGAACTCGGCGGCGAGCTCGCCGATGCGCGTCGACGGCCGCGCGACTCCGTAGAGGTCGGCGAACACCGAGAGGTTCTCGCGCACGGTGAGGCGCTTCGGCAGATCGACGTAGGGCGAGGTGAAGTTGAGCCGCGGCAGGACTCGATGGCGTTCGCGCAGCATGTCGCAGCCGAGCACCTCGATGCTGCCTCCGGAAGGAAGGAGCACGCCGAGCAGCATCGACAGCGTCGTCGTCTTGCCGGCGCCGTTGCCGCCGAGAAGCGCCGTGGTGGCACCGGCGCGAACGTCGAAACTGATGCCTGCGACCGCCTCGACGCGCGCGTAGCGCTTGACGAGGCCGCGCACCGAGATCGCGGCGGTGCCCGCCGGCGCGGCCCGGGCTCCGGTCAGGCGATCACCAGCTCGCGCAGGTGCGCCACCGCGCTGCGCCCGAGGGCCGACAGCGCATAGCCACCTTCGAGCGACGAGACGATCCGCGCGTGACCACAGCGCCTCGCCACGGCGATCATCTCGCGCGTCACCCACGCGAAATCGTCCTCGGTGAACGAGAGGTTCGCGAGCGGGTCTTCATGATGGGCGTCGAATCCGGCGGAGAACAGGATCAGTTCCGGGCGGTGCGCTTCGAGCGCGGGAATCCACCGCTCCAGCACCGCGTCGCGCAATTCTCGCCCGCCGCTGCCCGGCGGCAACGGAACATTCACCATGTTCGCTGCGGGATTGTCGATCCCCGAATAGGGATAGAGCGGATACTGGAACGTCGACACCATCAGCACGCGCGGATCGTCCGAAAAGATGTCCTCGGTCCCGTTGCCGTGGTGGACGTCGAAATCGACGATCGCGACGCGCTCGAGCCCGTGCGCGGCGAGCGCGTGGGCCGCGCCGACGGCGACGCTGTTGAACACGCAGAAGCCCATCGCGCGCGCGCGCTCGGCGTGGTGGCCAGGCGGGCGCACCGCGCAGAATGCATTCTGGCAGGCGCCGGTCATGACGAGGTCGACCGCGTGCACGACGGCTCCCGCCGCGTGCCGCGCGGCATCGATCGAGTGTGGATTGAGCGCGGTGTCGGGATCGAGCCAGGCGTGGCCGTGCCGCGGGGCCGCGTGCGTGACGGCATCGATGTAGTCGCGCCGATGCACGCGAGCAAGGACCTCGTCGCTCGCCGCCTCCGCGGTGACGTGGGTGACGAGCGAATCGAGGCCGGAGGCGATCAGCCGGTCGCCGATTGCGGTCAGCCGCTCGGGGCATTCCGGATGCCCGGACCCCATCTCGTGCAGCAGGCAGGACGGGTGGGTGATGTACGCAGTGGTCAAGGGGAGTCGCAACCGTGCGGGAACGGGAAACGGATGGTACCGGCGTCAGTGTACCGCCGCCGACCGGCGATGACGATGCGCTCGAAGGCGCGCTAGAGTGCACCATCGCCTCCCCGGCATTGCGAGAATCCGATGACCGTACGCCCCGCATCGCAGACCCTGCCGACTTCGCGCCGGCTCACCGCCGTGCTGCAGCAGATCGCGCAGGTCGTGGTCGGGAAGAACGAGCCGATTCGGCTCGCGCTCACCTGCCTGATCGCCCGCGGGCACCTGTTGATCGAAGACATTCCCGGTGTCGGCAAGTCGACGCTCGCGCAGGCGCTCGCCGCAGCGCTCGGACTGCAGTACGCGCGTGTCCAGTTCACGAGCGATCTTCTGCCCGCCGATCTGCTCGGCGTGTCGATCTTCGATAGCCGGTCGAATGCATTCCGCTTCCATCCGGGTCCGATCTTTCGGTCGGTCGTGCTCGCCGACGAGATCAACCGCGCCCCGCCGAAGACCCAGAGCGCGCTTCTCGAAGCGATGGAGGAACGCCAGGTGTCGCAGGATGGCGAGACGCGCCTCCTCCCCGATCCGTTCTTCGTGATCGCGACGCAGAATCCGGTCGAGCAGATCGGCGCGTACCCGCTCCCCGAGTCGCAACTCGACCGCTTCATGCTGGCGATCGAGCTTGGCTACCCCGATGCTTCTGCCGAGCGCGACCTGCTCGCCGGCGGCGACCGGCGACCGCGGCTCGAAAGCATCGCCGCCCAGGCCGACGCGCCGACGCTGCGTGAGTGGCAACACGAAGCCGCGTCGATTCACGTCGCACCGGCGCTCCTCGACTATGTACAGGCGCTCCTCGCGGCGTCGCGCGGCCACGCCGCGGGCGCGCGAAGCGAGCGTCTCGAAGGCATGGCGCGGCGTGGCCTGAGCCCGCGCGCCGGGCTGATGCTTCTCGCCGCCGCCCGCGCCTACGCACTGATCGAAGGACGGGCGATGGTCGTGCCGGAAGATCTGCAGGCGGTGTTCGCGGCGGTGGCCGGCCATCGCCTTGCCGGCGGCGCGCGCGCGGGCGCGGCGCTCGCCCAGGCGCTCCTGCGGGCGGTCCCGCTGCCGTGATCGCCGCTGCACCGTGACCGCTGCGGTGCTCACGTGGACGGCGCGCCTTCGCCAGCGCGCCTTCCGGTCGCGGCCTGCCGACCGCGCGCCGGTCGTCCTGCGCCATTCGCGCATCTACATTCTGCCGACGCGCCGCGGCTTCGCGATCATCGCAACGCTGATCCTGATGTTGCTGACGTCGCTCAACTACGCGCTGTCGCTGGGACTCGCGCTGACGTTCTTCCTCGGCGGCCTCGTCGCCGCGGGACTGCTGCACACGTTCCGCAACCTCGCCGGGCTCGAAATCAAGCCGCTCGCTGGCGGTGAAGCATTCGCCGGGGAGCCGCTCGCATTCTCGGTCGCGCTCGCCGCCGGCGCGATCGCGCGGCGCGCGATCGAGCTGCGTGCGGCGGGTGTCATGGCCAGCGTTTCGCTCGTCCCCTACGCGACGCAGGCGATCGCGCTGCGCGTGCCGACCCAGGCGCGCGGCCGGATCGCACTCGGGCGGATTACGCTGTCGTCGGACCAGCCGCTCGGACTATGGCGGGGATTCGCCTACGTCCACTTCCCGCTCACCGGAGTCGTCTTCCCGGCGCCCGAGCTCAACGCTCCTCCGCCTCCCGCCGGAGCCGAAGGCGCGGGCGAGCGCACAGCGGGCGCGAGCGCGGATTCGGAGCTTGCCGGACTGCGCGACTATCAGCCGGGCGATCCACTGCAACGCGTCGCGTGGAAGGCCGTCGCACGCGGCGCGGGCTGGTTCAGCAAGTCATTCGAAGGCAGCGGCGGTCAGGGGACCGTGGAACTCGCCTGGGCGCCGCTTCCGGCCGCGCTTGCGGTCGAGGCGCGCCTCGCCCGGCTCACCGCGTGGGTGCTCGCCTGCGAGCGCGCTGCGCGTCCGTTCGCGCTGACCCTTCCCGGGGTGCAGCTTCGCCCGGCGCTCTCGCGCGAGCATCTGCGCGAGGCATTGACCGCGCTCGCCCTGTTCGACGCGGATACCCGCTGATGCAGGCGACTGCCGCGCGCCCGCTGGACCCGGCGCAGATTCGCGCGCTCGGCGTGCTGCTCGTCGCAGCCCAGCTGCCGCTGGTCGTGCATCTGCCGATCTGGGTCGCCGCGTTCGGTCTCTTCGTCGCCGGACTCCGCTTCGCGTTGCTTCGCCGCGACGGCCGGCTGCTGCGCACGCGTCCGGCACGCATTCCGTCGTGGGCCCTCGCGCTGTTCGCGGTCGCAATCGCGCTGGCGCTGCGCAAGTCGTACGGATACTTCGTCGGGCGCGACCCTTGCGTCGCCTTTCTGTTCGTGCTTGCCGGCATCAAGTTTCTCGAAATCAGGACTGCGCGCGACGGCACGCTGCTCGCATGTCTCGCGATGTTCGTCGCGCTGACGCCGTTCTTCTATTCGCAATCGCTGCTCGGCGGGCTCGCGATGCTGCCGGCGATCGTCGCCGCCGGGGTGGCGCTCGAAGCGCTCGCCCGGCGTGAGCCCGGCGCCACTGATCCATCGATGCGCTCCGCATGGACGCGCAGCGCGTCGTTGATCGCACAGGGGCTGCCGATCGCTGCGGGCCTGTTTCTCGTGTTCCCGCGGCTCGCCACGCCGCTCTGGGGCCTTCCCGCCGACCACGCTGCGCAGTCGGGACTCTCCGACCGCATGGCGCCGGGATCGATCAGCGAGCTGTCGCTCTCCGACGCGGTCGCATTTCGCGTGACCTTCGACGGTCCGCCGCCACGCCCTGCGGATCGATACTGGCGCGGCCCGGTGCTGTCGCTCTTCAACGGACGCGAGTGGCGCGCGCTGCCGCCACGCCCGGGGGGCAGCCTCGCGCGCGGCGACCGCCCGATCCGCTACGCGGTGACGCTCGAGCCAGATGATCATCGGTGGCTGTTCGCGCTCGACCTGCCGTCGTCGCTGCCCGTGGCCGATTCCGGCAGTGTGGCGTCGTCCGGCCCGGTCGCCAGCCTCGCGCGCGATCTGCAGCTCGTCACGCGGACTCCGCTCACGCGGCCGCTCCGCTACGTGCAGGAATCGATTCTCGGCACGCGTCATCCGGTCGCGTCGGCCGACGAATTGCGCATCGACGCGAGGATGCCGCCGGGCAATCCGCGCGCCGTCGCATTCGCGCAGGCGCTGCGCAGCGAACATCCCGGCGATCGCGACTACATCGCCACCGTGCTGCGCTGGTTTCGCGACCAGCCGTTCCATTACACGCTGCAGCCGCCGCTGCTCGAGGATCATCCGGTCGACGCGTTCCTGTTCGACACGCGCCGCGGATTCTGCGAGCACTTCGCGAGCGCGTTCGTCGTGCTGCTGCGCGCCGCCGGCATCCCGGCGAGGGTCGTCACCGGCTATCAGGGCGGCGAGATCAATCCGCGCGGCGGCTACATGATCGTGCGCCAGTCCGATGCGCATGCGTGGGCGGAGGCTGTCGTCGACGGGCAGTGGCAACGCTTCGATCCGACCGCCGTCGTCGCGCCATCGCGAATCGAGCGCGGCCTGTACGGGTCGGTGCCCGCGAGCGATCCGGTGCCGCTGTTCGCCCGTGGCGACAGCGGATGGATCAACAACGTGCAGCTCGCCCTCGATGCGATCAATTACCGCTGGCGGCGCAACGTGATCGAGTTCGACCACGATCGCCAGCGTACGCTGTGGCGCAACTGGGGTCTCGACGGCTTCCCGGCGTGGCAGGCGGCGGCCGTGGCGATGGCCGCCGTGCTCGCGTGGGCGGGCGCGGTGTTCGCGGCGTTCGCCGTGAAGCGACGGCGCGGCGAGCGGACGGCGCGCTTGTGGAACGCGCTTTGCCGCCGCCTCGCGCGCGCCGGACTTCCGCGGCCGGCGTGGGAAGGACCGATCGCCTATGCGTCGCGCGCGGCGAAGCGCTGGCCGCAGTTCGCGATCGCCTTTGGCGCGATCGGCGATGCGTACGCGATGCTGCGCTTCGGCCCGGTTTCGGACGACGAGCGCTCGGCACTCGTCGCGACCCTTGCGCGGGCAATCGAGGTGTTGCCGTCACCGGCGGCGCTGCGCGCGACCGCGCATACGTAACGCGTCGCGGTAATGCGCTGCACCTGCGCGTGCACGTGCGCGTCGTGATTCGCAGCGACGGTGCGCCGCGCGTGCGCGCTCGGAGTCCGCAAACGCCTGCCGGCGGGTACCCGGCGCGACGTCGCTCGACCAAGTCGGTGTTCTGATGGTCCTATCGGGCTCGCTCGTCGCGCCACCCGCGACGGCAGGCGCTGCCACTCGCGCGCACGCCCCGCGCACCGCCACTGCGAATCACGGCTGCGGCGAAAATCTCTCGACACGCGATCCATTGACGACGACATCGGCGATGCGCGGCATCTTGCGGCGGTCACGCAGCTTTATTCCGTGCAAGGCGACGCACGCCACCATTCGTGCGGCCAACCGGCCGAAGGGTGACCGCGCGAGTGGAAGTGCCTGCCGTCGCGGGTGGTTTGCCGCGTCGCGGTGACCGAGCGCGGTGGCGCGAGTCCCGCAGGGCTACGCCGGCGGCAGGAACTTCGCCGGGTCCATCGGCTTCCCGTAGCGACGGATCTCGAAGTGGAGCATGACCTGATCGGCGTCGCTGTTGCCCATCTGCGCAATCTCCTGCCCGCGCGCGACCTGCTGTCCCTCCTTCACCAGGAGCGCGCTGTTGTGCGCGTAGGCGGATAGGTACATCGCGTTGTGCTTGATGATGATCAGCTTGCCGTAGCCGCGCAGCCCGGAGCCTGCGTACACGATCTTCCCGGCTGCGCTCGCGTAGACGGGCTCACCCATTGTGCCGGCGATGTCGATGCCCTTGAGATTCGCCGAATCGGAGAATTGTGCGATCACCTTCCCTTTCGCCGGCCACACCCAGCCGAGCTGATCGCTGGCTACCGTCGCGCTGTCCGTCGAAGCCGCTGCGCTGCCTGACGACGGCGCTGCGATCGCCACCTTCGGTGGTTGCGCAGGCGACGTTGCGGCCGGTGCGCCGCCTGGCGCAGCGGAATCTGCGCCCGGCGATACGACCGGCTGGTCCGGTGCCGGGACCGAGCTCGCGGCGAGATTCAGCTCCCTGACGGCGCGATCGGAGTACGGCAGCTTGACCGCCTTGGGCTCTGTCTCGATCTCGCCTTGCGCGACCACGACCGGCGCAGCGCCGTGCCCCGGCGATGCGCCCTGCCCCGGCGATGCGACCGTTCCCGTCGGCGTCGTCGCGCTTCCGGGAGGCTCCCGCGCGACCGGCGCGGGCGACACCGTCGCCGCGACGATCGGCGGCTCGACGTGGAGCGGCGTCACGGTGACGCCGGGCCCGGCTTGCGCGTTGGCGGCATTCGCGGATTCGGACGTCGGACTGGCCCCCGCCATGCCGGCCGCGGACGCGCTGCCTGTGGCTTCAGCCTGGCCCGGCGGAGCGAGCCGCAGAACCTCGCCGGCGTAAATCCGATCGACGTTGGCGAGGTGATTCCACGCGGCGAGTTCGCGGTAATCGAGTCCGTTGTCGAGCGCGATCTGGTAGAGCGTGTCGCCGCGCTTGACCGTGTAGGCTGCAGCGCGTCCGCTCGGCTGCGACGCGGTGCCCGGGACGCGCTCGCCGGCGCGTTTCACTGCCGGGCGCTCCTCGACCGGTGCGGGATTCGGAGTCGCGCAGCCGGCGACGATCATCGCGGCGCCGATCAGCAGCGCAGCCGAGCGGGCGGCGCGCGCGCAGCGGCCGGCAGGAAGAGACGGGGTCATGGTTGAAGCGACTTGCGCTCCCGGCAAAGGTTCAGGCAAGCCCGCCAAGAAGCGGCACGAATCGCACGGCATCGAAGGTCTGCTCGCGGATGCCCGTCGATCCCAGCTCGATCACCGTGAGACGCTGCGTGCGGCGGTCGTCGCTGTCGCCGCCGGCAAGCGGCAGCACCATGCGCCCGCCCGGCTTCAGGCATTTCAGCAGCGGCGTCGGGACGTGCGCAGTCCCCGCCGTGACGACGATCGCATCGACGTCGAGCTTCTCGTCGAGCGCGACGCTGCCGTCGGCATGTGCGAGCTGGACGTTCCTGATCTTCAACGCCTGCAGGTGCCGTCGCGCCTTGTTGACGAGCGCACCGATGCGCTCGACGGTGTAGACGGTGTCGGCGATCCTCGCGAGCACCGCCGTCTGGTAGCCGCACCCCGTTCCGATCTCGAGCACGCCCGCGAGATCGCGACCGTTGCGCGCGAGCTCGGTCATCCGCGCGACGACCCACGGCTGCGAGATCGTCTGACCGTGCCCGATCGGAAGCGGCTCGTTGTCGTAGGCGCGGATCGCCAGCGCCTCCTCGACGAAGATGTGACGCGGGACCGCATTCATCGCCGCCAGCACGACCTCGTCGCGGATGCCCTCGGCGCGCAGCCGCTCGACCATCCGCGCGCGCGTCCGGTCGGACGTCATGCCGATGCCGCTCGTGCCGCCGCGATTGCCGATGCCGGCTCCCCCCATCGTCAATCTGCCTCCCCTCATGCCGGACGCCGGTCGAGCCATGCCGCGACGCCTGCCATCTGGTCGCGGTTGGTGAGATCGATCTGCAGCGGAGTCACCGACACGAAGTTGTTGACGACGGCGTGAAAATCGGTGCCTTCGGCCGAATCCGCGGCGGGTCCCGCGGCACCGACCCAGTAGACCGTCTCGCCACGAGGTGTCTGCATGCGCACGACGTCTTCGGCCTTGTGGCGCCGGCCAAGCCGAGTGATGCGGTAACCCTGCAGCATCGCCTGGGGGACATCGGGTACGTTGACGTTGAGCAGCCACGGCCCGGCGGAGCGCTCCTGATGCCGGTCGAGGACCTCGAGCGCTACCGCCGCCGCAGTCTCGAAGTGCGCAGCGGTCTTCGACGCGAGCGAGATCGCGACCGACGGCACGCCGAGCAGGAATCCCTCGGTCGCCGCCGCGACCGTCCCCGAATAGATCGTGTCGTCGCCCATGTTGGCCCCGAGATTGATCCCGGAGATCACCATGTCGGGAAGGTCGTCGAGCAGGCCGGTGACCGCGAGGTGGACGCAGTCGGTCGGGGTGCCGTTGACGAACAGGAAGCCGTTCGGCGCGCGCCGGACCGACAGCGGCCGGTCGAGCGTCAGCGAGTTGGATGCGCCGCTGCGATCGCGCTCCGGCGCGACCACCGTGACCTCGGCCCGCGGCTTCAGCACCGCAGCCAGATGTTCGAGCCCGGGTGCGAAGTAGCCGTCGTCGTTGGAAAGGAGAATGCGCATCGTCCTGAAGCCGCGGCGCGGATTATACCGTGCGCCTCCGCGTCAACCGCTGTTGCGCAGCCCGGCGGCGAGCCCGTTGATCGTGAGGTGAATCGCGCGCTGGGTGCGCAGGTCCGTCACGCCCGAACGATAGCGCCGCACGAGCTCGACCTGCAGATGATTGAGCGGATCGAGATAGGGAAAGCGATTGCGGATGCTGCGCGCGAGCGTCGGGTTGTCCTCGAGCAGGCTCGCCTGCCCGACGATCGCCAGATAGTGCCGCAGCGTCCTCGCGTGCTCGGCGGCGATCAGCGCGAAGATGCGCTCGCGCAGCGCGCGATCGGGAACGAGGTCGGCGTAGCGCGACGCGATGGCGAGATCGGTCTTCGCGAGCACCATGCCCATGTTCGAGAGCATCGAGCGGAAGAACGGCCAGCGCTCGTTCATCTCGGTGAGGAGTGCGAGGCGATTCCCGCGGCCGGCCTGCCATGCGTCGACGGCCGCGCCGAAGCCGTACCATCCCGGCAGCATCAGGCGGCACTGGCCCCAGCTGAACACCCAGGGAATCGCGCGCAGATCCTCGATCCGGTTCGACGCGGTGCGCGACGCCGGCCGGCTGCCGAGATTGAGGAGCGCGATCTCGGCGATCGGCGTCGACGCCCGGAAGTAGTCGACGAATCCCGGCGTGCCGTAGACAAGGTCGCGGTACGCGGCGTAGGCGTGCGCCGAGAGCGCTTCCATCGTGTCGCGATAGACGCCCGCACGGTCGCCGAGATGCTCGGTGTCGTGCAGACCCGCTTCGAGCGCGGCAGCGACCAGCGATTCGAGGTTGCGTCGGCCGAGCGCCGCATCCGAATACTTGCTCGCGATGATCTCGCCCTGCTCGGTGAGCCGCAGGCCGCCCGCGACGCTGCCAGGAGCCTGCGCGAGGATCGCTTCGTGGCTCGGTCCGCCGCCGCGCCCGACGGTGCCGCCGCGGCCGTGAAAAAGGCGCAAACGCACGCGCTCGCGCGCGAAGACTTCGACCAGCGCACGCTCGGCGCGGTAGAGCGCCCAGTTCGACGTCACGTAGCCGCCGTCCTTGTTGCTGTCGGAGTACCCGAGCATGACCTCCTGCAGATCGCCCGCGCTCGCGACGAGTGCGCGATACGCCGGCACGGCGAACGCGGCGCGCATCACGTCCGCGCAGCGGGCGAGATCGTCGATCGTCTCGAAAAGCGGCACCACGTTGACCTGCATCGCGCCCGGCTGCACAAGCCCCACCTCCTTCAGCAGCACCGTCGCTTCGAGAATGTCGGAGACCGACTGGCACTTCGAGATCACGTACTGGGCGATCGCATCCGGGCCGTAGCGCGCGCGGAAATCCGCCGCCGCGGCGAGAATCGCGAGTTCGGCCGCCGTGCGCTCGCTGTAGCGCGTCCACGGTGCGTGCAGCAGCCGTGGCGTGTCGAGCTCGCGCACGAGCAGCGCGACGCGCTCCGCTTCGTCGAGCGAAGCGTAGTCGGCAGGCTCGCCGGACTGCGCGAAGAGCTCGCCGACGACCGCCTCGTGGACATCGCTGTTCTGGCGCAGATCGACCGTTGCGAGGTGAAAACCGAACACGTCGACGGCACGCGCGAGGGGCTGCAGCCGCCGCGCACCGAGCGCCTCGGCACCGTGACAGGCGAGCGAAGCGGCGATGACGTCGAGGTCGGCGCGCAGCTCGCGTGGCGTCGCATAGGCGCTCGCCGCCACCTGCGGCGGCGGCTGCGCGTCGACACCGGCCAGTTCACGCGCGGTCGCGGCGAGTCTCGCGTAGATGCCGATCAGCGCCTGACGGTACGGCTCGTCGCTGCGGTGCGGATTGACGTCGTGCGCGTTCGCGGCGAGCTCGAGCAGCGCGTCCGACGGACGAACGAGGCGCGTCGACAGCGACAGCTCGCTGCCGAGGCGGTGAATCTCGGCGAGGTAGTGCGTCGTCGCGACGGTTGCCTGCGCGCGCATCGCATAAGCGAGCGTATCGGCATCGACGTACGGATTGCCATCGCGGTCCCCGCCGATCCACGACCCCATGCGCAGGAACGACGGCGCGCGCCAGGCTGTGCCGTCGGTGCTTGCCAGGCGCTCGAGCGATGCATAGAGGCGCGGAATCTCTGCGAGGAACGTGTAGCGGTAATAGGCGAGCCCGTTGTCGATCTCGTCTCGCACGCGCAGGCGCGTCAGGCGCAGCATCGCGGTCTGCCACAGGCCGAGCACGAGCGCCTCGAGTTGCGCCGCCGCGTCGGCGATCTCGTCCGGAGTCACGTCGGCGCGATCGCGCGAGGCGAGGATCCGCGCGATCTCGCGCTCGGC
>Ga0157370_10004599_pt1 | contig 15790 bp, 13 predicted proteins | sample C35metaG_FD_113463 | JGI IMG/M metagenome (GOLD analysis project Ga0157370, IMG submission 113463) | Corn rhizosphere microbial communities from Kellogg Biological Station, Michigan, USA - C3-5 metaG | ecosystem: Host-associated > Plants > Roots > Rhizosphere > Soil | place: USA: Michigan...
AGGGGCGCGCCTCGGCGGTGCTTTCAAAATGACCGATCACGCACACACCTTTGGCGTGGTTACGACGGAATCCAGGGTGCACACCGTTGTTGGTTTCCAGCACATTGATCAGTTTTTTGGGTGTCAGACGCTGTGGGTCAAAGGTGCCGTTGACGTAGGCAAAGGCCCCGGCCAACGCGGCGACCACCACGGCGATGCCGGTCAAACGCAGTGTCAGGCTTGCGCCACTCAGCGGTGGCCGTGTGGGCGGTGTTGAGCGATCAACCATGAAAGACTCCAGGGCCATCGGCCATAGGGGGAAGGACCTATGAGACGAACGTCACGTAGGATTATTCCCCCTGAACTGTAGTTTCTTTCAAATCACCGCGAGCGACGAATACCAGAGGCCCGTTACACGGGGTTAAAACGCGCCTCACGTTTATCGAGAAAAGCCTGCATGCCTTCTTGTTGCCCAGGGGTGGAAAACAACCCATGGAACGCCCTTCGCTCGTACAGCAGACCTTCGCGCAATCCAGACTCCAGCGCACGATCAACCGCTTCGCGCGCCGCCATGGTAGCGGTCTTGGCAAAACCGGCGATGGTCTGCGCCGCTGCCAGGGACTCCTCCAGCAGATCGGCGGCGGCAATCACTCTCGACACCAACCCCGCCCGTTCGGCTTCCTGGGCAGACATCGAACGTCCGGTCAGAATCATGTCCATGGCTTTGGATTTGCCGATCAGATGCGTGAGACGCTGGGTGCCCCCGATGCCTGGCATCACGCCCAGTTTGATTTCCGGTTGAGCAAATTGCGCGTTGTGGGCAGCAAAGATCAGGTCGCACATCATGGCTAACTCACAACCGCCGCCAAAGGCATATCCGGCGACGGCTGCCAGTTTGGGGGTACGTAACGCGGCAAAGGCTTCCCACCCGGCAAAGTAATCCTCGTGAACCATGTCCAGATATGACTTTTGCTGCATTTCCTTGATATCGGCGCCAGCGGCGAAAAAATCCTCCGTACCCGTCAGGACGAAACACCCCACCTGCGGGTCCCGATCCAGTCGTTGCAGGATGTCCAGCAATTCGCGCATGAGTTCATCATTCAGGGCGTTCCGGGCTTGCGGGCGGTTGAGACGAATCAATACGACTCGATCATGACGTTCGATCAATGTGTACATGGTGACCTCGTTGAATAATGGTTGAATGGCGAGCACTTGCTCACACCTCAGGAATCCCAGATCGCGCCATAGGCCGGAATACCCCGACCTTCCATTTCCTCGACCACACGTTGAGTCAGTGCCTGGTTGGAAATGCAGATCACGGCCTCTGCACCGGTCGCTTGAACTGCGTCATAGGCCAGTTGCACCAGATCGGGTTTGCCGAGCACATCGGTGTCCCAGATCAAGGCGTCGGGCTCGGCCCGGAGAATCTCCTCCACCAGTTCGTCACCGTAGGTTTTGCGTGGGTTGCGGGTCGACCAGATCAGATGTATCGGTACCTGCCTGGCAAGAAGATGAGGCAGCACCGGGCCAATACCACTACCGGTCGCGATATACACCACCGACTTGAACAGGGTTTCTATGTGCGCCACACCTGCGGTGGTAATGCCTTTGACCCAGACGTGAGTCGGCATTTGCTCGATGAATTCGCCGGTCCAGTCCCCGGCACGGGAAATGATCAGGCGGAAACCGGCCTGCCCCGGCGCGGGAATGTTGGCAAACGAATGCCATTCCAGCAGCGGATTGAGACTGATGGCGTTTGACGAACCTGCAAACGGCGTGACATGCCCGAACCGGGCAATCACAGCGTGGGATGAAGTCCTGAGTAACTGCACCGGCACTTTGCGTAAACGCAGCCATGGCAGCGCAATACTGAACGTCAGGACCACCAGCATCCAAAAGGGAACAGAAGTGGCCAGTACTTCTTGCAACGGCACTTGCGGGTTCTGATCACGGGCAAACACAAAGGTCGATACCCAAAACAAAGCGAGCGCCGTCCAGCCACCGAAGCGATGTGTTCGTTCGAATCCATTGTGGAAACGTGAGCGAATCCCGGGATGCGCCATGGTCGCTATCAGCAACAACACGCCCAGCAGTGCTGCGTTCACCCACAGAAGCGCTGCCGAAACGCCGCCCTTGTCATCAATCCAATGCCAACCCAATGAGCCTAGCAATGCCACGAACCAGCCAATGGCTGCCAAGGCTGCGCCGCTGTGCAGCCCACCAAAGTGATAGACCTTGGCCAATGAACGACGAATCGGCAGCGGCCAACGGGTGGGAGCCCGGGTGGCTAGCCAGAACAGCAGGTTGATGACGTATTGCTGACGAATCAAAATCGCCAACGACAGATTCGCCAACACCAACCCCGCCAGCATTTCCAGTGCAACACCGGAGGGGGTCCACCATTGCCCCGCGTTCAACCCATGCGCCAGCGCGGCACCATTAAGTACCAGTACCAATGCCACAAGGCGGTTGTAATGAGAGAACACCGACAGCGTTCCGAGCCGTCGCCAAATCGCACGCTTGGCGGGTAGACCGCCGGCGGTGCTCATGCGCTCACCGTTGGTACAACATTGACATCAAGCCTGGCCTGTTGCGCTTGTTCCAGCAGCAGCCGCTTGTCGACTTTACCCCGTGACGTCAGGGGAATGTGGTCCACAGCGATGATCAACAAAGGTACGCAATAGTAGGCGAGGCGCTCCTCGCAGAGACGTCTCGCCTCTTCGACATCGGTGGACGCGGGGCTGACGAAGGCAACCAGATGACGACTGTCGAGTTTCAGCGTGACCGCCCTCTCGCAGGAGGCGCACGACTCCAGCACCGCGGACACGCTATCGAGTTCAACCCGAAAGCCCCGCACCTTGACTTGATCATCGACGCGCCCCAAGTGTTCGAGCTCGCCATCTTCTGTCCAGCGTCCCAGGTCGCGAGTGCGAAACATCATCCGGTTCTCACCGAGAAAGGGATCGGGGCGATAACGTTCGGCAGTGAGAGCGGCATTCCCCAGGTATCCGGCCGTCACGCAATCCCCGCCAGCCCACATCTCCCCTTGCACCCCTGTGGCACAAGGTCGACCGTTTTCATCGAGTACGTACACCGTGTTATTGGGCGTGGGTTTGCCGATGGTCAGGGCCTTACCGGTCTGGTAGCGCTGCATGGTGTTGACGATGGTGGTTTCGGTCGGTCCGCAGGCATTGAAAAAAATGCAGAACGAAGACCAGCGATCAGCCAGGGGCTGTGGACACGGCTCACCGGCAACGGCAACGACCTTGACCTGCTGGCAACGTGCCGGATCGAGCGTGCCGAGAATCGACGGCGTGGCGATCAGTACATCGCATTGTTCGGCAGTCTGAGCAATGTCTTTGCCACGGATCATTAACGTCGCGCCATGGGCCAGGCAACCCAAAATCTCCCAGGCGGCCATATCGAAGGCGATGTTTAGAATCTGCCCGACCTTGAGCCCAGGCTTCATGCCGAGGTTGCCAGGTTCCGTCAGCAGAATATTGCAGACATTACGCTGGGTAACCCGAACCCCGTTGGGCTGTCCGGTGGTACCGGAGGTGAACAAAAGGAAGCACAGGTGATCCGGGGTCATTAACGGCGTACAGGCCACGTTCAATTCGTCCGATTGCATTGACGCCTCGGACATGAACGTATCGAGGCAAATGCAGTGCTGCGCCGCAGTCAGGGGAATCTGCGACTGCAGGTTCGACAGCGTCAGCACCAAACGTGTGTTGGCAACCTCCATGATGTGGCGCAATTGCGTCGCAGGGGTGATCCCCACGTGCTGGGGAATGTAGGCCGCGCCTGCTTTCAACGCGGCCAACATGCCTACCAGCATGGGGATCGACCGTTCCACGAACAAGGCAACGTGATCACCTGGATTGACGCCTTCCTTTATCAACAAGGCAGCCAGTCGATTGGCCTGTCTGTTCAATTCTCGGTAGGTGATGGATTCACCCAGGCAATGGGCCGCAACACCTTGTGGGTTGGTCACGGCTTGCGCTTCGATTGCATGATGAATCAAGGAGAACGCTGGCTTGACCGTCGGCCCACAAGCAAAAGGCTGCCAAAGCTCCTGATCGACTGCGGACACAGGCATCGCACAATAGGCTAATGCTGGTTTGAGGGTGATTGCGTGCTCTTGCATGAAAAAAGTCTCAACGGGCTCAATGTGTAAGCTCAAGGCCGGCTGAACTGAGTGCCGGTTGCGCTTGTTATGAGGGTTGAGCCACGACGCTTGATGCCGTTACATGGATTACAACCAGATAGGAACAGTCCTACAGAAAGTGGACCGTGGGATTTTCTTTTCCAGTAGAGGGAATAACCTGCAGTAGCCGGCGTCTTCCTTGTCAATGCCGCCCTTCACTGACTCAAGACACACCCTTCCCCATGAACGATATCGACGAACAACTCAGAGAAATCATTCCCAGGCTGCGGCGTTTCGCGGTGTCGCTGACGCGCAATCCCAGCGCTGCCGACGATCTGGTGCAGTCGAGCCTGGAGCGCGCCCTGTCGAGTTGGGGCGACAAACGCCCCGAGGGCGACTTGCGCGCCTGGCTGTTTTCAATCCTTTATCGCCAGTTTCTGGATGCCCACCGCCGTTCCCGGCGCTATGCGCGGATGCTCGAATTCTTTACCGGGCGTGACGACGCACAACCATCGGTCGAGCGCACGGTGATTGCCCAATCGACACTGCAAGCCTTCGATCAGCTCACCACCGAACAGCGCGCGCTGCTGCTCTGGGTGTCGGTGGAAGGTTTGAGTTATAAAGAGGTCGCCGCGATTCTCAACGTCCCTACCGGCACCGTGATGTCCCGCCTGCCCGCGCACGCCAGGCCTTGCGCCAGCTCAGCGACGGCGAAATCACCAGCCCTTCTCTGCGGATACTCAAATGATCAGCATGCCCCCGAGCGAGCGTGACCTGCACGCCTACGTCGATCACCAGCTCAACGACGCCGACCGACACCTGATGGAAACCTATCTGGCCAGTCACCCTGAAGTGGCCGTGCAAGTGCGCGCCTGGCAGCAGGATGCTCAACAATTGCGCGCCGCCCTGAGCGGCACGCTGCAACTCCCCGTCAATCAGGACCTCGACCCGGCGCTGATTCGCCAGCGCCTAAAACACCAGTCCCGTCGTCATCTGGCCAGCGCGGCGGTGCTGTTGATCGCTGTTGCCGTGGGTGGATTGAGCGGCTGGCAAGCGCGCGAGATGACCCTGGCCAGCGCCCCCGCGCCAATGGCCGATGCCATGCAGGCTTATCGCCTGATCGCCCAGCAAGGCATCCTGCCGGCGGACTACAAAGCCGTCGCCGACGGCGACATGCAAGGTTGGCTCGACCGTTATTTCACCCAGGCCCATCGCCTGCCTGACTTGTCGAGTTCAGGCTTCAAACCGGTCAGCGGCCGTTTGCTCAGTACCGAACAAGGGCCGGCGGCCATGGTGGTTTACGAGGATCAGGGCGGGCACAAGATCAGCTTCTACGTGCGCCCACCAGGCCCGAAAAACAATTTGCTGCCACGAGGCAGTCGCAGCGACGGCGAGTTGCAGGCCGAGTACTGGTCCGGCGGCGGCTACAACTATGCGATGGTCAGCCCGAGCGACACGCCAGCAGCGCAGATGCTCAAGAAAACGGTGCAGTTCTGATTCGTTTCAGGTGGGTGTAAAACGCGGCGTCCGTCGACATGACTGGAAGGGAAATTCCCCAACTGGTTACACTACGCCGCCGCTGCTCGGGGAGCCGGCCTGACGATTTCGGGGTGACATGACCATGGCCGCTCGACCGCCTGACCGTTCGCGACTCACACCGCGCTTGCCTTCCTTGCGCGGCCTGTTCGGCAAGACGCTCGCGGCCCCTGCCTGCGGGATGGCGGCAGGTAAAGCCGTCCACGATTACTTTCGGCAAAAGGCCCATGCCCAGGGTTATACCCTCAGCCATAGCCAGCAGCGCGTGATCGACTGCATGGCACAGCACGCCACGGCGCTGCTGGGTGCGTCGGCGAAAACGCCGCCCGGTCTTTACTTGCATGGTGCGGTCGGGCGCGGCAAGAGCTGGTTGCTCGACGGTTTCTTCCAGGCGATCCCTATCGAGGCAAAACAGCGCCTGCACTTCCATGAGTTTTTTGCGCAATTGCACCAGGGCATGTTCATCCATCGCGATCAGCCCGATGCGCTGGCATCCACCCTCGATGAGCTGCTGAACGATTGCCGGGTGTTGTGTTTCGACGAGTTTCACGTCCATGACATCGGTGATGCGATGCTCATCACGCGCCTGTTCAAGGCACTGTTTCGTCGCGGCATCCTGTTGCTGGTGACGTCCAATTACCCGCCGGAAGGCTTGTTGCCCAATCCGCTCTACCATGCGCGTTTCAAACCGGTCATCGACCTGATCCACGCCCGCATGCACGTGATGGAAGTCGGCGGCCCGCATGACTACCGCAGTCAGGTGCGAACGCACGCGCAACAGGTGTTCACCCAGGGCCGGTATGTCTGGCCGGGCAGCGTCGCACAACGTCAGGCGTTGAACCTGCCCGAACGCAACCCCACGCCATTGCAACTAGCGGTCGGCACCCGCCACCTGCAAGCGCAGCACTGCGCAGAACGGACCATCGCGTTCACCTTTGGCGACCTGTGCGAACACCCTACCGCCGTCATGGATTATCTGGAGCTGTGCCGGCGCTTCGATCACTGGATCATCGACGAACTGCCCAACCTGGCCGACTGTTCGATCGCCGCGCAGCAGCGTTTCATCAATTTGATCGACGTTTTATACGATCAGGACAAGCACCTGACATTGCTCGGCCTGCAATCACTGCGCGAAAGCCTGGGCGGCGATGCCATCGATCTGGCCCGCACGCGTAGCCGTCTGGGGCAGTTGCTGGAAGTGCGCGCAACGGCCTGACAAGCGCGAACCCTTTACCGTTATCATGTCGCCCATTTCCGGGCCCCTGCGCCTTCACTTGATCAAAAGCGAACCCGCTCATGGATACCCTCGCCCAACTGCGCGCCGGCCAACTGACTGGCATCACCCGCCTGGACCTGGCCTGCGGCCTGACAGAGTTCCCCCGGGAAATCTTCGACCTGGCGGACTCGCTGGAAGTGCTCAACCTCAGCGGCAACGCCCTGAGCAGCCTGCCCGATGACCTCCATCGCCTGACCCGTTTACGCGTGCTGTTCTGCTCGGACAACTTGTTTACCGAGCTGCCTGCGTGCCTGGGCCAATGCGCCGCGCTGACGATGATCGGCTTCAAGGCCAATGCCATCGAAACGGTCCCGGCCGCCGCGCTGCCACCGTTGCTGCGCTGGTTGATCCTGACCGACAACCGCATCACCGAACTGCCAATGGAACTGGGCGAGCGGCCCTACCTGCAAAAACTCATGCTCGCCGGTAACCGCTTGCAGCGCCTGCCGCGAAGCTTGAGCCAGTGCCATCGGCTCGAACTGATCCGCATCGCCGCCAATCAGCTCAGCGAACTTCCCGAATGGCTGCTGACCTTGCCCAGCCTGACCTGGCTGGCGTACGCCGGTAACCCCCTGGAAACCGAAGCCGATGCGGCTGCACTGCAAGCCACGCCGCTTATCCAGTGGGACCAATTACGTCTGGAACAGTTGCTGGGCGAAGGCGCTTCGGGGGTGATTCATCGGGCGACCTGGAGCCCGGAGGGGCATCCGGACACATCGGTCGCGGTGAAGCTCTACAAGGGTGAAATGACCAGCGATGGTTCACCGCTGCACGAAATGAACGCCTGCATCACCGCAGGCCTTCACCCCAACCTGATCCAGGTCAAAGGCCGAATCGTCGGTCATCCCGAGCAGCAGGCCGGGCTGGTGATGCAACTGATCGACCCGAGTTATCGCAACCTGGCCGCGCTGCCAAGCCTGGCGTCCTGCACCCGCGACATCTACACCGAAAACACCCGTTTCAGCGCGCGCGTGGCCTTACGCATTGCCCATGGCATTGCTTCGGCGGCCAGGCATTTGCACCGCCAAGGCATCACCCACGGCGACCTCTATGGCCACAACATCCTGTGGAACGAGCACGGCGATTGCCTGCTGGGCGATTTTGGCGCAGCGTCTTTCCACGCGACGGTGGACAGCCATGAAAGCCGGGCGCTGCAGCGCATCGAGGTGCGGGCATTTGGTGTGTTGCTGGGGGAACTGCTGGAACGCATCGACTCGGGGTTGAGCAATATCGCGCGCGAGGAGCTGCAAGTGTTGCAGGAGCGCTGCTGTCAGCCAGAGGTGCTGAAGCGACCGGGGTTCAGCGAGATTGTGCGGGAGCTGCAGGATCGGTGATCCGCTTCGCGGTCATTCGTCGGAACGCCGCCCGGAGCAGGCTCGCTCCTACATTGGATCTGTGTATGACGGAGATCCAATGTAGGAGTGAGCCTGCTCGCGATAGCGGTATTACTGAAGAGTCAAATTACCCAGCCAGACCCACAAACATATCCTGCACATCATCATGGTTGTCGAGGCCTTCCAGGAACGCTTCGACTTCAGCCATTTGTTCATCGCTCAATCCGCTGACCGGGTTCTTCGGCTGATAGCCCAGTTTCGCCGACAACACCGTGAAACCTTGCTCCGGCAGGGCTTTTTGCACCGCGTCGAGGTCCGCAGGTTCAGTCAGGAACAGGGTCGTGCCCTCTTCTTCACCTGGCTCAAAGTCCTGGGCACCGGCTTCAATCGCCGCCATTTCAGGGTCGGCGTCCGGGCTGTCCGGGGACGCCTCGATCATGCCGACATGGTTGAAGTCCCACGCCACGGAGCCGGAAGCACCCAGTTGGCCCTTACGGAACGCCACGCGGATTTCCGCCACGGTGCGGTTGATGTTGTCGGTCACGCATTCAACGATCAGCGGCACCTGGTGCGGGGCGAAGCCTTCGTAAGTCACGCGATGGTATTGCACGGTTTCGCCCAACAGGCCCGCGCCTTTCTTGATCGCGCGATCGAGGGTTTCCTTGGGCATCGAGGCTTTCTTGGCCTGTTCAACCACAAGTCGCAGATGTGCGTTGGTGGCGGTATCGGCACCGTTGCGCGCAGCAATGGTGATTTCTTTCACCAGTTTGCCGAAAATCTTGCCTTTGGCGTTGGATGCCGCTTCTTTGTGTTTAACCTTCCACTGTGCGCCCATTACTCACTCTCTTGATCTGTGGCGCCGAGACATCTATTGGCCGACGCGTTGTGCAAGTTTATACGGCCTAAAGTTGGCAATCGACCAAAAAATGCGGACTGATTCAGCGCCCTCGCCGATCGACATATTCACCAGCACTCGTAGGACGATTCTGAAATGCCGATTTGCGGTGACCATTGTGGGGCTTGGTTTCGTACCCTTCGCGTCCCATTCCATGGCAGAAGCGTGTTCAATGCACAACGACAAGGAAAGTCTCTACACCCTGACCCTCCTCAAAAGCGGATTGCGCCTGCAGGTGTTGCAGTTCAGTGGCGCTGAAGGCCTGAACCAGCCCTATCGGTTCAGCATTGAAATGATCAGCCTGGCACCGGCGATCAACCTCGACCGGCTGCTGCAACAACCGGCTTATCTGAACTTGGGCGATCACAGCGGCATTCACGGCATTGTTCACAGCGCCAGCCTTGAACATCGCGGCCCGCATCGCATTGGCTATCACCTTGTCCTGGTGCCCTACCTGCAAAACCTCGACCGTCACCGCTCACGTCGGGTGTTCGATCGCCTCAGTGTGCCGGCGATCCTGCATCGGTTGTTCCAGGAACATGCACTGCCCGAGACCAGCTATCGCCTGGATCTGGCAACCGGGCACTACCCGCCCCGACCTTTTTGCATTCAGTACGAAGAGACCGACCTGGCACTGCTGCAGCGTCTTTGCGAAGAAGAAGGCATTCACTATCACTTCGAACATCGGCACGACGGGCATGTGTTGGTGCTGGCCGATGACACTCAGAAATTTCCGCAGGAACCGCTGCGGCTGCCCTTCCAGGACACTTCGATTGAGCAGATTTCTGCGCCGGTAATCCATGAGCTGTTCCAGCGTCATGGCGCGCGCGCCCAACCTGAACGCCGCATTGTCCACAACCTCGGCACTCAGGCAATCGATGACGGCGCGGCCAACCACGCCATTGCAGCCACATCTCCTTCAACCGCTCGTCCGTCCCCCGAGCAGGCGCACCGTGAGCAGCTCAGTCGGCGGTTGCTGGAGCGAATGCGCTGCCACCATCAGCAGATTGAAGGCCGATGCAATGAATCCGACTTGCGCAGTGGAAGCATCGTACAAGTGACGGGGCATCCACTGGCGGGCTTCAACGATCAGTGGCTGATCACAGAAGTCCGGCACCAGGGACAGCAGCCTTCAATCCTTGCCGATCAACGTCCACGGCGCTACAGCAATCAATTCACCGCGATTCCCTGGTCAACGGAATTCAGGCCCCCGCGCACACAGCCCCGGCCGAGCATTCCGGGGTATCAGACGGCGCGCGTGCTAGGGCCGATCGGGCAGCCGGCGCAGTTGGATGACCAAGGCCGGATACACGTCAGGTTATGGCCAACGCTCGAAGACGACGGGGACGAATCAGCCGGCCTGTGGCTGCCTGTAGCCCTCACCCTGCCGGACGGCCGGAGGGATCCGCACTGGCTGCCAATCGCGGGCACCGAGGTGCTCATCAGTTTTCTCGACAGCGACCCGGATCGCCCGGTGTTGTGCGCCACCGCCGGCCGCCCGCCCAAACCGGGTGCCGCTTATCGACCACGCAGCGACGGGCGTTTGCTGCTCGATTGGCTGATCCGTCGCTAAAGCCCTCAGCCCTTGTCCGCTTTGCCGGCCGCCGCCGCAAATTTGGCCAGGCGCACGTCCAGATGCCGTGGTCGGCGCCCGTGATCTTCAGCGCGCTCCTTGCGGCGGATGGCGTTGCGCACCATCAGGGAACCGAGGTAACGGATCGGCTCCGGCGGGAAGAACCCCAGCGGGCCGTTCACCAATGGCGAACGAGTCCAGGCGTTGTCCAGCCCAAGGACCATCGAGGCAAGAATCTGCCCGCCCATGTGACACGGACCAACGCCGCTGCCGGAATACCCGAACCCGTAGAACACATTCCCGCTGGCACTCATCTGGCCAAAGAACGGCAAACCGGTGACCGAGCGATCCGAGGGACCATTCCAGGTGGACTCGACCTTGACCCCGGCAAACGCCGGAAAGAACTCACTCAAGCTGTCCTTCAACAACCCGGCGTACGGTGACGGCTGATCGAACACCGGCAGCATTCGCCCGCCGTAGGCAAACGTATTGCCGCCCTTGCCGAGCATGATTCGCCCGTCCGGGGTGTTGTGGTAGTAGTGCACGAAAATCCGCGAATCGAGGACGGTGACACCGCTGGTCAGGCCGATTTCATTGAGCAGATCAGGTCGCGGTTCAGTGATCAACATGTCGCTGGAAACAATCGCCACGCTGCGTTCGAACTGCGGGAACGCCCGGGCCATCCACGCGTTCATCGCCAGCACTACCCGATCCGCGCGGACCGTTCCTTTCGGCGTTTCCACCCCTGCCGGCGAGCCCTCCTCCAGCCCGGTCATCGCGGTGTTTTCGTGAATTCTCACGCCCAATTGCAACGCCACCCGGCGCAAGCCGCGCACCAGTTTGCCCGGCTGCACACTGGCGGCGGCCGGCGAAAACCAGCCCTCCAAGTGCTTTCGGGAACCGGCCATGCGTTGCACGTCGGCGACCGGCCGTTGGGTGAACGAGTTGATGCCGTTGCGCGCCAGCGCGGCAATCACCGCATCGGTCGAGCCGCACTGGGCGTGATTGGTCGCGGTATAGAGCGTGCCATCGAGGCGGAAATCGGCGTCCACGCCGTACTGCTCGCAGAAGGTGCCAATCGCGTAAATGCTGCGCTCGGACTCCTTGACCAGGCGCACCGCCTCTTCGACGCCAAACAACCGCTCCAGCGTGAAGTACTTGGCCAACCACGACAACGCACAACCGCCGTTGCGGCCACTGGCGCCGGCACCGCAAACGTCCGCTTCGATCAGCACCACATCGAGTTCCGGGTTCTGCTCCTTGAGCATGATCGCAGTCCACAACCCGGTGTAGCCGCCACCGACAATGCACACATCCGCGCGGGTGTTGCCCTCCAGCGCCGGGCAGGTGTCGGACGTATCAGCCTTTAAGGCCTGGTCCAGCCAAAAGGGTCTCATGGGAAAATCTCCAGTCAGATACCCACACGCAAGCCTGCCGCCAGCGCAGCAGGCTGCAAGGGACAGGGTTCAGGTACGCAGGGGTTTGATGGCCATCGCCCGATTGGGCACGAACGGGTAATTGGCACGCAGGCCAGCCGGGCGGCTGTTCCAGTGGGGGATCAACACCAGGGCCGAGAACAACGCGCAGCCGGCGAAGACAATGAACACCGTGACCGAGTCGAAGTAGCCTGGCAGCAACCCACCGAGAATTGCCCCGACCGAACCGCAACCGTTGACGAAACCTGCCGCCGTCGCGCCTGCCTTGGCGGTGCCGAAATCAATCGCCGCCGCGCCGCTGATCATCGAGTCCGGCCCGTACAGGGTCAGGCCCATGACAAACAGCAAGGCCACCACCAGCAAGACACTGCCGGTATGCAGGGCGCCCATGAACAAGGCGAGAGACACGGTCAGCGCCAACAGACTGATCACGCAGGCCGGCATGCGGCGAGCGCCGAACAGTTTGTCCGAGGCCAGCCCCAGCAGAATCGGCCCGAGCAATCCGGCCAGTTCGAACGCAGTCGGAATTATCGCCGCGCCGACCTTGCCCACCGTCGGCATCTGTTCGAAAACGATCACCGGGCCCCACAACAGAATGGCGTAACGCGCCGGCTTCAGCAGAAAGTACGCCAGACCCAACACCAGCACCGTGCGGTTGCGCAGGATTTCCTTCAGGGGTTGCAGAACGCTGATCCTGCTTTGGGCGTCAGCCTCTTCAGCCGTCAACTCAGGTTCGATGTCCACCGCCGGTAGACCGACGTCTTGCGGTTTGTTGCGTTGAAAAATAAAAAACAGCACGGCGACCAGCCCAACCACCGCCGCACTGGAAATGAACGCCGCATGCCAGGTGCCGATGAGCGTGTAGGCCCACCAACCGGCAAACGGCGAGGCCACCAACCCGCCAAAGGCGTAGCAGGAGCTCCACAACCCAAGCACCCTTCCGCGCTGCTGTGCAGGGAAGAAACTGCCGATGTTCTTGCACAGCCCCGACCAACCGGTGGACTGCGCCAGGCCTTGAATCAACATGCAGGTGGCGAAGATCGGCAGAGTCGCGAAGCTGCCCATCACCAGCGCAGCCGCCGCCGAAATCAGTAACCCGCCAAGCACCACGACCCGGGGACCAAAGCGGTCGGCAAGCAGGCCCCAGGTGAATTGCCCGAGGGCATACGCCGCCAGGTAGATCGCGTCGAGGTTGGCCATGGCCATTTTGTCGAGCATGAAGGTGGGGTCTTCGGCGATCCCCAGTTTTGCCACGGAAAACGCTTTGCGGGTGAAGTAGAAAGCAGCGTAGGCGAGCCAGGTGATCGCGAAGATCTGCACGCGCCAACGCTTGATGGTGCCGATGTGATTATTCATTGTGGTTCTGACCTCAGGGTGTGAGTGTGCCGGCAGAATTTGGAAGAAAACGCCTGTGTTTTTATTGTTGAGCACTGCGGTATCGCGGATTCCCTGTAGCGATACCGGTCAGATGAGTCCTGCTGTTACACGCACAGGCTCATGGCCACCGATGCTGATCGACTGAGCAGTCACGGGGTTGAAACGGATAGAAACAATTACTGAATAATAAGTGAAATCGATTTATCGTATTTCCAAAATAAGCTCAGCTTGTTACTGGAGGTTTTCGATGTCGGTTTCCCACGCCCAGCTCAAAGCCTTCCACGCCGTGGCCGTCCACGGAAGCTTTACCAAAGCCGCCGAACGGCTCTTTCTCACACAACCGGCCATTTCCGACCAGGTGCGCAAACTTGAAGAGCGATTTGCTGTGTTGCTGTTCCACCGCAACAAACGCTCGGTGCGCCTGACCGACCTGGGCGAACGCTTGTTGAGCATCACCCAGCGGTTGTTCGTCATTGAAGCCGAGGCGCAGGAGTTGCTTCACGACTCCCAGGCGTTGAAGACCGGCAGCCTGATCCTCGCGGTGGATGCGCCGGTGCATGTGCTGCCGCAGATCGCAAGGTTTTGCGAACGCTTCCCCGGCATCAGCGTAAAGATTGAAACCGGCAATACCGATGAGTCGCTGTTTCGCCTGTTCAACTATCAGGCCGACCTGGCGCTGCTGGGTCGGGATGTCAGTGATGAGCGGCTGATCTCGTTGCCCCTGCGCAATGACCCGATGGTGGCGTTTGTCTCACGCAATCACCCGTGGGCCGATCGCGAGTCGATTTGCCTCGCGGACCTGGACGACACACCGTTGGTGCTACGGGAAATCGGCTCGGTGACCCGCCAGACACTGGAAGAGGAAATGGCCCGCGCCGGGTACCGCATTCGCCCGGCGATTCAGGTTGAAGGCCGCGAAGCGGCGCGCGAAGCGGTGGTCGTGGGGATTGGGGTTGGCGTGGTGTCGGCCGCCGAGTTCGGTGCCGACTCAAGGGTTTGCGCGTTGCCGATTACCGATTGCACGCGGCGTCTGACGGAGACGCTGGTGTGCTTGCGCGAGCAGAGTTCGCGGCGGGTCGTGGCGACGTTTCTGGAGATGGTTCGCGAGAGTCTGGTGTAGGCAGGTCAGGCCCCATCGCGGGCAAGCCCGGCTCCCACAGGGATTTGAGTCGATCACAGAAGCCGATTCCACCGCGCATCCTGTGGGAGCGGGCTTGCCCGCGATAGCCGCGCCGCGGTCTAACTGACAGGCGCCAACCCGAAAAACGCCTGAATCAAGCGCAAATCCCGCCGCCGCTCCATGCACCCGATCATGTGCCGGTTCACCAGCCCCTCGCCGATGATCGGCACTGCCGCCACCCGTGGGTCATGGCTGACTTCCACCGACGACACCACACCGACCCCCAACTCGGCGGCCACGGCTTCGGTCACCGCTTCACGACTGTCCAGCTCCAGCAACACCCGTGGATTGACCTTCGCCGTCGCACACGCGTCATCGAACGTGCGTCGCGTAATCGAACTCGGCTCACGCAACACCATGATCACCTGATCCAGCTCCTTGAGCTTGACGCTGGGTGCCTTGGCCCACGGATGATTTTGCGGCACCAACGCGCAAATTCGCGATTCATTCAACGCCTGCAAATGCAGGCCTTTGCGCGGTTCAACCTCGGTCAGTACTGCCACGTCGGCATGCTCGGACAATAACGCCGCCAGGGTTTCCTGAGCATTGCCCAGCCGCAGGTTCACGGTGATCCCCGGATAGCGTGCGCGCAGACTGGCCAGCATCGGCATCACCATGTGCGGGCCGTCCGCTGCCACTTCCAGGCGCCCGGTCAGCAACTGCCGATTCGCTTCGAGCATCACTTGCGCCTCTTCCGCCAGGCCGAACATGGCCCGGGTGATCGCCGCCAGTTTGGTGCCCTCCTCCGTCAGTTCCACTCGACGAGCGGTACGTCGCAACAAGGTGATCTGGTAATGCTCCTCCAGGGCCTTGATGTGCCCGGTCACCGCCGGCTGACTGATGAACAACCGCGCGGCAGCACGGGTGAAGCTGCCTTCACGGGCCACCGCATCAAAGGCCCGAAGCTGGAACAGGTTCATGAATAAATCTCACTGATGGCTGGCATAACAACAAACAATTTGATTGATACAACCGCAAATTGCAATTTATGTCCCGTAGCTTCATCCCATCGAATGCGAGGACACGAGAATGAGTACTGCCGAACCCATCCTGCTTA
>Ga0157370_10004601_pt1 | contig 15780 bp, 11 predicted proteins | sample C35metaG_FD_113463 | JGI IMG/M metagenome (GOLD analysis project Ga0157370, IMG submission 113463) | Corn rhizosphere microbial communities from Kellogg Biological Station, Michigan, USA - C3-5 metaG | ecosystem: Host-associated > Plants > Roots > Rhizosphere > Soil | place: USA: Michigan...
CGCAAGGGCCAGGACGCCTTCTGGATCCACGAGGGCCGCCCCGCCGGCCGCGCGCACATCGCGTTCGAGGCCGCGAGCCGGGAGCAGGTGGACGGTTTCTACGCCGCAGCGAACGAGGCCGGCGCGCGCGACAACGGGGCTCCCGGGCTGCGGACCGAGTACAGCGCGACCTACTACGCGGCCTACGTGCTCGACCCGAACGGCAACAACATCGAGGCCGTTTTCCACGGCGACGCCCCGAACGAAAAGGGCCTGCGAGTGGCGCGATGACGGTCCGCAAGGCGGAGCCGTCCGAGCTGCCAGAGGTGGCGCGCCTGCTGGCACGCGCCTTCTACGACGACCCAGCCATGAGCTGGGTGTTCCCGCGCGACGACAGGCGGTTCGCTCAGACCGAGCGCTTCTGGGCCACGCGCCTGAGGTACCTCTCCCCGCAGGACCAGGTCTACGTGACAGACGACCTGACCGCGGCGGGCGTGTGGGCGCTTCCCGGCCAGTGGGAGGTGAGCTGGCGGGAGACGGCCGAGATGGGGCGCCAGATGCTCACGCCGCGGCTGCCTATGCTGCTCGCGGGCCTGCTGCGGCTGGAGCGCTCGCACCCGCACGAGCCGGACAGCTTCTACCTGCCGGTGCTCGGCACGGACCCCGCGCGCCAGGGCCAGGGCCTCGGCACCGCGCTCATGCAGCCCGTGATGGAGATGTGCGACCGCGAGGGCGTGCCCGCCTATCTCGAGTCCTCGAAGGAGCGCAACATCGACTTCTATTCGCGCTTCGGCTTCCGCGTGCTCGAGGAGGTGAAGCTGCCCCGCGGCCCCAAGATGTGGCCGATGTGGCGCGATCCGGCCCGCCCCGGGCAATAAGATGGCGGCTTGACCGGAACGAAGTGGGTCTACGAGTTCTCGGAGGGATCGCGCGAGATGCGCGACCTGCTGGGAGGCAAGGGCGCAGGCGTCGCGGAGATGACCCGCATCCTCGGCCCGGAGCGAGTACCCGCCGGCTTCACGATCACCACCGAAGCCTGCGTCGCCTACATGAAGGCGGGCCAGGAGGAACCCGAGGGTCTCGAGCAGCAGGTGTCCGAGGCCCTCACTGGTTTGGAGGAGCACGCGGGCAAGGAGCTCGGCGATTCGGGCGATCCGCTGCTCGTGTCCGTGCGCTCGGGCGCGCGCGAGTCGATGCCCGGGATGCTCGACACGGTGCTCAACCTCGGGCTGAACGACGAGAGCGTTGAAGGCCTGGCGGAGAAGACCGGTAACCCGCGTTTCGCGTGGGACTCCTACCGGCGCTTCCTGCAGATGTTCGGGAACGTGTGCCGCGGCGTGCCGGGCGAGCGCTTCGAGGACGCGATCAAGGCACGGAAGTCGGAGAGCGGCGTGAAGGACGACACCGAGCTCGACACAGATGACCTCAAAGCGCTCACGGACACGTTCAAGGGCATCTTTCGCGAGCACACGGGCGAGGAGTTCCCGCAGGAACCGCGCGACCAGCTGCGCCAGGCCATCCGCGCGGTGTTCGATTCCTGGCTGGGTCCGCGCGCGGTCGAGTACCGGCGCATCAACCGCCTGCCGGACGAGTGGGGCACGGCGGTGAACGTGCAGCAGATGGTGTTCGGCAACAAGGGCGACGACTGCGCTACTGGCGTGGCCTTCTCGCGCGACGAGATCACCGGCGCGCCCGAGCCGAGCGGCGACTTCCTGGTGAACGCGCAGGGCGAGGACGTGGTGTCGGGCGTGCGCACCCCGCTCGACATCTCGGAGATGAAGGACGTGATGCCCGAGGCGCACGCGCAGCTGATGGAGATCCTGCGCACGCTCGAGCAGCACTACAAGGACATGCAGGACACCGAGTTCACCGTGGAGGAGGGGCACCTGTACATGCTGCAGACGCGCAACGCCAAGCGCCCTGCGCAGGCGGCGGTGCGCTTTGCGGTCGACGCGGTGAAGGAGGGGCTGCTCGATCGCGAGGAGGCGATCGCGACCATCGATGCCGGCGCGCTCGATGCGCTGCTCCACCCTGCGTTCGACTCAGACGCCGAGTTCGAGGTGCTGGCCGAGGGCGTGGCGGCGTCACCGGGTGCTGCCAAGGGCGCGATCGTGTTCACGGCGGACGACGCGGTGCACGCGGCCGAGCAGGGTCGCGACGTGGTGCTGGTGCGCCCGTTCACCGAGGCGGACGACGTGGCCGGCTTCCACGCGGCGCGGGGCATCCTCACCAGCGAGGGCGGCAAGGCCAGCCACGCGGCGCTCGTGGCGCGCGGGATGGGACGTCCAGGCGTGGTGGGGGCAGCGGCGCTCGAGATCGACCTGAACGCGCGCGAGGTGCGCGTGAACGGCACGGTGCTGCACGAGGGCGACACGATCGCGATCGACGGCTCGCGCGGAATCGTGACCACCGACGACGTGCAGCTCGTGGACCCCAAGGTGGACCAGAACTTCGAGGCCGTGCTCGAGTGGGCGGACGAGGTGCGCAGGCTGGGCGTGCGCACCAACGCCGACACGCCGGAGGACGCGGCCAAGGCGCGTCAGTTCGGCGCCGAGGGCATCGGCCTGTGCCGCACCGAGCACATGTTCATGGCCGAGGACCGCGTGCCCAAGATGCGCGCGATGATCATGGCCGACAGCGAGGAGAACCGGCGCGCGGCACTCAAGGACCTCTTGCCGCTGCAGCAGCAGGACTTCGAGGGCCTGTTCGAGGAGATGGCGGGGCTGCCGGTCACGATCCGGCTGCTCGACCCGCCACTCCACGAGTTCCTGCCCGGTCTCGAGGAGGTGGCGCAGGAGGTCGAGCGCGCGCGGATCGAGCGCACGCCGGACCTCGAGGAGCTCGAGGCCACGCTCGACAAGATCCACTCGCTGTCCGAGACCAACCCGATGCTCGGCACGCGCGGTTGCCGGCTCGGCATCCTCCACCCCGAGATCTACGAGATGCAGGTGAGCGCGATCCTGCGCGCGGCCGCCGCGGTCAAGGAGCGCTCGGGCAAGGCGCCGGACCTCGAGATCATGATTCCGCTCGTGGCCTACGAGACCGAGCTGCGCCTGATGCGCGAGCTGGTGGAGCGCGTGGCCGAGGAGGAGAACCCCGGAGGGCTCGACCTCATGGTGGGCACGATGATCGAGCTGCCGCGCGCCTGCTTCGCGGCGGACAAGATCGCGGGTGAGGCGGACTTCTTCTCCTTCGGCACGAACGATCTCACTCAGACCGCGCTCGGCTTCTCGCGCGACGACGTGGAGGGCAGCTTCCTCGCCAAGTACATCGCGGAGAAGATCGTGGACCGCAGCCCGTTCGAGACGATCGACGCGCCGGGCGTCGGCTGGCTGGTGCGCCTGGCCGCGTGGACCGGCCGCGAGGCCAAGCCGCAGCTCAAGCTCGGTATCTGCGGCGAGCACGGCGGCGACCCCGACTCGATCCACTTCTTCCACATGGCGGGTCTCGATTATGTGAGCTGCTCGCCCTTCCGCGTGCCCGTTGCCCGCGTGGCGGCAGCACAGGCCGCCATCGAGCACGCCCCCTAGAATCCGGCAGGTGCCGTCTCTCGGCTGGAGGATCCGCGCTGGGGCGCTGATCGCTGTCGGCGCTCTGGGCGTCCACGACCTGCGCTACCTGCTCGCTTACCACGGGCAGGCGAGCCAGGAGCTCGCCGTGCAGGGCCACGCCTACCTGCGTCTCGCGACGCCCGCCATCGCGGGGCTGCTCGTGCTCGCGGCCGCCGCGTTCGCGGCGCGCGTGATGCGCGCGTATGCGAGCGGTGACGGCGAGCCGCGGCTGCTGCCGTCCACGCCGCGCCTGTGGGCGCTCGCCAGCGCGCTGCTCATCGGCGTGTACAGCACCCAGGAGTGGATGGAGGGACTGCTCTCCGAAGGGCACGCGGGCGGGATCGGCGCTCCGTTCAGCCACGGCGGCTGGCTGGCGCTACCGCTCGCGCTCCTCATCGGCTTCCTGATCGCGCTGGCGCTGCGCGGCGCCGCCACTGCCATCGCGGCAGCCGCAGCGCGGGGGCGCGCGCGCCTGCGGCCGCTCGCGCCGGCACAGCTTCCGTCACCCGTCGCACACTCGGTGTGGCTCGCGCCCTCGCTGGGCGCTCTCGCCCGCCGGCTCGCCCCGCGCGCGCCTCCCGCGCTCGTCTGCGTTCTCTGAACCCGACGAAACGGAGGTACCGATATGAAGCGAGCAGGTCTGCTCGCGTTGCTTGTCGCGGTCTTGGTCGTGGCGTTCGTCCTCGCCAAGAGCGGCAACAACAACGACAACAACAGCACCAGCACGACGTCCGCGAAGAGCGGCCCCGTGGTGATCCACGTGGTCGACGGCAAGCCGCAGGGTGGCGTGCAGAAGATCACCGTGAAGAAGGGCGACCCCGTCAAGTTCACGGTGCAGTCAGACGTGTCCGACGAGATCCACGTGCACGGCTACAACTTCCACAAGGACGTTGAGAAGGGCGGCAGCGTGTCCTTCAACTTCCCGGCCAAGATCGAGGGGATCTTCGACATCGAGCTCGAGAGCCGGGGCGAGCAGATCGCGTCGCTGCAGGTGAACCAATGAGCAGGCGGGCGGCGCTCACCACGTCCGCCCTGCTGAGCGGACCGGCGGCGGGGATCCTGTTCCCGTCGCCGGCGTCCGCGCACGGCATCGTCTCGCGCACGGATCTGCCGATCCCCGTGTGGCTATTCGGCTGGGCGGCGGCCGTGGTGCTGATCGTCTCGTTCGCCGCGCTCGCGGCGCTGTGGCCCAACCCGCGGCTGCAGCGCAACGTACCCACGCGGCGGCTCTTCCGCATGCCAGTCGTCGTCGACGTGCTGGCCGGCGCGGCGGGCATCGCGGCGTTCGGGTTCGTCGTCTATGCCGGAATCGCGGGCGTGCAGGACGCGCTCGGAAACATCGCGCCGACGGTCATCTACGTGGTGTTCTGGGTCGGCTTCGTGGTGGCGAGCGTCCTGTTCGGGGACATCTTCCGCGCGCTCAGCCCCTGGCGGTCGATAGCACGCGCCGTGTCGTGGGTGTCGGGCAAGCTGTCGAGCGGCGACCCGCCGGCGGCGCTCGAGTACCCGTCCTGGCTCGGCCGCTGGCCGGCCGCGGCGGGCATCCTGTTCTTCGCCTGGGTCGAGCTGACCTACGTGAAGAAGGACGACCCTTCCACGCTCGCGATCATGATGCTCGCGTACATGGTCGTGATGCTCGTGGGCATGGCGCTCTACGGCATCGAGACCTGGAGCGAGCGGGCCGACCCGTTCGGCGTCTACTTCGGGCTGTTCGGCAGGCTGTCCTGGCTCGAGCGACGCGAGGGGGTCGTGTACGCCCGGCCGCCGCTGGCCGGCGCTCCGCGGCTCACGGCGCTGCCCGGCACGGTGGCCCTCTTATGCGTGGCGATCGGGTCCACCAGCTTCGACGGCCTGGAGAACGGGCCGCTCTGGACGTCGGTGCGCCCGCACCTGATCGACTTCTTCCAGAACCTGGGCGCAAGCGGCCTCAAGGCCGACCAGTGGAGCGGCACCGTGGGGCTCGTGGTGTGCGTGCTGATCGTGTTCTCGTTCTACCGCCTCGGCGTGGGCGGCATGAGCGAGGTGGGCGAGGGGCACACGCCCGGCGAGCTGGCCGCCAAGTTCGCCCACACGCTGATCCCGATCGCGTTCGCCTACGCGCTGGCGCACTACTTCTCGCTGCTCGTGTTCCAGAGCCAGGCGATGGCGCACCTGGTCTCGGACCCGCTCGGCCACGGCTCGGACATCTTCGGCACGGCCAAGACCGGCATCGACTACAACGTCGTCTCGGCGTCGGGCATCTGGTACGCGCAGGTGGCGGCGCTGGTGGTCGGCCACGTGGCGGGCCTGGTCCTGGCGCACGACCGCGCGGTGGACATGTACCGCGACGTCCGCGACGCCGTGCGCTCGCAGTACTGGATGCTCGTGGTGATGGTGGGCTTCACAAGCCTCGGCCTGTGGCTCCTGTCGGCGGTGAACACGTGATTCCACCGCTCGCACACGCGGGTCACGTGCTGATCGAGCTGCCGATCTACCTCGGGCCGGTGCTCCTGCTCGTGGCGTGGTTCAAGTTCAGCGAATGGAGGCACAAGCGCAAGGACCGCTCCTGAGCTCCGGGGCCGGTTTCGCGCCCGCCCCTCGTGCCAGAATCGCTACGTGACCCCCGCCGGAACGAGCATCCAGGCCTTCCGCGACCGCATCGTGGCGATGGAGGACGAGTTCCTCTCGCCGCTCGCGCAGCGCTCCTACCCGGCGCGCCGCGAGGTCGCGGAGGGCGACTCGCCTGTGCGCACGCCGTTCCAGCGTGACCGCGACCGCATCGTGCACTGCAAGGCGTTCCGCCGGCTCAAGCACAAGACGCAGGTGTACATCGCGCCCGAGGGCGACCACTACCGCACGCGACTCACGCACACGATCGAGACCACGGGCATCGCCCGCACGGTGTCGCGCGCGCTCGGGCTCAACGAGGACCTGACCGAGGCGATCGGGGTCGGGCACGACCTGGGCCACGCGCCGTTCGGGCACATCGGCGAGGAGGTGCTCGACGCCTGCCTGCAGGAGCGTTACGGGCTCCGCTTCCATCACAACGTTCACTCGCTGCGCGTGGTCGAGCGCCTCGAGCGCGACGGGCAGGGGCTCAACCTCACCGAGCAGGTGCGCGACGGCATCCTCAACCACACGGGCGACACCCGCCCGGCCTCGCTCGAGGGACGCATCCTGCGGCTGGTCGACCGCATCGCCTACATCAACCACGACATCGACGACGCCCTGCGTGCCGGTTCCCTCAGTGTCGACGAGCTGCCCCGCGGCGAGATCGAGCTGCTGGGCGACACGGGCGCGAAGCGAATCGACACCCTCGTCCAGGACCTCGTGGAGCGCTCGGCCGAGGCCGGCGACATCGTGCAGTCGGACGAGGTGGGCGGCGCGATGGATCGCCTGCGCACCTTCATGTTCGAGCACGTCTACCTGGCGCCCGCCGCGCAGCGGGAGCAGCCGCGCATCGAGCGCATGCTGCGTGCGCTGTTCGAGCACCTTTCCGAGAACCCGCCGCCGGCAGTAACGCCCGGCGCGACCGAGGCGGAGCGGGTTACGGACTTCATTGCAGGGATGACCGATCGCTATGCGGTGCGGGCTTTCACGGAACTTTCGGTGCCGCATGGCATCTGAGTTGGCAGTTCGCAGTTCGCAGTTGGCAGGTCAGGGCCCGATTGCCAACTGCCAACTGCCAACCGCCAACTGACGCCGCCATATGTCCCTCTACACGAAAGATTCCATCGATCGCCTCAAGGAGGCAGTCGACATGGTCGAGCTCGTGGGCGCGCGCACCGACCTGCGGCGGGTCGGCACGCGCTTCACCGGTCTCTGCCCGTTCCACGAGGAGCGCACGCCGTCGTTCTCGGTCAACGCCGAGCACAAGCTCTACCACTGCTTCGGGTGCGGAGCGTCCGGCGACTCGATCGGCTTCGTGCAGGAGACCGAGGGACTCGACTTCAAGCAGGCGATCGAGGGGCTGGCCGAGCGCTACAACGTCGAGCTCAAGCGCGAGCAGGAGGATCCGGCGGCCGAGCGGCGCCGCGAGCGGCGCGAGCGCCTGCTCAAGCTCGTGCAGCGCACGGCTGACTACTACGCGCGTTACCTGTGGGAGTCGAACGAGGCGGGGCGCGCGCGCGAGTACCTGGCGGGGCGCGGCCTCGAGGAGCAGGTGCTGCGCGACTTCCGCGTGGGCTACGCGCCCAGCGCCTGGGACAAGGTCACCGTGTCCGCGCAGCGCGACGGCTTCACGCGCGAGGAGATCGCGGCCGCCGGGCTGGGGCAGCGCGGGCGCGGCGGCAGCGGTTTCTACGACAGCTTCCGGTCGCGAATCATGTTCCCGCTCGCCGACTCGCGCGGCCGGGTGCTGGGATTCGGCGCGCGCGCCACTCGCGAGGAGCAGCGGCCCAAGTACATCAACACGCGCGAGGGCGAGCTGTACAGCAAGCGCGAGCAGCTCTTCGGCATCGACCGCGCGCGGGGCCCCGCCGCCAAGAGGGGTAGGATCCTCGTCGTCGAGGGGTACACAGACGTGCTGGCACTCCACCAGGCTGGGCTCACGGAAACGGTCGCGATCATGGGCACCGCGATCACGCCCGAGCAGGTTCAGCGCCTGTCCCAGACCGCGCCCGAGGTGATCCTGGCCCTCGACGCCGACCGCTCGGGCCAGGAGGCCATGCTGCGCGGAGCGCGCGTCGCGGCGGACCGCAAGGTGGAGCTGCGCGTGGTCGAGATGCCCGAGGGCACCGACCCCGCGGAGCTCGTCGCGGAGCGCGGTGCGGACGCCTTCACGGAGCTGCTCGGAACCGCCTTCCCGGTGGTGGAGTTTCAGATTCGCCGGGTAATGGCCGATTCAGATCTACAGACCCCCCGTGGCAGGGACCGGGCGTTCGACAGCGTGCGCCCCTTGATCGCCACGGCGGCCCCCGCAACCCGGGACCATCTTGTGCGTTATGTCGCAGACAAGCTGGATCTCGCACCAGAGGTAGTGACAACTTCCCTTCAATCCGCGCCTGCACGGCCGCCTCAGCCCGTCGAAACGGGTGGGGAACACGCTCGCCGCCGACCGGAGCGGCTGCTCGACGGCGCCGCTCGCTCGGAGCGCGCTTTTCTCGCGATGTGCCTGTCTCAGGGCGATATCGGGCGCGAATACCTCAGCAGGGTCACAGACGGTCAGCTTTCATCTGATGCACTGCGTATTACGCGCGATCACCTCCTCGCGAACTTCGCCGAACCGCTTGCAGGTCTTCCTGCTGACGATCCGGGAATCGCGGCTACCATCACGGAGGTAGTCATGCTGGCGGACGAGGAACCGTCCTCCGAACCCGCACTGCGACTGGGATTCCTCCAGCTGGAGCTACGCAGAATCGAGCGCGAACTACGGCATGCTGGGCAGGGTGACGATTTCGATAGGCAGAGGCAGCTCTTCACGGAACGAGAGTCCGTGAGAGAAGCGATCGGACACGTGATGGGAGAGACGCCGTGAGCGAAGCTCGCGAAGAAGACGCCGCACGCGAGGAAGAGGCCGAGGAGCAGAGCGAGGCGCCCGCCGCGGTCTATGACCTCTTCGAAGAGGGCGGCGTTGTCACCTCCGGTCTTCCGGTCGCGCCCCCCGAGGGCGGTCCCGAGGACAGCGTCCGCCTCTATCTCAAGAAGATCGGCAAGGTCCGCCTGCTCACGCGCGAGGACGAGGTGCGCCTCGCCCGCCGCGCCGAGCGCAACGACATGTCCGCCAAGAACGCCCTGGTCGAGGCAAACCTGCGCCTCGTCGTCTCGATCGCCAAGCGTTACACGGGCCGCGGCCTGACGCTGCTCGACCTGATCCAGGAGGGCAACCTGGGCCTGATCCGCGCGGTCGAGAAGTTCGACTGGCGCCGCGGCTTCAAGTTCTCCACGTACGCGACCTGGTGGATCCGCCAGGCGATCACGCGCGCGCTTGCCGACCAGTCGCGCACGATCCGCATCCCGGTGCACATGGTCGAGCGCATGAACCGCGTGGCCCGCGTGCGGCGCGCCCTGCTCCAGAAGCACGGCCGCGAGCCCACGCCCGAGGAGATCGCGTCGGAGCTCGAGATGCCCGTTGCGCGCGTGGAAGAGGCGTTGAAGGTCGGCCAGGAGCCGGTGTCGCTCGAGACCCCCGTCGGGTCCGAGGAGGGCGACGCCTCGCTGGCGGACTTCATCCCGGACTCGAGCATCGACCGTCCGCTCGAGGTCGTGGCCAACCGCCTCCGCGAGGCGGACCTGCAGGCGGCGCTCGAGTCGCTCCCGTGGCGCGAGCGGCGCGTGCTCGAGCTGCGCTACGGACTGGCGGGCGAGGGCCCGATGACGCTCGAGGAGATCGGCACGCAGGTGGGTGTGACCCGCGAGCGCGTGCGCCAGATCGAGTCGAAGACGCTCCTCAAGCTCAAGAACTCCGGCGAGGCCGGCAGGCTCGAGGGCACCGCCGATCTGGCGGAGGGAAGCTAGGCGCAATCGAGCGCGCCTTGCGGGGGGACCCGGGGTGCGTTATGGGTTAGGGGTCAAGTACGGTCCGGCCCATTGACCTGCCCTTCCTGCTCCACCCAGAACGCTGATAGCGCGCGCTTTTGCGTGGAGTGCGGCACGCCGCTGGCGGCGAGCTGCCCGTCCTGCGGCGCACCTCACGGGCCGGGGCAGAAGTTCTGCGCCGAGTGCGGCACGCCGCTGGCGGCCGCTGCCACCGCGGCGATCCCGGTGCAGCGAGGCGCGCTTCCTGTCTCCGGCGAGCTTCGGCTCGTGTCGGTGCTGTTCGTGGACCTCGTGGGGTACACCGCGCTGTCGGAATCGCGCGACGCCGAGGACGTGCGCGAGCTGCTCAGCCGCTACTTCGACACGGCGCGCACGATCGTGGACCGCTACGGCGGCACGGTCGAGAAGTTCATCGGCGACGCCGTGATGGCGGTGTGGGGAGCCCCGCAGGCGCGCGAGGACGACGCCGAGCGCGCGGTGCGCGCCGGGCTCGAGCTGGTGGGCGCCGTGCGGGCCTTCGGCGAGGAGGTGGGCGCACCTGAGCTGCGTGCCCGCGCGGGCGTGGTGACCGGACAGGTCTCGTCGCTGAACACGCCGGGCGAGGGGCTCGTGGTGGGCGACCGCGTGAACACCGCGTCGCGCGTGCAGTCGGTGGCCGAGCCGGGGTCCGTCTACGTGGACGAGACCACGCGGCAGGTCACCTCGGCGGCGATCGCATACGCCGATGCCGGCCTCCACACCCTGAAGGGCAAGGAGGAGGCGCTCCACCTCTGGCGGGCGGAGCGCGTGGTAGCGCTCGTTGCCGGCGGGCGGACCGAGGCGGATCTGGAGGCGCCGTTCGTGGGACGCGACTCGGAGCTGCGCCTGATCAAGGAGCTCTTCCACGCAGGCATCGAGCGCCGCAGCGCGCGGCTAGTGGCGGTCACCGGGCCGCCCGGTGTGGGCAAGTCGCGCCTCCAGCAGGAGCTGCGTAACTACGTCGACGGCCTCGTGGACACGATCCTCTGGCACTCCGGCCGCTGCCTCTCATACGGCGAGGGGGTGGCCTACTCGGCGCTCGCCGAGATGGTGCGCCAGCGGATGGGTATCCCCGAGGAGGCGGCGCAGGAGGACGCGGCGCAGAAGCTCAAGCTGGGGCTCGAGCGCTGGATCCCCAATACGGCCGAGCGCGAGTTTCTCGAACCCCGCCTCGGTGCCCTGATCGGCGTGGCGCAGCCGGGCCTCGACCGCCAGGAGCTCTTCGCCGGCTGGCGGCTGTTCTTCGAGCGGCTGTCCGACGAGTTGCCGGTGCTGCTCACCTTCGAGGATCTGCACTGGGCCGACGACGGCCTGCTCGACTTCATCGACCACCTGCTCGAGTGGTCGGCGGAGCACCCGATCTTCATCCTCGGCCTGGCGCGGCCGGAGCTGACCGAGCGCCGTGCGGGCTGGCCCGCCGGCCGGCGCGGCGCCACACCGCTCTACCTCGAGCCGCTCAGCGACACCGCCGTCGGCGAACTTCTCGACGGCATCGTGGCCGGGCTGCCGGCAGAGGCTCGCGAGCGGATCGCGAGCCAGGCCGAGGGCATTCCGCTGTACGCCCTCGAGACCGTGCGGGCGCTGGTGGACCGTGGGGTCCTGACCCCGGAGGGGGACAAGCTGCGACCGATCGGCGAGCTGGGCGATCTCGACGTGCCCGCCACGCTGAGCTCGCTCCTGGCGGCGAGGCTCGACGGGCTCGATCCAGACGAGCGCGAGCTGATCAAGGCGATGGCGGTCTTCGGCGGCAGCTTCCCGCGTAGCGCCGCGGCCGCACTCAGCGAGCTGCCCGATGAGCGGATCGACGACGTGCTCGCATCGCTTGTGCGCAAGCAGCTGCTGGTGGTGCGTGCGGATCCGCTCTCGCCGGACCGCGGGCAGTATGCCTTCGCTCAGACGCTGCTTCGCACAGTTGCCTACGAGATGCTCCCCAAGAAGGAGCGGCGGCCGCGCCACCTGGCGGCAGCCAACTGGCTGCGCACGGTCTTCCCCAACGAGGGCGAGGAGATGGCGGAGGTGATCGCTTCGCACCTGCTCGATGCCTACACGGCCGCCGCGGGCGACCCGGACGCCGACGAGCTGCGGGCGGACGCCCTCGCGGCGCTTCGCGCCGCCGCGCAGCGGACCAAGGCCGTGGGCGCCACGGACGCGGCGCAGCGTGCGTACCTGATGGCGCGCGATCTGGCAGGAGGAGAGGACGAGCGCGCCGAGCTGACCGAGCAGGCCGGGATGATGGCGATGCTGAGCGCCCGCTACGAGGTGGCGATCGATCTGCTCGACACCGCGGCGGCTGCGCACGTGGCAGCCGGGCGCGATGCTCAGGCGGCGGCGCTGGCGGAGCCGATCGTGGTGGCACTCCAGCGGCTCGGCCGGATCGACGAGGGAGTGGAGCGGGCGAAGGCTGCGCTCGAGATCCTCGAGAGGGATCCGGACACCGGAGCCGGTGTGGCCGCCGTGACCGCGGCGCTCGGTGCCTGCCTGAGCTTCGGCGGCTATCACGAAGAGGCCGCCGGATATCTGGAGAAGGCCCTGATCATGGCCCAGGCGCTCGAGCTTCCGCTGCCGCTATGCCGGGCGCTCAACTCGCGTGCCGTGTCCTACATGCAGCAGTCGCGCTTCGACGAGTCGGTTGGCTTATGGACCGTGCTGGCGGACATCGCGGAGCGCAACGGGCTGACCGAGCTTCAGTCGAACGCCACCTCGAACATCGGCAACGTGCTGCTCGCGCGCGACCTGCCAGAGGCGCGCGGGCGGATCAAGGAGGCGATCGCGCTCGCGCTCCGCACCGGCGATTCGTACGCGCGCATGGTCAGCTCGGGCAACCTGATGCTGGTCCACCTCTTCGCGGGACAGTGGGAGGAGATGGAGCGGGTGGGCAACGAGCTGCTGAATGCGCCGATCGAGCATCAGGAGGACGTGCACGCGCGCTTCGCCTGCCTCAAGGCGTGGCGCGGCGAGCCCGCGGCCGAGCACCTGGCGGTGCTCGCACCGTGGCGCGAGGGCAACAACCTCGAGGATCGCTTCATCGCCACTGCGGCGGATATCGCGGTCGCGCTCTCAGAGGGGCGCCACGAGGAGGTCGTCGAGGATGGCGTGGTGGCGATTCGAAGCGCGATGGAGGCCGTAGGTCCGCTCCACGAATCGCTCCGGCTGCTCTGGTCCGACACGATGGCCGCGGCGATTGCCACGGGCCGCATCGACGTGGCGGCGGACCTCGTCGCGGTGCTCGACGCAGAGCCGCGCGGCCGGCTCTCCCCATTCCTGCGAGCGGAGCTGCACCGGGCGAAGGGATTGCTCTCGGCCGCGCGCGAGGAGCACGACGAGGTGGAGGCAGAGCTGCGCGCCGCGGTGGACGATCAGCGCGCGCTCGGCTATCCGTACCCCACCGCGCGGGCCCAGATCGACTTCGCCGCGTGGCTGATCGGGCAGGGGAGACAGGCAGAAGCCGCACAGCTTCTCGCCGATGCGGTGGCCATGCTCACGCCCTTGCGCGCCGCGCCGCTCCTGGGACGGGCGAGCGAGCTGCTCGCCGCGGTGCCGGCGGCCGCAGCGTGAGCCGACTCGCGCGCTGGACCGAGGGGATACGCGGCGCGCTGCGCCACCGTGATCTCAGGCTGCTCTTTGGCGGCCTCGTGATCTCGTCGAGCGGGTCCTGGGCCTACAACGTCGCGCTGCTCGCCTACGTCTTCGACCGCACGCACTCGCTCGGCTGGGTGGGCGCCGCGGGGCTCGGCCGCTTCGTGCCGGCGCTCGTGTTCAGCACCTACGGCGGGGTGGTGGCCGAGCGCTTCGAGCGCGTGCGCGTGATGATCGGCTCGGACCTGCTCTGCCTTGTTTTCCAGGCGGCGCTGTGCGTTGCCGCCGCGCTCACCGCCCCGGCCTGGGTGGCGATCCTGTTCGCGGCGCTCACGGCGGTCGCCAACGTGGTCTACAGCCCGGCGGTGGCGGCCATGCTGCCCGAGCTGGCCGGGGAGGACGACCTGGTGGCGGCCAACGCGCTCAATGGGACGATCGACAACCTGGTGGTGATCGCGGGCCCCGCGGTGGGCGCCGCGCTGCTCGCGCTCGGGTCGGCGTCGCTCACGTTCGGGATCAACGCGGCGTCGTTCGGAGTCTCGGCACTGCTCGTGCTGCGCATGACGGCCCGCAGCCGGCCGGTCGACGTGACCGAGGGGGAGACGGCCGGCGTGTTCAAGCAGATGGCCGTGGGGGTGAAGGCGATCTTCTCCTCCGGTGCGGCCACCACGCTTGTGATGTTCAGCGTGCTCGTGAGCTTCGTGTACGGCACCGACACGGTGCTGCTCGTGGGCGTGTCCGATGCGCAGCTCGGCACCGGCGCGGAGGGCTTCGGCTACCTGCTCGCGGGACTCGGCGTGGGCGGCGTCCTGATGGCGCTGGTGGTGGACCGCCTGGCCAGCTCGCGGCGACTTGCGCTGATCATCACCGCGGGCGTGGCGGGCTACTGCCTGCCCACGGCGCTGCTCGTGGCCGTGCACTCGCCCGGGTTGGCGTTCGCGCTCCAGGTGATCCGCGGGGCGGGCACGCTGGTGGTGGACGTTCTCGCGATCACCGCGCTCCAGCGCGCCGTGCCCGAGGACGTGATCGCGCGCGTGTTCGGGGTGTTCTTCGCGCTCATCCTCGGGGCGATCTCGCTCGGCACGATCGTCACGCCGCCGATCGTCAACGGGCCCGGGCTGCACACAGCGCTCTACATCATGGGCTTCGTGCCGTTCGCGATCGGGCTGCTCGGCTACCCGTCGCTCGTGAGGATCGACCGCGCCTCCGCGGCCAAGCTGGCGGAGCTCGAGCCGCGGATCGCGTTCCTCGAGCGGCTCGGCATCTTTGCCTCGGCCAACCGGGCGGTGCTGGAGCGGCTTGCCGCCGCCGCCACCGCCGTCCGCTTCCAGGCCGGCGACGCGGTGGTGCGCGAGGGCGACCAGGCGGACGCCCTCTACGCGATCGTGTCCGGCAGCGTGGACGTGCGCTCGCGCGGCGAGGGCGAGGAGGAGCGCCACATTCGCGTGATGGAACCCGGCCAGTACTTCGGCGAGATCGGGCTGCTCGAGCACATCCCGCGCACCGCCACGGTCACGGCGCGCGACGAGCTGGAGGTCTACCGCATCGAGGGCGACGCTTTCATGGACGCGCTGGCCACCGCCACCGCGGGGGCGTCGCTCCTGTCCGGCGCGCGGTTGCGGCTGGCCCGCACCCACCCGTCCTTGCAGCCGCAGTTCGAGGCCTCTTAGGATCGCGCGCGTGCAAGCGCGCGTTGTGGGGCCCGGCGACGGGTCTCCGCTCCACACCCACGAGGCGCAGGACGAGTCCTGGTACGTGCTCGAGGGCGAGCTGCGCTTCAAGCTGGGCGACACGATGCGGGCGGCGCCCGCGGGCTCGTTCGTGTTCGTCCCGCGCGGCACTGTGCACGCGTTCCAGAACGTGGGCCCGGGGCCCGCGCGCATCCTCGTGATCTTCACTCCGGCGGGCATGGAGCCGTTCTTCGAGCGCTTCGCGGAGCTGCCGAAGGATGAGCCGATCGACCCCGGCGTGTTCGCCCGGCTCGGCTCCGAGGTGGGGATGGAAGTGGTCGGGCCGCCGCTGTCGGCGTCGGATCCCCTCTAGCGCGGCTAAAGGGCCTGTAAAACGCGGCCGATTACGAGGCGGATGAGACGTCCCCTCCGCTCTTCCGAGCGCGACCATACGCAGGACGCGCAGATCGAGGCCGTTCCGCGCTTTGAGCTGTCGACCGCGCCGAGCGCGCAGTCGAGCCTGCACGTGC
>Ga0157370_10004605_pt1 | contig 15768 bp, 15 predicted proteins | sample C35metaG_FD_113463 | JGI IMG/M metagenome (GOLD analysis project Ga0157370, IMG submission 113463) | Corn rhizosphere microbial communities from Kellogg Biological Station, Michigan, USA - C3-5 metaG | ecosystem: Host-associated > Plants > Roots > Rhizosphere > Soil | place: USA: Michigan...
AATCCGTTGTTTAAAATTAAAATATCAATCTTAAATAAATAATAAAATATAGTACATTTGAATTGCGTTATTATTTTTCTAATCCCCAAATAATTATGTTGAAAATTAAAAAATTACTTTTTATCGCTCTTTTTTTAACACCGCAAATTTTCTTTGCACAATACACTGATGTAATTAATTCCAACCGTCCGGGCGAAACCATGTCTGCTTATGCAGTTGGAAAATCAGTTATTCAAGGCGAAATTGGCGTGTATGCAATTAAAGAAAAACACGATTTATTAGATTACGACGCTTCTGGTTTTGGTACCGATTTAACCATTCGATATGGTGCTTTTCTTGAACAGCTGGAGTTTGTTTTGGATGTTCAGTATCAAAGGGAAAACTTCGACACGCCTTATACAAGCTACAAAAAGAACAATTTCAGACAAACCGTTTTAGGAGCAAAATACCTAATTTACGATCCTTATAAAAATTATAAAAGAGAAGCAAATATTTACAGCTACAAAGCCAATCGAAACTTTCAATGGCGCGAATTAATTCCTGCCGTTTCTATTTTTGCCGGTGCCAATTTTGTAGGAGCAGATAATCCATATTATTTTTCTCCAGACGGTGCCATTTCTCCTAAGATTTCCCTTATTACTCAAAACGTATTAGGAGGCGGATCATGGGTTTTTGTAACGAATATTATTGCCGATTATATAAGTACGGATTATCCAAGTTATGGTTATATTTTAACTCTTACTCACGGATTTAACGACAGATGGTCTGGTTTTGTAGAAAATCAAGGATATAAAAGCGATTTTTACAGCGATGCCATCGTGCGAGGCGGTGCAGCTTTTCTTTTATCAAGAAATATGCAGATTGATGCTTCTATAAGCACCAACTTTAAAAACACGCCTTCTGTTTTATATGGCGGCGTTGGTTTTTCATGGCGCTATGACGGATGGTATAAAACCAAACAAATTGAACTAAAAAACAGAGATAGAGCTAAAAAGAACCCTGACAACAAAAAAGAAATTGATTATCAGGAAAAAGAAAGAAAACGTAAAGCTAAATACGAATAAATAAACAATAAAAATATCTCTTAATCAAGAGCAAACAACAAGTTAATGATTACAATTAAAGAAGCCATAACCAAAAAGGAATTAACAGATTATATCAAATTTCCGTTTTCACTTTATAAAGACAATCCGTATTGGGTACCACCCATTATTGCAGATGAATTAGAATCATTTGATAAAACTAAAAATCCGGCTTTTGATAATGCCGAAGCTTATTTTTACCTGGCTTATAAAGACAATGAAATTGTTGGAAGAATTACAGCTATCATTAATTGGGCAGAAGTGAACAACCAGCATAAACGAAAAGTTCGTTTTGGATGGTTTGATGTTATTGATGATATTGAAGTTACCAAAACGCTTCTTGAAAAAGTATACGAACTAGGCCGAAAACATAATCTTGAACATACCGAAGGTCCAATGGGTTTTTCAAACCTAGACAAAGTAGGTGTTCTTACCGAAGGTTACGACCAGATGGGAACTATGATTACATGGTACAATAATCCTTATTATGTAACTCATTTTGAACAACTAGGCTTTCAGGTCGAGAAAGAATATATCGAAAGTATTTTCCCTTTTTCTAATGTAAAACCTGAATTTTTCTTAAAAGCTCAGGAGTTAATTAAAAAACGCTACGAACTGCGTTCCTTGACCTTTACCAAAACAAAAGACATTATGCCTCATGTAGACAAAATGTTTGATTTGTTTAATGAATCGTATGCAAAACTAGCTTCATTTGTTGCTATTTCAGATGTTCAGAAAGAATATTTCAAGAAAAAATACATCAGCTTTATTAATCCGGAATACATAAAATTTGTAGTCGATAAAGATGATAATCTGGTAGCTTTCAGCATTGTAATGCCTAGTTTTAGTGAGGCTTTGCAAAAAGCAAAAGGAAAACTTTTTCCGTTTGGTTTTCTTCATCTGCTTAAAGCAAGAAAGAAAAGTAAAGATGTCGTTTTTTATCTTATCGGTGTTCATCCTGATTACCAAAATAAAGGTGTTACCGCGATTATTTTTGATGAATATTACAAAACTTTTTCAGAGAAAGGAATTCAAAATTGTATTAGAACTCCAGAATTAGCAGAGAATACAGCAATTCATTTACTTTGGAAAAACTTTGATCCTAAAATTCACTGTCAGAGAAAAACGTATTTGAAAAATCTCTAGAAGAGTTTTCAGTTTTCGGTCTCAGTTTTCAGCTTTTCCCGAGATTATATAAAAATATAAAAAATCCATTCGCCCCCAAACGAATGGATTTTTTGCATTCATAACAATTCATTATTCCACTTTGCAATCTACTTTGACCAATGTGTTTTTCTGGTCAAATTTTAGTTTTGTTTTATCTTTAAAAGTTACTTTATCATTGGCTTGTACAACATCTCCATATCCTTCAATAAAGGTATTTTCTCTTTGTAAAAAAGCAACTTCTCTTACTGATGAAACTCCTTCAGAATTAAAAGTATAATCGGCAATTAAAGTATCGCCTTTCATGTTTCCAATTAAAGTTCCTTCGTTTTTATCTTTCCCTACTAAGTTATAGCTTAATTTTCCGTTTACTTCCTGATGAGAGTTTACATTAAAACTCATCTCTATAATACTTCCATTAGATTTCCACGTATAACACTGATCTCCTGCCGGTTCAGCAATTTCAGCTTCTTTTGGCGGATTTGGAGTAATTTGTACCGGCTCTGTCGTAGTAGTTTCTTTTTTACAAGAAATAAGAACCGTTAAAATAAGCGTCGATATTGCTAATACTTTTTTCATAATAGTTATTTTTATTTTGTGATTATGATATAAAGTTAACTTAAATAAAAAAAATCCATTCGTAGAACGAATGGATTTTTTTACATAATTTCCACTTAGGGAAATCTATTTTTTAAATTAATTACGAAACGTCAACTGTAGTGCGTTCTGCAATTTCTTTATAAGTTCCGTTTACTAATTTCTCGCGAATCGCTTCGAAAGCCGTTAACGTTTCATCAATATCAGCTAAAGTATGAGAAGCTGTTGGAATCATTCTTAGCAAAATAATTCCTTTAGGGATAACCGGATAAACAACAATAGAAAGGAAAATACCGTAGTTTTCTCTTAAATCGTTAACCATTACCATTGCCTCAGGAATACTTCCTTCAAGGTAAACCGGAGTAATACAAGTATTCGTATCTCCAATATTGAATCCTTTTTCTCTTAAACCGCTTTGTAATGCATTTACATTCTCCCAAAGTTTGTCTTTAATTTCAGAAGAATTACGCAATAACTCTAAACGTTTTAATGAACCAATTGTCTGGATCATTGGTAACGCTTTAGCAAACATCTGCGAACGTAAGTTGTATTTTAAATAGTCGATAACTGTTTTATCTGCTGCTACAAAAGCACCAATATTAGCCATAGATTTAGCAAAAGTAGAGAAGTAAACATCAATATCTGCCTGAACTCCCTGCTCCTCACCTGCTCCGGCACCTGTTTTACCAAGTGTTCCAAAACCGTGTGCATCATCTACTAACAAACGGAAATTGTATTTTTGCTTCAAAGCAACAATTTCTTTTAGTTTACCCTGCTGTCCGCGCATTCCAAAAACACCTTCGGTAATAAATAAAATACCTCCGCCTGTTTCTTCGGCCATTTTAGTAGCACGCTGCAGGTTTTTTTCCATACTTTCAAGATCGTTGTGCTTGTAAGTAAAACGTTTACCCATGTGCAAACGAACACCATCAATGATACAAGCATGCGAATCTACATCGTAAACAATGATATCATTTTTAGTAACCAAAGCATCAATAATAGACACCATTCCCTGGTAACCAAAATTCAATAAATAAGCTGATTCTTTCATTACAAAAGCAGCTAATTCATTTTCTAATTGCTCATGATAAGTCGTGTGTCCAGACATCATACGAGCACCCATAGGGTAAGCTGCACCATACTGAGCCGCAGCATCTGTATCGGCTTTACGAACTTCAGGATGATTTGCTAAACCTAAATAATCATTTAAACTCCAGTTTAGAATATTTTTTCCATGAAATGTCATTCTAGGACCCAACTCTCCTTCTAACTTTGGGAAAACATAATAGCCTTCTGCCTGCGAAGCCCATTTTCCTAAAGGTCCTTTATTGTCCTGAATTCTTTCGAATAAATCTTTTACCATAATATAGTGTAGTAATTTTTTAACTTAATCAGCGAGCAAAAATAATCATTATTATTCTAAAATTCAGAGAGTCATTTATTTTTATTAAAAAATATTCAACATTCCGCTCTATCCCTCTAAACTAGAACTTTTAGTTCACAATATAAATAAAAAGCAGTAAGTAAATCATGACTTTTATCACAATAAAAGACAGATCTATCTTTTACTTTTGCTTAGAAATTAAACCAAATTCAAGATGGTTTAGCAGAAAAAAACAATAATAAACCTTGAAACAGGAAAAATATAAAGATTATTCATTTTGATTTAGTAGAAAAACAAGAGGAGATTTTGTAGGAATGGATCGACTCTTGTTTTTTGTTTTTTAACCAGGTTCTATTTTTAGCTCCAGCGGAGCTTAAATATTTATAGCTAAAATTTGGAATTGATTCAAAGCTCCAGCGGAGCGATATATATGCTTTTACAATCCTATAAACATGTCGCCCCGATAGGGCTTTTAATATATTAATTGATATTCTATAAATATTTTGTCCCTCTGGGACTTATTTAGCAAAATTATTTGATTGTAAATCTATTACAGATAACATCATCAAAATTAATCCAAAAACCAAAATCAAGCTGCAAACAAAAATACTCTCATAATACCCAGAAAGCATTCCTCTGCCAAAATAAAGAAGCGCACCTTGAAAAAACAACAGGATTTCGGTTGCCAAATAGCCTAATATAAAACCTTTTACTCCTATTTTTAAGATAGAAGAATGAGCAGAAAGTATTTTATTCTGAAGCAAAATTCCAAACAAAAATCCGGTTATAATCCCTAAAGTTGTCAGGTGAATAAAACCAATTACGAAATTCCTGGCTTGATGCGAAACCTGAGCGATATTTGGAAAAATGGTCAATAACTGAATTCCTATTTTCAAAAATAACGAACATAAAGCCAGACCATACACGAATTTAGTCGTTTTATCTAAACCTTTTTTAAAATCCTTTATTTGAGGTTGCAGCATTTGATAGAAATATACAAAAGCACCTAATTGCAATATAACTCCAAAAGCATTAATCCAGTTTAAAATAGTGATTTCTAAAAACCATCGAATTGGAAATGCCAGCGTTAAAAAAGTTGAAACGATTAAAAGGAAATAGAATTTCTCAAACTTTCTTTCTTCCATTTTATGCTGAAATTGTTTTAAAAACAAAGCCAAAACAGCAAACATAAACCAGCCGTTAAACTGAAAATGCAGAAAAAACTGAATGGCGATTTGATAAAATACGCTTTGTTTACCCAGCGTACTCACGGCCGGTCCTAAACACCAAACTCCCAAAGTCGACAAGATCATAAACAAAACAGAAACACGCAAAAGTTTTTGCTGCGGTGTTTTTTCTTTAAAACTGTCTTTCCAAACCAATCGGCAGAAAGCATAGCTCAGCAAAATATGAAGCGTTGAAAAAATAATCGAAAACAAAGCATATCCCTGAAGAGGAAAAGTAATCATCATTCCGATAATCGAAAATTCAGTCAGCCAGAATAATCGGTTATAAATTCGTTTCTGGCTTTTTTCTTTCGGAATAAAAAACCGAACCACTAAAACATAAATCATCAGGTAAACCCAGCCCAGCATTGCCACATGCGAATGTGCGTGAAGTAAAAAGCCGTAGTTTATCCAATTTATAGGAAAAAGATATACCCACCGCATTATCAACCCAAATAGGCAGGCAATTAAGAAATTTAAAAAACAGCAGATAATCCAGGTTTTTTGAGAATTCATTTTAAGTGTCTCCATTTTTTCCAGAACATTAAAAGTAATAAAATAGGAAGTAGATTAAAGAACAAAAACACCGACAATACTTTTCTAACTTAGTATTCATCGGTGTTTTTCATTATCAAAATTTATTTTTATTCTACTTCAACAAAATCTTTTTCCAATGCAACTGCTTTTGGAAACAAGATATTATTCTCTAAGTGAATGTGTTTATGCAAATCTTCTTCAAACTCTTTAAGCATTGCAAAAGTTACTCTGTAAGTGGTACAAGCATCTGCCGGAGGTGTATAATTATCTGTAAGAGCTGCAATTTCTCTAAAACGCTCGCCTTCGTTGTTGTGCTCGTGCATCATCATAGCAATAGGATTGGATACACTTCCAAAAGACGGCTGCAATAAAACGCCGTCAGAATCTTTTGTTTTTACCATTCTTTTTACGAAAGGAAACAAAATCAATTCTTCTTTTTTCATGTGTTGAGACAATTCGGCGGCACATCCTATAAACAATTCATTTATTTTGAATAATTCAGGATGGCGTCCGCCGTGAACTTTACATAATTTATCTAAAAAAGGAAGAAGCGTCTGCGTTTTATCCTCCACATAACGATGATGTGTTTTTTCAATATAATCTGCCAGTAAATCCAAAGGCCATGAATTAAAATCGATTGAACCGTTATTTTCTGATTGCACTACTTCATCTATACTTTGCAGCAAAGCATCAGAATTTATATTTTGTTTGTCACATACTTCATTTACAGTTCGGTCGCCTTTACAGCAAAAATCAATTTTGTATTTAGAAAATACCGTAGCTGTTCTATAGTCCTGAGCCACAAATGATCCTATTGTTCTGTTTTTTAAATTTTCCATGATAATCTATTTTTTATTTATTTTTAATCTATTTAATAAAAGATATTTTTATCCTTTATTAGTTTTTAAAAAAACTCCAAACCTTATTTGGAGTTTTTACTTTTTACTCAACAATTAACACGCCTTTCATTCTGGCAACGTGCCCAGGAAGTTATGGTTAAAAATCCCATCAGAATTAATAGTGAAATTTGTTTTTCTTGTATTCATTTTTAAGATAATTTATTAAATGTTAATTATTTGCATCTATTATTTTGAGAAAAGAATCACCCGATTTTACATCTGAAGCCAGCTGTTCTAAAGTAGTATTAGTGAGCATTTCTAAAAGCAGACCTCTAATTTTTTTAAATTCATGATGAACCGGACAAGGATGTTTTTCTGAGCATTCTTTAAGTCCAATACCGCATCCGCTGTAAATTTTATCGCCGTCAATAGCATCTACAATCTGAATCAGTTTGATTGATTTTACAGCTTCATTCGAAACTTCAAAACCTCCTCCTACTCCTTTTGCCGAATGAATGATTCCGTTTTTGGTCAAAATCTGCATAATCTTGGCCGTAAAGGGTTCCGGAGAATCAATTTCTTTTGCTACATCTTTTATTCCAACTCTAATTCCTTTAGAAGATTTGGTTGCAATAAATATTGAAGCCCTAATTCCGTATTCACACGCTTTCGAAAACATACATTTCTTAATTAATTCTTTACAAAGATATAGAGATCGAATATAAAAGACAAATTTATCTTTAATTAATTTTATATCACAAAAACTTATTTATAACCAAAATAATTTAGACTAGATAAAGCATATATTCAGCAGCAAATTCGTATAAAAACCAATTTTAATTTTAACTTTGAGATTACTTAATTTCTAATATCTAAAAAATGCCATTAAGCAACTCAAAAGATTTAAAGTTAGCTGTTCTGATTGATGCCGATAATGTGCCCTACAGTAATGTAAAAGGGATGATGGAAGAAATTGCAAAGTTTGGAACACCTACTACCAAACGTATTTATGCTGACTGGACAAAGCCTAATGCTAACGGCTGGAAAGCCGTTTTACTGGAACATGCCATTACCCCTATACAACAATACAGTTATACGGTTGGAAAAAACTCATCAGATTCTGCTTTAATTATTGATGCGATGGATTTGCTTTATTCCGGAAAATTAGACGGTTTTTGCATTGTTTCAAGTGACAGCGATTTTACACGTCTGGCGATTCGGCTTCGCGAATCTGGCATGAAAGTTATTGGCATTGGAGAAAAGAAAACCCCAAGTTCCTTTATTGTTGCCTGCGACAGATTTATTTATATTGAGGTTTTAGATGGAGCAATCCAGAAGAAAAAACCAAAAGCAACCGCAGCTGACACCAAAAAACCAATCGAAAAACCAACTGAAAAAGCGCTTCATAAAATTGATAAACAAACCATTGAACTTATCGAAGCCACTATTGAAGATATTGAAGATGATGACGGATGGGCATTTCTAGGCGATGTTGGAAACCTGATTGTAAAGAAAAAACCAGAATTTGATCCTAGAAATTATGGCTATTCTAAGCTTACGCCAATGCTGAAATCATTGACAGATATTCTCGAAATCGACGAAAGAGAATCGGATAAAAAGGGTATTAAACACGTTTACGTCCGATTAAGATTCAACTAATTAAATTATTACTTTATTACTTAAAAACATGAGAAAAAAATTCTTCATTTACGGATTCTTATTGTTTCTAATTGTTCTTGCAATTTACTATTACACCGGGCGAGCTTATTTACTCGTTTTTATTATTCCAATTTTATTGGTTATTGGAGTTTATAATGCTTCTCAAAAAAAGCATGCTATTTTAAGGAACTTTCCGGTTTTGGGTTATTTCAGATATTTATTTGAAATGATTGCGCCCGAAATTCAGCAGTATTTTATTGAAAGATCTACAGATGGAAAACCTTTCTCCAGAAATCAGCGTTCTCTGGTTTATCAAAGAGCTAAAAATATCGATTCGAGCACACCTTTTGGTACGCAGCAAAATCTAAATACGGAAACCTATGAGGGAATAAAACATTCTATTTTTCCTGCAAAGGTAAACGAAGAACTTCCAAGAGTTTTAGTAGGCGGAAAAGATTGCAAACAGCCTTATTCTGCTTCTTTATTTAATGTTTCGGCAATGAGTTTTGGTTCATTGAGCGAAAATGCTGTTCGTGCCATAAATATTGGTGCAAAAAAAGGAAACTTCTACCAAAATACAGGTGAAGGAGGTTTAACCGATTATCATCTTGAAGGCGGCGGTGATATTACCTGGCAGATTGGTACGGGTTATTTTGGATGCCGTGATGCCGAAGGAAATTTCAGTCCTGAAAAATTCTCGGAAAAAGCCAATCTTCCAAATGTAAAAATGATCGAAATTAAGCTTTCTCAAGGTGCAAAACCAGGTCACGGAGGTGTGCTTCCGGCGGCTAAAAACACAGAACAGATTGCCAAAATTAGAGGAGTTGTACCGCATACCATGATTCTTTCTCCTCCTGGCCATACTTCTTTTTCTGATACAAAAGGACTGCTTCAATTTGTGAAACAATTACGCGAATTATCAAACGGAAAACCAGTTGGCTTTAAATTATGTATTGGAAATACTGCTGAATTTGAAGCGATCTGCCATGACATGATTTCCGAAGATATCTATCCGGATTTTATTACCATTGATGGTGCCGAAGGCGGAACCGGAGCTGCACCGCTGGAATTTGCAGACGGAGTTGGAATGCCATTTGAACCGGCATTGATTTTCGTAAACAAAACTTTAATTGGATTGAATATTCGTGACAAAATAAGAATTATAGGAAGCGGTAAAATCATTTCCGGATATTCTATTCTGCATGCCGTTGCTTTAGGTGCAGATATGTGCAACAGCGCGAGAGGTTTTATGTTCTCTTTGGGATGTATTCAGGCATTACGCTGCCATAATAACGAATGTCCAACGGGAGTTGCGACTCAAAACAAAATGCTTATGAAAGGTTTGGTTGTTACCGATAAATCAGATCGTGTGTACCATTTTCATAAAAACACGCTTCATGCTGCAAACGAACTTTTGGCAGCAGCCGGAAAAACTTCTTTTGCAGATGTTGACATCAATATCTTTATGCGTGGTGACGAATTTACGAATCTATCAGAACTATATTTCCCTGATAACTTAACCAATGTTACCAAACGAAATTAAAAACAAAAGCCTCTTTGATATTTACAAAGAGGCTTTTGTTTTTTTTATGTAAAGGTTGTTTTAGAGTTTTGCCGTTTCTTTACTTCCTGTGGCAGCACCGTTTTCTAAAACAGCTAATTCTTCTTTATCAACTAATTGCTGCGCTAATATCGCATTATTGTAGGCTAAGAAATAAACATCAAATTTTACTCCTTCATCGATTAGTTCTGTAGATATTTGATCGTTCTTGATCATCTCTTTTAATAAATCCGGAAATGAGTCTTTGTAAGCTAATTTATTTTCGTCATTTTCTTCTAAATTAGTTTCAATTCTAATTTCAATTTTATTGTCGTTCAAAAAGGCTTTAGCAGTTGTGCTGGTAATTCCGTGGCCTTTAATTGACGATGAATTGTTGTAGGTGCTTACATGTTCCTGAATTTTTTGTTTGGTATTTTTACAACTTATCAGTACTAATGCAAGAGCAAAAGCAAATGCGATTTGGGTAATTTTTTTCATAATTTTTTGGTTTATTAGTTAATTTTTAACTCAAACATAACGAAATTTAAATAAAAAAGCAAAACCAAATCATAAATTTTAAAAATGTAATTATTTGACTACAAATCAATTACGCAAACATAAAAATCAATAGATTAACCTTAGATAAATTAAAAAAGCCTCTTTAAAAACTAATTTTAAAGAGACTTTTTTTAGGTTGTTTATTCCTGAATTAATCTTTCAATAGTTCTGCAAGTGATTCTTTAGTTATCACTTCTTTTACAAAAACAGTATTATCATCGGCTAAATAATAGGCATCAAACTGAATTCCTTCTTTTACCAATTCTTCCGGAATTTGATTTTTGTCGAACATATCTTTTAACAGCTTAGGAAAAGTTGTATTCGCCGCTGTTTTATTGGCTGCATTTTGCTCTAAATCGGTTTCAAATCGCAATTCGATTTTATTGTCATTAATATAACCTCGGGCAGTTGTAAGATTAACGTTTTCGGCTCTAAAACTAGAAGCTGTTGCGTTGTAATTCACAACAAATTCCTGCAGTTTCTGTTTGGTATTTTTACAGCTTACAAGCATCAACACCATCATAATCGCAAATGAGATTTGGCTTATTTTCTTAATCATAGTTCTAAATTTACTTTGTTTTTTGAAGTCTTAAAAGTGCTTCAAGATAGTAATAATCTGCGTAATTTATAGAACAATCTATTTCGCTTCCTGCTGGTTTGTGTCCTGTTGAATGCAATAAGAAGGCTGAATTGACATCTCGGCTTTGGTAATGATCTGAAAGTGAGACGATCATTTTTTTAGATTTAGTTAAATATTCATTTTTCAAAGTCTTATCTTTTGTATAAGTACTTAACTCTAAAAGTGCCGAAGAAACAATCGCAGCTGCCGAAGCATCTCTAGGCGCATTTGGAATATCCGGTGCATTAAAATCCCAATACGGTATTAAATCTTCTGTGGTTAATTTATCTAAATAAACACGAGTTAATTTGTGGGCGAAATCTAAAAACTTAGGATCTTTTGTTTCTCTGTACACCATCGTATATCCGTAAATTGCCCAAGCCTGGCCGCGCGCCCACATACTGTCGTCGCTATATCCCTGAGCAGTTCTGCCTTTTATTTTTTTTCCGGTTTCATAATCATAAATAATTACATGATAAGAAGTATTATCTGGTCTAAAATGATTAGCCATTGTAGTTTCGGCATGCTTAACCGCGATATCATATAGTTTTTTGTTTCCTCCATTTTTTGAAGCCCAAAAAAGTAGTTCCAAATTCATCATATTATCAATAATCGTATTATGTCCGCCCATTTTATTATGAGGCCAAGACTGTATAGTTCCCACTTTCGGATTAAAAAGTGTCGCCAGAGTATCGGCTGTTTTTAGGATAATTTCTTTGTATTCCGGATTTTTAGTCAATCGATATCCGTTTCCGAAACTATTAAAAATCTGAAAACCTAAATCATGGTCTGCCGCTTTACTAACAGACAAAGGTGTTAAGAAACGTGAAAATTTATCGGCTTCTTTTTCCCATTTTTTATCTTTTGTTGCTTCATACAAATACCATAATTCGCCAGGCCAAAAACCGCTTGTCCAGTCTTTGTAGCTAACAAATTTCCAATCTTTGCTTCCATTCGGAACCGTTCTTGGAGAAGTGCCGTCATTCGGAATTACTTTTAAGGTTTTTGATGCCTGTTCTGCGCAATAATCCAATTGTTTTTGAACGTTAAACGAATTGTTCTTTTGAGCATACGTTTGATTTCCTAAAAGAAACAAAGCTGCAATCAGGGTAAAAAATTTTGAATTCATGTGGTTATTTTTGATAGATAATTTTTGTTGAACCGATAAATTTATAAAATAAACTAAACTTATCTAAGCGTTTGTATTTTTCATTCCCTAAAAATGTACTATTAAAGTACTGTTTTGTGCTGGTTTCTTTTGGTTTGTAATTCATCAAACAATAAAAATCTGTTTAAATCTGCGTCATCTGCGTGCCATTACACACAGCTTTGCAACCTTTGTTAGTGTGGTTGCTTCGTTCTGCGCAATGACAAACTTTATCTACAAATAAAAGATTTAACCTAAATTTGCCCCTAACTAAACCAATCTAAACTTGAAAAAATCCAGAATCTATTATTTCTTACTTTTTGTCTTTATTATTTTTCTAGGGATTCTTTCTCGGAAAATATCTTTTATTCCGTTATGGATTGGGGATTTTCTTTACGCAGTAATGATTTATGCTTTGGTTCGGATATTCTTTCCTGTTAAAAAAGCATCATTAATTGTATTACTTTCTCTTTTGATATGTTACAGCATTGAGTTTTTACAGCTTTATCAAGGCGAATGGATGATTGAACTCAGAAAAACACTTTTTGGAAGATATGTTTTAGGTCAGGGATTTCTTTGGTCGGATATTTTGGCTTACACATTTGGGATTATTACAGCTTTCATTAGTGAAAAACTGATTTTGAAGTATATCAATCGAAAGTCTGCGTGATTTTTTCAATATTTAAACTGTTCGCCATTGCCATAAATATTTGGTAATAGGTTCCTTTATTATCATACAATTGATCGTGTGTTCCTTTTTCGACGCATTTTCCTTTTTCTAAAACTATAATATTTGATGCATCTATAATCTGTGAAATACTATGCGATATTATAATTACAGTTCGGTCTTTTTTTATTGCGTCAAGAGATTTTTTAATTTGTTCTGTAGCAATCGCATCTAAACTGGCTGTGGGTTCATCCAGAAAAATAATAGGGGGATTTTTGAGAAAAAGCCTCGCAATAGCAATTCGCTGCTGTTGTCCGCCTGAAAGTAAATGCGCATCAGAATCATATCCTTTTGGCAGCTGCATAACCTGATCGTGAATGTAAGCCTGCTTTGCCGCTTCAATAATCTCTGACTGCGAAGCTTCGGGATTTCCATATAAGATATTTTCTCCAACAGTACCTTTAAAAATATGGTTCTTCTGCAAAACCAATCCAATATTTTTACGCAGAAAATCTGTATCATAATCTACCAGATCAACTCCATCTAAAAAAATCTGACCTGACGACGGGAGATAAAATTTATCCAATAAATTAATGACAGTGCTTTTTCCGGCACCGCTTAATCCAACCAAAGCCGTTGTTTCATTCGGCTTGACCGTAAAATTAATATCATAAAGCGCCTGCGTTCCGTTTGGATAAACAAAATCTACATTCTTCACTTCGATCAATCCCGTAACTTTTGCCGGAATATAAGTACCGCTGTTTTCTATTTCTTTGTCAGCTTCTAAAATATCGAAAAATCCTTCAGAATAAATTAAGGCATCGTTTACCTCGTCATAAATACGATGCAGTTGTCTTATTGGTGATGAAACATTATTAAACAACATAATATGAAACATGATCGCACCAATTGTCATGACATTGTTTAAAACAAAATAAGCCGTCAGGATTATAATAATAACCACTCCTATCTGTTCGACAAAACTTTTAATGCTTTCGAAAATAAAACTGGTTTTTCTGGTTTCCAGTTGATTTTCGGTCATTTCAAACTGAATCTTTTCATGTCGGTCTGCTTCTGTCGATTCGCGCACAAAAGATTTAATTACTGTTATCGATTCAATTAAACTAATGATTCCGTTGTTTTTGGTTTCACGATAATTACGCATTCTTCTTCTAAATCCGCTTAATTTTGTGGCTTGAAGCTGGCTGATATAAAAGTAAATAGGTATAATACACAAACTCACCAATCCCACATACACATTAGCATAAAACATAATAACCAAAGCCACAAAAGCATTGGCAAACAAGGGTAAAATATCAATAAAAAAGTTCTGAACTAATCGTGTTAAGCTGCTTATGCCGAGATCGATTCGGGTTTGAAGTTTCCCGCTTTCATTTTCATCAGAAGTATAAAATTCCATTCGGTAACTCAGAATTTTTTCGACTATGGTTTGAGAAATATCTCTGGTAATAAAAATACGCAATTTTTCTCCGTAGAATTTTTGCCCAAATTGTACAACGGAGTTGACCAGCTCTTTGGTAAGCAGTACAACACTAATTATACCCAACAAATGAAATCCTTTAGACAAAGGTTCGTGCGCCACCATTAAGTTATTGATGGTATCAACAGTATATTTTAATATTAAAGCATTGACCTGCGCAGCAAATGATCCTAAAAATGTAAGCAGTAAAGTAGCAATTACCATTTTCCTGTATGGCTTTACAAAAGGCATTATTTTTTTATAAAGTAGGGATAATTGCATTTATTTTGAATTTTAACTAATATATCAAATATAAGAATTCTAAATTTGTCATTAAAATTAATACACCTCTAAAAACAAAACCTATGAAACTCGTTTTCGCTTCAAATAACCTAAACAAAATCAAGGAAATACAAAGTATATTAAACGGATCTATACAATTATTAAGTTTAGAAGATATTGGATGTCACGAAGAAATTCCGGAAACTGCCGATACTATTGAAGGCAACGCAATTTTAAAAGCCAATTATGTAACCGAAAAATACGGTTATGATTGTTTTGCCGATGATACAGGACTGGAAGTAACAGCTTTAAATGGAGAACCAGGTGTTTATTCTGCCCGATATGCCGGTGAGCAAAAAAATGCCGATGATAATATGAATAAGCTTCTGAAAGCTTTAAAAAACGAAGAAAACCGCAGTGCACAGTTCAAGACCGTTATTGCCTTAAATTTAGAAGGAAAGCAGCATCTTTTTACTGGTTTGGCAAAAGGAACTATTACTTTGAATAAAACTGGAAATCATGGTTTTGGTTATGACCCGATATTTCAGCCTGAAAATTATACAGAAACTTTCGCCGAATTAGCGTCTGAAATTAAAAATAAAATCAGCCATCGTGCAAAAGCAACTGAGCAACTTATTGATTTTCTGAATTCAGGAAAATAATTGTTTAAAATCCAACATTTTAGTGCTCAAAATTGATATTTCACGACGTATTTTTTGTATGATTTCTTGAATTTCTTTGAAAAATCATTTTACACCAAACATAACTTTTTGATAATCAAATCATAACAAATCCATAAATCTTAAAATTGCATTAGTATATCTGAATAATTAACAGTAATTTTGCACCCTATTTTAAAAACACATATGAATAAATTTGAACAATTAGGATTGAATGAATCGTTACTGAAGGCGATTTTAGATCTAGGATTTGAAAATCCGTCAGAGGTACAGGAAAAGGCGATTCCCCTATTATTGGAAAAAGACA
>Ga0157370_10004609_pt1 | contig 15764 bp, 16 predicted proteins | sample C35metaG_FD_113463 | JGI IMG/M metagenome (GOLD analysis project Ga0157370, IMG submission 113463) | Corn rhizosphere microbial communities from Kellogg Biological Station, Michigan, USA - C3-5 metaG | ecosystem: Host-associated > Plants > Roots > Rhizosphere > Soil | place: USA: Michigan...
AGCGTCTCGAGCGGCGCGAGCGAGGACGGGTCAGGCACGGGCGTTCCTTTTCGTCACGATAAATTCCGGCGTAGCGGTTGCGACGTGCGTGCGCGGCGCCTGGTTCCCGTGTCAAGAATGCCCACTCCGGCAGTCGAGACTTTAACGTTCTCGCCTCGCTCCGACGAGCGTGGCGTCGAAGTCCTTGGCCGGGGCGTCGTCGCGATCTTTGCCGCTCCGTGGGCCAGAGCGTTCAACGCGCACCGTTCGAGGCGGTCGAGAAGGGGCGGACATACGTTGTGCGCCACGAGGGATCGCGAGGGTTACGCGATCGGGGCGATCGAGGGCACCATTGGCCGCTTCACGGACTTCCACTTCGACGACCAGGCGTGGGTGGTCTGCTATCTGGTCGTCGACACCGACCTGCCAGTGTCGCGGCACCCGCTCGACGATCCCCATCCGCACAGCTGCAAGACGATCATCGGCTATCACATCGAGGCGAACGATGGCGGCATCGGGCACCTACGGAACCTGCTTGTCGATGAGGAGGGCAGGGCCATCCGATACGTTGCGGTGAATCCGGGCAATTGGTCGCCGGGTCACGACGTCATTGCGTCGCAACGTACCAAGCTGCGATCCGACGCCGGAACCGGCCGCACGTCGCGGCGCGTGGGTCGTGAACGTCGGTGGCGTATTGGTGACGTTTCTCGCGGCCGTGGCTTTGCTATGAGAGGGAGCTTCACCGGACTGTCCGCGTGGTTGGCACAGCGAATAAGCGCAGTCTATATGCTATTTTGCATCGAATCTCTCCTCGTCCATTTCACTGTCGATGCATGCCTGGGTAGGCGCTCGCGACGTCATCCTGGACTACGTTCACCCGATGGTCTTTCGCGTCGGGCTGCTCGTGTTCTTAAGCTTCGGGCTGACGGGGCTCGCAGTCTGGGCGATGCAATTTCTATCGAACGAGCACGGCTAGTAGGGCGCTCCGCACGAGATAGCGCGCCGACGGATATCCATGCATTTCTCGATAGGGAACCGGCGGAGTTTCGGCCGCTGCCGAGCTTTCCGATCGTTGGCAACGTGGTGGTCGACATGACCCGGTTCTGGAAGCAGTATGACTCGATCAGGCCTTACCTGATCCGTTCGTATCGATTCTGCGGTCCCGCACGATCATGAACTGCACCGAAGCATGCCCCGCCGGGCTGCCTCCCTCCCGGTCGATCGAGAGGATCCGGCTGCGTATGTCGAAGATCGAGCGCTGGGAGGGTGAAGGAGGTGCGACGATCGCCGGTCGCGCCGGGACCATCGCATTCGAATCAAGGGCCGAATGCGAATCGTGCCGTCAACCACCGGCGGGATCGCGCGGTGAAGTCAGTGATACCCGACGTCCGCCGAAACCTTCCCGCGAAACACGTAATACGCCCAGCCAAGGTACATGAAGATGATCGGCAGCAGGAACAGCGTACCGATCAGCAGGAACGCCTGTGCGGAGGGCACTGCGGCGGCGTCCCATAGCGTGAGTCGATAGGGAACGATGTACGGAAACACACTGATGCCGAGCCCGAGGTAACTCATCGCGAAGAGACCCAGGGCGCCCATGAACGGCAGGTATTCGCCGCCGCGGCGCAGCGAGCGCCACGTCGCCCACGCGATCAGCGCGGTGACTATCGGCACCGGCACGAACCAGACGATGTCGGGCCAGGTGAACCAGCGGGCGGCGATCCGCGCATTGAGGAGCGGCGTCCAGATGCTGACCACGACGATGAACGCGAGGAGCGCATAGAGCCCGCGCGCGGCCCACCGGCGCGCCCACGCCTGCAAGTCACGCTCGGTCTTCATCACCAGCCACGTCGCGCCGAGCAGCACGTAGCCGGCGACGAGCGCCGCGCCGGTGACGAGCGCGAACGGCGTTAACCAGTCGAAGCTGGTGCCGCTGAATTCGCGACCCGTAACGGTGAAGCCGTGCACGAACATGCCGAGCACGACTCCCTGGAAGAACGTCGCGACGAGCGAGCCGCCGAAGAACGCCCGGTTCCACCAGGGCCGGTGCGCCGGATCGCGGCTCCTGAACTCGAAGGCCACTCCGCGGAACATGAGGCCAAGGAGCATCAGCAGGATCGGGAAATAGACAGCCGGAATGACGATCGCGAACGCCACCGGGAACGCGGCCAGAAGCCCCATGCCGCCGAGGATCAGCCAGGTTTCGTTGCCGTCCCAGATCGGCGCGACCGAATTCATCATCAGGCTGCGCGCGTCCTCGTCGGCCGCGAATGGAAACAGGATCCCGACGCCGAGATCGAAGCCGTCGAGCAGCACGTACATGAACACGCCGACGCCGAGGATGACGGTCCAGACGGGGACGAAGTCGAAGTGCATCGCGGTCTCCGGTCAGATCGCGTCGGCGCCGGAGAGCGGGCGCGCCGGACGCTCGGCGAGGCGCGCGTCGCGGGACTCGACGTGCTCGGGCGGGCCCGCCTTCGCGAGGCGCAGCATGTACATGAGCCCGGCCCCGAACACGATGGCGTACACCGCGATGTAGAGCACGAGCGAGATCACGACGTCGCCGCCGGTCAGCGACGGTGTGACCGCGTCGTGCGTGCGAAGGAGTCCGTAGACGACCCACGGCTGGCGCCCGACCTCGGTGACGATCCACCCGGCGATCACCGCGATGAACCCGGCCGGAGCCATCGCCGCGCATACGCGCAGGTAGGCCGGGGTATCGAAGAGCCTGCGGCGAAAGCGCAGCCACAGTCCCCACCACGCGGTGGCGAGCATCAGGAGCCCGAGTCCGACCATCGCACGGAACGCGAAGAACACCGGCGCGACCGGCGGCCGGTCCTGAGCGGGAACCGACTTCAGACCCTTGACGACGCCATCAAGCGAGTGTTCGAGGTAGAGACTTGCGAGCCCGGGGATCGCGATCTCGGCGCGATTTCGCTCCGCGGCCTGATCAGGAATCGCGAACAGCACCGCGGGCGCGCGCGCCTCGGTGTTCCACAGACCTTCCATCGCGGCCACCTTGACCGGCTGATGGTCGAGCGTGTTGAGGCCGTGCAGATCACCGGCGACGATCTGGATCGGAACGAAAATCGCGACGAACACCACCGTCATCGACAGCGCGCGCCGCGAAACGTCGACGTTGCGGCAGTGGCGCAGATGCCACGCGCTGACGCCGAGCACGGTGAACGCGGTGGTCAGGTAGAACGCGATCACCGTGTGCACGAGGCGGTACGGGAACGACGGATTGAAGATAATCGCGAGCCAGCTCTGCGGCATGAAGCGTCCGTCAGCGATCGTGTAGCCGGCGGGGGTCTGCATCCAGCTGTTGGCGGAAAGGATCCAGAACGACGAGAAGAGCGTGCCGAGCGCGACCATCAGCGCCGCGAAGAAGTGCATCCACGGCGGCACCAGCTTGCGCCCGAACAAGAGGATGCCGAGGAAGCCCGCTTCGAGGAAGAAGGCGACGAGGCCCTCGTAGGCGAACAGCGGCCCCAGCACGTTGGCGACCGCGTCGGAGTAGCGGCTCCAGTTGGTGCCGAACTGGAACGGCATCACGATGCCCGAGACGACGCCCATGCCGAACGACACCGCGAACATCCTGGTCCAGAACACCGAGAGGCGCAGATAGACGGCGTCGCGCGTCGCGGCGTGCAGGCCTTCGAGGAGAACGATGAATGACGCGAGGCCGACGGTGAACGCCGGCAGGAGAATGTGCAGCGCGATGACGAACGCGAACTGCAGGCGGGAGAGCAGGACGGGATCGAGTGTCACGGCGTTTTCGACGGCACGTCCGGTCAGCGCGCCGCGCGCACCGTGTCGAGGATTGCTTCGCCGGAAACACTGACCGTCACCTCGCTCTCGCCACCTTCGACGGAGATCGGTGCCGGTCCGGCCGCGGCGGCGGCGGCACGGAACATCGGCCGCGGCCCGCCGCCTTCGCTCGTCTGGATGCTGACGCGGCCCGCGCGATAGCTGCCGGCACCGAAGCCCTGCGCAGCAGCCTGCGCACGCGCCTGCCACGCGCGAATGGCTTCGCCGGTCAGCCGGTTCTCGGCTGCGTGGCGCGCGTCGCGGCTCACCGAAAAATCGAGTCCCGACAGCAGCAGGCCCGATGCCTGCAGCCGCGTCACCAGCGCGGCGATGGTCGCGAACTCGGCGCCGTCGAGCGCGATCGACTGTACGACCCGCCAGTGTGGCGGATGGTTGGGCTCGGATACCTGCCAGGTGCTGTACCCCGCGCTCGACGCGTCGACGCCGCCGACCGCACGGGCCGCAGCCATCGCCTTGCCGATGCGCAGGTTGACGTCGTTCGCGGCCTTCCCTGCATCGGCGTTGTCGGCCTCGGCCCTGAGCACTGCGTGCATGCGGTCGTTCGCGACCTTTGCGCTCGCCGAGGCGCTCACCGTAACGACCGGCTGCGGCGTCGGGGCGTCGGTGACAATCTGCGGCGCAGGCGGTGCGACGACGACGGGCTGTGCGGCGGTGCTGCACGCGATGACCAGTGCGATCGCGAACGCGACCGAAGCAGAAATCGAACGTCGCATCGAGGATCTCCTGTCAGGGGCGGCCAGTCGCCGCCGCAATCCATTCAGGCAGCGCAAGTATCGCATCACGATTCGACCATGAGAAGCAGCGGGCGGCTGCGTCCTGCCACGGCCACCACCGATAACTGAGATGCTCGCGCGGCGCGAGGCGCACGGGGACCTCGGCCGCGACCGGCAGCGAGTACACGTGCTCGGTGTTGTGGGTCGTCCCCGGCGCGAAGCGGTGCCGCCAGCGCGCGAAGATCTCGAAGCGGTTGGTCGTCTTCCAGTCGATGACGCCGCCGTGCTCGGCTGCGATGATCCCGGTCTCCTCGGCGACTTCGCGCGCCGCAGTCCGGTCGAGCGGCTCGTCGTCGTTACGGCTTCCGGTCACCGATTGCCAGTGCCCCGGGAAGTCGGCTCGCTCGAGAAGGAGCACGCGCAGGTCCGCGGTGTGGATGACGACGAGCACCGAGACCGGCTGCTTGTAGCGCGCTGGCTCGTGAACGGAGCCGTCTTCCACCTTGTCACCTGCCACCGCGCACGGCGCTGCCCGTCGGCACGTTCATCCGACCAGCACCCAGAAGGCGAGGTGGCGCTCGCGCCAGAAACTCGCTGCCTCGGTCAGGATCTCCTCGAGCGTTTCCCAGTCGTGCGCATGGCCGTGCCGGAAATGGGCGGCATGCGCGAGGTGGATCGCGCAGCCCTTCTTGCCGAGCCAGTCGTGATCCTCGAGTACGTCGGCGAGCGCATCGAAGTTGTTGCCGAAATGCGCCGGCAGGTGCAGGCCCCGGGCGAGCGTGGCGAAGAGCGACGCACGGTCGACCACCGCACCGAGGTCCAGCTCGAGATAGCGCAAGCCAGCGTGCCCCGCAGCCGCCGCGACGAGGTCGGCATGGCCGTGGTATTCGATCACGCCCGCATCGTCGACGCGGCTCAGGTCGGGCAGCTTCACTCGCGAATCTTCCGGAACGTCTGGTAATGATCGTCCGTGTAGTAGCAGGAGTCGGGTGTACTTCTCGCCCCACCGCAGATGATGCGCCTCGCGCCGCGATTGTGCACGCCCGGCGTCTTCACCGTGTATTCGTGATAGTACCCATGGGGTTCGCGGGGAAGGTGCCGCTCGCGATTGCCGAAGGTGATGCCGTCGCGCTCATAGGGAAACGGCCCGCCGTCGTGAATGCGCCGCAGCGTGGTGCGTGCTTCCTGCGGGAGGTCTGCAACCGTGATCTCCGTGCGTCCGGCGCCGCCGGAATGCTCGCGAGCGATCGCCGGTGCGGAGAGGGCGACCGCTGCAACGACGCCCGCCAGGACCACCGCGGCAAGCGTCCCGCGCATGTCAACCGGCGTGCGCGTGCTGCGTATCGGACGCGCGCACGCGCAGGTGCAGGTCGCGAAGCTGCTGCTCGGTGACCGGTGTCGGCGCTCCGACGAGCAGGTCCTGGCCGCGCTGGGTCTTCGGAAACGCAATCACGTCGCGAATGGACTCGGCACCGCACATCAGCGCGACGATGCGGTCGAGCCCGAACGCAATGCCGCCGTGCGGCGGCGCGCCGTAGCGCAGCGCGTCGAGGAGGAAGCCGAACTTGCGGCGCTGGTCGTCGGCGCTCAGGCCGAGCGACTCGAACACCCGCGCCTGCACCTCGGGGCGATGGATGCGCACCGACCCGCCGCCGATCTCCCAGCCGTTCATGACGACATCGTAGGCTTTCGCAAGCGCGCTTCCCGGGTCGGCGGTGAAGCGCAGGTCGTGACCGTCTTTGGGCGCGGTGAACGGATGATGGCGCGCACCCCAGGCGCCGGTCGCCTCGTCCTGCTCGAACATCGGGAAGTCGACGACCCACAGCGGCTTCCAGCCTGATTCCGCAAGCCCGCGCAGACGTCCGATGTGCACGCGCAGCGCTCCGAGCGCATCGGCGACGATCTTCGCGCGGTCGGCACAGAAGAAGATCAGGTCGCCGTCGACTGCGCCGCAGCGCTCGAGGATCGCGCGCAGCACGGGCTCCGCAAGAAACTTGACGATCGGCGACTGCAGCCCTGCGTCGTTCGGCCTGGACGCGTCGTTGACGCGGATCCACGCGAGCCCCTTCGCGCCGTGGGCCGCGACGAACGGCGCGCAGTCGTCGATCTCCTTGCGCGTCATCGCGCCGCCCCCGGGGATACGCAGTGCCGCGACGCGGCCGTTGGCGAGCTCGGCCGCCTGACGGAACACCTTGAACTCGGCCTCGCGCACGACGTCGGTGAGCTCGGTCAACCTGAGCGCGATCCTCAGATCCGGCTTGTCGGAACCGTAGTCGCGCATCGCGTCGGCGTAGGCGAGCACAGGGAACGGGTCGGGAAGCTCAACGGCGAGCGTCTCGCGGAACATCGTCCGGACGAGATCCTCCATCAGCGCGCGGATCTCGGTCTCGTCGAGGAACGAAGTCTCGACGTCGATCTGCGTGAACTCCGGTTGGCGGTCGGCGCGGTTGTCCTCGTCGCGGAAGCACTTGACGATCTGGTAGTAGCGGTCGAAGCCCGCCATCATCAGCATCTGCTTGAAGAGCTGCGGAGACTGCGGCAATGCGTAGAACTCGCCGTGATGCAGGCGCGATGGCACGAGGAACTCGCGCGCGCCCTCGGGCGTCGACTTGTAGAGCACGGGGGTCTCGATGTCGACGAAACCGTGCGCGTCGAGAAAGCGCCGCGCCGACGCCGCGGCGCGGTGGCGCAGCCGCAGGTTGCTCTGCATCACGGGGCGCCGCAGGTCAATGACGCGATGCTGCAGACGCACCGTCTCGGACAGGTTCTCGTCGTCGAGCGAGAACGGCGGCGTCGCCGATGCATTGAGGATCTCGATCGAGTGCGCGAGCACCTCGACCTCGCCCGACACGAGGTTCGGGTTCACCGTCCCCTCGGGGCGCGCGCGCACCGCACCTTCGATCGCGATGCAGTATTCGTGGCGCAGCTTCTCGGCGACGGCGAAGCTCTCGGGACGGTCGGGGTCGAAAACGACCTGCAGCAGCCCCTCGCGGTCGCGCAGGTCGACGAAGATCACCCCGCCGTGGTCGCGCCTGCGGTGCACCCAGCCGGTGACCGTGACGTTCCGGCCGAGGAAGCTGCGATCGATGCGCCCGCAGTAGTCAGTGCGTTCCAACGTGCTCTCCGGTCCGTGCCGCCGCCGCGCGTGCCGAGCGCGTGCCGATGCGCGGTGCGACGACGCCCATCGAGATGATGTACTTGAGCGCTTCGTCGACCGTCATGTCGAGCTCGTGCACCTGCGCGATCGGGAGCATCACGAAATAGCCGCCGGTCGGGTTCGGCGTCGTCGGAACGTACACGCTCAGGTATTCGCCACTGAGGTAGCTCATCACCGCCGGCGCCGGAGCTCCGGTGAGGAAACCGATCGTCCAGCACCCGGGGCGCGGGAACTCGACGAGGAGCGCCTTGCGGAATGCGTTTCCTCTGCCCGAGAGCAGCGTGTCGCTCACCTGCTTCACCGACGAGTAGATCGACTTCACGAACGGGATGCGCCCGAGGATCGCCTCCCACGCGTGAATCAGCCGCTGGCCGAAGAAGTTCGCGGCCACGACTCCGGTCAGGAACAGGATCACGAACGCGACAACGACGCCGAGACCCGGGATGTCGAAGCCGAAGAGCTGGCGCGGCTGCAGGCTCGTCGGCAGCACGAGCAGGATCTGGTCGAGCGACGACAGCAGCCAGTGGATGACCCAGATCGTGATGCCGAGTGGCACCCAGACGATCAGACCGGCAATCAGGTAGCGCTTCAAGCCGAGCTACCCGATGCCGAACCCGTCGGGGTCGTGCCGCTCGACGTCGAGCTTCCGGCGGCGGCTTTCGATTCGCCCGACTTTGAATCGCTCGACGAGCGCCGTTCACTCGTCGCCGCGGCGCCTTCGGAACCCGCCGTGCCGCCGGAACCGGGCGCACCGCCGTCGGCTCCCGCACCCGCACGGTCGCTGCCGCCCTTCGCTCCATCGCCCGCACCTTCTGCGGCCGGTTTGCCCTTCGCGCCGCCGTCGCCGGCGCCGGAAGACGCATCCGGCGCCTTTGCCGCACGTTTCGCGCCGCTGTTGCGAAAATCGGTGACGTACCAGCCCGAGCCCTTCAACTGGAAGCCCGCCGCCGAGACGAGCTTCACGAGATCGGGTCGATGGCAATGCGGGCATTCGACCTGCGGCGGATCGGAGAACTTCTGCAGGACTTCGATCTGGTGGCCGCAGGAGGAGCAACGGTACTCGTAAATCGGCATGGCGTGGCGCTCGCGCGACCGCCGGGGTCGCCTGCGAAGCGTTTGATTAGCAAGGGATAATGATAGCATCCGTGCTCGGGCCCACGATCGCGCCGCGAGCGGCTGCGATCATCGGCGAACCGCCGTGTCGCAATCGTCTTCGTCATTGGTCGATGGCCATGCATTGGATCTGGTGGATCGCTGCGGTTGTCCTGGTCGGCGCCGAACTCGCCACCGGGACGTTCTATCTGCTGGCGATCGCCATCGCGCTGGCGCTGGGCGGCCTCGCCGCGTGGCTCGGTGCAGCCGAGTCGACGCAACTGCTGATTGCCGGAGCGCTGTCGATCGCCGGCCTCGTTGTAGCGCATTTGTGGCGCCGCCGGCACGGCGAACCGCGCGCGATGCCTTCGCTCGACATCGGGCAGTCGGTCAGCGTCCACGCATGGAAGGCCGACGGCACCGCGCGAGTCGAATATCGCGGCTCGCACTGGGATGGCGTGCTCGCCACGCCCGACACGCCGAAGAGCGCAACGATGTACATCGTCGGCATGCGCGGCTCGACGCTCGTCCTCGGCGCCGGTCCGCGGTAATGCGTACCGGGCTCGACGCGCCGTCCACGGCGCCGCTTCGCTGATCCGACCCCGCTCAGGAGAACCTTCATGCCCATCGGCTCGTCGCTCGTCACGCTGATCCTGTTCATCGTCATCCTGATCGCAGTCGTCAAGACGATCCGCGTCGTGCCGCAGCAGCGTGCGTGGATTGTCGAGCGGCTCGGCCGCTTTCACGCGGTGCTGCAGCCGGGGCTCAATTTCGTCGTCCCGTTGGTCGATCGCGTCGCCTATCGCCACGACCTGCGCGAGATCCCGCTCGACGTGCCGCCGCAGGTGTGCATCACGAAGGACAACACGCAGCTTCAGGTCGACGGGATCCTCTACTTCCAGGTGACCGACGCGCGGCTCGCGTCCTACGGCTCGACCAACTACGTACTCGCGATCACCCAGCTCGCGCAGACGACATTGCGCAGCGTGATCGGCCGCATGGAACTCGACCGCACGTTCGAGGAGCGCGACCAGATCAACGCGGCGGTGGTGTCGGCGCTCGATGCCGCCGCGCCGAGCTGGGGCGTCAAGGTGCTGCGCTACGAGATCAAGGACCTGACCCCACCGGCCGAGATCCTGCGCGCGATGCAGGCGCAGATCACCGCCGAGCGCGAGAAGCGCGCCGTGATCGCGACCTCCGAAGGCAAGCGGCAGGAGCAGATCAACCTCGCCGAAGGCGCGCGCGCGGCAGCGATCGCCCAGTCGGAGGGCGAGAAGCAGGCCGAGATCAACAACGCCCAGGGTCAGGCGACCGCGACGCTGGTCAAGGCCGAAGCGACCGCGAAGGCGATCCGCCAGGTCGCCGAGTCGATCGGTGCCCAGGGCGGCATGCAGGCGGTGAACCTGCGCGTCGCCGAGCAGTACATCGAGCAATTCGGCAATCTCGCACGCACCAACAACACGCTGATCCTGCCGGCCAACGTCGCCGACATCGCCGGGCTCATCGCGACCGCGATGACCGTGGTCAAGGGCGCTTCGCCGCCGGCATCGGCGCCGGGCCGCGCCTGACACGGAGCTCGCTCATGGAAATCAGACACAGCACATTCATCGTCACCGGCGGCGCGTCGGGCCTCGGCGCCGCGACGGCGAAGATGATCGTCGAAGGCGGCGGTCGCGTGGTGATCGCCGATCTCAAGGAGGACGAAGGGACGGGGCTCGCGGCGAGCCTCGGCGCCTCGGCGCGCTTCGTGCGCACCGACGTGACGAGCGAGGAGAGCGCTGTCGCAGCAGTGCGTGCGGCGCGCGAGGCGTTTGGCGCCGTGCACGGCCTCGTCGCCTGCGCGGGCATCGTCCACGGCGAGAAGGTGGTGGGCCGCGAGGGGCCGCACACGCTCGCCGGCTTCGTGCGCGCGATCAACATCAACCTCGTCGGGACCTTCAACGTGCTGCGGCTCGCCGCGGTTGCGATGGCCGACAACGCACCCAACGCCGACGGTGAGCGAGGCGTGATCGTCAATACCGCATCGGTGGCCGCGTTCGACGGCCAGATCGGACAGGCGGCCTACTCGGCGTCGAAGGCGGGTGTGGTCGGGATGACGCTGCCGATCGCGCGCGAGCTCGCAAAGAGCGGCATTCGCGTGATGACGATCGCGCCCGGCATCTTCGAGACGCCGATGATGGCGAGCCTCGCTCCCGACGTGCAGGAGGCGCTGGGCAAGATGGTCCCGTTCCCGCCGCGCCTCGGCCGTCCGAGCGAGTTCGCTGCGCTGGTACGGGCGATCGTCGAGAACCCTATGCTGAACGGCGAGGTGATCCGCCTCGACGGGGCAATCAGAATGGCGCCGAAGTAGGCGCTGCGGCTGCCGCGGCGGACGCGGCGCGCGTTTCCTTGGCGACGATCGACAGCGTCGCCCAGCACCAGTCGCCGCGCTGTTCGACGACGTTGCGCAGCGTGATCGTGTAGATCGAACGCGGCGTCGTCAGGATGAGCTCGCGGCCGGCCGAGTAGTCGGCGACCGGGAGGATCACCGACTTCGCGAGCACCGGCTTGTGATGTCGCGACGGCGGCGGAAGGTAGAGGGCAGCGATCGCCGGCCCCAGCATCGCGGTGTCGAGCCCTTCGACCTCCATGCCGCTGCCGTTGGCGCCGCCGCGCTTCGGACGCAGGCGGACTGCCTTGAAGTGATCGCAGATCAGCGAGACGCCGATCTCGGTCCTCCCCGCTGGCAGGCGCTTCAGGCGGCGCGTGACGCCGAGGCGCCAGCGCGCGATGTCCGACTGGCGCACGGCGATCAGAGCACCGAGCGCGCGTCCCGGCGCGAGTTCGCCTTGCGCGACGATGCGCAGGCCCGATGTGCTGCGGTCGGTCACCTGCCAGATCGTGTGATCACCGACAGCGAGCGTTGCGCACAGTGTGTCGCTGGCAGCCGCGGTCGCCGGGCGGGGCCACGACGATCGCGAATACCCGGCCTGCCGCGTCGAACGCAGCTCGATGACATTGCCGGCGGGATCGTCCTCGTCGGCGAAATCTTGTTCCTTGCGCAGGTGGTGAATTGCAGCGAGGCCGACGCGCACGCGGGCGGGCACCTCGCACACTTCGCGCGGCTCGGATCGCATCTCGCCTGCCCGATTGGTCGACATCGCGATGCGCATCTTCTCGAGCACGCTGACGCGCTCACGTGCGACGACTCCGGTCATGTTGTCAGCGTCGAGCGCTCCGCGCTCGGCGGCGATCGCCGAATCGAAGCAGCCGACCATCGGCGTCGTGTCGAGAAAACGCACCGAGGGGCCGCTGCGGCCACCGCTTCCGCGCGAGAGGCCACAGTCCGCGTTGAGATCGAGGGCGAAGTCCTCGTCGCTCGCCGGTGCCGGGGTGAGCTTGAGCCGCGAGCTGCACCCGCGAATCTGTCCGGTCGCCCAGTCGATCTGGGCCGCCGAGAGGTTGCCGCTGCCGAGCAGGTGCATCACGAGCGCGCAGATGTAATCACGCTCGATCGTCCGGTGGTGAACGCCCGGTGCATCGTCGCCCGCGGAAACGTGGAGCCGCTCGATGCCGAGCTCGGCCGCCCGCAGGTAGATCCGATGGAGGCTGCGCCACCGCGCGGGAATCCACGCTTGGTGGTTGCCGATGCGCAGCTTCGCGTCGGAAGTGTAGTGGTGCAGAACGCGCACCGTCAGACCCGGGACGATGGACTTCCAGGCAGCGTAGCGTTCGGCATCGAGTGCCGTATCGAGCACGGTCTCGTAAGCGCTGATGAAACCGGTGATCAGATCGACGTTGGCCTTCCAGATCCGTTCCTGCAGCCCGCTGCCGAGCGTCGAAGCCTCGGCAATTTGGCGCGCGAGCTTGCGTCGATCGGGCCCCAGCGCACGGTCGACGTGCATCAGCGCGTGCGCGACGCCGTGGTCGATCGTCGCCTGGCCGTCGCGCAATTGCGCGAGCGCCTCGATGGCGAGCTGCGTACGCGTCATGACGTCGAGCGGAGGAAGCGCTTCGAGCCACAGCGTGGCCGATTTGACCGATTGGAAGGGGTGCGCGCCCGCGCGCCCGGGATTGAGAAAGGACAGCATGCGAAGCCCGAATACCGCGACTCCGGGCCAATCCCGGAGTGCATCAGCCTCGACGAAGCAAATCCGGTGCCAGGTCAGTCGCGCCGGGCGAGCGCGACCGCTGCGGCGATCATCGCGACGAAGAACACGAACGTCCAGCCGGCGATCGAGAGGCCGAGCAGCACCCAGCCTTTCTCGGCGCATTCGCCGCTGCCCTCGAGGACCCTGCGCACGACGTCGGTGAACGGGAGGGTGTCGAGCATGTAATTGAGGCCCGGCCCGCACGCCGGCACGAGGTCCTTCGGCAACGACTGCAGCCAGATCTGCCGGGCGGCGAAGAGTGCCCCGGCGCCAGCCGCGATCACGGTGAGGAACGCATAGAACGCCGCACCCGATCGCTTCGGGTTGTGCAGCGCTGCGAGGAGGAACACGATGCCGACCGCGATCACGGCGACGCGCTGGAAGATGCACAGCGGGCAGGGCTCGATGCCCTTACCGTATTGCAGCCACAACGCCCAGGCGATCAACGCCGCGCAGACGACGAAGCCGAGCACGTAGGCGGGCCGCCGCTGCGGCAGCACGATGAGCGCGAGCGCCGCAACGCCGATCGTCATCACCAGCACGCGGTACGACGCTTCCGATAGCGACGGCTCGCCACCGAACCAGCGAAAGAGCGCCTCCTGTCCGATCAGCGCGAGACAGAGGATCAGGGCGGCCCAGGGAAGGGGAATGGTCGGGTAACGGTTCATGTCGATTGCGAGAGGGCGAGTGCCTGGTCGAGGTCCCACAGTATGTCGTCGACCGATTCCAGCCCGACCGACAGACGGATCAGCTCGGGGAGCACCCCGGCCGCGCGCTGCTCGGCTTCGTCGAGCTGGCGATGCGTGGTCGACGCCGGATGGATGATCAGCGATTTCGCGTCGCCGATGTTGGCGAGATGCGACAGCATCTGTACCGCCTCGATGCAGCGCACGCCCGCCGCCGCACCGCCGCGAACGCCGAACGTGAGAATCGCACCGGCGCCATGCGGCAGGTAGCGGCGGGCGAGCGTGTACGACGGCGAGTCGGGCAGTAGCGGGTAGTTGACCCAGGCGACCGCCGGATGCGCGGCGAGGTGCCGGGCGACCGCGAGCGCCGATTCGCAGTGCCGCGGCATCCGGAGGTGCAGCGTCTCGATTCCCTGCAGCAGCAGGAAGGCAGACAGCGGAGCGAGCGTCGGCCCCAGCGTGCGCATCGCCTCCATGCGCATCTTCATCGTGAAGCCGAAGTCGCCGAAGGTCTCGTGGAAGATCACGCCGTGGTAGCCGCGCGATGGCTCGGTCATCTGCGGGAAGTGGCCGTTATCCCACGGGAAGCGTCCCGATTCGATGACGATGCCGCCCATCGTCGTGCCGTGCCCGCCGAGGTACTTGGTGAGCGAATGGACGACGATGTCGGCGCCGTGCTCGATCGGGCGGCACAGCCACGGTGATGCCATCGTGTTGTCGATGACGAGCGGCACGCCGCCCGCGTGCGCGATCTCGGCGAGCGCCGCGATGTCGACGACGTTGAGCTGCGGATTGCCGATCGTCTCGGCATAGACGGCCTTGGTGTTCGGGCGCAGCGCCGCGCGGACCGCATCGGTATCGCCGGTGTCGACGAACGTGGTCTCGATGCCGAGGTCGGCAAGCGTGACGGCGAGCTGCGAGTAGGTTCCGCCGTAGAGCGTGTGCGCGGCGACGAGGTGATCGCCCCTGCGTGCCAGCGTGAAGAAGACGAGCGACTGCGCCGCCATCCCGGTCGCCGCGGCAAGCGCAGCACGCCCGCCTTCGAGCGCCGCGACGCGCTCCTCGAGCGCGGCGACCGTCGGATTGGAGATGCGCGAGTAGACGTTGCCGAAGGTCTGCAGGTTGAACAGCGACGCCGCGTGGTCGACGCTGTCGAACACGAACGACGTCGTCTGGTAGATCGGCTGCGCACGCGCGCCGGTCTCGCGATCTGGGATCTGCCCGGCATGCAGGCACAGCGTGTCGAAGCCGAAGCGCCGGTCAGCCATGCGGGCGCCGCGCCGAGATGACGCCGGTGTTGACTCCGGCCCAATTGAGCCCGCCCATCAGGCGCGCGTGCTCGATCTTCACGCAGCGATTCATCACGACATCGAGCCCGGCGTCCGACGCGCGTTTCGCTGCCTCGGCGTTCTCGATGCCAAGCTGCATCCACAGGACCTTGGCGTGAATCGCGATCGCGGCCTCGGCGATCGCAGGAATCTCGGGTGCGCGCCGGAAGCAGTCGACGATGTCGACCGGTACCGGAATCGACGCGAGGTCGGGATAGCAGGTCTCGCCGAGCACCGATGCATAGGCCGGGTTGACGGGAACGATCCGGTAGCCGTGCTCCTGCATGTATTTGGCGGCGAAGTTGCTGGGCCGATTCCAGTTCGCCGACAATCCGACGACTGCGATCGTCCGCGAGCGGGTGAGGATCCTTCGCAGACCTGGAATGTCGTCGACGATCGGCATGACGGAGACGTTGCGGTGCCCGTGCCGCGTACCTAGCGCGGGCGGCCCTGCGGTGTCGCGTAGGGGTACTCGTCGCTGATCCGCCGGCCCGACGAGATCGCGTCGTCGAGGCCCGATGGCAGCCGCGGGTAGTCGCCGGGCCCGAACGTGCGGCAGGTGCCGCCGAAGTCGCTGTTGCTGCAGAAGATCCAGTAGCCGCGCTCGACGCGAAGCGACCGCGCGCGATCGTTGAATCCCGAGCGGTCGAGATTGCGCACGACGTCGCCGCCGATCACGTACTGGCGCCCGCCGAAGTCCGCGTCGCTGTAGAGGATTGCGCGCACGCGTTGGCCCCACGCCGGCGGGTACCCGGTCGCTGCTCCGAAGCCGCCCGCCACCGGACGCAGCGAACTCAGCTTGGCGGCGAGGTCGCCTAGCGAACGATAGGTTCCCGGGTCGAACACCT
>Ga0157370_10004611_pt1 | contig 15759 bp, 13 predicted proteins | sample C35metaG_FD_113463 | JGI IMG/M metagenome (GOLD analysis project Ga0157370, IMG submission 113463) | Corn rhizosphere microbial communities from Kellogg Biological Station, Michigan, USA - C3-5 metaG | ecosystem: Host-associated > Plants > Roots > Rhizosphere > Soil | place: USA: Michigan...
AAGACCCGGATGATCATGATCAACAGCCCGCACAACCCGTCTGGCGCGGTGTTGTCGGCGGCCGACCTTGATGAGCTGGCGGCGATCGTGCGCAACACCGGCATCGTGGTGCTGTCCGACGAGGTGTACGAGCACATCGTGTACGCGGGGCAGCACGAAAGCGTGCTGCGCCATCCCGAGCTGGCCGGGCGCAGCATCGTGATCTCCTCATTCGGCAAGACTTATCATTGCACCGGCTGGAAAGTCGGTTACGCGGTGGCACCGGCGGCGCTGAGCGCCGAGTTCCGCAAGGTGCACCAGTACCTCACGTTCTGCACCTTCCATCCGGCGCAGGCGGCGTTCGCCGAATTCATGGCCAGCTACCCCGAGCACTACCTGGAGTTGCCGGCGTTCTACCGGGCCAAGCGCGATCGTTTTCGCGCCTTGCTGGCACCGTCGCGCTTCAAGCTGCTCGACGTGCCGGGCGGTTACTTCCAACTGGTCGACTATTCGGCGATTCGCGACGAAGACGATCTGGCTTTCAGCAAGTGGCTGGTGGAGCAGGGTGGCGTGGCGGCGATCCCGCTGACGCCGTTCTACGAAAGCGCGCCGGGCACGCGCCTGCTGCGGCTGTGCTTCGCCAAGAGCGACGCCACGATGGAAGCGGCGGCGGAGCGGCTATGCAAACTCTGAGGGTTTCATTGGTGCAGGGAGCGACCCGCTGGCATGACGCGCCGGCCAATCGCGACTATTACGGCGCGCTGGTGCGCCTGGCGAAAGGCAGCGACCTGATCGTGTTGCCAGAAACCTTCCTGTCCGGTTTCAGCAACGATACCCGTGCCAGCGCCGACACGATGGATGGCGAAGGCGTGGCCTGGCTGCGCGCGCTGGCGATCGAAGTGGGCGCGGTGATTTGCGGCAGCCTGGCGATCCGTGAGAGCGACGTCGTCTACAACCGCCTGCTGTGGGTGCGGCCGGACGGCAGCTTCGAGCAGTACGACAAGCGTCACCTGTTCCGCATGGCCGGCGAGCACACGCGTTATGGCGGCGGCAACGAACGGCTGGTCGTGGAACTGAAGGGTTGGCGGATCCTGCCGCAGGTTTGCTACGACCTGCGTTTCCCTGTGTGGTTGCGCAATCGTCGGCTGGTTTCCGCCACCGGCGGCATGGATTACGACCTGGCGTTGTTCGTCGCCAACTGGCCGGCACCGCGCCGACAGCCGTGGCGCACGCTGCTGCGCGCGCGGGCGATCGAGAATTTGAGTTACGTGGTCGGAGTGAACCGGGTCGGCGTCGATGGCAACGAGATTCCGTATGCCGGCGACAGCGCGGTGATCGATCCGGTCGGCGAGCCGTTGCTGGAACTTGGCGCGCAGGAGCAGGTGGTGACGGTCACGCTGGACCCGGCACCGCTGCTGGCGCACCGCGAACGTTTTCCGGCGTGGATGGACGCCGACGCGTTCTCGCTCGATCCGGGCTGATTCGTCAGCAGCATGAAAACGAAAAGCCGCCTTGTCGGCGGCTTTTCGTTGATCGATTCGCAGGAATTCAGAGGATCGCCAGCACCGCTTCCGGTGGGCGGCCGATGACGGCCTTGCCATTGGCGACCACGATCGGCCGCTCGATCAGTTTCGGATGCGCCACCATCGCGGCAATCAACGCTGCGTCATCAAGAGCGGGATCGCCCAGTCCGAGTGACTGATATGCGTCCTCGCCGGCGCGCAACAGATCGCGTGCCGTCATGCCCAGCTGTTTCAACAATACGGCCAGTTCGGCCGCGCTCGGCGGAGTGTCGAGGTAGTTGATCACCTCGATCTTGCCGCCACGCTCTTCCAGCAACGCCAGCGTGGCGCGCGACTTGGAGCAGCGGTTGTTGTGGTAGATGCGGATCATCAGCCAGCGCGCTCAGCGATTGCCGGAACGGTTGCCGCCGCGCCCGGGTGGACGCCCGCCGCCATGCCCCTTCGGACGCGGGCCACCGGCACCGGCTGGGCGAGTGCCGCCGCGCCCTTGCGGACGATTGCCGCCCGGCCCGGCAGCGAAAGGTTTGCCGGCGGCAGCGTGGCGGTTGCCGGTGGTGGTGCCAGCCTGGCCACGCGGACCACCGGGGCGAGCGCCATCGCGATTCTCGCCGGCGAACCAGGTGCGCACCGAGGGCAGTTCCTGGCCAGGCGCCACCCGACGCCCCTTGCCATGTCGGCCCGCGGCGCCACCGGCACCGCCCGCCCCGCGCTCGGGGCGCGCGACATTGCCGTTGACTTCCTTGCCGCCGGTTCGCGGCGGCTTGCGGCCCCGCACGGGCTCCTCGCGGATGCGGTCGTAGGCGCGCAGTTCGCGAGCCTCGTCCTGTCCACCGGTCCAGGCGGTGCCGGCACCGCGTTCGGGGCGGTACTCGGTGACACTGCGGCTGGCGCGACGCTGGTGCAGGATCGGGCTCAGGGTCAGTACCGGCTGGGCGGCGCCCAGGCCGGAGGTCTGGCGCAACTGCTTGACGCTTTCGGCGTCCAGCGCTTCGCATTCGCCACGCCGCAGGTTGCGCGGCAGTTCGATCCGGCCATAGCGGATGCGCTTGAGCCGGCTGACCAGGAAGCCCTGCGAGTCCCACAGGCGGCGAACCTCGCGATTGCGGCCCTCGCGGATCACCACGCGGAACCAGCTGTGGCTGCCACCGCGGCTGATCACCGCGATGTCGTCGAAGCGGGCCGGGCCGTCGTCCAGTTCCACGCCGGCTTTCAGGCGTTCGATGATCTCGTCGGGCACTTCGCCGTGCACGCGGCACAGGTATTCGCGCTCCATGCCGCTCTTGGGGTGCATCAGGCCGTTGGCCAGCTCGCCGTCGGTGGTCAGCAGCAGCAGGCCGGTGGTGTTGATGTCCAGTCGACCCACGGCGACCCAGCGCGCGCCTTTCAGTCGCGGCAGCTGTTCGAATACGGTGGGGCGGCCTTCCGGATCGTCGCGGGTGGTCAGCACGCCTTCGGGCTTGTGGTAGATCAGCACTTCGGCGTCGTCACGGCTGTCGGTGGCAACGACGAACTGCTTGCCGTCCATGACCACGCGGTCGCCGGCCTTGACGCTCATGCCGATTTCCGCGGGTGCGCCGTTGAGCTCGATTTCACCCGACTGGATGCGTTGCTCGAGCATGCGGCGCGAGCCCAGGCCGGCGTTGGCCAGTACTTTGTGCAGGCGTTCTTCCAGCGCGGGCGCGTCAGCGTCGGGGCGCGGTTCGCGCTTCAGGGTCAGAACGGATTTTTGCGGCGCAGTCATGCGCGGTACTCCTCGGTATCTTGGCTTGCGTCGTCGGCTTCGACGTCCGCGGCGGGGTTCGCTGCCTCATCGGCAGTGGCAATCGGGTGATCGAGGGCGGGACTCGTGTCGGAGCCTGGCTCGTCGGACTCGGATGAAGCGGCAGGCGCGTCGGCGTCGGCCGTGTTGTCGTCGGCATCCGCGGCGTCCGCGGATGCGTGGTGTGCGATTTCCGTTTCGCCGTTGTCGGCTTCGGCGGCCATTTCCTCGTCCGGATCGATCGGCAGGTCACGCGTGATGCGGACGGGCAGGGGTTCCGGCTCGAAGCGCATCTGCGGGTCTTCCATGTCGCGGATTTCGGACAGTGGCGGCAACTGGTCCAGCGATTTCAGGTTGAAGTAGTCGAGGAAGGCGCGGGTGGTGCCGAACAACGCCGGCCTGCCCGGAACATCCCGATGGCCGACCACGCGGATCCATTCGCGCTCTTCCATGGTCTTGATGATGTTGGAGGACACCACCACGCCGCGGATCTGTTCGATCTCGGGACGGGTGATCGGCTGCCGGTAGGCGATCAGGGCCAGGGTTTCGAGCAGGGCGCGCGAGTAGCGGCTGGGCCGCTCGGTCCACATCCGCGAGATCCACGGATGCACGTCCTGGCGTACCTGGTAGCGGAAACCGGAGGCGACTTCCTTCAGTTCGATGCCGCGCCCTTCGCAGTCCCCGCCCAGCGACTCCAGCGCCTGCGCAATCTGCTGCGGACCGACTTCCTCGTCCTCGTTGAACAGGTCGCCGAGCTGATGCACGGTCATCGGCTGGGTGGAGGCCAGCAGGGCGGCCTCGATGATGGGTTTGAGTTGGTCGATCTGCATGGCCTTGGGGTCGGATGCCGATTCAGTAGGGGTCGGTCAACAGGTGTGGTTCAGTCGCCGGACGATTCGATCAGTGCCGATTCGCCCGTTGAGGTGTCGTCCGCCGGCAACTCGGCGGGTTCTTCGCTGTGGCTGGCTCTGGCCTTGACGTAGATCGGCGCCAGCGGTGCTTCCTGCACGATCTCGATCAGCATTTCCTTGGCCAGCTCCAGCATTGCCAGGAAGGTCACCACGATGCCGGGGCGGCCCTCGGCAAGGTCGAACAGATCCTCGAAGCGATGAAAGCTGTCGTCGTCCAGCCGGCTCAACAGCTCACCCATGCGCTGGCGCACGCTGAGCGCTTCGCGCTTGATCGCGTGATGCCCGAACAGCTCGGCGCGATGCATCACCTCTTTCAGCGCCAGCAGCAGCTCGGTCAGCTCCAGCGGCGGCGGCAACCGGATCACGTTGCGCTCGCCGACGTCGGCATGCGCCACCACGCTGTCGCGCTCCATCCGGGGCAGGGCCTCGATCTCCTCGGCGGCGCGCTTGAAGCGTTCGTACTCCTGGAGTCGCCGCACCAGCTCGGCGCGGGGGTCGTCTTCCAGCCCTTCCTCGATCGGCGGTCGTGGCAGCAGCAGTCGCGACTTGATCTCGGCCAGGATCGCGGCCATCAACAGGTATTCCGCGGCCAGTTCCAGCCGCATCACGTCCCGCATCAGCTCGATGTAGGTCATGTATTGCCGGGTGATCTCGGCAACCGGGATGTCCAGGATGTCGAGGTTCTGCCGGCGGATCAGGTACAGCAGGAGGTCCAGCGGTCCCTCGAATGCCTCCAGGATGACCTCGAGGGCATCCGGCGGGATGTACAGATCCTGCGGCATCTGCAACATCGGTTCGCCGCGCACGATGGCCAGCGGCATTTCCTGCTGTTGCGGTACCGATGCAAATGCATCGGGCGTTGCATCGATCTGGCTGGGCTGCTCGACGACGGGTTCAGTACTCATCAAGGCCTGTCATGGGGCCGCGTTCAACGGCTGGCAGTAGGTTCAACGTGGGTCAGGGCTGTTCATCTGCAGGCACAACGTGCATGTCCGTGCCCGGAATATCCGCGCTCGAACGCGGCGTTGAGGCGGCGTTCCCGGGTGTCGCGTTCCTGTGCATCTCCAAAGCCGAGGCGCTGTCGGCGCCATCGTCACGACGGGCATGATGAAGCCACGGGCTGTGGTTCGGTCAGGCGGGTCGTCAGCGGCCATTGCGCACCTGCTGCGGGTTGTCGGCCACGGCAACGGTGCAAGTCAGTGGGTGAACACAACACGCCGCTGGCTCTTTACTGGTCGGTCTGAGTACTTCGGTGGGCAACCGTGGAGTGTCGGGCGGGCCGGCAGCAAACATGTTCCACGGAACCACGCGTTGCCAGAGAGTAACGGCAAGCCGGCAACAAGTCCAGTCAGAACAGTCAGGTCGCCTGGCGGGGCCGTGGATGGGACAGGCACCACGGACAGGGTTCATGTCGGCGATCGCGACAGGCACAATAGGGAGTCTTGCCGCAAGTGAAGAGCGGGGCCATGACGGGTTGGTGGCGGCGCGTGACCCAATGTGACGCTTTGGGACAGGAGCGGAGTCAGGGAAAATGCCGGAGGACGCCGGCCGACCTGCCGATAGCCACGACGTCGGGTCATTTCCATGGCGGGCGCCGCTTCATTGTGTGACCCGGTCGGCGATCGAGCTGGTGCGCGCCGGGGTTGATCCCATGGCACGTCAATTGCTTTGACTGAATCGTTGAGTCGGTGGCACTGCACAATGGTTCCTTAGGATGGCGTGGGTGAATGCCCGGGCGTTGGCGGACGATGCGGCAGAAGAGATCCGGCGGATTCTTGAATACGGCGTCCTTGCCAAAAGCAGGCGCGAACGCAAATAGGCGGTACAGCTGATGGCGATCGACAAACAGGGAAATGGCGATGGTGTGCCGGAAAAGCTGCGGCCGGCGCGCATGCAGATCGAGACGACGGTACTGATGAGCCGTCACGGCGAATCGCATCCCACCGAACTGGTGGACATTTCGGCGACCGGCGCGTTGTTGCGGCGCCCGCTGGGCTGGTCGGGCGAGCCGGGGCAGAGCTGGGTGCTCGACATGATCTTCGGGCACAACCTGCACATCCACCTGGAAGCGACCGTGGCGCGTATTTCCGACCATCACATCGGCTTTTCCTACAACCGCATCCCCGAAGACAAGCAGGTGCCGCTGTGGAACCTGCTGGGGGGCTACGCCGACATCCTCGAGTACTGGAAGGACGGCTGACGCGCGCCTCAAGGATTCCGTCGATACTCACGCATGACGTAAACGCCCGCATGATCCATGCGGGCGTTTTGTTTGCGCATCAGGGGATCAGGCGGCGGGTTTCTTTTCGTCGCGCAATTCGCGCCGCAGGATCTTGCCCACGTTGCTCTTCGGCAGCTCGTTGCGGAACTCGATCTGGCGGGGCCGCTTGTAGCCGGTCAGGCGGTCGTGGCAGAACTGCTTCAGGTCCTCGACGGTAAGGTTCGGATTCTTGCGCACGACGAACAGCTTCACCACTTCACCGGAATGCTCATCCGGTACGCCGACCGCGGCGACCTCGAGCACGCCCGGGTGCTCCATCACCACGTCCTCGACCTCGTTCGGATAGACGTTGAAGCCCGACACCAGGATCATGTCCTTCTTGCGGTCGACGATATAGAAGTAACCCTTTTCGTCCATCCTGGCGATGTCGCCGGTATGCAGCCAACCGTCGCTGCCGAGCACCTTGGCGGTCTCCTCGGGCCGCTGCCAGTATCCCTTCATCACCTGTGGACCAAGCACCATCAATTCGCCGACTTCGCCGACCGGCAGCGGCTGCCCGTCCTCCGACCAGATGGCGACGTCGGTGGAAGGTACCGGCAGGCCGATCGAGCCGTTGTATTCCTTCAGGTCCAGCGGATTGATGCACACGGCCGGCGAGGTTTCGGTGAGCCCGTAGGCTTCGGCCAGGGTGCAACCGGTGACTTTCTTCCAGCGCTCGGCCACGGCACGCTGCACCGCCATGCCGCCGCCCAGGGTCATGTGCAGGCGCGAGAAGTCGAGGTCCGCGAAGCCCGGCGTGTTGAGCAGGCCGTTGAACAGGGTGTTGACGCCGGTCAGCGCGGTGAAGCCGGAGGCCTTCAGTTCCTTGACGAAGCCGGGCATGTCGCGCGGATTGGTGATCAGCCAGTTCAAGCCGCCCAGGCGCGTGAACACCAGGCCATTCGCCGTCAACGAGAAGATGTGATAGAGCGGCAGCGCGGTGATGATGACCTCCTCGCCCACCTTGGTGCTGGCGCTGATCCAGGCATCCGCCTGCAGCATGTTCGCGACCATGTTGCCGTGGGTGAGCATCGCGCCCTTGGCTACGCCCGTGGTGCCCCCGGTGTACTGCAGAAAGGCGAGGTCGTCGTGGGCAAGTGCCACTGGCGGCAACGGATGTGCCGCGCCCTGCGCCAGTGCGTCGCGAAAGCGTACCGCCTGGGGCAGATTGAATGCCGGCACCATCTTCTTGATGTGCTTGAGCGCGAAATTGATCAGCGCTCCCTTGGGGAAGCCCAGCATGTCGCCGAGGCCGGTGGTGACGATGTGCTGCACCGAGGTTTCCGCCACGACCTGCTGCAGGGTCGCGGCGAAATTGTCGAGCACGACGATGGCCTTGGCGCCGGAATCCTGCAGTTGGTGCCTGAGCTCGCGCGCGGTGTACAGAGGGTTGGTGTTGACCACCACCAGGCCGGCACGCAAGGCGCCGAACAAGGCGATCGGATACTGCATGGCGTTCGGCATCATGATCGCGATGCGGTCGCCCTTGCCGAGTTTGAGCACCCCGGTGAGGTAGCCCGCGAACTGGCGGCTCATGTCGTCGATCTGGCCATAGCTGAGCTTGCGGCCGAAATTGGCGAAGGCCGGCTTGTCGCGAAAGCGCCCGAATGCCTCTTCCAGCACGGCCGGCACCGACGCATATCTGCCGACGTCGATCCGTTCGGCCACGCCTGCCGGATAATTCGCCAGCCACGGACGCTCGTTGCTCATGCTCAAGTCCCCTGCTTCATGGTGGATCGTGTTCGTTGCGAGGCTGTGGCCATGGTCGCGGTTTCAGCGCGCCCATGCGTTAAACCATTGGAGCATACGCTCGCGTACAGCGGCAAGCTGCAAACCATGAGGTCACGAGATGACTGGAACGACGAAGTTCACGCGCCTGCTGGTCGTGCTGACCGTGCTGCTGCTGGGTGTGTCGGCCTGTCGGCATAAGCCGGACGAGGAGCAGGTGCGCCAGGCGATTGCCGCAGTGTCCAGGGCTGCCGAGTCCGGTTCCGCGGGCGATGTGGTGGCGCCGCTCAGCAAGGACTTCGACGGCAACGCGAGGGAACTGGATCGTCGCTCGCTGGGCAACATGGTGCGCCTCGTCGCGTTGCGTGGCGAACATGTCGGAGTGACCATGGGGCCGGTGACCATCGAACATCGTGGTGCGCGGATCGTCGCCACGTTCACGCTCGGGCTGAGCCGCGGCAGCGGCGGACTGCTGCCCGAACAGCTAGGCATCTACCAGGTCGAATCGGCGTGGCGGCAGGAGGATGGCGAGTGGCTCTGCTATTCGGCGAGCTGGAAGCGCGCGATCTCCTCGCCGGACGATTGAGAAGGAAAAAGGCCGCCCCGGAATGGGGCGGCCTGGGTCGTTCTTGCAGCGCAGCGCAGTAACTTCAGGCCGCCTTCTTGCCCGCCAGCTGACGCAGCACGTACTGCAGGATGCCGCCGTGGCGGTAGAAGTCGCGCTCCTTCGGCGTGAGCAGCATCACGTTGACGGTGAACTCCTTCTTGCTGCCATCCTTGGCGGTGGCCGTCACCCGGGCCTGTTTCGCATTGCCGTTGTCGAGGCCGCCGATGTCGAAACTCTCGTTGCCGGTCAGGCCCAGCGACTTGGCGTTTTCACCGTTCCTGAACGTGCACGGCAGCACGCCCATGCCGACCAGGTTGGAGCGGTGGATGCGCTCGAAGCTTTCGGCGATGACCGCCTTGACGCCCAGCAGCAAGGTGCCCTTGGCCGCCCAGTCGCGCGACGAACCGGTGCCGTACTCCTTGCCGGCCAGCACCACCAGCGGGGTCTTCTCCTGCTTGTACTTCATCGCCGCGTCGTAGATCGCCATCTGCTCGCCCGACGGCACGTGACGGGTGAAGCCGCCTTCGACACCGTCCAGCATCTGGTTCTTGATGCGGATGTTGGCGAAGGTGCCGCGTACCATCACGTCGTCGTTGCCGCGTCGCGAGCCGTAGGAGTTGAAGTCGAGCGGCTTCACGCCACGCTCGATCAGGAAGCGTCCCGCGGGCGAATCCTTCTTGATCGATCCGGCCGGCGAGATATGGTCGGTGGTGATCGAGTCGCCGAACAGACCCAGGCAGCGCGCGCCGTGGATGTCCTCGACCTTGTCGAGCTTCATGGTCATGCCGTCGAAGTACGGCGGGTTCTTGATGTAGGTGGAATCCTTGTTCCACGCATACAGCTCGCCGTCGGGCGACGCGATCGCGTTCCAGCGCTCGTCGCCCTTGAATACGTCGGCGTAGTTCTTCCTGAACATCTCCGAGGTCACCGCGCCGGCCATCAGGTCACTGATCTCCTTGTTGGACGGCCAGATGTCCTTGAGGAAGACATCCTTGCCGTCGCTGCCCTTGCCCAGTGGCTCGGTGGTCAGATTGATGTCCAGCGAGCCGGCCAGTGCGTAGGCGACCACCAGCGGCGGCGAGGCCAGGTAGTTCATCTTCACCTCGGCATGCACGCGGCCCTCGAAGTTGCGGTTGCCCGAGATCACCGCGCCGACGGTGAGATCGCCGTCGCTGATCGCCTTGCTGATCTCCTGCGGCAACGGACCGGAGTTGCCGATGCAGGTGGTGCAGCCGTAGCCGACCAGGTAGAAGCCGAGCTTGTCCAGTTCGGTCAGCAGGCCGGTCTTTTCCAGGTAATCGGTGACCACCTTGGAGCCCGGCGCCAGCGAGGTCTTCACCCACGGTTTGGATTTCAGGCCCCTGGCGGCGGCTTTCTTCGCCAGCAGGCCGGCGGCCAGCATCACGGCCGGGTTCGAGGTGTTGGTGCACGAGGTGATCGCGGCGATGACCACCGAGCCATCATGGACGTCGAACTCCTCGCCGTTGCGCAGCACGTGCTGGCCCGGCGATTTCGCGCTTTTTTCGCGGCCGACCGCGGTACCGCCGCCTTCATTGGCGAAACGCGCCTCGGCGCCATTGCGATTGACGGTGGTCGCGCCGACATTCTCGTTGTAGTTCTGCTTCACGTCGGTGAGCAGCACCCGGTCCTGCGGACGCTTCGGGCCCGCCATCGAAGGCTTGACGTCGGCCAGATCCAGCTCCAGCGTGGCGCTGAACTCCGCCTGGGTGGTGTTCTCGTCGTGCCACAGACCCTGGGCCTTGGCGTAGGCCTCGACCAAGGCGACCTGGTGCTCGCTGCGGCCGGACAGGCGCAGGTACCTCAGCGACTCGGCATCGACCGGGAAAATTCCGCAAGTGGCGCCATATTCCGGCGCCATATTGCCGATCGTGGCACGGTCGGCCAGCGGCAGGTGCGGCAGGCCGGGGCCGAAGAACTCGACGAACTTGCCCACCACGCCCTGCTTGCGCAGCATCTGCGTCACGGTCAGCACCAGGTCGGTGGCGGTGGCTCCCTCGGGCAGCTTGCCTGACAGTTTGAAGCCGACCACCTGCGGAATCAGCATCGACGACGGCTGGCCCAGCATCGCCGCTTCGGCCTCGATCCCGCCCACCCCCCAGCCGAGCACGCCCAAGCCGTTGATCATGGTGGTATGCGAATCGGTACCGAACACGGTGTCGGGGTAAGCCCACAGCTGGCCGTCCACCTGGTTGCTCATCACCACGCGGCCGAGGTGCTCGAGGTTCACCTGGTGCACGATGCCGGTGCGCGGCGGCACCACCTTGAAGTCGGTGAACGCCTTCTGGCCCCAGCGCAGAAAGCTGTAGCGGGCCTGGTTGCGCTCGAACTCGATCGTGACGTTCTTCTCCAGCGCGTCCTCGCTGCCGAACACGTCGACCTGCACCGAGTGGTCGATCACCAGTTCCGCAGGCGACAGCGGGTTGATCAGCTTCGGGTCGCCGCCGAGTGCTTTCATCGCGTCGCGCATCGCGGCCAGGTCGACCACGCAGGGAACGCCGGTGAAGTCCTGCAACAGCACGCGCGCCGGCATGAATGAAATCTCGGCGTCGGGCTCCTTCTTCGCATCCCAGTTGGCGACCGCCTCGATTTCCTTCGAGGTGACGTCGGTGCCGTCTTCGTGGCGCAGCAGGTTTTCCAGCAGGATCTTCATCGAGTACGGCAGCCGCTTCAGGTCGAAGCGTTGGCCCAGTCTGGCCAGGCTGGCAAAGGCGTATTTCTTGCCATTGACCTCGAGGGTGTCGCGTACGGAAAAGGTGTCTTTCATGGGGACGTGCTCCTGGCTGAATCCTGCGGCTCGGATGACTGAACGTTGGCGATGGGGTGATCGCCGGCCCGGCAAAAACGCAATTATCGCCCAAACGCCGCGCGGCCGCGAACCGATCTGCTGCGCCGGCGTCGCTGCAGCGGGCCTGTACAGGGCGCGCGGGCGCGTGATTTGGGCGGTGTTGCGAGTAAACTGCGCCAACGCTTGTGACTGACAACGCCGCACAGGATGAGCCCGATGCCCCGCGCGCACAAACGCCTTTGATGACATGCAGCGTTCGATGATGTCGACCACCCTTGCGGCCGTCTCGCTGCGCGATCTTGCGCTGGTGCAGGCGGTGCATCGCCATGGCAGTTTCAACAGCGCAGCGCGCGCCATGCATATCAGTCCGTCCGGGCTCTCACATCAGGTGCAGAAGGTAGAGCAGGCGCTGGGTGCACCGCTGTTCGAACGCGGCGGGCGCAGCATCGTGCCGACCGCGGGTGGCCAGCGTTTGCTGCAACAGATCGACGCTGTGCTTGCTGCCGGCGAACACCTGCAGCAGGTTGCGCGTGCCGGTGCGGTGGCGTTCGGCGGCGAGCTGCGGCTGGGCGTGCCGGCGTCGTTGGGGCCGTATCTGTTGCCGCATCTGATTGCACCGTTTCCGCAGCATTTCCCGGGAGCACGGCTGGGCATTTCCGAAGGCAAGCCGCGGGGCCTGCTGCGTCGATTGCACGAGGGCGAACTGGACGCCGTATTGGCGCCGGCGGCGGCAACCATCAGCGGGATTGCCTCGCGTCCGCTGTTCTTCGAGCCGTGGCAGCTGATGTTGCGCGCCGACCATCCGCTGGCCGGCCGACGCAGCATCGGGCTGGACCAGCTCGATCCCGCTGACGCGACCCTGATGGCGGAAAGCCACGCCGACGGACTGGTCGGCAATGAACACGGCCATGTGCAGGACGTCAGCCTGGAGAGCCTGGCGGCCCTGGTCAGCCTGCGTGGCGGTTATGCGCTGGTCCCCGCGCTCGCGCACGAGCGACTGGCTTCGATGCCCGGCATCGTGCTGGCGAAGCTCAAGGGGCCGGCAAGTGGTCGCGAGATCGCGTTGTACTGGCGCGACGCCTCGCCATGGCACAAGGATCTGCAGACATTCGCCGAACTGTTGCGCAAGCTGGCGCGGCAGCGCCCGGGCCTGCGCGTGCCCGGCAGCGAGGGCTGAACGGTCGCGCGCGATCCCCGGCTTGTCGTCAGCCCGTCATGTCAGCTGCATGTCGCGCGCGGCGGCCTCGTAGCGATCGATCACGTCATCGACCGCGATCAGGTCCATCACCCCGGGCTTCTCGATCTTGCTGCCCCAGGGAATCGCGCTGGCCGGCTTGCCGAGGTATTTGCGGGCGGCCGCGTCGTATTTGTCCACGCACCAGCGCCGGTCGGAGTAGGGGCCGGAGCGATCCGGATTGCTGGCGGCGTGCAGGCCGAGCACGCGCATGCCGACGCTGTTGGCCATGTGCATCGGTCCCGAGTCGGGGCTCAGCAACAGTTGCGCGCGCGTGAACATCGCCATCAGTTTCTTCAGCGTGTCCTTGCCGGTGAGATCGAGCGGCTGGTGTCGACAGGCCGCCCGCACGGCATCGGCCATCGCCCGCTCGCTCGCCGACGGGCCGCCGATCAACACCACGCGCCAGCCGCGGGCAGCGACATGCTCCATCACCGCGGCATAACGTTCGGGTCGCCAGTTGCGCAGCGCGTGGCTCGACATGGGGCTGACCAGCAAGGTGGGCATGTCGCCGGGCAGCTGTTCGGCGGCCCAGGCATGCGCCTCGTCGGGAATGGGGATGTCCCAGCGCACCGCCGCCTGCTTCAGGCCCAGCGGTTCGCAGAAGCTGCCGATCGCGTCGAGCACGTGCTCGCCGCTGCGTGCCGGGATTCGTTCGTTGACGACCAGACCGTGCAGATCCCTGGCACGGACGTGGTCGTAGCCGATGCGGCGATCGGCGCTTATGCCCAGGCTCAGCAAGTTCGAACGCATCGCCACCTGCATCTGCAGCAGGGCATCGAAGCGCCGCCCGCGCAGGGCGGTGTGCACCGCGCGCATGCCGCCCCATCCGGCGGCCTTGTCGAAGGTGACGAATTCCACGCCGGGCAGGTCGCCGACCAGCTTGCGTTCGAGTTTGCCGACGACCCAGGTCAGCGATGCCCGCGGCCATGCCTGTTGCAGGGTGCGCAGCAGCGGTACGACATGGGTGACATCGCCGATGGCGGACGTGCGCAGCAGACAGATTGAGGAAGGATGGGACATGGCCTGGGTTAGAATCCGTGATCGGTCACCAGGCATGATGATGCAAGAAAGCATGCGGCAAGACGCCCGAGGCGCGATTCTGTGGGATGCAGCGGCGTCGCCACAAGTCGAGGAGGACTGGTTTGCGCCGGATTACTGGCGTGAGCGCAATGCCTTGCGCGTGCAGGCCGGTGGTCGTGGCGGCGTGGCGATCATCGAAAGCCCGCTGGGCGATTGCGTGTTGCGCCACTATCGGCGTGGCGGCCTGGTCAAGGCGCTGATGGGCGATCGCTATGTCTGGACGGGTGCAAGCCGGACTCGCCCGTTCATGGAGTTCCGCTTGCTTGCCGAAATCGCCCGGCTGGGACTGCCTGGCCCGCTGCCGGTCGCGGCGCGCTACCGCCGGCATGGGCTGTTCTATCGCGCCGACCTGATCACCCGTCGCATCGCCGACGCGCAGACTCTCGCCGACTGCCTGGCCATGGGGCGCCTCGATGGCGAACTGGCCGGGAACGTCGGGGCGGTGATCGGACGCTTTCACCGTGCCGGCATCTGGCATGCGGACCTGAATGCACACAATGTCCTGGTGTCGCCGCATGGCCTGCATCTGATCGACTTCGATCGCGGCCAGCAACGCAAACCGGCGGCGGCGTGGCAGCGAGCCAACCTGCAACGCCTGCGTCGATCCTTGCTCAAGCTCGGCGCCGCCGGCGAAGGCGAGGCGGCGTTCGAAAGCAGGATCTGGCAACCACTGCTTCACCGTTATGAGCGCACACTGACGTCATGAACTGGCATCTGCATTTTCTTGGCGTGGGCGCGGCGCATGCCACCGCCCTCGGTTCGTCGTCGGTGGTGTTGGAAGGTGATGGCCAGCCGCTCCTGCTGGTCGACTGCGGCCCGGATACGCTCGACCGCTATCTGGCGGCGTATGGCACGCTGCCGTCGGCCTTGTTCATCACCCATACCCACATGGATCACGTGGCCGGGCTGGAGCAACTGTTCTTCAAGCTGTGGTTCGACCCCGCGCGCCGCGGTACCACCCGATTGTTTGCCCATGCGACGCTGATTCCGTGGTTGCAGGCGAGGGTAGCCGACTACCCCGGCGCGCTGGCCGAAGGTGGCGTCAACTTCTGGGAGGCATTCCGCCTGGTGCCATGCACGCGCGGTTTCTGGCTGGACGGTTTCTGGTTCGACATCTTCGCCACCCGGCACCATGCACCTGGCACATCCTACGGGCTGGCCCTGGAAGGAAGTTTCGCGTTTACCGGTGATACCCGGCCGATCCCCGAGGTGCTGGCGAGATACGGCGGCGGCAACATGGTGATCGCTCACGATTGCAGCCTGGTCGGCAACCCCTCGCACAGCGGCATTGACGACATCGCCCGCGAGTACCCCGACAGCCTGCGCACGCAACTGCTGCTGTATCACTACGGCAGCGCCGCCGATGGCGCTGCGCTGGCCGCGCGCGGCTACCGCGTCGCCACCACGGGCGAGCGAGTCGCGCTGACAACCCCTGCGACACCACGCGCTGACGCCGGTTGAATTTGCCGTTGTCCGCTTGCCTGTATCCAGGCCTGCGGCTATTCTTCCGCTTCTTTGTCGGGCAACGACTTCCTGACAAGGGTGGTTTCACCCATGCGGAGAGGTGTCCGAGTGGTTGAACCGGGATGGTCTGGAGTCGTGCACAGGGTAAAACCTGTCGCGGGTTCGACAAATTTGTCTGGAACAAATTTGGACAGCCGCAGGTTGGCCCCGAACGTCAGTGAGGGGTGAGGCTCAGGTTGAGCCGAACAATCCCGCTCGGTGGCCGCGGTGCGAAAGAGTTATACGGAGAGGTGTCCGAGTGGTTGAAGGAGCACGCCTGGAAAGTGTGTATAGGGTAAAACCTATCGCGGGTTCGAATCCCGCTCTCTCCGCCAGAATTTGAGTCATGCGACGGCCGCGATAGCC
>Ga0157370_10004613_pt1 | contig 15755 bp, 14 predicted proteins | sample C35metaG_FD_113463 | JGI IMG/M metagenome (GOLD analysis project Ga0157370, IMG submission 113463) | Corn rhizosphere microbial communities from Kellogg Biological Station, Michigan, USA - C3-5 metaG | ecosystem: Host-associated > Plants > Roots > Rhizosphere > Soil | place: USA: Michigan...
GAAACACAAACGACCATTACACCTGCAAAAGCTCTTGATATATTAAAAGAAGGCAACCAAAGATTTGTAAACAATCTCAAAGCTAACAGAGATCTTCTGGCTCAGGTAAATGACACGCGTGAAGGACAATGGCCGTTTGCTGTAGTTTTGAGCTGTATCGACAGCCGTACTTCTGCCGAACTGATATTCGATCAGGGTTTGGGAGATATTTTCAGTGTAAGAATCGCTGGTAACTTTGTAAATCAGGATATCTTGGGATCAATGGAATTTGGCTGTAATGTTGCCGGATCCAAACTGGTTGTAGTTCTGGGTCACACCAAATGTGGTGCTCTGAAAGGAGGTCTGGACGCAGCAAAAATCGAAGGTCTTGGAATGGATAATCTGAATCATTTGATTGGTCATTTCGATCACATCATCAAGGATATTATCAAAGACGGCGAAGAACGTTCTTCCAAAAACGAAGATTTATTAGAAAGGCTGAATCAGAGTAATGTAAGAAACGCCATTCAGGAAATCCGCAGCCAAAGCTCAACACTTAAAAACCTTGAAGACGAAGGTAAGATTAAGATCGTTGGTGCAAATTACGATGTAGAGACCGGCGTGGTCACTTGGATATAAAACATTTTTTCTTCATACAATTAGTTAGGTTTGCAGGCCGGGTAATTTATTTTATCCGGCTTGCTTATTTCCCGTTGAAACCAGTCATTGTATTCTGAACACCCGCAAAAACGAATGATAATGCAGCCTGAGAAAACTTCTCGATCCTTTCAGTTAAAGTTTCTTTCTCGGTCTCGTTCCATTGTCCTAAGACATAATCTACCTGCTGACCTTCTTTGAATTCTGCAGCAATGCCGAAACGAAGTCTTGTATATTGATTATTATTGAGAACGGCTTCGATGTTTCTTAGACCATTGTGTCCGCCGTGACTGCCTTTCATTTTCATTCTCAACGAACCGAAAGGCAAGGCAAGATCATCAGCAACAATCAGAACATTTTCTAATGGGATATTTTCTTTTTGCAACCAGAACTTCACTGCATTTCCGGAAAGGTTGACATAGGTATCAGGTTTCAGAATAAAAACTTTTCTGCCTTTATATTTTCCTTCGGCCAAAAGACCAAAATTTGAAGATTTGAAAGGCACTTCCAGTTTCTCGGCAATTTTCTCAGCCACTTTGAAACCGATATTATGTCGGGTTTCTGCATACTCTTCCCCTTTGTTGCCGATGCCGACAATAAGATATTTCATGGATTACTGATATTCGAATTTGGTAATGATAGAAGTGGTAGAGACAGAAGTTGGATAGCCATCTTTGTCGTAGATATAAGTTGCTGTTTGGGTGTCCTCCATATTTGTACCGCCAAGATTGAATATGACATTTATCTTTGTAGAATTATTTTTAGCAAAACCCGTAATACTGCTGGCGTCGGCTTCTGCATGGATCATTGATATCAAATAATCTTTTGGAAGCAAATTGTACGGGTTGATCTTGTTATCATAACCTGAAAGATTCACAGTCAATTCCAATTCTTGTAAAAAATCAAATACAGGTACAGGTAATCCCAGATCCATTGAAGATTTGAAATGCCATTTTGAAATATTATTTCCTGTGTAAGAAAGATTGGATACGAAGTTTGCAACAACCGAAGTGTTATCCTCATTATATATATCTTCTTTTATCATAGAAGGCCACCCGTTGGAAGCATAGGTGAGGTTAGCAATACTTTTAATAGAACCCCCACTTTCCTTATGTGTCACATTCAATTTAGTGATTTGATTATTACTGTAAACAGGAACTATTTCTTCCGAACTAATAGTTCCCATACTATTTTCTGTTCTGATAACCTTTGCTATGTTACCGGAGGTTTGATAAGTAATATTTATTTTAATACTGCCATCATCCGTTGACACGCCTGTTAACTTTTTGGCAGCATTGTAGGTATAACTGTAAACCAAAACATCGCCTTCATCATCTATTGTCACTTTTTTCAATAATTTGGAAGGTGTCGTTCCTGGGCCTTCTGTTCCCGGAGTTGTTGTCGTTGGATCGAACTCTACACCGTTCAAAAAGTCGCCGTTTTCATCCTGATTGGGAACACAAGACGACAACATCAATATTCCGAGTATAAGTGTTAAATAATAAAATATGTTTTTCATTGTATCATTTTCTGTTTGCAAAGTTAACTTTTTAAAATAAATTCCTTAAGCCAAAATTCTATTCAAAACCAGATTCACCTCATCCACATTTTTCACGTTGTCTTTCCGCATCATCAGCTGGTTGTTCTTTTCTTTTAACGTAGCTTCCTTCGGATTTTGTGTGAGGTAGGCAATTATTTTTTTGAATTTATCACTTTGATAGAATTTGTCCTGAGGATTTGCCGGGAAATAGCCAAGGAACACTTTGTTTTTCACAACCAGTTTCTCAAATCCAATTTCCGCAGCCAGCCATTTCAGCTCCACAGATTTCAAAAGGTTAATCGCTTCATCTGGCAATTCTCCGAATCGGTCCTTCAATTCATTTTCAAATTTCGTGAGGTCAATTGCATTATTAATTTCAGCTAATTTTTGATATAATGACAATCTTTCCTCAGTCGAACTCACATACTGATCCGGCAACATCAGCTCCAGATCGGTATCGATATTCACTTCCTTCGTCGATTTGAATAATTTCTGACGATCTTCTTCATTCTCAAAAAGGTTCTCAAAATCCTCATCATCTTTCAGTTCTTCCAAAGCCTCCTGCATCATTTTCTGATACGTTTCAAATCCCATTTCATTAATGAAACCACTTTGTTCCGCTCCTAATAGATCTCCAGCACCACGAATTTCCAGATCTTTCATCGCAATTTGAAATCCACTGCCCAGATCAGAAAATTGCTCGATTGCTTCCAGACGTTTTCTCGCATCGGAAGTCATCATATCAAACGGCGGCGTGATGAGATAACAAAACGCTTTTCTGTTGCTTCTCCCAACCCGTCCACGCATCTGGTGAACATCTGCCATTCCAAATCTGTGAGCGTCATTAATGAAAATCGTATTCGCATTCGGAACGTCAACGCCACTTTCTATGATAGTTGTAGCGACCAGAACGTCATATTTTCCATCCATAAAATCGAGGACATTTTGCTCCAATTGTTTGCCTTCCATCTGTCCGTGACCAATCACGACTTTTGCATCCGGAACCAAACGCTGAATCAATCCTGCAATATCTTTCAGATTTTCAATTCTATTATTAATGAAATAAACCTGTCCGTCACGCTGAAGTTCATACGAAACCGCATCACGAATAATTTCCTCACTGAAACCAATGATACTTGTATCGACTGGCTGACGATTCGGCGGGGGTGTTTTGATGACCGAAAGATCTCGTGCAGCCATTAATGAAAATTGTAAAGTCCTTGGAATCGGCGTTGCAGTCAATGTCAACGTATCGACGTTGGTCTTCATCGTCTTCAGTTTATCTTTTACAGAAACTCCGAATTTGTGCTCTTCATCAATGATCAATAAACCTAAGTTCTTGAATTTCACTTTCTCCGAAGCCAATTGGTGCGTTCCAATCACGATATCCACTTTTCCATCTTTCAATCCGGCTAAAGTTTCTGATTTCTGTTTCGCCGTTCTGAATCTATTTAAGTAAGAAATATTGACCGGAAAATCCTTTAATCTTTCTTTAAAACTTCTGTAATGCTGGAAAGCCAGAATCGTCGTCGGAACCAAAATCGCCACTTGCTTGCTGTCAGTTGCCGCTTTGAAAGCCGCACGGATCGCAATCTCCGTTTTCCCGAAACCTACATCACCACAGATCAAACGGTCCATCACGCCTTCGTCTTCCATATCTTTTTTGACGTCAAAAGTCGCTTTTTCCTGATCCGGCGTGTCTTCGTAAAGGAAACTCGCCTCCAACTCATTTTGAAGATAAGAATCCGGTGAATATTGGAATCCTTTCGCCGTTTTTCTTTGCGCGTAAAGTTTGATTAAGTCAAATGCAATCTGCTTGACTCTCGCTTTTGTTTTTTGTTTTAAGGATTTCCAGGCAGGCGAACCAAGTTTGCTGAGAACAATCTCTTTCCCGTCTGGTCCGTTGTATTTTGAAATTTTATGAAGGGAATGAATACTTACATAAAGCAAATCTCCATTTTTATAAACCAGTTTGAAACATTCCTGGATTTTCCCATCGTTATTGACCTTCACCAATCCCATAAATTTTCCTATTCCGTGATCAATGTGCGCAATGTAATCACCGATTTTCAAAGACATCAAGTCCTTCAAAGTCAGTTGTTCGGATTTTGCAAAGGTATCTTTGGATTTGTAACGCTGATAACGGTCGAAAATCTGATGATCTGTGTAAACTAAAATTTTATGTTCCAAATCCACAAAACCCTGATGAAGTTCGGATTTGAAACTTTTGAACGGAATCTGATGTTCCAATTCTTCAAAAATCGATTGTAATCTTTCGCGTTGTTTTTCAGATGAAAAAGAAATCCAGGTTTCGAAACCGAGAATTTGTTTTTCTTCCAGATCCTCAATCAACAATTCGAAATTCTTATGGAAACTCGGTTGTTGCGTTTGGTTGAGTTCCAGAGTTTTGATCTTTGGAAGTTCAAATGGTTGCGAACTGAAATCAATCGTTTTGAATTTGATCAGTTTATTCTGGAATTCATTTTCGGAAATGAATAATTCTTCCGGTTTTCTATGATTGATTTCTTTGCTTAATGTTTCAAATTTCTCAAACGATTTTTCATAAAAACTTTTGACTTTTTTAACACCAAGAAACAGGTTTTTTGAAACAATCAGACTGTCATCAGAAAGCAATTCGAAGAACGAAACCTTATTCCCGGAAACCGAAAAATTCATATTGGAAACCAACTGAAATTCCGTGATTTTGTCCAATGAAAGCTGAGATTCTATATCAAAAGTTTTGATGCTTTCTACTTCATTTCCAAAAAATGTGATTCGGAAAGGTTTTTCATTAGAGAAAGAAAAAACATCCACAATTCCACCTCGAACAGAGAATTCTCCCGGCTCAGAAACAAAATCAGTCTGGTTGAATTGATAATGATTCAGCAACTCATCCACAAAATCAAAATCCAATTGGTCTCCCACTTTGATCTGATGAGAAATCGCTTTGAAATCTTCTTTCTTCAATACTTTTTCGGACAACGCGCCAACGTAAGCTACAATGACTTTTGGAGATTTGCCAGAATTTATTTTATTAATGACCTCAGTCCTTAAAACCAAATTGGCATTCTGCGTTTTCTCGACTTGATAAGGTTCCAAATGCGTCGCCGGAAAATAAAGCACATCGTCTTTCCCGATCAGATCTTCCATTTCTGAGTTCACGTAAAGTGCATCTTCTTTGTCATCCGTAATGAAAAGAATATTTTTATTCTGAGCCAGAAACAATTCTGCAGTGAAAATAGAAACCGCCGAACCCGCACTTCCTTTCACAGAAATATGCTGATTATTATCTAATTGTGAAAATATCTCACTTCCAAATTCTTTCTTGAGCAAGTCTGGAAGCAGATTTTCATTGATTTTTTTTAATTCCATATCAAATATATGTAAACAGGAAAACGATTCCGAGCTTGTTCCCGGAATCGTAATTCTTTGCAAAATTACGAAATTATATATTCATTAATAATTCATTATCACTGATTTTGTGGTTGAAAAATTAAAGATTAATTTAGTCTCAAAATTATTACCAATGAACCTCAAATTAACATTACTCTCGTTATCGGTCTTGCTTTGCATTTCCTGCGAAGCCGATTATGTAAATAACTCACGGGTTTTTGTAGAAGGAAAAGTCACTTCTCAAAACCAATCCGCAAACGGAATTCCAATTTCTCTAAATACTTGGCTATATCCCATTTCTCAGGGAACTACGAAAAGTGATGGCTCTTTCAGCCTTGGCGGTCCGGATGCTGCTGACGAAATATCACTTGTTCTGGGCAAAAAAATAATCAGTTTCTCTACAGATTCCAAAGAATGCTATTTGGATATAGATTCCTTATCCATCAAACTTCCTGAGAATCTGGAGCATGTCAAATTTTCAAATATCACCATCGAATAATGAGAAAATATCTACTGTTTATCACTGCTTTTTGTTTTGGCATTTTCTCTTCTCAAAGTGCAAAACCTTCTTTGGGAATCAACGTGGTTGATGTAATTCCAACGGGAAATAATTATTTGAAAGATGGCGTGAAGAATTTCATTGGCGTCGGACTTACGTTTCAAACTATTTTCAGGAATAATATGGGTTTTGGAGTCGAGCTCAGCCGTGCCTTTTCCGAAGTGAAAGACATCAGCATTTACGGCGATCTGGACAGCCCGCAACTAACCAATATTTCGGCCTATTTCGTTTACAAATATCCGTTAACCGAAGCATTTAATTTAGAAGGACAGATTGGTCTCGGCTTGCTGGCACTTACCAGCCAGTCCCGGTACACACAGGATAAATACACGGAGAATGCCTCCGCCTTCCAGCTTGGCAGCGAGATTTCTTACAAATTTCCAAAAGCTAAAAAAGTGGAAATCTATGCATCACCTAAAATCTATTTTTTCGATTCTCTAGTTGGATTTCAGGAGAAAGATCTCGACAGGTATTATTCCAGATCGCTGCTGTTAAATATTAATGTTGGATTACGCCTTAACTTAAATCAAAAATAATTTTATCTAATATTAAATATTATAATTAATTAACTTTACGTTCTTTAATAAACAGAGCTTTGAAGTTTTCATTAAAAATATTATCCGTTTTATGCCTGATGTCGATTCTTTTGACACAATGTAAAGATGATGATGCCAATATTTTCCGTGCTTATGCGGAAGGAAAATTCACTTATTCTGACGGTAAATTTCTGGAAGATCCAATCCATCTCATCAATAATAAAAAAATAATTGCAGAAACTTTCCCGAAAGAAAGCGGAAGTTTTGTTCTTGCCGGACCTTATGATAGGGGTGCTTACAAATTGCAGCTGAAAAGCTTTAAAATTAAATCTTTTTCTACAGAAACTGCTGGTTGCAAAATCTCTTCAGATTCCCTCAGTATTGAGATTCCGGATGGTGTGACTTATATTATCTTTAATGACATTACTTTGAAATGATAAAAAAATCTATTTTATTTTTCATCGTTATTTTATCCGTTTCTGTTTCTGCACAAAGAAGAAAACAGAACTGGACAGAGAATGTAAAGTTTTCCGTAGATCCGCACGTGAAAGTGATGAAATCGTTTGGTGACAATTTTTTAAATGAGGCTTTCGATTATTTTTATGGTTTCGGAATTGGTCTCAATACCAATCTTTACAAGAATTTTGGCTTGGGTGTAGAATATACTTATTTTCTTGCAGTACTTAAAAAACCTGAACTTTCCGGCTATCTTGGAGCACCTTCTATGAATAATTTTGACTGGTATGTTTTCCATAAAGACAAGATCACGGAAGAGTTTTTCGTGGAGGAGATCTTAGGTTACAGTACTTACCGGATGAAAAGTCAATATTTGGATAATCGCGGAAAATTCATGGAAGGAAACGGGGGGCTTAATTTCGGAGGAAAAGCAATCTATGTTCTGGATGTAGAAGGCGTTCAGGAAGTTGTTCTTGGTGCAAAGCTCAACTTCTACAATGCCAAAATCGGAAATCAGAATCCGGATATCGAAAAGTATTATTCCAAAGCGACATTACTGAACATCAGTCTAGCTTACCGATTTAATTTTTAAGGAGATTTTAAGCTATTATAATTTCTGGTTAAAGTTTTATATTTCTCATTTCGAATCAATTATTACTATAAATTTGCTTAATCAAAAACCAAAAACAGTCACTAAAATGAAAAATTTATTAACAACATTATTGCTTACTTTCGGAGTAGGATTGGCAACAGCACAAGCAACACCTGCTGCAACTGCAAAAGCTGCGAAAACAGAAGTTAAAGCGAAAACCGCAAAAACGTCAGTAGAAGCAAAAGCCGCAAAAGTGGCAAACACTCCCGATGTAAAAATGAAAAAAGACGGAACACCGGACAAAAGATACAAAGCCGCCAAAACCCTGAAAAAGGACGGAACGCCAGACAAGCGTTACAAGGTTAACAAGTAATTTATCTCGATCTTCTAAGAGAAGGATAATTTAATTTTTCATAACTTTTATTTTTTTAAGACTTTACAAAATTTGTAAAGTCTTTTTTTTGGTTCGTGATTTGATTAAAGTTTATCATCAATAAAAATATCATTATGAATAATCCTAAACCAATGCTTACCCTGTCCCAAGTGATGGAAAAGCTAAGACAAAAAGGCATCACCAAAGAAATTCTAATGAACGAGGATAAAAAATTTGTGCTTCGGGATGAAGGAATTGTCTATAAACCGGAAGATCTGAAGATCATCAGAACCTACAGATTCGAAGGTGCAAGCGATCCCGGAGATAATGTAGCGTTGTATCTGTTACAGGATATTTATGGCAACAAGGCGATGATCATAGATTCTTACGGCGCAAACAGCAATTACAGCGGACCGGAATTCGATGACTTTCTGAAAAAAATAGAAGAAGACGAACAAAAGGAAGAATATGATTTTTAATTTTCTTTTCAATCATAATAAAAAAACCTTGGCTTATAAAAGTCAAGGTTTTTATTTTTTTAAATTTTGATAATCAGCAACGTTTTTTTCAAACCGTCTTCGATTCCTTTCCAATAGAAGTTGAAGAACGATCTTTCCTTATTCCGTTCTACATAAATATCTACGGATTCCGGAAATTTCTGAGAATCTTTCTTTACCAAAAGATTGGCAACGCCGGATAAGAATTTCTTTTTCTGTTTTGTGTCTTTATCCAAAATATTCACTTTCAAATCTTTATGCGTGATTTTGAATTTACCATTCATAATATCATTATTCCCTTTGAAATTATAATTGAGACTTGTGATCGTTCCGGTCGCTGTAATATTCATGTAAGGTTTGATAAAAGGCGTGATGTCAACAGCCGGCAAATCATTAATATAACCACCAATTGTAAAATTATCCCGAAGATCGGCGGTATCAAAGTTCCAATTGACGAGCATTGGAGACGTATCCATAAACTTACAGTTGATTTTGATCGGAACTTTCGTATTTGCGCCTTTCTTTTTATTAGAATTAAGATTTTTGACATTCATATCAAAATGTGTGAAGATCACTTTTCCCGGTCCGTTCGTATCCGGCTTGTCTTCTTCATACACCAGCCTTGAATCAATAAGGTTCAGATTATCAACAACTAAAGGAAATTTTATATTTCGTAAAACTTTCGAATAAAGTAATTTTTCCTTTGGGTTGTCTTTCGGAATTTTGCTTCGGAAAATATTGGCATCCACCTGATTCAGTTTTGCAGATTTCAGATGAAGATCCAATTCTTTTTCGAAAGTCCAGTCGATTCCGGAAAGTAGAATTCTGTTTGCCGAGATATTAAACTGATCATCCTCCATCGGAATTGTTCTCACAAACTCAGCTCGTGACATTTTTGGAATCATTTTAAAATTCACCAAATCAATTAATTGCAAAGTCATATTGAAGCTTGACAAACTTAAATTATAATGTTTTCCGGAGTCGTAAAAAAAGGTATTTCCAACAATCTTATAATCTTTAAATTTGAAAGGTAATTTGTTCTTCGAAGTGTCTTCATCCATTATGAATTCTTTTACATTAGCATCAAATTTCGCCAATGACAGAGATTTTTCGCCATTTGATTTCAGCATTGATAAAGTTCCATTTTTAATATCAATATTCCCGAAATTCAAATCGATTCCTTTCTTTTTAGTATTTTTTGTTTTAATGATTTTCTGATCTCTGTTTTGAATGACGAATTCCGGATCAATGAATTGAGCGTTTGTCAGATTCAGTTTGGTCTTATCGAAAATCAGATCATCGAATGAAACTTTCTTGCTTCTGATATTGAAAAGACTTTTCTGTTTTGTAAAACTCTTTTCCCAATCTTTAAAATCCAATATTGATTTCAGTTTAAAATCATTGATTTCCAATTGACCATTATTCGTCTTAACATCAGAAGAATTAATCGTATAAACATCGCTGATTCGTGCAAAGAAATCTTTTGCTGTGATTTTATAACTGTCCAGTGCAAACGGCAATTCATCCGGATTATCGTTCAGACTCAGATTTTTGATTTCAAGATTAAGGTTTTTTGCAGAGAAAACTTTTGAGTCATCCGGTTTTATAACTTCGATGTTTCCTTTTGTAATATCAATGTTCCTGATTAGAAAAGGCATTGGTTCTTTTGCGGAATCTTTGGTTTTTGGTTGAGCCAGTCTGATTTTAAGACGTGGATTCGTCAATCGGATAGAATTGGTGTTGATTTTTTTGTTTTTAATTAAATCAATAATGCCTAATCTGCTGACATTCAAACCATCTACAAATCCATCAATCGCCAGGACTTTTTTGTCATCAGGATTTTTAGATTTAATTAAAATATCATCGGCCGAAATACTTCCGCTGAGAATTTCGACATTCAAAGTTTTATAAGTGATTGCGTAAGGTGTTTTGTTCTTGATATAATCCGGAAGCTGATATTTCAGCCAGAGACTGAATCCGATATTTAATACCAATATGAGAAGTAAAATACTTCCAACAACTATTCCGGTAACTTTTAAAGTTTTTTTCATCTAATTTTTTCTAACTAATTGATTACTAAAAACCGTTCCAACTTTACACCGTCAGTTCCACCACATAACCTTCGTGACCTCTTACATTAATAAAATCATCGCCTTCAAAAGATAAATACTGACCTTTGATTCCCTTCAAAACACCATTGAATTCCGGTTTTTTATCCAGCGTAAAGACATTGATCTTCTCAGGTTTTTCATAAGGAAAATCGAGCTTGATGATATTGTCATCGCTCACAGCAAACTTCTTGAAATCATTAGGGAAATAGTCTGCAATTTTATTTCGGAAATCGATCAGATCCAAAGTATCCTCATAATCATCCTGAAGCATTTTCTTTGGATTGGTCTTATCGGCAACGTGTTTTTTGAGTTCAACCTCTATCATTCCGGCTTCATAGCGGTTATCGGTTACAGCAATCGGTAAGGCGAAAGTCGCACCCTGATCGATCCATCTTGTCGGGATTTGAGTTTCTCTTGTAACTCCAACCTTCACATCGCCTGTGTAAGCCAAATAAACAATATGCGGAACAAGCTGAATCGCCTTTTCTATGTCTAAATCTCTCTCGCCAATTCCAAGATGTGCAGTTGAAAGTTCCGGACGGATAATCGTATCACTCGCATAAGGACTTTCGAAGAAACATTTTTTACAAAATCCCATTCGGTAAATCTTTTCATCATTTCCGCAATTCACGCATTGATAGCCGATATGTTTGATGTGAAGTTTTTTCCCGAACAGCTGATTCATGTTGATAAGATCACCATTCAGATTCATATAATACTGTATTGGCTGGCCGTTTTGAGAGATCATTTTAAGGATTTGTCCGGAGAATTGCATTTTATCGAGGTTTGAAATTTCGATTAAAAGTAAGTATTATTAATTAATTTCGAATGAAATTATATTTGTTGATTTAATTTAAAATAATATATTTGCTACCCATTAAAAACATTTATAATGAAAAATATTTACGCATTAGTAACATTATTAGTAACAACTTTAGTTTATTCTCAAACTACAATCTATTCCGAAAACTTTGGAACACCGGCTGCAACAACTCTTTTAACAGCTTATACAGGTTATCAAAACTCTGCTCCAATTACATATTCCGGAACGGCAGATGTGAGAACATCTACACCATCAGATTATGCAGGTGCAAGTGCCAGCGGTTGTGTATTTTTGGGAGCATTCACAACTGCTTCCGGGACGCCTGCTAAAACACTCATCATCAGCGGAATAAACACATTTAATTATCAAGACTTGAGTCTTTCTTTCGGTCACCAAAAAGGTACCAATGCAGGAAGCAACGAATTAAAAGTCGAAGTAAGTTCAGACGGAACCAATTGGACTCCATTATCTTATACAAGACCAACAGGTTCCGGAACATCTACCTGGCTTGTAATCAATGCAACCGGCACGATTCCAGCAGCTTCTAATCTTAGAATAAGATTTACAAACCCATTAGATTCTAATGTAGGCTTCAGAGTAGATGATATTAAATTAACCGGAACCGCAACTTTAGCTGTAAATAATGTTAAAAAAGATCATTTTAACATTTATCCAACCGTAGTAACCAACGGCGTGATCTGCATTACTTCTGAAAGTAATAATCCCAAAAAAATAACTGTCTATGATTCTTCTTCAAGACTTGTAATCAGCAGAGGTACAGAAAAAGAAGTAAACGTTTCACAACTTTCCAAAGGAACTTATGTAATAAACGTAGAAGAAAATGGTATCGTAGAATCCAAAAAATTCATCATTAAGTAATATTTAACCTATCGATATTAAAAAGAATCTCTTAATTAGGAGATTCTTTTTTTGTTTAATTCTTATCTTCGCAACACAATTTTTTTTATGAATTATCTTATCACTGGCGGAAGTGGCTTTATCGGTTCTCATTTGGTAGAACAACTTTTGAAAAATGGACATTCTGTCATTAATATTGACAACTTCGATGATTTTTATGATTATAAAATTAAGATTCAAAATACTTTAGAATCTTTATGTTCAAATGCTAGATTTAATTTCACAGAAAAGGAGACCGACATACAAAAACTATCAACTGATACAAAATCAGATAATTATCAATTATATTATCAGGATATTCGAGATAAAATAGGTTTAGAAAATATTTTCCGTAATCATAAATTTGATTTAGTTATTCATTTGGCAGCTTTGGCAGGCGTTCGTCCCTCTATAGAAAGACCTTTGGAATATGAGGAAGTCAATATCCGAGGAACTCAGAATCTTTGGGAACTTTGCAAAGAATTCGGAATTAAAAAATTTGTTTGCGCTTCATCATCAAGTGTTTATGGAAATAACGAGAAAATCCCTTTCTCTGAAGCGGATAATGTGGACAATCCCATTTCACCTTATGCAGCAACAAAAAAATGTGGCGAAATTATTGGCCACGTTTATCACAGCCTTTATAATATTGATATTATTCAGTTAAGATTTTTCACGGTTTATGGTCCGAGACAAAGACCGGATCTTGCAATTCATAAATTCACTAAACTGATTTCAGAAAATAAGGAAATCCCTTTCTATGGCGATGGTTCTACAGCAAGAGATTATACTTTTATCGATGATATTATTGATGGAATTTTAAAATCAATCAAATATCTTGAAACCAACGAAAACGTTTATGAGATTATCAATCTTGGAGAAAGCGAAGTCGTAACCCTTAATGAAATGCTTTCAGTTTTAGAAACCACAATTGGAAAAAAGGCAAATAAGAAAATACTGCCAATGCAACCGGGAGATGTCCAGAAAACAAATGCTGACATCACAAAAGCCAGGACATTAATCGGCTATTCTCCAAGCACAAACTTCCAAAATGGCATAAAAAAATTTGTGGAATGGTTTTTGGGAAATCCGCAGTATTAGCCTACGATCACAACCGAATTTAAATATTAAATAAAATAATTTTTAAATATTGTTGAAAATCAGTAGAAAAGTGTATAAAGTATCACCTAATTTTTTACTTTTGCAAAAAATTTAAATTATGTATTGGACATTAGAATTAGCATCTTACCTTAGCGATGCACCTTGGCCGATGACCAAGGCAGAATTGATTGACTACGCCATCAGAACCGGAGCGCCTATGGAAGTTGTAGAAAACCTACAGGCTATCGAGGACGAAGGAGAAATCTACGACGCGATTGACGAAATCTGGAGCGACTATCCTACAGACGAGGATTACCTCTGGAACGAAGACGAATATTAATTCGTTTTTGGCATTCGGTTTACCTTTTGCCAAATTCCTTGTAAATAAAATAACGCAGTTAGCCTAAAGCTAAGTGCAAACCGCAAATAGCAAATTATGAGTTTTTTAAATACCGTTCTTAAAAGTTTTTTGGGAGACAAAAATGCAAAAGATCTTAAAGAAGTAAAAAAAGTTGTCACAAAGATAAAAGCAGTTGAATCCGGCATCCAATCATTAACTGATGATGGATTGAGAGAGAAAACAGCAGAATTTAAAGAAAAATTAAAAACTGCAACTGCCAAGTTTACAACCCAAATCGAAGAGACTAAAGAGCAGATAAAAAACTCAACCAACGTTGACGAGAAAGAAGCCCTTTTTACTAAAATCGAAACTCTTAAAAAAGAGTCTTACGAAGTTGAAGAAAAAGTATTGGCTGAAGTTCTTCCGGAAGCTTTTGCTTTGGTAAAAGAAACATCCAGACGTCTGGCACAGAACGGAGAAATCCGCGTAACGGCTACAGACCGCGATCGTGAACTTGCTGCAACAAAAGATTTTGTAGTTCTTGAGGGCGAAACTGCCGTTTGGAAAAACAAATGGGATGCCGCAGGAACGCCTGTCGTTTGGGATATGGTTCACTATGACACGCAGTTTATCGGTGGTGTTGTACTTCACGAAGGGAAAATAGCTGAGATGGCAACTGGAGAAGGGAAAACGCTTGTTGGAACTTTACCCATCTATCTTAATGCACTTCCTGGTCGTGGCGTTCACGTTGTAACTGTCAATGATTATTTAGCAAAACGTGACTCCGCATGGATGGGTCCATTGTATGAATTCCATGGTTTGAATATCGATTGTATCGATCTTCACCAGCCAAACTCAGATGCCAGAAGAAAAGCTTACCAAGCGAGTATCACTTACGGAACGAACAACGAATTCGGTTTTGATTATTTGAGAGATAATATGGTAACTTCTCCTACAGAATTAGTTCAGGGGGAATTGAATTTTGCTATCGTGGATGAGGTGGATTCAGTTTTGGTGGATGACGCAAGAACACCATTGATTATTTCCGGTCCGGTTCCACAAGGCGACAGACAGGAATTTGATGTTCTTAAGCCTTCCATCGATAGAATCGTTGAAGTTCAGAAAAAAACAGTTTCAGTTCTTTTCAACGAAGCAAAAAAATTGATCGCTGCCGGAAAAACTAAAGAAGGAGGTTTTAAATTGCTTCAGGCTTACAGAGGTCTTCCGAAAAACAGACAATTGATTAAATTCTTATCAGAAAGCGGAAATCGTGCATTGCTTCAGAAAGTTGAAGGGCAATATATGGCGGACAATAACCGTGATATGCCAATCGTAGATAAAGATCTTTATTTCGTAATCGATGAGAAAAATAATCAAATCGATTTGACTGACAAAGGTGTTGAATATATGTCTGCAGGTAACGAAGATCAGCAATTCTTTGTTTTAACAGACATCGGAACAGAAATCGCTGAACTTGAAAAGAAAAACCTTTCCAAAGAAGAGGAATTCGCTGCCAAAGAAGAATTGTACAGAGATTTCTCCATCAAATCTGAGCGTATTCATACTTTAAATCAATTATTGAAAGCTTATACATTATTCGAAAAAGATGATGAATATGTTGTAATTGATGGTGAGGTAAAAATCGTTGACGAACAGACTGGCCGTATTATGGAAGGAAGACGTTACTCTGACGGACTTCACCAGGCGATTGAAGCTAAAGAAAATGTAAAAATAGAAGCTGCAACTCAAACGTTTGCTACGGTTACTTTGCAGAATTACTTCCGTATGTACAACAAGTTAGCCGGGATGACCGGAACTGCGGAAACAGAAGCAGGAGAATTCTGGCAGATTTACAAACTGGATGTTGTGGTAATTCCTACCAACAGACCAATCCAAAGAGA
>Ga0157370_10004614_pt1 | contig 15753 bp, 18 predicted proteins | sample C35metaG_FD_113463 | JGI IMG/M metagenome (GOLD analysis project Ga0157370, IMG submission 113463) | Corn rhizosphere microbial communities from Kellogg Biological Station, Michigan, USA - C3-5 metaG | ecosystem: Host-associated > Plants > Roots > Rhizosphere > Soil | place: USA: Michigan...
AAATGTGGCAGCAGGCATTGTTTTAGCATAAGTAGTGAGAAAATCATGTAGTTTCTCTTTGTCTTTTTTTCCGGCCTCTCTGATCCAGCTTCCAACTGCTTTATTCACCAATTCATTAGGATCATGAATAAGGATTTCAGCAATGGCAAAAGTATCCTTTACATCATTTTTCCTGATAAACGCATGAGTACTTACAATAGCTGTTCTTCTTTTCCATGGACTGTCGGAATAAGCAAGCTTATATAAAATATCTCTCGGCTTATCGATAAGGTATTCCCCAATAATATTACGGGCTGCCCTATCTACAAAATCCCAGTTATTGAGACGGTCGTGGCGGTTGAGATACAAATCAAAAAGGGCTTTTTTATGGTCTTCAGACGTTTTTTTATGTCCCGCCTGGAAATCCATGATACTCACCGCTCCCATTCTTACTTCATAAAAATCGCTGTCAAGAAGTTTATTGATTTCACCCAAAGGCATCTCTGAAAATTCTTTAGCCGTAGTAAAAACATCTCCGAATTTCACTCCAAAACTCTTGGTAACACCATCATTTCCTTTGAAAAACTTGTCAACTTTGCTGAGCTCTTTCTCATTCTTGAACAATGCAAGTGTTTCTATAAATTCTTTTGCAGTCATGGGATAGTATTGATTTAAAAATCCCGCAGATCTCAAAATAGTTCAGATTCATGATCTGTAAATTTGTGAAAGCTGCGGGAAGTATTATTTAGGTTCTGAAATTAAATATCTGCTACAGAATTTAACATTTTTTGTTCCCATTCAGGATCCTTAGGATCAAAGAAAAGTCTTTTTCCGGTATCTAAAGAACGGACAACATTCATTTCATCTTCTGTCAGTTCAAAATCAAAAACATTAAAGTTTTCTTCAATTCTCGATGGTGTTACAGATTTTGGAATCACTACAAATCCTTCCTGCAGATGCCATCTCAGAATAATTTGTGCTACTGTTTTTCCATATTTTTCTGCAATTGTTTTCAGATCAGGATTGCTTAAAAGATTGGCATTACCATTCCCCAGCGGGCTCCACGGTTGGGTGACAATATTATTTTCTCTGTCATATACCTGCAATTCTTTCTGTTGGAATACAGGATGCAGTTCAATCTGATTGATAACTGGTAAAACGGTTGAATTAGCTTTCAATTCTTCCAGCTTCTCAACGGTAAAATTACATACTCCAATAGCTTTAATTTTTCCTTCATAATACAATTCTTCCAAAGCTTTCCAAGTACCCAAAAAATCTCCATACGGCCAGTGCACAAGATACATATCAAGATAATCCATCTGCAATCTGTCTAATGTTCTCTGAAAAGCACTTTTCGTTTTTTCATATCCATGATCCTGAACCCATACTTTTGATGTGATAAACAATTCATCTCTGTTTACACCACTATTTTTTACTCCAGTACCTACTGCTGTTTCATTCTGATAAATAGCAGCCGTATCAATCATTCTATATCCTGTCTGAATAGCTTTGATTACAGCATTCTCACATTCTTTCAGATCTTCCATCTGCCATACTCCAAAGCCTAGAGCAGGAATATCCACTCCATTATTTAAGGTCGTTACAGGCTGTCCTGTATATTTTTTTTGTTTCATTATTCCTTTATTATTTTTATATGTAAATTAAAAACAAATTTGCAATAAAAAAATTGAATATGATAAATGTAATTTATTCGACTTAATTCGACCTAAGAAATTAGGTAATATATAAGTAACTAATTATTTTTGCAAAAAAACACAATGCAACAAAATGACACAACATTACTATTATTCCAGTCATCCCATTTTCATTGATTATGAAGTAATTCACTATCATAATAGTAAATAAAATGAAAATATTTCAATATATTTACAGTAGTGTTAACGATCATCCATATTTACTTTAAAATGAAAAAAAAATTCTTTTTTAATCTTTTTTTTATGATGATTTTCCCATTCTGTTATGCACAAAATTATACAATAAAACAGATTGATAGTTTGATTAGTTATACTGAAAAAGCATATACTGAAAAAAATGATAATAATGTTATTGCATTAAGTAATAGAAACTACAAAATCTCTCAAAAAGCCAACTATCCTGAAGGAATGGTAAAAAGTCTTATTACCATTTCTAAATATTATTGGAGTAGAGGTAATTATGAAAAGACTATTCAATATGCTAAACAAACTGAAGAAGAGGCTTCAAATATAAACGATTATAAAAGCATCTGCACAGGATTACGAATGGCTGCAATCTCTTATTATAGCTTGGGGCTTTATGAAGAGGCACAGGAGATGCTAACCAAAGCCTTTTCTATTGCTGATAAAATATCTGATCCTGATGATTTCTATGAATCAAGAGGAGATTTATACAGTGTTAAAGGTGACATAGCTTATTATGGTCATTCTAACAATCGTATTCCGGATTATTTTAAATATGTTAAGAATGCATTAACCGAGTTTTCAAAAATTAAAAATAGTAAAACCCGCAATAGTTCTTCTGGGAAAGCCTATTCAGATTTAGGGCTTGCTTATGCGGAAAAAAAAATGTTTGATTCTGCTTATCATTACATGAACATCTCTCTAAATCTGGCCAGAATTGATAAAAATTACTATAATGAATGTGTTGTATTAAATGGTTTAGTATACACTTCATTTACACAGAAAAATTATCAACAGACGATCAATTATCTGGAAACGTTAATCCCCCTTTCCAAGAAAACAAACCAGCTTGTTATTTTAAAACTTGCATACCAGACCATGCAAGAGTCCTATCATCAGTTAGGAAGCAAAGAAAAAGAGATGGAGTATCTCGCTAAATATACTAAACTAAATGACAGCCTGGCCCAGGCTGACAAGTTATTGAAAAATAGATCTTTTCAAAAAATCATCAATGAAAAAGAAGAGACTTTTCTCAATGAAAAAGATAAACTCTACCTTCTCATTGCTGCGACCTGTCTGTTATCAGTACTCTTATGTTATTTTGGCTATAAAGCATTCAAAAAATACAAAGTGGAAAAAGAAAAAATACAACATAAAGAAAACGTAATTGTAGAAAAAGAATCTCAACTTATAGAACTCAAACAGAAAGTAAATAATGCTTTTGATGAAATAGTTGATCTCGCAAAAAAAGATGACTCTGTTTTCCTGACAAGATTCCAGGAAGTGTATCCGGATATTATTAAAAAATTACTAAAGATAAATCCCCAGCTGCAACCCAGTGAACTTAAATTTTGTGCATTGCTCTTCCTTAATTTTTCATCTAAAGATATTGCCACTTATACTTTTGTTCAGCATCAATCTATACAGACAAGAAAAAGCAGGATAAGAAAAAAACTAAATATCCCTCCAGGAGAAGATATTTACTTATGGATGAAACATCTGAATGATTAATATCGAATCATGTTTATAGTTCAAGTTTACGCTCCTGCTAGCATCTCATCTCTATTTTCTCTATTTTTGTTCAAAATTAAAAATCATGTCACAAAATATCAGACTGGCTACAGCAGAAGATTACCCGAGAATTATAGAGATTTGGGAATCAGCCGTAAAAGCTACCCACGATTTTCTTGCCGAGGAAGACTTCAATTATTTCAAAGAAGCCATTCCAAGAGACTATCTCCCTCATCTGGAAGTTTATTTAATTGCTGAAGACCATGAATCTAAAGGTTTTGCATCCGTAGCAGAAGGTAATCTGGAAATGCTTTTCATTCATAATGACACGCGTGGAAAAGGCTATGGAAAAACGCTTTATCAATTCATGAAAGAGAAAACCGGACTAACCAAAGTGGATGTGAATGAACAAAACCCTCAAGCCATAGGATTTTATGAAAAAATGGGATTCAAAAAGACTGGAAGATCCGAGAAAGACGGTTCAGGAAAAGACTATCCAATTATTCATATGAGTCTGTAAATGAAAGATTTCACTTTCAATCTATTACATTCTGATTCGGAAATCCCTTATCATCTCTTGCTGCTGGCAGATGAAACCAAGGAAGCGATTAATCAATATATTTTCAATTCTGATATCTATCTTTTGCAGAATGGTACTGAAAATATTGCTGTGATGGCATTGTACAAGAAAAGCAATAGTGAACTGGAAATTAAAAACGTTGCAGTGATTGAAAGTTATCGAAGTAAGGGCATTGGAGGGATTCTGATGGATAAAGCAAAAGAAATTGCAAAAGAAAATCATTATAAAACACTGACTGTTGGAACATCGGATACCGGTTTCCAACAGATCAGATTTTATGAGAAAAACGATTTCATCAAAAGTGGAATTCTGAAAGATTTCTTTATTGAAAATTATCCGGATCCTATTTATGAAAACGGTTTACAAATGAGAGATATGGTCTTATTAAGCCATCACCTTACGGAATAACCCTTTAATATGTTCAATTTCGGTTTGATAATTGGTTTTCTTACGGCATCCGAAATACAGGGTATTTTCAAACTTTTTCTTTCCTTCCCAGATAAGCTGAATATCACCGCTTTCAATATCCTTTCTGCATAGAAAATCAGGGACAACAGCCAATCCTGTTCCTCCTTTGAGACAACGGATGATTGAATTCATGTTGGGAACGATATAATTGGGGCGGAAATTGGGTTTATGTCCGAAATTCAATATCCAGTACTGGAAAAGATGCTCCATATCTCCGGTGGTTCCGTACCATTTTTCGTTTTTCAGCCACTCCTCTATCTGATCTGCATCTTTTGTTTTCAACACTTTATTGAAAGCTGTTTTATCTACATCTTTCCCTCCTACCAGGATGATCTGCTCCGAAGAGAATGCTTCATGTTCGATATTGGGTGAAGATCCTTTTTTCGGAGTAATGATCAGATCAAGAATTCCTTTGTCCAGCTGATCCAGCATTTCAGGGTATTCTCCAAAGCTGATAATCAGATTAAAAGGTAATGAAGAAACATACTGCTCCAAGGTGGTCTGAAATGTTTCAAAACACATCCCAACACTGATGGTTGGAGTATGCTTTTCTGTAGACTTTTGAAAGTTTTTCTCTACATCTTCCAGTTTAGTAATAGGCTCAGCCACTGCATTAAACAATACTTTTCCTCTTTCTGTAGGGATCATTTTTCTTCCCGTTCTGTCAAACAGCTTATATCCTACGTAAGCTTCCAAAGAACTTAAATGCAAACTCACTCCGGGTTGTGATATGAATAGAGCATCAGCTGCACCTGTCAATGTCCCGGTTTTATAGATCGCCTTAAAAGTACGATACCATTCTAAATTAACCATGACTTAATTATTAATATTCTGATACAAAATTACAAAATAATTACAATACTGATGTTTATTAAAGATTATTTTACAGCTTCCAACACTTCGCTTTATTTTAACGCCTGAATGATGGTAATCTGAAATTTTTCCGCTTCATCTTTATGAATCTGGTGACCTGAATTTTCAAATAAAAACAAGCCTTTCTTAGGTGCTTTTACTTTTTTAAAATATTCAGTGGTAATTCTGGTAGAGGTTTGAATATCGTTTTTGCCTACAAAAAAATAAATCGGGCAATCTACTTTCTTTAAAGTCTTTGGCAGATCAATGTTCATCACTTCGTTCCATGCTGGAGACCATGTTTTTGACCATTGTAAAAATCCTTTTCTGAAATCATCACCTGTTACATACTTTTTCCCATCTTTATAAAAAAGCCATTTTCTTAAATAAAACAGATCCTCATCCACTTTAAACGGAATATGAACACTTGCTAATTCTTTACTGGCAACAGGATCTTCTTTAAAATGATCTTTTAAAATATTGAGCAATTCTTTCTCACTCTCCAATTGGCTAACGACGGGATTTACTGCAAAATAGGCATTCAAAAGCTCCGGATGATTTCTTACAATATAAAACCCTAGTGCATTTCCCCAAGAACTTCCCAATAAATATATCTTTTCCTGTTTTAACTCCTTTCTTAAAAAATTAATAACCTGATAGGTATCTTTTCCCATAAGCTCAACGGAAGGAGTAACAGGAGAAGGATTTAATTCCAGTGTTTTCCCGGCATCTCTCTGATCCCACTGAACAATGGTAAATGTATTTTTTAAAATATTGGTAAAAGAGTCTGCGTTTTTCCTCATTGAGCTTCCTGGTCCACCCGATAAAAATAAAAGTACCGGCTTATTGGAGTCATCTGTTTTAATATCTATGGCTTGTTTTATGCCTCCGATCTCTGTAACAATCAGAGTATCCATTTTTCCTTTTTGTGATTGTGCAAAACAAAACACTGAGAATAGCAATACAATAAAAAGACTTGTTTTTTTCATGATTTCTAAATTTTAGGTTGACCTTAATAATCTGATACAAATATCCTCCAGATAATTTTCAAAAAAGTCCGAATAAAAAAATTCGAACTGATTTTATCCTTAAAATCAGTTCGAATGTATGCAGACCAACGTTCGAATAATCACAAAAACCTATTAATCAATATATTAAAAATGAATTTTAAAAAAGTTTCATATCACCTGTTCATGACAGATCCAAAAAAAAACTTTCTTAAGGAGAAAAATTTCAATAAAAGAATATTAAAACAACTGTATTTTTTCATTTTTTAGAAAAGCAGAATAATAATCCGGAATATCACTTTCCTCAATTCCACGAATGGTTTCTTCAAGCGGATAGGCTATCTGTACAATTTCAGCAGAAACCTGATCTTCATCTAAGGTAAGAATAAGGTAAGAAGCCAGCCTGTTCTCTTCTTTAGAACGCCCCACGGAACCACAATTAATGGCCCATGTACCACTTTCAAATTGTTTTTTAAAAGATAAATGGGTGTGTCCCATGACAATGACGTCAGATTGAGCGTCTTCCAGCATTCTTATAAAAATCTCATCCTCTTCTGATTCATATAAATAGGTATCATTGCTTGATAAACTGGAATGTACCAACTGAATATTCCAGTGTTTCTTCCCTACTTTATAGTTTAATTTTAAATGAAATGGCAGTTCTGATAAAAACTTTTTGTTCTCTTCTGTAATATGTTTTTTAGAATGATCTATAGCAATGAATCTGGCACTTGTTTCCTCTTCTGAATGCTTAGACAAAGGAACTACAGGAATATCAAAGGCAATTCTTTCATCATGATTTCCCATTAAACAAAGAATATTGAGACTTCTTATATTTTCTATTACCTCATTTCCCCATGGTGCAAAATCTACAAGATCTCCCAAACAGAATTTCTGACGAATTCCTCTTTCTTCTATATCCTTCAACACTGAATTTAATGCAGGAAGATTTCCATGCACATCACTAAAGACCGCAATCTGTATCATATTCATTCTATTTATCATAACAAATTTACAAGAGAGCAATGAGATCAGAATCAACAGACGGTATGACATTTCACATGAATAATAAAATTTAAACTATCATTTTTATAATAGATAGTTATAATTTATACTATTTTAATTATACAATAATCCATCCTAACTTTGCAGAGTAAAATTTAAACAATCATAAAAAAATGAAAAAAGTACTAATCATCAACGGAGGACAAAATTTCGGACATTCCGGAGGAAAATATAATCAGACTATTGCAGACAATACATTAGCAGTTCTTAAAGAATTTGATAACGTAGAAGTAAAGATAACCAATGTAAGTGAAAACTACGACAAAAATGAAGAAGTGGAAAAATTTGTATGGGCAGACTATATCGTTTACCACACCCCTATCTGGTGGTTCCAGCTTCCAAACGGATTGAAAAAATATATTGACGAAGTTTTCACAGCAGGCCATGCAAAAGGAATTTATATGAGCGATGGAAGAAATGCTGAGAATCCTCAAATCAACTATGGTACAGGAGGAATGCTTGGAGGACGAAAATATATGCTGACTACCAGCTGGAACGCTCCTGCAACAGCTTTCACGCTTCCCGGAGAATTTTTCAGTGAAAAAAGCGTGGATGAAGGTCCGTTATTTGGATTCCATAGAATGAATGCCTTTGTTTCATTAGAAAAAATGGAAAGCTTCCACTTCCATGATGTGGAGAAAAACGCCAATATAGAGCGTGATATGAAATTGTACAGAGAGCATGTAAGAAATGTATTTGAAAAAGAATTGAAACCGGAACTGGTATTATGAAAAAAGTACTAATCACAGGCGTTACCGGCTATATTGGCGGAACTATCGCAAAAAAACTCCTTGACAGGAATTATGAAGTGACAGGCCTGGTTCGTAATGAAACTCATGCTCAGGAACTGGAATCATTGGGAATCAAAACCATTGCGGGAAATATTCATGATGAAGATCATATCAGAACAGCAGTTTCCGGTGTAGATGCGGTTATCCATAATGCTGATTCTGCGGATGATGCTTATGCAGCAGATAACTTTATAAAAGCTCTGGAAGGAAGTCATAAAACGTTTATATTTACTTCAGGATCAGCTATTTTTGGAGGAAAAGAGAATGGTAAAAAAAGTGACTTTATCTTCAGAGAAGATTTTCCTTTGCAGCCAAGACTGGAAATGGCCTCAAGAGTACTTATTAACAATTACGTCCTACAGTCTGCTAAAAAAGGCATAAGAAGTATTGTTATTGTTCCTACAATGGTTTATGGAGAAGGTTTAGGAATAAAAAAAGACAGCATTCAAATCCCTGCTCTTATCAACTTCTCTAAGGAAAAAGGACATGGAGTGTATTTTGGTGAGGGTGAAAATATCTGGTCTAACTTACATATTGAAGACCTTGCAGATTTGTATGTACTTGCATTGGAAAAAGCAAAAGCAGGTTCCATCTATTATGCAGAAAATGGTTCATCTTCTTTAAAAAACATTGCAGAAAACATCAGCAAAAAATATAATTTAAAGCCAGCAAACTCATTAAGCATTCAAGATGCTGTTAATAAATTTGGTCCTGCAGGAGGCTATTTCGGCTTTGCATCTAACAGCAGATGCAGTTCGGATAAAGCCAGAACAGAACTGGAATGGAAACCTATCTATAACTCAATTGAAAATTTTATTTAATTATGAAAATTCATCTTACAGCCATTATAAAATCCAAAGAAGAACATCAGGCAGAAGTCCTGGAAGTTCTTCAGAATATGGTAAAAGAAACAAGAAAAGAAGAAGCTTGCGAACTTTATAGTTTGCATCAGGGCATTGAAAACAAAAATGAATTTGTTTTCTACGAAATCTGGAAAAGCGAGGAAGGACTGGCTCAACATAATCAACAACCTTACATTCAGGCTTTCGGAGCTCTGGTAGATGAGAAGCTTCAGGAAAACCCACAGATTTATACCACCAATATCATTTAATATGAAAAAATTAGCGTTTTTAATGCTTGCCGTTTTTACGATTGGATTCGTACAGGCACAAACCAAAAAATCAAAGAATATGAAAAAGAAAATTTTATTTGTCGTAACCAGCCATGATAAAAAAGGCAGTACGGGTGAAGATACGGGATATTATCTGGGTGAAGTTTCTCATCCGTGGGAAGTTCTTCACAAGGCAGGATATGAAATCGACTTTGTAAGTCCGAAAGGAGGAACTCCTCCGGTAGATGGCTTCGATTTGAAAGATCCTGTTAACAAAGAGTTTTGGGAAAATAAAGAATATAAAAACAAGATTGATCATTCTATGACTCCATCTCAGGTTAATCCAAAAGAATACTCAACCATCTTTTATGCAGGAGGACACGGAGCGATGTGGGATTTTGCAGATAATAAAGAACTCTCAGACATAGCTTCCAAAATTTATGCAAACGGAGGTATTGTAGCCGCTGTATGTCATGGTCCTGCCGGTTTGGTGAATATCAAACTGAATAACGGGAAATATCTTGTAGATGGTAAGAAAATCAATGCTTTTACCAATGAAGAGGAATCTGAAGTAAAATTAACCAACGTAGTTCCCTTTTTACTGGAAGATAAACTGAAAGAAAGAGGAGCAAAATTTGAAAAATCCGGGCTTTGGCAAAATCATGTGGTAACCGATCAGAGAGTGATCACAGGACAGAATCCACAGTCAGCAAAAAGCGTTGGAGAAGCTATCGTAAAAGAATTAAATAAATAACACACAATTTCAACCACAGAAGTCACGACAGCTTTCAGACACTTAAATTCTTAAAAGTGTCACCATTGAAACGGCGAGAATTCCCCTCCTCCGGAGGGGTGGCGAAAATTCAAAGAATTTTTGACGGGGTGGTTTACAACAACAATTTTAAAACAAACAAAATGGAATATAGAAAATTAGGAAACACTGATTTAGAATTATCAACAATCACGCACGGAGCTTTTGCCATCGGCGGAAACATGTGGGGAGGTAATGAAAAACAGGATTCTATCAATTCTATTCACGCCTCATTGGACCATGGGGTAACTTCTATCGACACGGCACCATTCTACGGTTTCGGACTGAGTGAAGAAATGATCGGTGAAGCCATCAAAGGAAAAGACCGTTCAAAAATTCAGCTTTTAACAAAATTCGGACTGGTTTGGGACGGAAGCAATAATAGCAAAGGAGAATTTTTCTTTGATGCAGAAGACGAAGGAAAAACCATTCCGGTGTATAAGTTAGCTTCTAAAGAAAACATCATCAAAGAAGTTGAAGAAAGTTTAAAAAGATTAGGGACAGACTATATCGATCTTCTACAGCTTCACTGGCCAGACAGCACAACTCCTATCTCCGAAACAATGGAAGCAATGGAATTATTGATCCAGCAGGGAAAAATTCGCACAGCAGGAGTAAGCAATTACAACGTGGCTCAAATGGAAGAAGCCAACAGAACTTTAAAACTTGCCAGCAACCAGGTTTCTTACAGTATGCTGAACCGTGCTATTGAAAATGATCTTGTTCCTTATTCTTTGGAAAACAATACAGGAATTATAGTGTATAGCCCTATGGAAAGAGGTCTTTTAACGGGTAAATACTTCAAAGAAACTCAATTAAAGGACAACGACCACAGAAATGGATATTTTTCTCAGTTTGATCTGAATAAAGTAAAAACTTTCTTAGAGAAAATAGAACCTATCGCTCAGGAAAAAGGAGCAAGTCTTTCTCAGCTGGTATTAAGATGGACAACTCTGCAACCAGCAATCACAGTAGTATTGGCAGGAGCAAGAAATGCACAACAGGCCATCGAAAACGCAAAGGCAATGTCTATTGACCTTTCACAGGAAGAATTGAACTTCATCAATTCAGCGTTGAGCGAAATTTAATGTAAAGGCTGGAAGCTAGAAGCTGGAAAAGGGAGGCTGCAAATACAATAAGTCTTCAATAACTTCCCTCTCCCTGCTTCTCGCTTCCCTCCCCTAATCCCCAAATCTTTTTAAAAATGAAAAATAATCTGATCAAAATGTTCGGGTTAGCCACTCTATTGACTATTAACAGTATTAGTTTAAAAGCTCAGACACTCGTCAATCCGGAAGACAAATCATGGTATCCTTCTGCTTACGGTGCTCATGACGAGATTGGAGCCGCCAATCTTTTAACACCCGAAGTTGTAAAACAAGCACTGGGGTTGGTAAAACAAGGCAAAACATTAGCACTTGCCGTTCCTATTGATAAAAATCTTCCTGCTTTCAGACACAGAAGTTTTAATTTATACAATATTCAACCAGGAGAACAGGGCGGAAAAAGCATAGGTCCCAATAAATTTACCTTCAATGATGAATTAGTAAACGGATGGACCGGCGTGGGAACACAACTGAACGGCATCGGACACATAGGTATTGACAACACTTACTACAACGGAAATAAAGCTACAGATTTTGTAACCGTGGAAGGCGTAAAAAAACTGGGTGTTGAAAAAGTACCTCCTTTCGTTACCCGCGGTGTCGTCCTTGATATGACTGCTCATTACGGAAAATCAATCGTGCCCGGAGGAACAGAATTTACAGTAGAAGATATTAAATCTGTTCTAAATAAACAGGGACTGACCCTAAGAAAAGGTGACATCATACTTTTCAATACCGGATGGCTTGAATTAATCGGTAAAAACAACCAGCAATTCCTTGAAGCAGAACCTGGAATCGGAATGGAGGCAGCAAAATGGCTTGCCGATCAGGGAATCGTCGCTTTTGGAGGTGATACCTGGGCTTCCGAAGTATACCCTAACCCAAAAAGTAAAGAAGAATTCCCTATCAACCAGTTTATGCTGGCTAAAAAAGGAATCTATAACCTAGAACTGATTGACAGCCGTCCATTGGTGAAGCAAAAAATCTGGGAATTTTTATTCGTGTTAGGGCAGCCTCTATATGTAGGCTCTACTCAGGTGAATGTAAATCCTGTGGCAATTTATTAATTTAAATACTCACAGTATGAGGTTATTTAAACTTTTATATCCGAGAAACGGAGAGACAATGTAATTCTGGTTTAAAAAATAAAATGAACCAAAGAATTTATTTTTAGAATTAATACCCAAACTGTGTTACACTGTTACTTTGCATCTTGTATCAAAACGGCCTTTCAAAAATTTGAAAGGCCGTTTCTTAAAATAAAGTAAACATCCGCAGATGATGCAGTCTTCATTACATCCAACTTCCTGCATTCATCTTCACTATTTTGCAATCGGAAGATGAGTACTTACTGCAATTCTGTTCCAGGCATTGATGGTAATGATTGCCATAATGATCTGAGCAATCTGGTTATCATCAAAGAAAGACTTCGCTTTTTGATACGTTTCTTCGGTTAAACCCTTATCGCTGATCAGCGTAATTTCTTCTGTCATCGCCAACAGCACCTGTTCTTCTTCAGTGAAAAATTCTTTAGCTTCTGTCCATCCGTTCAGAATAAAAATTCTCTGAGGATTTTCTCCGTATTTAATAGCATCTTTGGTATGCATATCAAGGCAGAAAGCACATTTATTGATCTGTGAAGCTCTGATTTTAATCAGTTCCTTCTGAATGTGTGTTAAAGAAATAGTTTGCAAATACCCTTCTAATCCAAGCATGGCTTTGTATGCTGCTGAATCTACTGTTGCAATATTTAATCTTGCGCTCATAATATTATATTTTTTTGGTTAATTGATCTATACTTAAAGAATAATGCTGCTGTACTGCCAGTAAAAATGCTGCTGCACTTCCCACCCACACAGAATAGTTCAGTGGAGCTTTTGGTCCTGATGCAATGGTCATGGATATGGCAAAAATTAACATTAAGATTCCGCTTCCATAGGCTGCAAACTTTGTTTTAAATCCAAAAATCAGCATCAAAGGAAAAAGGATTTCTAAAAAAGTAGCGGCATACGCTGAAACTGTACTTAACGCTTCCGGAAGGAAAAATGTCAGTGTTCTTGTATATTCTTTAAAACTCTCCATGTTTCCCCATGATGAATTTTCTTTGCTCCACAACCCAAATCGATCTGCCACTGCAGAAAGCATCGTAACGGCAAGAGCCAGTCTTAAAAAAAGTTGCGGAAATTGATTTTTATGATCTGTCATTGCATTAGCTTTTAATAACATGACAAATTTCCGGCTTCTGATCCGTAAAAAACTTAAACTGGTTTAAGATCGTAATTTGGCTCTGATTTCACTCAGATATTCCGGAGTAAAACCCAGGAAAGAAGCAATTAAATATTGTGGAATTCTCTGTATAAACCAAGGATATAACGTACTGAAATGCACATAATATTCTTCCTTCGTCATCTCATAAATATAACGGATTCTTTTCTCTGCAGCAGCATAAGCAGTTTGATACACCATTCTGAAATAGCGCTCCATGATGGGATGCTTTTCCAATAAAAGTTCCTGAGACTGAAAATCTATGGTTAAAATTTTGGAATTTTCTACAGATTGAATATTAAAGTCCGATTTCATCTGTTTTTCAAAAGCAAAAGTATCAGACATCCACCAGTTTTCTATAGCAAATTCTGTGGTTTGTTCTCCTCCTTTTTCATTGATGAAGTACTTTCTAAGACAGCCTTCCAGAACGAAATATTTGAACTTGCAAATCTCCCCTTCCAGCATCAGGTTTTCTTTCTTCTTCACTTTTATAACCTGAAAAAAAGACATGATGGAAGCAAATTCCTCATCGGTTATGGTAATGAATTTATTTAAATGTGATTTGAATGAGTCCATCTTACAAATTAATACTCAAACTTAACTTTATTTTTTTAGTTTTACAATGAGAAAAATATTGAATCATGGAAATCGTTGCTAAAATTCTGATCGCTGTTGTTGCACTGGAACACATTTATATTCTTTGGATGGAAATGTTTGCATGGGAAACCAAGGGGAAAGAAGTTTTTAAAGCAGCTCTGCCTGCAGAAATGTTTAAACCAACCAAAGGATTAGCTGCCAATCAGGGACTTTACAATGGATTTCTGGCTGCCGGGCTGATCTGGTCTTTTTTGATTAAAGATCCTCAATGGCAGACCAATGTGGCATTATTCTTTTTAGGATGTGTAGCCATTGCCGGAATCTATGGAGCAATTTCTGCTGCTAAAAAAATATTTTTCGTTCAGGCACTACCCGCTATCCTTGCCATTATTGCCGTTTTATTGAAATAATTTCATTGATTATTTCGTAAAATTTTTAAAAAATCCTTACAACGTAAATGTTCTCTTAACTTTAATGGTAAGAGAAAAATTCCCATGAAACCTCACCTTTAAAACAATACTGAAAATCAACACCTTACACCCTTAAAAATTCATTTAATATAAAATTCGTAAATTTGCACCGTCATAAAAAATTGATATACAGTTTTTTGATGCTGGCAAGCATTTTGATCAAATGTAGCCATTCAAGTTGTTCAGTACACATATCTGTAATTACCTCATCAGTAATTTAATTGTAGAATCTATGTAAAAGATCGGTTTCTTTTTACATGATACACTCTTCTTCTAGAGTATAATCTATTGAAATATTTAAAATATACATAAGGCCAGCAGGTCTTTATGCTGTTATTTTTTTGTTTAAAGCTTTTATCATTAAAGGCTTGGCAAATTATTTTATCCTATCGTCATCAGCAGAACAACTAAAGCTAAACGTATATAATGAATTGGTGTACAATTTTTTATATCATTTATTAATTTGAAAAATTCTGAATATGGAAAAAAATGAAAACACTAGAAAAGTAAAACTTAAAGTGGAAGACCTGACTATCATCTTTGGTAAAAACAAAGAAAAAGCACAGGAACTTCTGGACAAAGGTTTTTCCAAAAAGGAAATTCTTGAAAAAACAGGTTGTACCATAGGAATCAACAAAGCCAGTTTTGAAATCTATGAAGGAGAATTCTTTGTCATCATGGGACTGTCAGGAAGTGGAAAATCCACTTTATTGCGCTGTCTTAACAGGCTAAATGAGCCCACTTCCGGAAAAGTATACATCAATGACGATGATATCACCGGTAAAAACAACAAAGAACTGCTGGAAGTAAGAAGAACGGAAATGAGCATGGTATTTCAGAAATTTGGATTATTGCCGCATCATACAATTCTCGACAATGCAGGTTTCGGACTTGAAATCAGAGGTGAAGACAAAGTTTCACGTGATCAAAAAGCACAGAAAGCATTGGATATTGTAGGATTAAACGGTTTTGAAAATCAGTATCCTTCCCAGCTTTCAGGAGGAATGCAGCAGAGAGTAGGATTGGCAAGAGCTCTGGCTAACGATCCTGAAGTGTTGCTTATGGATGAAGCCTTCTCCGCACTGGATCCTTTGATAAAATCTGAAATGCAGGATCAGATGCTTGAACTACAGAATACATTACAAAAAACCATTGTCTTTATTACGCATGATTTGGATGAAGCCATTAAAATCGGAGACCGTATCGTCATTATGAAAGATGGTGTCATAGAACAGATAGGA
>Ga0157370_10004616_pt1 | contig 15748 bp, 14 predicted proteins | sample C35metaG_FD_113463 | JGI IMG/M metagenome (GOLD analysis project Ga0157370, IMG submission 113463) | Corn rhizosphere microbial communities from Kellogg Biological Station, Michigan, USA - C3-5 metaG | ecosystem: Host-associated > Plants > Roots > Rhizosphere > Soil | place: USA: Michigan...
CCGCTTCTCGAACTGGGAGCCGGCTACGGCGAGTTCACGCACGAGATACAGGCGTCCTCCAAATGGGCTCTGGATCAGAACCCCGCGCTGGCCGAGCATTGGAATCCCTTAGTGAAGGCTCTTTTTCAGTCCGCGCTCGATTCCTGGGCGATCCCCGACGCGAGTCTGGGGACGGTATTCGCATCCAATTTTCTTGAACACTTCACGCTGGAAGAGGGCGCGCAGATTCTGGCGCAGGTCCAGCGCAAACTGAAGCCGGGCGGGCGATTCATTGCAATTCAACCGAACTTCCGGCTGGAACCGCGGCGATACTTCGACGATTATACGCATCGCACGGCGTACACCGACGCGGGGTTTGGGGACTTCCTGCGATCACTCGGCTGGCGAATTGAGCACGCTGAACCGCGCTTTACTCCGTTCACCATGAAGTCGCGACTGCCCACCGCGGAATGGCTGGTAAGTCTGTATCTTGCATTGCCGTACAGGCCTTTGGCGGGCCAATTCCTGGTTGTAGCCAGTCGTTAACATTCGGAACCTTTTCTGCCGATCTGTCGGGAGATATGTGGCGCGGTAAGACCGTCGCAGTGATCCTGCCGACCTATAACGAAAAAGACTCGATCCGGGCTGCGGCCGTCGACTTCCAGCAGGAAGGCTTAGCCGACGAGGTGATCGTCGTCAACAATAACGCCGCCGCGGGAACTTCAGAAGAGATCGCTGGATCGGGCGCGCGGGAACTGTTTGAGCGCCGCCAGGGTTATGGACACGCGCTGCTCTGCGGCATCGACAACTGCCGCGCGGATCTTATTGTGCTGGCCGAACCGGACGGAACCTTCAGCGGCCACGACCTGCTGAAACTCCTGGCGTATTCCGATGACGTCCAGGTAGTCTTCGGCACGCGGACCAGCCGCGAGTTCATTTGGGCAGGGGCCAACATGGGACCGTTCCTGCGCTGGGGAAACTGGGCGGTGGCGAAGATGACGGAGCTACTTTTCAATACCACCATCCTGACGGACATGGGCTGTACTTATCGCCTCTTTCACCGCGAGGCGCTACGCACAATCCGGCCACATCTCACGATCGGCGGCTCGCACTTCGGGCCACAACTGCTGATGGAAGTGATCGCGCACAGGATTCCGTTTATTGAGATCCCGGTGAACTATCGCCGCCGAGTCGGCGAGTCCAGCGTAACCGGAGATTTGTGGAAGGCGTTCAAACTGGGGCTGCGGATGATCGTACTGGTTCTGAGCTACCGGGTCGGTCTGCAAAACGCGGCGCGCATTCGCTGGAAGGGCGAGCGGCGTGGGCGGCGGCAGGAAGCCACCAGCAGCGTGCGGCCTTCGACACCTCTGTAGATCTTGCCCATGCCCACCTCCATCGCGAACTCAATTTTGCCGTCAAGGGCGGCGACGACTGAAATCTGGTTCCGCCGGGGCCTCTGGGCAGCCTCGATTCTGACCGCCTCTGCCATTCTGATTTCCTGTGGTGTCATGCTTTGGGCGCGGAATGAGTTCTCCACGGCTGAGTCCGTCGTCGCCGCGCAGTCGCTCATGCTGGAACATAGCGGGACCCTCTACTACGATCTGAATCATTACCCCTACACCGTGGCCGGCTATATGCCTATTTTCTATTGGCTCGAGGCAGGGCTGATTCGGCTCGGAATGCCGGCGTTCGCTAGCGGCCGTCTGATCACCATGACAGCGTTCCTGGTGCTAATCGGCACTTGCCGGCGTATGGCGTTGCTCTACACAGAAGACCATATCGTCGCCTGGATAGCCGCACTACTGGTCGCTTCGAGCCCGCTGATGTTTTTGTGGAGCGTCACCGGCCAAGTGGACATTCTGGCCGTTTCCTTCGCCGCACTGGCCTTCTACCACTTCTCCCGTTACTATGTGCGAGGCGAACCGGCGCTGTCATGGGCAGCACTTTTTGCGCTACTCGCTTTGTTCACAAAACAGACCTCAATCGCGGCGCCCGCGGCTATCTTCCTATCGCTTTTTCCGCAGGATCGTAAGAAGGCGCTGTTTTTTGCGGCTGTCGTCGGAGGTGGCGGCGGCGCGCTGGTTCTGTCGTTGAACGCCGCGCTTCACGGGCGTCTCTTGCAAGATACCGTGCAAGCGAACATGAACCCGCTGAGCTGGTGGAAATTTGAGGCGCAACTCCAATATGTCGGCATGTTGTCCGGCTGTTTGTTGCTCATGGCTGTCCTTTCCTTCCGGCGGCTCGCCGGCGGACGTAGCCGCCCTTTGTGCCTATATGCAGCCTGTGCCGCTGCTGTCTTTCTCGCCACTTGCGGCAAGGTCGGTTCCGACACCAATTATCAGTTGGAGATGACGGTGGTGCTGGCCGTGTGCGCCGCTGTTGGGCTCCATCTATTGGATTTCCTGCCATTATATTTTGCCGGCAGTAAGCGCTGGATCACGCTGCTGGTGCTGCCGCTGGCGATTCACATTGTCAACGGTTATCGCGTCCTGCCGAACCTGGTGACTTCGCGCGTCGCGGGTGAACTGGTGGCACGCGCGCAACTGGAAGAGCTGCGTCCTTACGTGCAGCCATCGGGCGGACTGGTATTGTCTTCCAATTACGGCAGCATGGTAAACCTGCGCCAGCGACTGGATGTGGAACCCTTGATTTATGGGCTCCTGGTGCATGCCGGCGCGGTGGATCCCGAGCCCGTTCGCCGGGATTTGATTCGTGGGGCTTTCTCGGCAATCATCCTGGAGGAGGACGTTTCCCAACCTCCACAAACCCCCTTTCTCGAATTCATCATTCTTCCGGCCAGCCAGCGGATGGCTATTCGCGAGCACTACCGGCTGGTAAAGCACATCTCCGGACCCTTCGAACGAGACCTGTTTGTTTACCAGCCATCCGGGTCCTGAGCCTCCGCCCGTTGGACGCCCATCTCGACGGGTCGGCGGTTCCGTATGTGAGTGAATCCGCTGACTTCGGTATTCCAGTGGCGTTTCTGACGGACGCGATACACAGGCGGCATGATATGCTGTTCTGTCGCTCGCATGGGACAAAAGACTATCTTCCCGAGCATCTGCATCGCGCTGGGTTTCCCCGACGTAGAGTCCCTGCTCGCGCATGCCCGTGCCGAATACGACAGCGGAGAACGGTTTCTGGAATTTCGCCTGGACTACCTGGCTTCTCCGGAACGCGGCGTCGGAGCGGTGCGGAAGTTTCTAACCCGCTATCCGGATTGCACGATTCTCGCCACCTGCCGACGGCGCCAGAACCAGGGACGTTTCACCGGCAGCATTGAAGAACAGATCAAGATCCTGGAAGCCGCGCACGAAGCCGGAGCCCAGGCTCTGGATATCGAAATTGAAAGCGCGGAGAACTGCGAGAATCACCTGGCGCACCTGCGCTCGGAAGCCTACCTGGTGCTTTCCTATCACAATTACGGAGGCACTCCACCGCGTTTGGAATCGGTGCTGCGGCGCATGGCCGCGATCCCGGCACACGCCTATAAAATCGTGACCACGGCGCGCAAGCCGTCCGACAATTCGCGCGTGCTGTCTCTGGCGCGCTCGCATCCGAAGATCCCGACCGTGCTGCTGGCGATGGGAGAAACTGGTTTCCCCACGCGCGTGCTCTCGCCCGCATTCGGGGGTTTGTACACATATGCCGCGCCGAATATGGCCGGGGGAACCGCGTCGGGACAAGTGAGCGCGAAAAAGCTGCGGAGCATGTATCGCGTGGGGAAACTCGCGCGCGACGGAAAAATCTACGGGGTGATCGCCGACCCGGTGGGCCATTCCATCTCGCCGGCGGTACACAACCGGGCATTCCAAGCGCGGCGCGTCGATGCGGTTTATCTCCCATTCCTGGTCCATCCAGGACAGCTCAAAGATTTCTTCGTGATGGCCGAGGAGCTGCCCTTGGCAGGCTTCAGCGTAACCATCCCGCACAAGCAAAAGATCCTGCGCTATCTGGACTGGGTGGATCCGGTGGCGCGCCGCATCGGAGCGGTGAACACAGTCTGGCGCAAAGCCGGTAAGTGGCGGGGCGCGAATACGGATGCTCCCGGTGTCACGTCGCCGCTCGAGCGGCACGTGCGCTTGAATAAATCCTCGGTCCTGGTGGTGGGCAACGGCGGCGCGGCGAGGGGGGCTGTGTTCGCGCTGGCGGCGGCGGGTACCAAGCTGGCGGTGACGGGACGGAATTTAGATCGTGTCCGTGCGCTCGCTTCCACTTGCGGGGCGGAGGCGCTTTCTCGCGACCAGGCGGCGGCACGAACATTTGACGCCTTAGTGCACGCCACACCGCTCGGCATGGTTCCGCATGTCGAGAAGTGCTTCTTCGAAGGACGTATTCCGTCGAAACTGGTGTTCGATATGGTGTACACGCCCCGAGAGACGATGCTGCTGCGCAGGGCCAAGGATCAGGGCGCGGAAGTGATCGCCGGGCTCGAAATGTTCCTGGAGCAGGCCGGGAGGCAGTTCGAGATTTTCACGGGTGAGCGTCCACCAAAGGCCGTAATGGAACAGGCGGCGCTGGAAGCTCTCGCGGCTCGGGATCAAGTAGCGCACGCCTGACGTCGCGCCGATTATCGCCCGCGGCGCGGCTGCCTTCGCGGACGCGTCAGGTCGGGCACGATGAACCCCCAAAACCAGATCGACTCGGTAAATGCCCATTCGCCCAAAGATTGCCGCCACAAGAGTGCCGCCAGGCAATACGCCACCAGATAGGCGCCGAAGGCGGTGACCGCGAGAAAGGTGAACTCGAGGAAGCTCTCCACTTTCGGCAAACCGGAGCCGGGATCCTTCCTATCCCGAGTCCTCCATAAGCGGCGACTCAGTGTGCCCAATAGTAAAATCGCCATCACCACGGCTAAGGTCGTAAGAGCGATTCCGTGCAATATGGGCGGCCACGAATTGCGCCAGAGGATGAATGCTACGCAAGCTTGTGCCGCATACCCGATGGAGAACGCGCCGAGGTAGCGCCGAGTGACCCAGGCACTCCGACACATGCCTGTTGCGATCGCGATGAAGGTCTGACGCCAATACCACGCCGCGGATCTGCCCCTCTGAAATTCCTCCAGCAGATCGCCAGCAAGTGGTGCGTTCCCATCCGCGATACCGAACGCTTCAGCAGCCAAGTTGCGAGTACGGGAGGTTTCCGCAGGTTCATGCTTTTCCGCCTTCCAGCGCGGGCAGCCCGCGCCACAGGCTCACGAGAACCCGCTGCGCTTCCCGCACCTCGCGCAGCCCGTGCTGAGTTATGTGGAAATAGCGCTTGGCCCGGCCGCCGCGGGATGCGGTCGGATCGCCGAGTTTCGACCTCACAAAACCCTTCTCTTCGAGCCTGTCGAGGGCGGCGTAGACGCTACCGAGAGCCACTTCGCGTCCGCTGCACCCTTCGATTTCGCGAGAGATCGTTACGCCATAAGCATCGTCGCCCAGACGAATCAAAGCCAGCAGAACCATCAGTTCGAATTCACCGAGAGAGTTGTGCCGCGGCATTTGTTCCACTGTACAGAAGAAATAGCCGGGATGCAATACAGGCTGGCCGGCTCTTGAGACCTGAACGGCGCATTACAACCTATAATGGGCGCATGGATATTTCCAGACGCCAGCTAGCCGGTGTGATTCTCGCGGGCACGGCGGCTGCCCAGGCTCCGCCGCCGCCAACGACGGGGCAGTCCGGCAACACTGAACTGGAAAGCGCCCGGTCTGCGCGGCGCACCGCGGCGCAGATCATCGCCAGGGTTCCGTTGCCGATGACTACCGAGCCCGCATTCCAATTCAAGGCTTAAGCCGTGGCTGAAATCCCCCCGGACATCTTCTTTAACAGCATTAGCGAGCTGAACGCGAAGCTGCGCGCCAAGGAATTCTCCTGTCACGAACTGACCCAGGCCTTCTGCGACCGCATGGAGCGAATCGGCCCCCGCTACAACGCACTGGCGCTCTCGCTGCGCAAAGACGCCATAACTAAAGCGAAGGACGTCGATCGTGAGCTGAAACGCGATCGAACCCGTGGTGCGCTGCAAGGCATTCCTTACGGCGTCAAAGACCTTCTGGCGGTTAAAAAGCAGCCGACTACCTGGGGTGCGAAGCCTTTTGCCACACAGGTGTTCGACTACGACGCCCACGTGATCGAAAGACTCGACAAGGTAGGCGCGATCCTGATCGCCAAGCTTTCGATGGTGGAACTAGCCGGGGGCGGCGATTACCGCACGGCAGCCGCGTCGCTTACCGGGCCGGGGCTGAACCCCTGGGATCGCACACGGTGGAGCGGCGGGTCCTCGAGCGGCCCGGGCGCGGCTGTGGCGGCCGGCTTAGTCACGTTCGCGATTGGATCGGAAACTTCCGGGTCGATTTTAACGCCGTCCGCGTTCTGCGGTTTGACCGGCCTGCGTCCGACCTATGGTCTGGTCAGCCGCCAGGGGGCGATGGCGCTTTCCTGGACGCTCGACAAGTTGGGTCCCCTGTGCCGCTCGGCGGAAGATTGCGGGCTGGTGCTGCACGAAATCGCCGGGGTGGACCTGCAGGATCCCGGATCGGCCGGCCGCAGCTTCAATTACAATCCGAAATACAATCGCAAGCCCACCGATATCACCGTCGGATATATGCCGGTCGATTTCGAGGATGGGGCAGAACCGTCCGCGCAGCCGGCGTTTCGAGCCGCGTTTGAAGTGATCAAGTCGCAGGGTGTGACTCTGAAGGAAATCCAGCTTCCCGAGTTTCCTTACGGCGCACTGGTGGGCACCATCATCGCTGGCGAAGCAGGGTCGATCTTCGAGGAATTTATTCGCAGCGGTAAAGTGGACCAGTTGGCCGACCCGCACCAGATCGCCGGGTTGAAGGCGATGTTGGATTTGCCCTCCACCGAATATTTGCGGGCGATGCGCGTGCGATCGCTGGTGAAAGCGGCTTTCCACGACCTGTTCCTCAACTGCGACATGGTGCTGGCGCCCACACGCCTAGGCCCTGCAAACAAGGTTGCGGAGCCACTGGATGCGCCGGGTCCACCGACCAAGTCGCGCGGTGGTCTGATTCCGGGCGGGAACCTGGCTGGGTTGCCGGCTATTTCGCTACCCTGCGGATTCGCGGACGGACTCCCATTGGGGATATCGCTACTGGGTCGGCCGTTCTACGAGAATCAGTTGATCGCGATCGGGGATCTGTTCCAGAAACAGACGGATTGGCATCGTCGTCGCCCGCCGATGGAAGGATAGATCAAGGCTAGCGGGGTAAGCGCGCGCAAAGGCACCCTCATCGCAATCCATAACGATGCCGCCGCGCTCCGTTTTTGCGGGCCCCTCTAACGTAGGAATAAGCGCAGGACGCTCGACCCGGCCACTCCGGTCAAAGCCGGGACCAGTGTTGGCGTCCCGCTGCGGCGCATTTCGCCGTGTACGGCGTGCCCACCCAAGTACAGGAAACTACCGCCCGCGAGCGCCAGCAACACGTGCAGGCCCTGTGAGCTCAAATGTGGAGCGAGCACGGATTCAATACCAGCGCCGCCGATGGTCGCCATCTGCGCCAGGCCGCACCAGGTCAAAGCCGCCGCCCGTGAGCCGAGCGACGCTCGCGCGATGACTCCCAGGGCCAACCCTTCGGGAATCTTGTGCACGGCGATAGCTCCGATGAGCGCCATGCTGAAACCGGCATTTTGGCTCGCCGCCGCGCTCCATCCGTCCAGGGCGCTGTGCAGCGCCGCCGCAGCCAGCAGCGGCGCGGCGAACCCGTGCAGGCGTGTTGCGCAGTGATCGTGTTCATGGGAGGGGGAACAGGCGGGACAGACCGGGTGAACAAAACGGTCGATCCCCGCCAGCAAAAGAAATCCGCCCCCGAGCCACAAAATGGCGACCTGCCAGGTGAAAAAATCCGCCATTTCGGGCAGAACCCAGAACAGGGCCACCCCCAACAAGACCCCTCCGCCGAACGGTACCAGACGGCGGGATAACCCCTGGAATGAGGTCAGCCAAACGCCTGCGGCGGCGCTTAGCACAGCAATGAGGGTGATCAGGGAGGGGTAGAAGAACAACACGTTGTTCCGAGTATACTATCCTAAAGGTCCACACCTCTTTAAACTCATTAACTCATGCTCCAGGACCAATCGAACCAACCAACCCGCAGGAAATTCCATGCGGTACTCGTAAATCTGCTCGGCGCCGCCGCCACGGCCATAGTTGCCGTTCCGGCCGCCGTATACCTGCTATTCCGGCCCAAATCTCCGGGGGCCGGGACTATGGTGGAGGTCGCCAGCCTGGCGGACCTAGAAACCGGCGTCCCTAAGGAGATCGTCTACCATCGCACGCGCGTGGATGGCTGGAAGACGACCAAGGAAAAAACAACTACTTGGGTCGTTAAAAACGGTCCCCAGAGCGCAGTGGCCTTCAGCCCGGCCTGTCCTCATCTGGGCTGCATTTACCACTGGGAATTCGAGCAAGGCTTATTTTTGTGCCCATGCCACGATTCCGCCTTCGGGTTGGACGGCAAGGTTCTGGCGGGCCCGGCGCCGCGGCCCCTGGATCGGTACGTGTCGCGAGTGGAGGGAGGCAAGCTCCTGATCGGCCTTCAGGTGAAGCGGTCCTAACTGGCGATGGTTAACGGCGTACGCGATTGGTTGGAAGAGCGGACTGGGCTGCCATCCGCGCTGCAACATTTCCTAGATGAAGATATACCAGCTTCGGCGAGCTGGCCGCACGTGTTCGGCAGCGTCGCTTTATTTGCGTTCCTGATTCAGGCCGTAACCGGCGTCCTCCTGGCTCTGAACTATGGGCCGACTCCTTCCGAAGCCCACGCAAGTCTTCGCTACATCATGACCGAGCTGACCGCCGGTCCGATGATTCGCGGCCTGCACCACTGGGGAGCAAGCTGCATGATCGTGGTGGTGGTGCTCCACATGATTCAGGTCTTCATCTGGGGCGCCTACAAGAAACCGCGTGAGGCTACCTGGATCGCAGGGTGCGCACTGCTCCTGCTGACGCTGGCTTTCGGGCTTACCGGCTATCTGCTCCCCTGGGATAACAAAGCATATTGGGGCACCACCGTCACCGTGCACATCATGGGATTGGCTCCGGGCGCGGGTCCTTATTTGCAGCGGCTGCTGGGAGCCGAAAACGAGACCATCGGCACGATCACTTTTGCCCGCTTCTATTCCGCCCACGTGATTATATTGCCGATCATCGTCTTTGCCTTGATCGGTCTTCATCTGTACCTGGTGCGCAGGCACGGGGTGACGCCTGCGCCGGACGACGCTACCAAACCAACGAAGCGCTTCTATCCCGAACAGATGTTCAAGGACTCGGTGGCGATGTTCGGATACGTAATGATCCTGGTGCTTTTTGCGAGGTTCGCGCAGTTGGGGCTGGGCAGTATGGCGGATCCCACCAATACCCGGTATACTCCGCGGCCCGAATGGTATTTTCTGTTTCTATTCCAGGCGCTAAAACTTTTTCCGGGCAAACTCGAGGTGCTGGGAGCGGTGGTTCTTCCGAACCTCGCGATCGTGGCACTGTTCCTGGTGCCCTTCTTCGATCGCGCTAAGGCGATTCGGGTCCGCCAGCGGACGGTCGCTATTGCGATCACAGTGTTTGCGCTGATTGGATGGGCCGGCCTGACGCAGCGCGCCGTCGCGACTACCGAGCCGAGCATGGAGGATACCAACGCGGGACTCACGCCGCCACAGGCATGGCGCGAGCTTCCGCCGGAACAGCTCGCGGCCATTGGATTCTTCGAAAAGGACAACTGTTCGCGATGCCATGTCCTGGAGCGGACGACGGTAGGCCCCGATCTGGCGAAAGAGCCCTCGACGAAGCCCGCGGAATGGCTCATCGCGCATTTTACGAAACCCACGCCGGACTCGCCTGATTCCACGTTGACTGCGGCTCAGAAGAAGGCCCTGGTGGCGCTGGTTACCAAGCGCGACGACCGCACTTTGGAGGCTTGGGAAAATCCTCCGGATGCGGCCATCGCGGGTGCGATGGTGTATCAGGCTAACGGATGCGCCTTCTGTCATACCCTGAACGGGTCGGGGGAGAAGCAGGCCCCCGTACTCAACGGACTGGCCGCGAGGCGAACGCGAGCATGGGTAGCCGCGCACTTCGTCGATCCGCCCAAGCTATCGCCCAACTCTGAGATGCCGGCCTACAAGTTTAACGAGAAGGACTTGAAAGCTATCACCGACTACGTGATGTCCATTCCGAAGTAAGATAAGACGCATGAGGCTGCGGCTTATCGTCGCGCTGGCGGCCGGAGTTGTGCTGAGTCTACCGTTGACCCGGCCTTTTCAGGCGTTAGCTCAGGTCATCATCCCTTCGCGAGAAAAGACTGCTTCCAAGGCGCCGGACGACGTCCCCCGATCCGACCTGCGTATCGACCGGACGGAAGTGCTGGTGCCGGTGGCAGTGAACGACAACTACAACCGCCCCGTATCCGGACTCGAAAAAGAGAATTTCCGCGTTTTCGACGACAAGGTCGAGCAAGTGATTACCAGCTTCTCGATGGAAGATGAGCCGGTAGCAGTGGGATTGGTGTTCGACACCAGCGGCAGCATGAGCGGCACCGAGCGGGAAGAGCGCATGGCCGCGACCGAGTTTTTCAAGACGGCGAACCCCGAAGACGAGTTCGCACTGGTGGAGTTCGACAGCGCGCCGCGACTGGTTGTGCCAGTTACGCCCGACCCGAGCAAAGTCACGTATCAGCTCCTGTTCACGCACACCAAGGGCTCCACGGCGCTGCTGGATGCGGTATTCCTGGGACTCCACGAGATCAAGAAATCCAGTAAGAAGCGCAAGGCCCTGGTGGTGATCTCCGATGGAGGCGAGAACAACAGCCGGTATACCGCCACGGAAATTAAGAACGTCGTGAAGGAAAGCGATGTCCTGATCTACTCGATCGGTGTGTTCGCGGATCCACTCTACACAGATGCAGGCGGGGTGTTGAGCAGTATTTCCGAACAAACCGGCGGGCGCATGTTCCGCAGCCGAGGCAATCGGTTATCGGATATCGCCCAGAAGATCAGCATCGATCTGCGTAACCGGTATCTGCTGGGTTATGTGCCGAGCAATCGGGAGCGCAACGGGCGTTATCACGTGATAGAAGTAAAGATCGTGCCTCCCAAGGGTCTGCCTCCGGTGAAGGCGCACTGGCGCACGGGATATTACGCACCGACGGAATAACGCTACATGAAGTGGTCGTAGCCGCGGGGCGCAAGCTTTTTCCCCGCGAACGAGACGGCACCGGCGGTGCCGCGCAAAATCGTCCCGATCAGCGTGGTACCCGCAGGCGGCTTTACGCGCGGCGGCAGCGTGAATAGCAACTCGTAGTCCTCGCCGCCATGGAGCGCACGATCGAGGCTCACTCCGCGCACGATCGGAACGCTCTCCACTTGTGCCGCCACGCGGGATTCCTTGCACAGCCGGTGCAAATCGAGTGCCAGACCGTCGCTGAGGTCAATACACGCGGTGGCTTGGCCCGAGAGTTTGCGGCCGAGAGCCAGGCGAGGCTCGATGGTCTGACCCCAAGGTTTGCCGAGTGCTCCCGACACATACAGTTGGTCGCCGGGACGGGCGCCCGAGCGCGTCAGTGCTTTCCCGCGCTTGACCGCGCCGACGACCATGACGCTGCAATGCACTTTATCGTCATGCGCCAGATCTCCGCCGATTAGAACGGTCCCGGTCTTCATCCCAAGACTTAACAGTCCGCGAAAAAATGACAGAATCCATCGCTCGGACTTAGTAAGCGGCACAGCCAAGGCTACCAGGCAACAGCGAGGATCCCCGCCCGCCGCCGCAATGTCACTCAGAGGACGCGCCAGCGCTCGCTCGCCGATCGTTTCCGCGCGCATAGTCTTCTGGAAGTGGACGCCTTCAATGAGCTGGTCGGTCTTCAGCAGCAGGTCTTCGGTGGCCTTCGGCTGGAAAACCGCGCAGTCGTTGCCGATACCGCTGGCGCCCCTCATTTTGCGAAGGCGATCCACTAGCGCGAGCTCATTCATGGAACACGAGACCAGACGGCAAATCCTCGCCGAAGATCCTGCCCATGGCCGCCAGATGATCCTGCGGCTCACGGTCCAGTTCGAGGTCCGGGAAGGTCCGGCGGACCACGCTCAAAGTGGACGGCTGCAGATCGCGCGTGGCATCGCCCGTATGTCGCGCCAGAGCGGCAATCGCGTCGCTGGCTTTAGGAACTTTCAGTAATTGCTCAGCCCAGCGCGCGGCGGTCGCGGGCGGCAGCACCTGGTTAATGGGACCGTAGAATAACTTCCGCGCGCCCAGTCGCGCCAGGCACCAGAGTCCCGTATCCACGAATTCGCCGGAAAGAATACGCGTCATCAACTCGTCGCCCAACTGCGTCTTGGTCTGGATCGGCAGCAGCTCCAGGCTGGCAGCGGCGCGCCACATCTCGCGCAGCAGGCTCGCATTCACGCGCGGACGCTTGGACCCGCGCGGCAGCAAAACTGGGGACAGGCGCTGAAAGACGTCAGTCTGCTGATTCTTGTTCAAACCGCCCGCAACGCGGCCCCAAAAGATCCACCACTCGATCTCGTTCTGGATTTGATTCGGGAATTGCAGACCGGAGGCGTACACGCGTCGAGCTTGCTCGATGCGGAAATCGTCGCCCGGGAATCCGAACCCCGGCCGCAGGCAGAAGCCGCAAAGATTCAACCAGCGAAGCTCGTGGGCCGCACTCTTAGAACGGCCATCGACTAGTTCCAGCATACGGTCGGCCAGAGTGCGGATCGCCGACACGGGCCAGGAATTGCGGCCTAGTCCAAGCGTCTGCTCCAGGCGCGCCGGCAACTGCTCCGGCGGCATTTCAGGCTCGTTGATATAAACCGCCTTCGGCGCAAATGCTTGTGGGATAAGAACCTCGGCGCAACGTAGCGCGTCTTCGCTGATCACTGCCGCCGGCTTCTGCAAACCTTGGGCCGCAGCCGCTTTGCGCAGCTCGAATTGTAGCCGCCAGCGGTGTTCCGAGGTCTTCGACTCGGCCCAGATTTCCAGCGTACCCACCTCGGTAAGTTTCGCTCCGAGCTTGATCGGGACGAGCCGCTCGCCCGCTTTGCCGAATCGCAGGACTGCGTGCAGGGGGGCATGCAGGTGCAGTTCGCTCTGCTCCTCTGGAGAAAACGTGATCACATCGCCCGCGCGATCTTCCGTCCGCGTTCGCGAGCTGTACAGCCGGAAAGCCACTGGCTTGTTCGCGACCAGTTGCAGATTGCCAGGGTCGAGCTCGATAGAAGATCCATCTTCGGTGCCCCGTGGCGCCAGGCACATGGCTCGAAGAGCGTCGCCATCACTTCCCGCCAGACCGATAAAGTATGCACGCGGAAGGCCGCCGCGAACCAGCAGCCCGGCGCCCGTCGAGCGGACGTAAGAATAATACGCCGCGCCGACTGCTACGGCCAGATCCAGATCGCGATTCTCGAAGATCACGGGCCGGTGGCCATACCAGTGCTCCATCACATCGGCGACGCGCTGGCGCAGGACTTCGGGAATGAAGAAGCCACCGTTGAACAGAATCGCGTCGGGGCGGACGTTGCCGGCGCTTTCGAGAAATGCCGCCAGATGACGGGTCACGGCTGGATCCGCGACCAGAGGCAGGCCCACTTCGCGATACGGGCTGGAGGCGTCCTCCTGCGGTTTATCGGTCAGCTCACAGACCGGCAGAAATCCGTCCAAAGCCAGCTCCAGAACTTCTTCCCGCAGGATATCAGTCTTGAGCGTTCCACCAACCAGGGACGATCCGCCGCCTAGCACCGTGATTTCCACGCTCTTGAGATTTGGATCCGAGAGAAGCTTCTCCTTAGCCGCGGCGCACTGCCGGCGGAGGGCGGTACGCTGGCGGATGGACAACTGCTTGCCGAGCTTCGATTCCACCAGCCAAGCCAGCGTCAGATCCAGGTTGTCGCCGCCCAGCAGGAGGTGTTTGCCGACGGCAGTGCGGGTGAAATCGACGCGATCTCCTTCGCGGGTGACGCGGATCAGCGTGAAATCGCTGGTGCCTCCGCCGACGTCGCACACCAGGACGTTTTGTCCGTCAAAAAGACTCTTCTGGGAGCGCGCAAGATCGTTGGCGATCCAGGAATAGAATGCCGCTGCCGGTTCTTCCAGCAGCGTGAGCTTGTCGATTCCCGCTTCGCGGGCGGCCATCACCGTAAGCTCGCGGGCTTCTTCGTCGAAACTGGCAGGCACGGTGAGAACGACTGGATGCTCGCCCACCGGCGATCCTTGAGCAGCGGCCCAGGCTTCCGCCAGATGCTTCAAAATGCGTGTGGAAGCCTCTACCGGCGACAGCAGGCGGCCGGCCTCCTGCGCGTCCCATGGCAGGATTTTCGCCGTTCGATCGATCTCTGAGTTAGACAGCCAACTCTTCGCGGAGTGGACCGTTTGCGTGGGAACAAGCGCGCCTTGTTCGCGAGCATACACACCGGTAAATTGCTGGTCCGGCCCGGGCCCCGCTATGTATAAAAACGACGGCAGCGTGCGGCGCGATTCCATTCGCCCCTGCGCGACGTACTGCGGGATATCAAGTACCTGAATCGCGGGCGCGTCTTCAGACGCTGCTTGTGCAGGGTCGATGAACGCGAGCGCCGAGTTGGTGGTGCCCAGATCGATTCCGATGTTCATGGATTGGATGGAGACTATTCGATCTCGATCTCAGCGGGCGCGAGAACGTCATTGGGTCCGGTGGGAGGCAGATCCACTTTTTCCGCCTTCCAGCCTTTGTGTCGCAATACACCGCCTGAGGCCGTTCCACTAGGCGGCACCTTGCCGATGAACTTGAGCGCGGCTTTCTCCACACCCTCGGTTTTCGTGAAGGTGCCTTCGACACCGTCAATCACCGGTTGGAGGCGCATGTAGCGATCCAGCGCCAAGCGAGACTGCGCGTGCACGTCACGGACCGCCGCGCCGATCTGGTCGTCGGCGTAAGGACCGATGTCCTCCATCAAAAAATCCACCAGACGGGCCTCGCGCTGCAGGATCCCCAGGATCTGCACAGCTCCGGCGGAGGGTCCCGCCTGCGGTTTAGGCGGCGGTGGCGCTTTCACCGGCATGGCTTTCGAGTATCCGAAGGCCTGAGCAATGTCGGACGGCAGCGAGCCGCCGAACAAGATGGAGAAGAAAGCGCGAAACGCGTAGGAAATGCGGCTCATATCTTTGTCGAGTGCAGAGAACTCCAGGATACACCGACGCTTCTTGGACACCCGCCCTATAATTGATATACCGATGCGCAAACGGCATCTTTTCGCCGCGGGCCTAGTGATTCTGGCCATTTTGATCACGCTGGTGGTGTGGCAGGTTTCCTTCACGTTCGGCGAGTTCGGCCCCACCAACGCAGCCGAGACCTTCCTCTTCTGGGCCGTTTCCACGCTAATTTTTTTGCTCACGGTGACGCTTGGTTTCAGGCTGTTCCGCGAGACCGTCAAACTTTACCTGGAGCGCCAGCGCAACCAGGAAGGCTCGCGCATCCGGTCGAAGCTGGTATTCGGCGCGCTGGCGCTGAGCTTGCTTCCGGTGGTGTTTCTGTTCGTGTTCAGCTACGCGGTTTTGAATCGAAATCTCGACAAATGGTTCAGCGCGCCGGGGGAGGGCATGAACATCCAGTTGCGGGATGCCGCGGTGGGGCTGGGTGAAGAGGTGCAATCGCGAGCAGATGCGCTGGCGCATTGGCTGGCCGCACTACCGGCGGTCCAGAACGGAACCGCAGACTTCGCCAAACTGTGCCGCGAGAACCGGATCGAGGAATTGCGGATCGATACGCCTCAGGGGAATCGCGTCCTGTGCGCTTCG
>Ga0157370_10004618_pt1 | contig 15747 bp, 12 predicted proteins | sample C35metaG_FD_113463 | JGI IMG/M metagenome (GOLD analysis project Ga0157370, IMG submission 113463) | Corn rhizosphere microbial communities from Kellogg Biological Station, Michigan, USA - C3-5 metaG | ecosystem: Host-associated > Plants > Roots > Rhizosphere > Soil | place: USA: Michigan...
GGCCGATTCACTGGCGGCCGTTGAACCTTTGGCACCCATGGACACGCCGACGTCGGCGACGGCCAGCACGGGGGCGTCGTTGATGCCGTCGCCAACCATCATGACAGGGCGAGGGACTAGGCCTTGGACAATGGAGACCTTCGTCTCGGGACGACAGCCTGCCCATACCTCCGAAATTCCTGCCATGCTGGCAGCATGGTCCGCCGTCGCCTTGGCATCCCCCGTGACCATGACAATGTGGGCCACGCCCAGGGCGGCAAGTGCGGCCAAAGTCGCCGCTGCGTTTGCGCGCAACGGATCCCGCATGATGAGCGCCCCGGCATTTACGCCGTCAATGCTGACGTACACGGCCAGCTGGCCCGCGGCGATGGGTTCCTCCGAAACGGGACCGGACTGTGCCTCCACGAATGTGCGCTTTCCGACAGCAACCCGATGCCCGTTCACGGTGGCGCTGACGCCGTCCGTGGCGTGTTCCACAGCTTCTAAGGGACGTGACAAGTCCAGCTTGCAGGCCAGGGCCGAATCAACCACGGATGAGGCCAGGACGTGGGAGGAGTGAAGTTCTGCCGATGCCGCCAGGGCGAGCAGCTCCATGTCGGACGGCGGTGGGCCGCAGACCTTCGATGTTCTGATTTCCTCGAGTGTTGGACGACCATGGGTGAGTGTCCCTGTCTTGTCAAAGACGGCTGTTTTGATCCGGGCCAGCAGCTCAAGGGTTCCGCCGCCCTTCACCACGATTCCGTTCCTGGCCGCTCTGCTCATTCCTCCGAGGAATGCCACCGGTGCCGCGATCAGCAGGGGACACGGGGTGGCGACCACCAGAACCTCGGCAAATCGCAGCGACTTGCCGCTCAGGACCCAGGACAGGATTCCGAGGACCAGTGCCAGAAGGGTAAACGGTACTGCGTACCGGTCCGCAAGGCGGACAAACGGTGCGCGGCTGGCAGCTGCCTCGCGGACCAGGGCCACAATGCGGCTGTATTGTGAATCTTCCGCGGAAGCAGTGGCTGACAACCGCACCGCAGCAGCGCCGTTGACTGAGCCGCTAAGAACCTCTTGACCCTGTGTCAATTCGACCGGCAGGCTTTCGCCGGTGAGGGCAGACTCGTCGAAGGACCCTGCCGCAGAGAGCAGCCGTCCATCCACAGGGACCACCTCCGCTGGACGCAGTACTAGGACGTCCCCTGGCACAACGTCCGTTGCTGGCACATCGTTCAGGCGCCCGCCGGGAACCTCCCGGTGGACGGTTTGGGGGACACGGTCCAACAGGGCACCAAGTTCTGCTTTTGCCTTGCCGGCGGCATAGTCTTCCAGGGCCGCACCGCCGTAGAGCATCAAGACAACAATGAGGGCTGCGGCATATTCGCCGACGGCGACGGTGCTGACAATGGCTGTGACCGCAAGGATGTCCACGCCCCAGCGCCCATGAGCCATGTCGCGGATCATGCCAGCCCCCCGCTGAACGGCGGCTGCCGCCGCGAACGTGCTGGCCAACCACTGTGCGCTGGCACTTTGACCGAGGCCCAACAACAACAGGACGAGACATCCTACAAAAAGCGTGGCCGCGATCTGGTAGTTGCGCCGGATGAGTTGCATGGGTGGTTCCTTGGACCTGCCAGGCCGGTGGTTGATGAAGGCTGTCTAATCCGGTTCGTTGACAACAAGCACCGGACAGTGGGCGTGGGCCACGCACGCGGAGGAGACCGACCCGAGCCGCAGGCCGAGAAATCCGCCCCGTCCGCGACGGCCCACGACGAGCAGGCGGGCGCTGGCACTTTCGTCCACCAGGATCTTGCCGGGGTGGCCGTACCTGATGCTGACGTCCACCAGTCCAGGGGGCCGTTCCGGGCCAAAGGCCCGTTCGACGGCGTCGTCCACCAATCGGGTCGCTTCGACTTCAAGCACGTCTGCCTCCGGGAACCCTCCCACGGGAATTTCTGCAGCAAAATAGATGTCCGACCGGCTCCAGCAGCTGACGACATCGAGTCGCAGTGCCAGGGCCTTGGCCAAGGTGGCGGCGGTTTGCAGCGCGAGCGTGGAGTACTCCGAGCCGTCAATTCCAACGACAACCCGCTCCACCGGATCCATTGAGGGGTTCATGGTGTTCCTAAGGCAGGAGTTTGAGGGACGTGTCCCAGTTGAAGTTGTCCTGGTCCGGGCTGGCCTGCAGTCCCATGACAAGGAGCATCATGGCCTCCAATTCACGGGCCCTGCGCAGCGGTCCGACGTCGATGGGCCGCAGGCCCGAGGCTGCCACGACAGCGCTGACCTTGACCTTGGCCTGTTCGGATTCGCCGGCGATGAAGACATCGAGGGGCAGCCCGGCCACGGTTCCGGCTTCCAGGGGCTTGGCCAGACAGGTGTTGAAGGCTTTGACCACGTGGGCATCCGGGCTTGCGTGGCGTGCGATCTCTTCAACGGCGGAGGATCCGGCGGGGACCAACAGGCGGTCGAAGGTAGACAAGTCCACGGGATTGCTGATGTCCACGACGACTTTTCCTGCCAGGGCTTCGCCATAAACAAGGACTGTATTCTTGCCTTCCTCGTAAGGGACTGCCAGAAAGACAATTCCGCCTTCGATGGCCGCGCCTTCGCCCCCGCCTTGCGCACCGGCGCCGAGGAATTCCACGAGGTCCCGGGTTTTCTGTCCATTGCGTCCCAGGATTTGCACCGAGTGCCGTGCCGCCAGCATGCGGATGGCGATGGCCCGGGCCATGTTCCCGCTGCCGATGATGGTGACTTGTTCCATGACGATGCCTTTCAGGAGTGTGCGGGGTTGCGGGTGATGATGACCTTCAGGGCCTTCGTTTCTGCGGCACGGGCAAAGGTGTCGTAGGCCTCAAGCACCTGGTCAAATGAGAACGTGTGGGTGGCGAACTTGGCGGCCGGAATTTTGTGCTGGGCCACGAGTTTAAGCAGCATGGGGGTGGTGTTGGTGTTGACCAAGCCCATCGAGATGCTGATGTTCTGGATCCACAGCTCCTGCAGGGGAAGGTCAACGCTGGAGCCGTGGACGCCCACGTTGGCAACGCGGCCGCCGGGGCGGGCCAAGCTTAATGCCATGGCAAACGTTTCCGGCAACCCGACGGCTTCGATGGACACGTCCACGCCGGCGCCGTCCGTCAAGTCAATAACTTCTTGCCGCCAGTCAGGACGTTGGGAATCGACGGTGTCCGTCGCGCCAAACTCGAGGGCCTGCGCGAGCCTGTTTGCGTCCCGGTCAATCGCCACGATGGTTCCCGCTCCGCACAACCCTGCGGTCGCTATGGCAGCGAGGCCCACAGGCCCTGCACCTATGACGGCCACAACGTCGCCAGGCTTCACGCCGCCGGAAAGGACGCCGATCTCAAAGCCGGTCGGCAGGATGTCGGAGAGCATGACCGCCTCCACATCACTGACTCCGGGTGGCAGCCTGTACAGCGAGTTGTCAGCGTAGGGTACGCGGACAAACTCGGCCTGGGTGCCGTCGATGAGGTGCCCAAACACCCAGCCGATGCCCGACTGTCCCTCCTCGCCGAGGCAGTGGGAGTAGAGGCCCTGGCGGCAGTTGGGGCAGTGGCCGCAGGACTTGATGCAGGAGATCAGGACGCGGTCGCCCACCACCAGCTCCTGGACTCCCGTGCCTGTTTCCACCACGGTGCCCACGCCTTCGTGGCCGAGTATCCGCCCTGGCTGGACGGCCGGAACGTCGCCTTTGAGTATGTGCAAATCCGTGCCACAGATGGTGGTGGTGTCCACCCGGACGATCACGTCGCTGGGGTGGAGGAGCTGCGGTTGCGGAGCCTCTGCCCAGGACTTGTCGCCGGGGCCGTTGTAGATCAGCGCTTTCATGGTGCGTCCGTTCGTCGGGTGCCGGTCCGGCCTATTGCCGGTATCGGTGTCATTGACGCTACGCGTGACGCACAGGGTGGGTTAGGGTCTAAGTGCCCTCATCGCAGGTGTCTTTGGCGACACACCCTACTCGGGCGAGGCCTGCGGCATGTTGGCCTGTGCCGTCCACCACTCCGCAGGTGGTGTGACCCGGAACCTGCGCCCTGTGACCGATGTTGGCGAGATGCGCACGAAGTTGTCCTTGCGTCCGGCATGCCAAGGGAACAGCCGGAGGGAAAAACTGTCCAGCAGATCCCCGGTCGAGGAGAGGAGCGCGCCGGTGCCCTTCACCACCACGCTCCAGGCAATGCCGGTGTCCGGGTCCACCCCGTCGGCTTCGAGTGCAACCGGGTGTCCCTCGAGCACGGCGGTCAGCTTGGTGCCTTCTCCGGTGCGAAAGACCAGTGTGCCATGGTCAACTGTGTAGTTGATGGGGAAGATGTCGGGATGGTCGGCGTCCCAGATTGCGAGCCTGCCGACGGACACCCCTCGAAGGAGTGCCCAGCACTCGTGGACCGGCAGGTCTTCGGTTCTTGTGGCTGCTGGTTTGTGCGTCATGGGGTGAGCTTATGGCTATTGGGCCTTTCCCGCTAGGGCACAATGGCCTGGTTCGACCCACGAAGACACCTTGGCTGCGGCGTATCCTGAGTGCAAGGGGTGTGCAGTGAGCCACCTTTGGCGTCTTGGAAGTGGACTTGCACGGAGGCAAAGAATGGACCAGCCGGGCCCGCGTGACAATGGTGTTGTGCCTCCAGCCGTGGACATGCATGGGCAACCTTCAGATGAACGACTGCGAGGGTTGCTCTCAGCGGTTATCTCAATTGCCGAGGAGCTAACCCTGGAAGCAGTTCTCAGTCGAATCGTGCAGTCCGCGTGCCAGCTGCTGGACGCCAAATATGGCGCCTTGGGCGTTATCGGTGGCAGCGGAGGCCTGAGCCACTTCATTACGGAGGGTATCGATCCCCAGCTCGCAAAGCTCATTGGACCCCTGCCTACAGGGCATGGGGTCCTGGGGTTGCTGATAAAGGACCCGCGCCCCATCCGACTGCCGAATCTCCACGACCATCCGGCGTCGTATGGATTTCCCAAGCACCATCCGCCCATGCGCACCTTCCTGGGGGTGCCCATTCGGATCCGCGACAAAGTTTTTGGGAACTTGTACTTGACGGAGAAGAACGGCGGGAAATTTTTCACAGCGGAAGACCAAGACTTGGCCGTGGCCCTCGCCGGGGCTGCCGGATTTGCCATCGAAAACGCGAGACTGTTCGATGACGCGCAATTACGGACGCGATGGCTGGAAGCAGGCCGGAGTGTCGCAGTGCTCATGATGGGGGTTGGTGCGGCAGGGTCCGGTGTCGGACCCGGGTTTGTTGCACAGACCGCCCTTGATGCGTCCGATTCGGCACTGGCTCTCATTGCCAGTGCGCCCAACGAGGCGGGACAGGTCGAAGTCCTCGCAGGTGCCGGCAACGGCTCGCAGGAATGGATTGGGCGGTTGCTGGACCTGGACAGTGGGAGCGTACAAGGCGTGCTGTCGGCTGGCGAGCCAGCTAGTTTCGAAACGGTTTCGAAGTTGCTGGGGCCGGCCTCCGGGCGACTATCTGGTCCCTCGCTGCTGGCGCGTCTTGGGACTAAGGGCGCCGAGCACGGACTCCTTGTGCTGGTGCGTGAGAAGGGGGCGCCCCGTATTCTTCCCTGACCTCCGAATTGGTTTCGGTTTACTGCGCGCAGTCTGCCTTGGCGCTGGAGTTGGCCAAGACCCACCAGATTCGGGAACAACTGGTGTTGTACACGGACCGGGATCGCATCGCCCAGGACCTGCACGACGTAGTCATCCAGCGGATATTTGCCGTCGGGCTCAATGTCCAAAGCCTTGGCCGCTTCATTCCTGATTCTGCCGGCCTTGCCCGCATTCGTGCCATTACCGACGAACTGGATGCGACCATCAAAGAGTTGCGGGACACCATTTATGCACTGCGCACCTCGACCGGCGACACGGACTTGGTCAGCAGCCGAATCTTGAATACTGTGCTGAAAGTATCAACGCCGCTGTCGTTCGCGCCGCGAATAGTGCTGTCAGGGCCCATCGATTCCCGCGTTCCGCCGGAGGTGGCGGAGCAACTGCTTGCCGTGGTGACGGAGGGAGTCAGCAATGCTGTCAGGCATGCCAAGGCCGGGGAAATCGACGTTGCCGTGACCGCTGGAGGCGGCTTCGTAAGCGTCACCGTCAGTGACGACGGTTGTGGAATCAGCACCCGTTCCGACAGGAGCGGGCTGGTCAACATGGAGAGGCGGGCACTGAAATTCAACGGTATTTTTCAGGTGGAAAGTGTTGCCCAGGGCGGTACGAAGTTCTTTTGGTCGGTTCCACTGAACAATAAACATGCTTCCCAGGGCGTGTGAACAATGTAGATGTGGCCAAAGGCCGGACAATCATTTCCGGGAAATATACACCGCTGCCTGGGTCCGGCGCTCAAAGCCAAGTTTTGCCAGCAGGGAGGAAACGTAGTTCTTGACGGTCTTTTCGGCGAGGAAGAGCTCCTGCCCGATTTGGCGGTTGGTCATGCCCTGGCCGATGAGGGCCAACACCCGGCGCTCCTGTGCAGTCAGGGAGGCCACACGTGGGTCCGGGGGAGCTGGCTCGCTTAGCCCTGAGATGATCTTGCGCTTGAGGGCTGAATCGAACAGCGACTCGCCCCGCGCAGCGACCTTGATGGCGGTGAGCAGGTCGGTGCCGCCGATTTCTTTCAGGACATAGCCGGCAGCACCGGCAAGCACAGCGCCTCGGAGGGCCTGCTCGTCATCGTAGCTCGTCAGGATGAGGCATTTGAGGGATGGATCAACCGAACGGACGTCACGGCACACTTCAATGCCCGTGCCGTCGGGCAGCCGTGCGTCGAGTATGGAAACGTCGGGATGGAGTGCCGGGATCAGGCGGGCCGCCTCGGCCGCGGAACCCGACGAGCCGACCACGGTAAAGCCATGGCCCTCCAAGAGTTCCTGAAGGCCCAGCCTAACCAGTTCATGGTCGTCCAAAATAAATACCCGGAGGGCGGCGGTCGTAACTATGGCATTGGCCTGCTCAGTGTTGTCCATCGCTTGTCCACATCCTTAGCTGAGTCAGGTGAAACCCCTGTGAAAGCCATCTTGATCATGAAAGCCCTGTCATGTCTACCGCGAAAGGCCATTCTCCCGCAACGCCCGACGCCGGACTAATGGGTTGGCTGGTCACTGCTCCTCCACCGGCCGGGAGCTGGAGGTACCCCTGCGGCAAGCCCGCCGCAGACCGGAAGATACGGATGGCGGCGAGGCAGCGTATGTGCCGGCGATCATAACCGCGAATGCCGCTGCACCCAGCGGGACAGACCCCAGAGCCAAGGCATAGACCATCGTGCCAATGCCCAGTCCCATGACGGCCGCACCCAGCACCAGGCGACGGACTGCCCGGACGGGGTTTCCGGTCCTTCCCAACGTCCGGGCCAGCCGCGGGTAGTCAGCGCTCAAGTCCTGCTCGAGTTCTTGCAGGACGCGCATCTCGTGCCCTGAAAGCTCCATGATGTCCTTCTCCGTTTCAGCCCGGCGATTGCTCGACACTTACATAGTCGCGCTCCGGCCACCTGTGCACCACGGCCGAAAGTCCCTATTGTGAATGGAGCTGGCCAGGGCCGCGGCCGAAGCAACACTGCGGCCACATTTGTGGACCTTGGACCCTAGGCAGCAGTGAGGAACGGGGCGATGATCAGACCATGAACAGTGATGAGGAGCCCGGGGTCGTTTTGTCGCGGGACGAGGCATGGGAGCTGCTGCGGGGCAGCCAGTTTGGCCGCTTGGCCGTCAGTGTCGCCAACCAGCCGGATGTCTTTCCGCTGAATTTCGTCGCGTCCGGGGGAAAGATCTGGATCCGGACCAATCCGGGCAGCAAACTCGCCGAGCTGACTGTCAATGACTTGGTTGCCTTCGAGGCGGACGCAGTGGGCGACGGCACTGCGTGGAGCGTGGTGGTCAAGGGCACGGCCAGGATCCTGGAATCACAGACCGAGATCGATGCCGCCGAGCTTCTCCCGCTCGAGCCCTGGATCAAGACCCGCAAGTGGACCTACGTCGAGATCACCCCGGCATCGGTCAGCGGACGCACCTTTGTGCTGGGCGCGGAGCCGGAGCGCTACTGACCGCGGACCCGCCTGCCCGGCCGGGCGGTCCACGCCAGATACCCGCCCATGGCACCCATCGCCCCAACCCCGCCCGCAAGCAGCCGCCCCTGCCAGGCGCGCAGCCGCCCATTGTCCGAAGTAGTCAAGTCCCCGATGCCGCGGATGAATGCCGCAAGAACCAGTCCTGCCACCACCCTGTTGCCGATGCGCTCGGCACGGGCCATGAGGGGTGCCAGTTCCTCGGCGCGCAGGTGCACTTCAACGCCGTCGTCGAGCTGTTGCAGTAGCCGCTCCAACCTGGCAGGGAGATTTGTGCCGAAGTCGGCCGCGTCAAGCCCCAGCTGCTTCAGCAGACCCGGCAGCTTGCGCGGGATGAGCCGCTCGAAGGCCAGCCGGCCGGCATAGGGCTTGAGTACTTCACCCAGGTTGAACTCGGGATTCAGGCGCACACCCATGCCTTCGGTCATGACAATCATTTTCGTCAGCATGGCGATCTCGCTGGGCAGCTGAAGGTGGTGGTTGCGCAGCAAGCCGAGCAATTCCGTGGCCAGGGAGGCCAGATGGATTTCACCCAAGGCGCGCCCCTGGTACTGTTCCATGAAGTGCGCCAGGTCCTGGCGGAGCGCGTCAGGATTTGCTGTCTTCCTGCTGATGGAGAGTTCCAGAAGGGCGCGGCATATTCGGTCAGGATCGTTCCGGCTGAAAGCGAGCAGGAGTTTGCCTAGCCGCTCCCGAAGCCCGTTACCAATTTCACCCACCATGCCGAAGTCAATCAGTCCGATCCGTCCGGTGGTCTCGACAAACAGGTTCCCGGGGTGAGGGTCGGCATGGAAGAAACCGTCCTCAAATATCATCTTGGCGGCCGCCCTGGCGGCCCGGTTGGCCAGCCCGTCCCGGTCCGGGGCGGGCAGGGCAGCCACGTCGGCGTCATCAATCTTGACCCCGTATATTCTTTCGATCGTCAGAACCCGGGACGTGGTGGTCTCCCAGAAGATCCTTGGAATGTGAATGCTGGCATCATGGGCGAAATTGGCTGCGAATCTCTCCGCGTTGCGCCCTTCCCGCAGGTAGTCCAGTTCGGCGCGCAGGGTTTCCGCGAAGGCCGCGGCCACCGCCTCCACGTTGTAGTCCGCCGCGGCAGCCCAATTGCGGCCGGCCTGGTGGGCCAGGTTCTGCAGAATCTCCAAGTCTTCCTGGACCTGGGCGACCACGCCCGGTCGGCGGACCTTGACGACGACGGCGGTGCCGTCATGCAACGTGGCCGCATGGGCCTGGCCGATGGACGCGCTGGCCAGGGGCGTGTCGGAGAAGGACTCAAACAACTCCTCGGGGACGGCCCCCAATTCCTGGACAATGACTGAACGGATGACCTCCGGGGAAACGGGCGGTGCCCCGTCCTGGAGCCGCGACAATGCCACCAGATACCCCTGGGGGAGAATGTCCGGCCGGGTTGAGAGCAGCTGCCCCAGCTTGATGAAGGTGGGGCCCAATTCTTCCAGCGCCAGGACCAGTCGGTCCGGATTGGCCAGCATGCCGGGCCTGTGCGGCATCGGACCCAGATGCAGCCGTCCTAGTCCCAGTGCAGCCGCGAGTGAACCGAAGCCATGGCGGGCCAGAATCTGTGCGACTTCTGCGTAGCGTTCAAAATGAGTGGGCACGATCCACAGCGTAGCCTGCCAGGGCCGGCAGGCCATAGGGAACAAGGTCCCCACTTCCGGACCCGGCTCGCTGGCTAGTTCAGCCCGGCCAGGGCGGTAATCCCACCTGTCCCAACTGTTTCACCTGTTCCGACTAGGGCCCTTTGACCCTAGCCACCGCCGATGGGACTGCGCCAGCATGGACCATGGAAAGACAAAACAGGAACGGGGTATTTCCGGATGAACGCCTTGCCGTCAGGGGGACGCATTGTGGTTGGCATCGATGGGTCCGCGGGCTCCGTCGCAGCCCTTGTGGCAGCCGCGCGCATTTCCCAGGCAACTGGTGCCCACGTGGATGCGGTGGCCTGCTGGAGCGTGCCAACTGCTGTGGCCCTCCCTTACGCCCTCGGCACCGTGGACCTTGAAAGTGGGGCACGCAAGGTGCTCGACAATGCCGTTGTTGCGGCGTTTGGTGAAAGCGCGCCTGACAATGTGACTGCCCGGCTAGTCCAGGGCCATGCCAGGCAGGTGCTGCTGGAGGCGAGCGACGGTGCCGACATGCTGGTGCTGGGACGCCGGGGACATGGCGGCTTTCCCGGTCTCGTCGTGGGCTCGGTCAGCCAAGCGTGCGTGGCCCACGCACGGTGCCCGGTGCTGGTCATGAACCACGAAGACTCCCCGGCAAGTGAAGCCCCGAACTGGCTGCTGGGTCCACAGTGACCCACCTGGATATTGTGGTTGACAGCACCACTGTCACGCTGGGCAATCCCGCAAAGGTACTCTACCCGTCCACCGGCACCACGAAGCTGGACGTGGCCCAGTACTACCTGCAGGTGGCGCCCGTCCTTATGCCGTGGGCGAGGGACAGGCCGGCAACCCGCAAGCGATGGGTGGACGGTGTGGGAACTGACGCGGACCCTGGTGAGAGCTTCTTTCAGAAGAACCTGGGAGCCGGGACGCCGGACTGGGTGCTGCGGTGCACGATGCACCACAAGGACCACGACAACAGCTACCCCCTCGTGAACGACGCACGCACCCTGCTGTGGCTGGCCCAGATTTCCGCCCTGGAAATCCATGTCCCGCAGTGGACGTTTGGGGCTGGCTGCACTCCCCAGCTTCCTGACCGGTTAGTGCTTGACCTGGACCCGGGGGAGGGTGTGGGCCTGGCCGCGTGCGCCGCCGTCGCCCTTCTGGCCCGGGACTGCCTGGACCGGAACGGCCTCGATTCCCTGCCGGTGACCAGCGGCAGCAAGGGCATCCACCTATACGCACAGCTGGACGGCCAACGCACCTCCGAAGAGGTTGCCGCACTTGCCCGGGAAATGGCCCTGTCCCTGGAACGAGACCACCCGCTCCTGGTGGTCAGCCGCATGGGCAAGGACCTGCGCCGCGGGAAGGTGTTTATCGACTGGAGCCAGAACTGGCTCGCAAAAACCACCGTGGTGCCGTACTCGCTGCGGGGACGGAAGCGCCCCACCGTGGCGGCGCCCCGGCACTGGGACGAGATCGTCCCCGGGGAACTGGCCCAATTGGACTACCGGCAGGTGCTGGTGCGGGTTACCAACGGAATTATGCCCACCATCCCGAAAGGCGGACACGCATGAAAGTTGCAATGCTGGCGCAAGAATTGGATCACCCATTTGTTGACTATTTCCCGCACTCTGGTCATCTGATTCGAGCCACCATAGGGTGGGGCCATGACTGCTAAAACATTTGTCGCGGGCCTTGACGGTCCTGCGTCGGACGCGATGTTGAAACTGGGGCGCTTCTTCACCAAATGGGAGGAAACCGATGATTCCCGCGCAGTTTTTCGGGAGGGCGGACGTGCCGGCGACATCTTTTATCGTGACCGGTGGAGCCACGACAAGGTGGTCCGCTCCACCCATGGCGTGAACTGCACGGGCTCGTGTTCGTGGAAGGTTTACGTCAAGGACGGGATCATCACCTGGGAGTCCCAGCAGACGGATTACCCGTCAGTGGGCCCGGACAGCCCGGAGTACGAACCGCGCGGCTGCCCCCGCGGCGCGGCTTTCTCCTGGTACACCTACTCACCCACCCGGGTGCGCTTCCCCTACGCCCGGGGTGTGCTCGTGGAGATGTACCGCGAGGCCAAGTCGAGGCTCCACGACCCTGTCCTGGCTTTTGCCGAAGTCGCAGGCGACCCGGAGAAGCGCCGCCGCTACCAGAATGCCCGCGGCAAGGGCGGCCTGGTCCGCACGTCCTGGGCCGAGGCCCTGGAAATTGCGGCTGCCGCCCACGTGAACACCATCAAGACGTACGGCCCGGACCGGGTGTCGGGCTTCTCGCCGATTCCTGCCATGTCCATGGTCAGCCACACCATCGGCACGCGCTTTGTCCAGCTCATTGGCGGGGTCATGACGTCCTTCTACGATTGGTATGCGGACCTTCCCGTTGCCAGCCCCCAGGTGTTTGGCGACCAGACCGACGTCCCGGAATCCGGTGACTGGTGGGACGCAACGTACCTGATGATGTGGGGCTCCAATGTCCCCGTCACCCGCACCCCGGACGCCCACTGGATGACTGAGGTCCGCTACCGCGGCACCAAGGTCATTGCCATCAGCCCTGACTATGCCGACAACACCAAGTTCGCGGACGAATGGCTCCCGGCCCAGGCCGGCACCGACGCCGCCCTCGCCATGGGCATGGGCCACGTCACTCTCAAGGAATTCTTCGTGGACCGGCAGGTGCCGTTCTTCCAGGACTATGTGCGCCGCTTCACGGACCTGCCGTTCCTGGTCCGCCTTGAAGAGCGCGACGGCGGGACGTACAGCGCCGGCAAATTCCTCACCGCCGCTGACATCACCGCCCTTGCCGGGACGGAGGACGCCGCGTTCCGGACCATGATGTTCGACAAGGCGGCAGGGCGGGCCGTGGTGCCCAACGGCACCCTGGGCGACCGCTATTCGGCCTCGGGGGAAGGCAAGTGGAACCTGGACCTGGCCGGAATTGAGCCGGCCCTGAGCCTGCAGGAAGTCTCCACCGATTCGGCCGAAATCTTGCTGCCCTGCTTTGAAGACCCCCAGGGCGCCGGTTCAATACTCCGGCGCGGGGTACCCACCCTGATGGTGGGAGGCCACCTGGTCACGACGGTCTTTGACCTGATGCTTGCCCAGTACGGGGTGGGCCGCGATGGCCTCCCCGGAGACTGGGCGGTGGATTACAACGACGCCTCAACCCCCTACACGCCGGCCTGGCAGGAGGAGATCACCTCCGTCCCCGCAGAGGCGTGCATCCGGGTGGCCCGCGAGTTTGCCCGCAACGCCGAGCAGTCCAAGGGACGGTCCATGATCATCATGGGCGCCGGCATCTGCCAGTGGTTCCACGGCGACACCACCTACCGTGCCGTGCTGGCCATGGTCATGCTGACTGGCTGCATGGGCCGGAACGGCGGCGGCTGGGCACACTACGTGGGCCAGGAAAAGACCCGACCGCTCACGGGCTGGGTGTCACTGGCCAACGCCCTGGACTGGTCCCGCCCGCCGCGGACCATGATCGGCACCGGCTACTGGTACATGCACACCGACCAGTGGCGCCAGGACGGCTACTCGGCGGACGCCCTCAAGTCCCCGCTGTCCACCGGGCACCTGGACGGCATGCACACCGCGGACGCCCTGGCCCAGTCGGCACGCCTGGGCTGGATGCCCTTCTACCCCTTCTTTGACAGGAACCCGCTGGACATTGCCGACGACGCCGCGGCCGCCGTCGCCGCCGGGGAGGCTCCGGACGAGAAAACCTGGGTGGCCCGGTCCCTGAAGGACAGGACCCTGAACCCGGCCATCGAAGACATCGACGCCCCGGAAAACTGGCCGCGCACGCTCATTCTGTGGCGATCGAACCTGTTCGGCTCCTCCGCCAAGGGCAACGAGTACTTCCTGCGCAACCTGCTCGGCACCCACAACAACGTCATGGGCCAGGACAGCGAAGCATCGCTGAAGCCCGTCGACGTGAAGTGGCACGAAAAGGGGCCCGAGGGCAAGCTGGACTTCCTCATGTCCGCGGACTTCCGCATGACCAGCACCACCCTGCTCTCCGACGTCGTCTTCCCGGCGGCCACCTGGTACGAAAAGCATGACCTTTCCTCCACGGACATGCACCCCTTCGTGCACGCCTTCACCCCCGCCATCGACCCGCCATGGGAAACCAAGACGGACTTTGAAATGTTCACCCTGCTGGCCGAGGAATTCTCACGCCAGGCCGCGGTGCACCTGGGCACCCGGCGCGATTTGGTCACGGTGCCGATGATCCACGACACGGTGGGCCAGATTGCCCAGCCCGGCGGCGTGGTCCGGGATTGGCGCAAAGAGGGGATCGACGGCGTACCCGGCCACAACATGCCCAACTTCACCGTGGTGGAGCGGGACTACACGGCCATCGCCCACAAGCTGGCCGCCGTCGGGCCCCTGGCGGACACGCTGGGCTTCACCGTCAAGGACGTCAACTACAAGCTGGATGAGGCACTTGGCAGTCTGGCCAAGGCGAACGGTGTCATGATGGGCGGCTTTGCCCATGGGCGGCCAGCCATCGACACGGACGCGAAAATGGCCGAGGCCATCCTGACCTTTTCCGGCACCTGCAACGGCCAGCTGGCCGTGGCCGGCTTCAAGGAGCTGGAGAAGCGCACCGGCGTCAAGCTGGTGGACCTGGCGGAAGGCTCGGAGGAAAAGCACATCACCTTCGCCATGACCCAGGCCGGCCCGGTGCCGGTCATCACCTCCCCGGAATGGTCCGGCTCCGAAACCGGCGGCAGGCGCTACTCGCCGTTTACCCAGAACATTGAGCGGCTCAAGCCATTCCACACGCTGACAGGGCGGATGCATTTCTTCCTGGACCACGACTGGATGATCGACATCGGCGAGGCGCTGCCCATCTACCGCCCGCCGCTTGACATGCACCGGCTGTTTGGCGAGCCCAAGATCGGGCCCAATTCCGAGTTGGAGGTGGTGGTGCGCTACCTGACACCGCACTCGAAGTGGTCCATTCACTCCGAATACCAGGACAACCTCCTCATGCTCTCGCTTTCCCGCGGGGGGCCCACGGTCTGGATGAGCCCGCAGGACGCCGGCTCCATCAAGGTCGCGGACAATGACTGGGTGGAATGCGTCAATATGAACGGGGTCTTCGTGGCTCGTGCCGTGGTCAGCCACCGCATGCCCGAGGGCGTGGTTTACGTTTACCACGCACAGGAACGCACCATTGACGTGCCGAAGTCGGAGGCCACCGGCCGCCGCGGCGGAATCCACAACTCGCTCACCCGCCTGCTGGTCAAGCCCTCGCACCTCATCGGCGCCTATGGGCAACTGACCTACGCATTCAACTACCTTGGCCCCACGGGAAACCAGCGGGACAACATATCCACCATCCGGCGCCGTTCCCAGGAGGTGCAGTACTAATGAGAGTTATGGCCCAGATGGGCATGGTCATGAACCTGGACAAGTGCATCGGCTGCCACACGTGCTCGGTCACGTGCAAGCAGGCCTGGACCAACCGTGCGGGCGTGGAATATGTCTGGTTCAACAATGTTGAAACCCGGCCCGGGCAGGGCTATCCGCGGCGCTATGAGGACCAGGAAAAGTGGAAGGGCGGCTGGGAGCTGAACAAGCGCGGCCGCCTCAAGCTCAAGGCGGGAGGGCGGGTGAAGAAACTGTTCGGCCTCTTCGCCAGCCCCCTCCAGCCGGAGCTGAAGGACTACTACGAACCCTGGACCTACGACTACAAGACCCTGGTGGACGCGCCTTTGGGCGACGACTTCCCGGTGGCGCGGCCCAAAAGCCTGATCACCGGCAAGGACACCAAGATCACCTGGAGCGCCAACTGGGACGACGACCTTGGCGGCACCACGGAGATGGGCCACCTGGACCCGATCGTGGAGAAGGTCCGCCGCGAGTCCGAGGACAAGATCAAGCTCGAGTTTGAGCAGACCTTTATGTTCTACCTGCCCCGTATTTGCGAGCACTGCCTGAACCCGTCCTGCATGGCCTCCTGCCCTTCCGGCGCCATCTACAAGAGGGTGGAGGACGGCATTGTGCTGGTGGACCAGGACAAGTGCCGCGGCTGGCGCCAGTGCATGA
>Ga0157370_10004620_pt1 | contig 15745 bp, 15 predicted proteins | sample C35metaG_FD_113463 | JGI IMG/M metagenome (GOLD analysis project Ga0157370, IMG submission 113463) | Corn rhizosphere microbial communities from Kellogg Biological Station, Michigan, USA - C3-5 metaG | ecosystem: Host-associated > Plants > Roots > Rhizosphere > Soil | place: USA: Michigan...
GGCCTGCTTGAGAAACCCGATGATCTGCTCGGTGGTGAATCGGCTCTTGCGCATGTCCGTCCTCTCTCGGTGAACGGACTTTACCTACTATCGGCTGGTACGGCTGGTAGGGGGCAGGTCAGTACTACACGAACCGGGCTGTCGCGAGGAGTAGCATCAAATGAACAAGCACATTGTTTCAACCGGACGAAAAGACCGACGTTTGGTCAGCGCCATGCTGGCAGGCTTGGCGTTGATCCTCGCAGGCGTTCTGCCTGCGATGGCTGCTACGTCCGGTCCGATCGCAGCACCGATTCCGCAACAGGCGCGGGCCAGCAAGACGAAGTTGCAGGCGATGACTGTTGCCGAGTTGCTGGCTGCCGCTCAAAACGCATATATCCACGGACGTCTGGTGGCCCCAGCTTCCGACAATGCAATCGAATACTACGAAGCGACGCTGCGAAAGGATTCGAACAATCGTGTTGCCAAGGACGCCCTGCGGGAATCGTTTCCATATGCTGCCACCCAGGTGGAGCATGCCATTGCCCAAGACAATTTCGATGAAGCCAACCGCGAGATCGCACTTCTCGCCGAGGTCGATCCGGGCAATTACACGCTGACCATCCTGCGTAACAAGCTGGATGCACGGCAAAAGCTGCCCGGGCGCCAGCACGTACTCATCCTGCAAGCTGCGTCGAGTTCCTGGGTCGAAATCGCGAACGCCGGTGGCAACGTCATCGACTCACGCATTCTGCATCCTGGCGAAACGCGCACCTATCGGTCCGCGCGTCCGTTGCGGGTCACGCTTGGTAATGCCGACGGCGTCAAGGTCAGCAGTGACGGGAAGATCGTCATCGTCAAGACGGACCCGCACGCGAAAGTCGCGCATCTGAAACTGTTCGCCGCGCTGTAAACCAGCACGGTTCGGAGCCAATCCACCAAAGTTCGGATACTGGACTGCCTTTGGGTTACTGGCGGCGGTCTGTGGCCTCGACGTTCTTCACGAACGGTGGCCGTTGTGGTTCGGTCTGTTCCCGCACGGCTGGCGGCGGCGTGTCGAATTGGTCAGTGCCGGCGTGGTCGTTGGCGCCATGACCGTCAGTCGCTCTTCGCGTGCGTGCGAGGCTAGCGGGGTGCCGGGCGTCGAGCGAAACGGAATCGCCAATCGGTTCCAGCCGTTGATCGCGATGATCGCGAGCGTGAGGTCGACCAGTTCCTTTTCGCTGAATTGCTTGCGGACCTCGTCGTACAGCGCGTCGGGAACGTCCTTGGTTTTTGAGATTCGGGTCAGCGTTTCGGTCCATGCGAGCGCGGCGCGTTCGCGCTCGTTGTAGAACGGGGATTCGCGCCACGCATTCAACAGGTACAGGCGTTGCTCCGTTTCCCCAGCCGCGCGTGCGTCCTTCGAATGCATGTCGAGGCAATACGCGCAGCCGTTGAGTTGCGAGGCGCGCATCTTCACCAGTTCGAGCAATGGGTGTTCCAGTCCGCAGTTGTCGACGTGCGCCTGCAGTTGGCGGATGGCCTTGAAGCCGTCGGGCGACGCTTTCGCGTAGTTGAGGCGTTGGGTCATGGGATCTTTCCTCATCAATGGAACGGCACCGGCGTGTCGGTGGCGGGAGCCGGATGCATGAAGAAATCATGCAGGTATTTCTCGCCTTCGTCGTCGAGGATCGTGACGACGGTTTTCAATTCAGGGAACTGCTTGCGGATGCGCTGCGCGGCGATCAGGTGCGCGCCGGAACTCGGCCCGCAGAACAGGCCGCGGGTGCGTGCGAGCTTGCGCATTTCCGCGACCGCCTCGGTGCTGGCGACGGCGGTCGTGTCGCGCACGAGCTCGCGATGGTGCGCGAAGATACTGGGCACGAATCCGTCCGAGATGCCCTCGATCTGGTGCAGCGCGACTTCGCCGCACAGGATGGTGCGCGATTCGGACGGCTCCATCGCGAACAGCCGTACGTTCGGATTGACCTTGCGGAATGCCTGGCCGACGCCGATCAGGGTGCCGCCGGTGCCGACGCCGTGCACGAAGGCATCGGGCACGCGGCCAGCCGGCAGTTGCGTGAGGATTTCGGGACCGAGGATTTCGCGGTTCTCGTCCACGTTCCATTCGTTCTCGAACTGGCCCGGGAAAAAGAAGCCCGGCTGCCTGCCGAGTTCACGCGCGCGTTCCAGTGCGTCATTGACGTGGAAGGTTCCGCAGAACAATACCTCGGCGCCGTAGGCGCGCGAGATCGCCACGCGCTCGCTCGACAAGCCTTCCGGCATCACCACGATCATGCGGTAGCCCTTCACCGCGGCCACCATCGAGAACGCGTTGCCGGTGTTGCCGCTGGTAGCTTCCACGATGGTGTCGCCGGGCTTGAGCGCACCGGTTTCCTCGGCGCGTTCGATGATGTATTTCGCGATGCGCGCCTTGATCGAACCCGACGGATTCAGGAATTCGCACTTGGCGAAAATGCCGTCGATTTCAAGCAGCGGCGTGTCGCCAACGGCGTCGAGGATGTTGGTGGAAAGACGGGTGTAACGGGTTGCCATGACGGGGTTCCTGTTGCGGACAGCGTAGTGTCCGCCACCGGCGTGCCCGCGTGAGTGATCCATGTCATCCGAATGCACGGCTGCGGCGCGGGCCGCAGCCGTGACATGGCCAGGTGGTCCGAACTACCAGGATGAACTGCTGGCCGTTGCGGTAGAAGCACCCTGCAATCCGGCGGCGACTTTGCCGGCGTCCTGTTGCACCGCGGCGAGCGATTCCGACTTCAGGCCGGCTTGCGCGTCCATGAGCGCGCTCTCGAGTTTTGCGTGCAGGGCGTGATCGTTTGCCGAGTCCGGGATCGCGCCGTTGCCTTGACCCTTGCAAGGCGTGCCCGCGGCGGCATCGAAACCGCTGCCACCGGGACCGACGAGGCAGTTGATGACGTGGTGCAGGTGCGTTTGCGCCATCGCGACCGACGTGGCGCTTTGCGCCAGCAGGGCGTGCGCGTGCGCGGTACTGATTTCCTGTTTCGCGGAATGGGTTTGCGCGAAGGCGGTGCATGCGATTCCGCCCAGCGCCGTGGTGATGCCGACAACCAGCAACCTGTTCATTGTCGCCTCCAGCCGTGTGTGGAAGCGCGAGTTTACGCGCGGGAATGTAAGCGGCGCGTGTAGCGCGCGCGGCGCGTCAGACGGTTTCGAACAGCGCCATGAAGCCGTAGTCCATGTGCTGCTGCATGTGGCAATGGAACAGGGTGAGCCCCGGCAGATCGGCGGTGAAATCGACTTCGGTGGTCTGGAACGGCGGCACCAGCACGACGTCCTTGATCACGCCCGCGGTGGGCTGGCCGTGGATTTTGGTGATTTCGAAACCATGGCGGTGCAGGTGCAGCGGATGGATGTCGTCGCTGGCATTGCGGAAACGCAGGCCGTAGCGGTGCCCGAGTTTCAACTTGCGCATTACCGGCATGGTTTGCATGTCGAAAGGCACGCCATTGATCGCGTACACGTCGAAACCCTCGGCCGCGCTCTGGCGCGCGGTGATGACCATGTCGATGACTTCGTCCGGCTTTGGCGGCGTGCGCTTGGGATCGGCGAACAACCGGTAATCCCACATGAACTTCGGTGGCGCCTGCCATTGCGGCTTGCCGGAGGCGCCCGCGTATTCGACCACGATGCCCATGCCACCTTCACGATCGGAATCGGTGGTGTCGCCCAGCACCCACACGCCGGGATGACTCATTTCGACGATCGCGGACACGCGCTCGGCGGTGCCGATCCACAGCACCGGCACCTCGGCCGGATGCGGCACCGGGTTGCCGTCCAGCGCGACCACCTTGAAGGTGTGGCCGGGCAGGGCGAGGCTGCGATTCTCGGTGGCGCTGGCGTTGATCACGTGCAGCATCACGCGCTCGCCGCGCTTCACGCGGATCGGTTCGCCATGGCCCAGCATCTTGCCGTTGATCGCGAATGCGTCGTACGCGAGTTCGTAACCGGGCGGTACCTTGCCGGCGTTGGGATCCGATTTCGCGGCGATGGTGACCAGATCCATTTCCATCCCCGACGGCTGCATGAACGCCATGTCCATGTCGATGCGGGTCAGGTACGGCATGAATTCCTTGAGCGTCAGGAACACTTCGCGATCGTGGGCGCCGGGTTCGTTTTTCGGCTCGATGTAAACCGGACCGGCGAGGCCGGTATACAACCCGCGCGCAAGATCGGGGCCCGCGCGCACGTGGGTGTGATAGAAGCGCACGCCCGACGGCGTAGGCGTGAAGGTTTCGCGGCGGTGGCCGTGCGCGGGAACCGGCGGCGTACGTTCCTCGTCGGCGCCGTCCACGCTGTCGGGCAGGTATTGGCCGTGCCAGTGCAACTGCTCGTCATGGTCGGTGTCGTTGAAGATGTCGACCACGGTTTTCTCGCCTTGCCTGAAGCGCAACAGCGGGCCGGGAAAGTCACCGTTGTACAGCGTGGTCGAAACGAATTTCTCGTCCGACAGTTCCAGCACGCCATGGCCGATGCGCAGCGTGTGATCGGCCTTGCCGGCAACGGTCGTCGACGGCGTCGCGGCGGCGTGGGTCATATTCGCGCCGAACGCTTCGGCGGGCGGCAGCACCCCGGCGGCGAGCGCGGAAAGACTTGCCGATTTCAGGAAATCGCGGCGATCCATGGGGTTCCCGATAGCAATGCAAATGAGAATGATAAACGATTGCGGCCGGTACCGGGCGCATGCGGGTCGGCGAACACCATGACGCAATGTCGCGCGGCGCCGCATGGCGTCGTACGCAAGCGGGGGCTGGGTTTCAGATCCGGTCAGCGGCCGGACGCGGCTTGCGCTGATAGCGCGTGCCCAGAATCACGTCCCACAATCCGGTGGTCACGCCGAAGTTGGCGTCGGGATGGTAGTGATGGATGTTGTGGAAGCCGGCCCAGCGACGCATCACCGGGCTCTTGAAGCGATGCACGTGGATCGCGACGTGACTCAGACCGTAGGCTGCGTAACCCGCCGCGATGGCGCCGGCCAGCAGCAATGCATAGCCGACCGGGATGACAAGCGCGAACAGCGCGCCCAGCACGCACATGAAAAGCGGCGGCATGAAGAACGGCAGCGCGTCATAGCCGAGCGGGTCGACATGATGGCGGTCGTGGCCGGCTTCGAACGGACCGGTGTTGCCATGAAACAGCCAGCGATGCGCGGCATATTCGATGAAGGTGAAGGCGAACAACCCGCACAACGCGGTCAGCCCGCCCAGCTCCGTCTGCACCTCGCCGTACCAGATGCCGGCCACGATGAGAAGCATGCTGATCAGGCTGTCGCAGGTGAGGCCTGCGCGCAGATTGAAGCGGCTGGTGGACAGGCGCGCCAGCGGACGCGCAATCCACTCCAGCGGCGCGGGCAGCCGTCTCCGCGCGCCGGTGGATGCGGTGCTGGCCAAACCCTGCTGGTGATGTGACTCGGCCACACGCAGCTCCTGGCGATCGGACGGTCATGGGACCGGCGGTCAGCGCCTGCTCACCTGTCCGCCCGCCGCGCAAGTATAGTCAGAAACGGAAGGTCAGGCATGAGGTGGATCAAGATGAAAACCGCCCGGAAAACAATGGTTCTCGCGTTGCTGCTGGCCGGCTTGGCCGCGCTGCCGGCGTGGGCCCAGCAGACCGACTCCGAACGCGCCGACCTTGCGCGCTACCAGAAATACGCCGAGGCGCCGGTGGATCACGTCCGCTATTTCCAGATCAACGGGTTCCAGTACCTGGCGCCGAACACGGTAGCCATCTGGTTCGGCGTCAACAAGCTGTATCTCCTGACCGTGGAGACGCCGTGCAACAACCTCGCGCTCGCGAACGGCATCGGCTTGACCGCGAAAAACCAGATGCTGTATCGCAACTTCGATTTCGTCACGTTCGATCATCAGCGCTGCAAGATCACCAAGATCGTGCCCGTGCACGAATTGAAGCTGAAGCAGGATCGTGCGAAGGAGAAGCAGGCCGCAGCGTCTGCGTCCGGCGGCTAGCTTGCCGGTTCCTCGCCGAACAGGAATCGCCGCATTTCGACTGCGAGCATCTTGCGTACCGACGGATCAACCGGCGACAGGCGGTTCTCATTGATCAGCATGGTCTGGTAGGCGAGCCATTGCTGCCACGCTTCCCGGCCGATGTGTTCGTAGATGCGCTGGCCGAGTTCACCCGGCCACGGCGGACGGTCGAGCCCTTCGGTTTCGCACTGGAGTTTTTCGCAGAATACGGTTCGAGACATATATCAATACCTTTCGCACAGGAGCGGGCAGGCCAAGGTCCGCCATCTCGGCGCGGGAACACCAACGGATTTCGGGATTGTCGGCAATGCGGGCATGCGCCCGCACGCCGCGCCATTCCAACGGCGTGGCCAGCAACTTGAAGTGCGTGAACGTGTGCCGGATCTCCGGCAATTGCGTGGCGTTGCCGGTGAGCATGGCAAGTCGGGATGCAAGTTCGCGTGCCGAGCGATCGTCGTTGGCTTCGGGCAGGCTCCATAGCCCGGGCCACACGCCTTGCGGCGGGCGCCGTTGCAGCAATACGCGATCGTGGCGGTCGAGCAATACGATCAACACGGATTGCTTTTCCGGCAACGCGCGTGCAGGTCGTGGCGCGGGAATCGCGGCGGTGAGTCCGTCGCGATGCGCGATGCAATCACGCGCTTGCGGGCACGCATCGCAGCGCGGTCTCGCGCGCGTGCAAACGGTCGCGCCCAGATCCATGACCGCCTGCGTGTAATCGGCAACCCGCGCCGTCGGTGTGTGCCCTTCGGCGTGCAACCACAGGGCATTCTCGACCGTGCGCTCGCCTGGCCAGCCGCGCACGCGGTGAAAGCGTGCCAGCACGCGCTTGACGTTGCCGTCCAGGATCGCGTGGTGCTGACCATCGCTGAGTGCAAGGATCGCGCCGGCAGTGGAGCGTCCGATACCCGGCAACAGTGCGAGCGATTCGAAATCGCGGGGCAGTTCGCCGCCGCGCCCCTCGACACACAATTTGGCCGCCGCGTGCAGATGGCGCGCGCGCCGGTAGTAGCCGAGCCCTGACCACAATGCCAGCACGCGATCCTCCGGTGCGGCGGCGAGCGCGGCGACATCCGGCAGCGCGGCCACGAATCGTTCGAAATAGGGGACCACCGTCGCGACCTGGGTCTGTTGCAGCATCACTTCGGAAACCCAGACGCGGTACGGCGTGCGGGGATGCTGCCACGGCAGATCATGGCGGCCGTGCCGGTCGTACCAGCGCAAAAGTCGGCGGGCGAAGTCGTCCATGTAATCAATGCGCCTCGGCACGTAATCAATGTGCCTTGGACGAAGCTGACGCAGCGGACGCGGGCGCGGCTGTTGACGCGGGTGCGGGCGCGAGGTCGGGGCCGGCGTCGATGCTGAGGCCCTTGGCCTTGATCCAGCCGAGATCGAGCTGCTGCACCTCGGCCTTGCCGGTGAACGGCAGGGCCTCCGCTGGCTGGCCCGGTTGCGCGGACAGCATGCGTTTCCACCAGCGGCCGAATTCGGTGGGTTGCAGGCGCAGGTCCGCGTGCGCGTCGTCGCCATCGAGTTTCAGTGCGACGGTCAGCGGTGCGGGGCCGCGCGCAGGTGAAACGTCGAGTGCGATCTTGTCGGTGACGGGTTCCGCCGGCGCGGCAGGTGGTTTCGCCGTGGATGCCGAACCCGCGGGCGCACCGGCTGACGCCGGCGATGGTGGCGCCAGCGCCCGATGGCGCAGGGTGCCTTGAAGCCGCATCGCAAGATCCTCGCCGCCGCGCCAACTGCCCTGACCTTCGAGCTGCAGCGCCGTGCCTTGTTGTTCGGCGAGGTACAGGCGCAGCGACTGGAAGTCGATCATGCCGTCGTGCGCCGCGGAGGGCACGGTGGTCAGCACCGCGGTGAAACGCCGGCCCGCCGCGCTGCGCGCCGCGGCTTGCAGTCGAAAGGCCTGGCCGGGCGCCAGCGCGCCGGTGTCCACGCTGAAATCGAACAGCAACGGCGAGCCGTTGCGGGACAACGTGCCCTGGCTCATGTGTATGCCCGTGGCGATGGTGGGCAGGCGCGGCGGCCCCGTGTGGTGTGGCAATCGCGCAAGCAGCGCTTCGAGCTCGTCCAGGTTCAAAGACGGAGCATCCACGTCCACCCGCTCGATGGCCACTTCGCCGTGCAACAGCGCGCGCCAGGGCACCACGATGGTGGCGCCGGCTGCCCGCAGCACCGGCTTGTCGGAGCCGGCGTTGGCCAGGCTGAAGCCCTGCAGTTGCACGCCGGGTCGCGGGAACAGGGTCGGTTCCGCAGGCGCCTGGAGGCGCAGCTTCAAACCGACGGCGGCAAGGTCGTTTTCCAGCAGGGTAGTGAAGCGTTCCGGCTGCAACAGGTTGTGGACGTGCACGACCAGCGCGATCGCCAGCGCGACCAGCACCGCGACGATGGCCAAGGCGATCCAGCGCAGGAGGTGCCGCGACGATGGCGCGGGTAAGGGCATGGGGCGTCAGGTGCCGAAGGGCAGCAGTCCGTCCACGAAGGCGCGTGCGTCGAACACGCTGAGATCTTCAGCGCGCTCGCCCAGGCCCACGTAACGGATCGGCAGCGCGAACTCCCGCGCGAGCGCAAACACCACGCCGCCCTTGGCGGTACCGTCGAGCTTGGTGACCGCAAGGCCGGTGACGCCGATCGCGTTGATGAATTCGCGCACCTGATTGATCGCGTTCTGTCCGGTGGTACCGTCGATCACCATCAACACCTCGTGCGGCGCTTCGGCATCCAGCTTGCCGAGCACGCGCTTGACCTTCGTCAGTTCGTCCATCAATCCCGAACGCGTGTGCAGGCGGCCCGCGGTGTCGGCGATCAGGATGTCGTGCCGGTGCGCGACCGCCATCTGCAAGGCATCGAAGATCACGCTGGCCGAATCCGCGCTCTGGCCCTGCGAGCAGACCGGTACGCCGAGGCGCGAACCCCATTCCTGCAACTGCGCAACCGCCGCCGCGCGGAACGTATCGCCGGCGGCAAGCAGCACCTCGCGCTTGTCCTGCTGGAAGCGCCGCGCCAGTTTTCCGATGGTGGTGGTCTTGCCCACGCCGTTGACGCCGACCACCAGCAGCACGAACGGTTTGCGCGCGCCGATTTCCAGCGGCTGCGCGACGGGTTCCAGCAGCGCGACCAGACGCGCGCGCAGTGCTTCACGCAGGGCGAAGGCGTCGGCGAATTCGCGCTTGTGCATGCGGCGGCGCAGGTCGTCGGTCAACTCGCCGGTGGATGCAACCCCGACGTCGGCAGAGAGCAGGGTGATTTCCAGTTCGTCCAGCAGTTCGTCGGACAATACCGGGTTGCGTGCGAACAGCGACGACAGCCCGCGCGCGAAGCCGCTGGAGGACAACCGGTCGCGCCAACTGCGGCGCGACGGCATCGGTGTCGCCGTGAGAAGGTCGTCGGGTCCGCTGGCGACGTTCGGCAGGCCCTGTTCGGCCCACTCTGCCGGGGAGTCGTGTCGGGCGGGTATGCTGGACTGCTCCGGTGAGCGGTCATGCTGCACGCCGCGCTCGCCGCTTGTCGGCGGCGCTTCGGGCCGTGGATCGCGGCCAGCCAGTTTGTTCCAGAGACTGGACATCGGGGTCACGCTGAAATTCCCATGGGACGAAATGCTAGCACCCGCTTGCCAACGCTTACTGAGTGCGATCATCCCTGATCGCTGCCTCGTTGAGCAATCCATCCGCTGGGCGGATCCAAGATCGCGAACACCAGAACGGGCATCCATGCCCTGACTTTCCCCGTTTTTTTCAATCGTCCCTGATCGTGGCTTCGTTCAATGACAATGCAAATTCCATGTCCACGAAACTGGTGACCCTGGAACGGCCAGCCATGTGCTGATTTTTCACCACATCCGATGAACAAACGCAAAGAAGACGTCCCGCCGGGGCACGTCCGCATCGTCGGCGGCCGCCTGCGCGGCTCGCGCTTGACCGTTCCCGCATTGCCGGGCCTGCGTCCCACGCCGCAGCGGCTGCGCCAGACCGTGTTCGACTGGCTGGCGCCGGTGATAGAAGGCGCGCGTGTGCTGGATCTCTTCGCCGGTACCGGCGCGCTCGGCATCGAGGCCTTGTCGCGTGGTGCGCGCGCGGCGGTGTTTTTCGAGCGGGATCAAGCGCAAGCGTTGGCGATCGAATCGGATCTGGCGCGCTTGCATCAGCATGCCGGAAGCGTACGGCAAGTGGATGCGCTGCGCGCGCTGGAGGCGCCCACCCCGGAAAATTTCAATATCGCGTTCATCGATCCACCATTCGGTTCGGGGTTGTGGACGCAGGCGGCGGAACGGCTGGATGCGCAGGGCTGGCTTGCGCCGGAGGCATGGGTGTACGTCGAGGCGGGAACCTCGGACGTCTGGCAGGCCCCCGCACGCTGGCGCGTGCATCGGCAGCGCGATGCGGGCGCGGTGCGCGGCACGCTGTTTCGCATCGCCGCGGATTGATGTGCGCCCTGCACGCCACGCCGGCGCCGCAAGATGGCACAATGGGGCATGGGGAACGACAGGCCAACCCGCTCCAATCGGCGCATCGCGGTGTACCCGGGCACCTTCGACCCGATCACCAACGGCCACGGCGATCTGGTTGCGCGCGCGGCGCCGCTGTTCGACAAGGTCATCGTCGCGGTCGCGAAATCGAGCGGCAAGACACCGCGATTCGAATTGGCTGAACGCGTCGAGCTTGCGCGCGCCGCGCTGACCGATATTCCCAACGTCGAGGTGCGCGGATTCGATACCCTGCTGGCCAGTTTCATGACCGGGTGCGGCGCGGGCGTGATCCTGCGCGGGTTGCGTGCAGTGTCGGATTTCGAGTACGAATTCCAGTTGGCCAGCATGAACCGGCATCTGATTCCGCAGGCCGAGACGCTGTTCCTGACGCCTGCCGAGGAATGGAGTTTCATTTCGTCGTCGCTGGTGCGCGAAATCGCCAGCCTCGGGGGCGATGTTTCCAATTTTGTTCATCCGGCTGTCCAGAAGGCCTTGCGTCAACACAAGCGCAAGCCGGGGGGAGCTGGCTCCGCCGTTCCACGCAAGTCATCGAGGTGATCGCCATGCGCAAATTCCTTTTCATCGTCGCCATCGCGCTGCTGGGTACCGTTGGGCTCAGTGCCTGCAACAACAGTAGCAACGAAGGCCAGGCGTCTACCGAGGCCAGGGCCACCAAACCCAGCGACCCCAATGACATCAAGGGTTGGCAGGCGTACCTGACACAGATCGTGCAGGACAACCTCGGCAACATCACGAACACGCCGTATGTCTATTTCGTGCCTGAGGTTCCCGCCTCGGTTGCCGCGGCCGTCGCAGCCAGCGCGTCGGCGCCTGCGGCCAGCGCGAAAGCGGGTGGGGCGAGCACGGCGGCTGCCCCGGCCAGCGAATCGTCGGCTGCCGCAGCCCTGGGCCGGGTCCAGGATCAGGTCGATTCCGTCGTTGCGGCGACGGTCTTGCCGGGCAACATGGTGGCGGCCGGCGGTCCCAGTTCGTCCACCACCGCGCAGGTGCTGGAGAGCGCGTTCAAGCAGGCGTCTCCGGGTTCCTTCAAGGGCGTGGTGGTGTTGTTCATCGGCGACAAGGCCGATGAAGCCGCAGTGAAGGCGGCGGTCGACCCCAGCGGGGCGACGTTCAAGTTCGCGCAGATGTAAGTTGGTGCCATTGAGCGTGTAGTTCCTGCTTCGAACTGGCGCATTTTATTTCGCCACAACCCCGGTCAACCGGCCCCAAAATGCCGGTTGACCCCCTCGATTCAAGGGGGTGAGGGCGTGGTGCTCCATCCGGCGGCGCGGTCACGTTGGCAGTCATGCGATAATGTCGCGTTTACTGGCGCTGCATGTCCGTGCGGCGCGGCCGCGCGCACGCGCGGAACCCCTTCCGAAACGCGCGCGCCATGCAGCAGATCCGCAATTTCTCTATCATCGCCCACATCGATCACGGCAAGTCCACGCTGGCCGACCGCATCATCCAGATTTGCGGTGGCCTCACCGAGCGCGAGATGGAAGCGCAGGTGTTGGACGACAATCCCATCGAACGCGAGCGCGGCATCACCATCAAGGCGCGTTCCGTCTCGCTGCCGTACACGGCGCGCGACGGCCAGACGTATGAACTGAATTTCATCGACACGCCGGGCCACGTGGACTTTTCTTACGAAGTCTCGCGTTCGTTGGCTGCATGCGAGGGTGCGCTGCTGGTTGTGGATGCGGCACAGGGCGTTGAGGCCCAGTCCGTCGCGAACTGCTACACGGCGGTGGAGATGGGCCTGGAAGTGGTGCCGGTGCTTAACAAGATCGACCTGCCAACTGCCGACATCCCGAAGGTGAAGGAAGAAATCGAGGCGGTGATCGGCATCCACGCCGACGACGCGGTCGCGATCAGCGCCAAGACCGGCGAGAACGTGGTCGAGGTGCTGGAAGCGATTGTCGCGCGCATCCCGCCGCCCAAGCCGCGCGATACCGACAAGCTGCAGGCGCTGATCATCGACTCGTGGTTCGACAATTACCTCGGCGTGGTGATGCTGGTGCGCGTGATGCAGGGCGAGATCAAGCCCGGCGACAAGCTGCAGGTGATGTCGACCGGCCGCAGCCACCAGGTCGATAACGTCGGCGTCTTTACGCCCAAGCGCAAGGAACTGGGCAAGCTCGGCGCCGGCGAAGTGGGTTGGGTCAACGCTTCGATCAAGGACGTGCACGGCGCGCCGGTGGGCGACACGCTGACGCTTGCGAACGATCCTGCACCGAAGCCGCTGCCGGGTTTCCAGCACATGCAGCCGCGCGTGTTCGCCGGGCTGTTTCCGGTTGCATCCGACGACTTTCCGGCATTGCGCGAAGCCCTGGACAAGTTGCGACTCAACGATGCCGCGCTGTTCTTCGAGCCGGAGTCGTCGGAAGCGATGGGCTTCGGTTTCCGTTGCGGCTTCCTCGGCATGCTGCACATGGAAATCGTGCAGGAACGCCTGGAGCGCGAATACGACCTCGACCTCGTCACCACCGCGCCGACCGTGGTGTACGAAGTGCTGAAGTCCGACGGCGACGTGATGCTGCTGGACAACCCGGCCAAGCTGCCGGCGTCGCCGGAGGTCGCGGAAATCCGCGAGCCGATCATCGTGGCGGACATCCTGACGCCGCCCGAGTACGTCGGCAACGTGATCACGCTATGCGAGGAAAAGCGCGGCGTGCAGCGTTCGATCCAGTACCTCGCGAGCCAGGTTCGCATCAGCTATGAAATGCCGCTGGCCGAAGTGGTGCTGGATTTCTTCGATCGGCTGAAATCGGTGAGCCGTGGCTACGCCTCGATGGACTACCACTTCGACCGCTTCGAAGCCGGTCCGTTCGTGCGCGTGGACGTGCTGATCAACGGCGACCGGGTGGACGCGCTCAGCCTGATCGTGCATCGTGCCCACGCCGACCGGCGGGGCCGCGACCTGGTCGAACGCATGCGCGAACTGATTCCGCGGCAGATGTTCGACGTCGCGATCCAGGCCGCGGTCGGCGCGCAGATCATCGCGCGTTCCACCGTGAAGGCGCTGCGCAAGAACGTGCTGGCCAAGTGCTACGGCGGCGATGTCTCGCGCAAGAAGAAGCTGCTGGAGAAACAGAAGGAAGGCAAGAAGCGGATGAAGCAGGTCGGCCGCGTCGAAATCCCGCAGGAAGCCTTCCTTGCGGTGCTGCGAACGGACAAGTAAGCAGAAGCAGGGATGTCGAACGGCACTGGCTGCGGGCTTTGGTCGACATGACGATGGCACGCGGCAACACCGCGCTACGCGCGCAAACAAGGGAAACGCAGTGAAGAAAGACGCTTTGGGTACCGTGGTCCTGGTGGCGATCGTCGCCATCTGCCTGTACATCTGGTACAGGACTTCGGACTTCGCGCTGGCGCTGGTGCTGATCACCGCGGCGTTCTTCGCGATCTGGGTGGTCGATCGCCTCGCGTTCGCGCGCCGGCGCCGGGAGCGCGCCGCGGCCGAAGGCCAGAAACCGCACGAGCCAGTGCTGGTCGATTACGCGCGTTCGTTCTTTCCGGTGATCCTGGCGGTGCTGCTGTTCCGCACCTTTCTGCTGGAGCCGTTCCGGATTCCTTCGGGTTCGATGATGCCGACGCTCCTGGTCGGCGATTTCGTGCTGGTCAACAAGTTCGCGTACGGCCTGCGCCTGCCGGTGACCAATACCAAGATCCTGGATACCGGCGAGCCGCAGCGCGGCGACATCGCGGTGTTCCGTTATCCCGGCTATACATGCCACCTGCCCGATGGAGCCACCGTGCGCGGCGGTGATGTTGATTGCAGTACACCTGTCCCGAAAGAGGATTACATCAAGCGCATCATCGGATTGCCCGGAGATACCATCAAGGTAGTCGGCGAGCGGGTTTACATCGACGGCAAGCCGGCGGCACAGACGCTTGTCGGCCCCTATCGCGGCACCGACAAGGTCAGCATCCAGATGGAAGAAAACCCGATGATGTCGCCGGTGCGGGAGTACATGGAAGATCTCGGCAGCGTCAATCACAAGATTCTGCAATTCGCTTATATCGGGCCCTACCATTGCACGGGTTCCGGCGGCACCCCATCGCCGGACGGCGGCTGCCAATGGGTGGTGCCGAAAGGCCAGAACTTCGCGATGGGCGACAATCGCGATGACAGCGAGGACAGCCGCTACTGGGGTTTCGTACCGGAACAAAACCTTGCCGGCAAGGCATTTTTCATCTGGTTCAGTCTGGCCGACTGGCATCGCATCGGCACCGTGTTGCACTGACCCGCCTGGGCGGCTGCGCGCATCCATGACCTTCGAGGGATGGAACCGGGCGTCGTCTCGTGCCCCAATGGCGGTACCGATCCGTCCCCGGAAGCGAGCGGTGCCATGAAGCAGATTCGCGAGGTGCTGGCCTCTTGCCTGCTGGTTGTCGTCGCGGCGTGCGTGGTCATGCCGCGGGCGATCGCGAAAACGGCCGCCGAAAATGTGGCGATCGATCTTCACCACATGATTCCGATGCGCGACGGCGTGAAACTGGCTGCGACGATCTGGCGACCATCGGACCAGAAGAAGCCGCTTCCGGTGGTGCTTGTGTTGACGCCGTACATCTCGGACGAAACCCAGGAGCGCGCCGTCAAGTTTGCCGAGAATGGCTACGTCTACGTCAGCGTCGATGTGCGTGGACGGGGCACCTCGGAGGGCAAATTCACGCCGTTGTACGGCAACGGCCCGGACGGCGCCGACGTGATCGCGTGGTTGGCGAAACAACCGTGGTGCGACGGGCGCGTGGTGACGCGCGGCGGTTCGTATCGCGGCATGGACCAGTGGCAGATCCTGGCGCAGCACCCCGCGCACCTCGCGGCAGCGGTGCCGACCGCGGCGGTGTATCCCGGCTGGGATTACCCGCAGCCGCGCGGCATCTTCATGAGCTATGCGGCGCAATGGCTCGCGTTCACCAGTGGCCAGACTGGACAGGACAACCTTTTCGGCGATGGCATCTACTGGCAATCGCGCTTCGTGAACGCCTACGAGCACAACCAGCCGTTCCACAAGCTGGCGGATCTCGCCGGCACCAACCGCGCGGCGTTCCTCGAGTGGCTGGATCATCCCGCGTATGACAGTTACTGGTCTGCATTCAACCCGAAGCCCGCGGACTATGCGTCCATCGATATCCCCGTCCTCACCATCACCGGCTATTTCGACGGCGACCAGGGCGGTGCATTGCGCTACTACCACGAGTTCATGGAAAACGCCTCGGCCAAGGCCAGGCAGCGGTTCTACCTGCTGATGGGGCCATGGGATCACCCCGGTACGCGGCA